>Ga0302250_1000138_pt1 | contig 103780 bp, 116 predicted proteins | sample AAG_RA_Asp_MG_FD_193536 | JGI IMG/M metagenome (GOLD analysis project Ga0302250, IMG submission 193536) | Enriched activated sludge microbial communities from anaerobic digester in WTTP, New Holstein, Wisconsin, United States - AAG_RA_Asp | ecosystem: Engineered > Bioreactor > Anaerobic >... | reverse complement strand
CAACGCGGATGGCGTCCGCCGCTTCGATGACCAGCAGCGGCTCGTCGCCGTACACGGTGTAGATTGGCTTCAGCCCTTTCTCGAGATGGGCGAGGAGTTGCTCGCCGCCAAGCTGCATGACGCTCAGCCCGCCTAGTCAGTCTCAGCCGCCGGCTTCGGCTTGGCGGTCGCCAGGCGCCGCAGCAACTGCTGGACGAGATCGTTCTCCATGTCGCGCCACAGCAGATTCTCTTCCTGCGTCTTGGCCAGCGTCGCCGAATCCGCGTAAGTCACATCCCGGGTCAGCTCGACGTAGCCTTGCGGCACCAGATCACGCCCCTGGGAATCGACAATCCGGTAGCTGTACTGGTAGCGCAAGCGCTTTTCACGCACCCGGCCCGAGGCCGACAGCGACAGGATGACCGTATCGCGCTTCTCGCCAGCGCGCTGGAAGGTGGCCTGGGCTTCTTTCGGATCATCGACAAGACGCGTCCCACCAGATGCACGAATATGGCGCTTCAGCCCCGCTCCGACAACCGAACTCTCCGGAACCGAAACAAAAAGAGTCTCGTAAGGCAAGTCATAAGCGCCCCGCAGCTGGAACCCGCATCCGGCGGACGCGATCAGCATCACACCCGCCAGGAACTTACGAACTGAGAACAGACGATGTCCCATGCTCATCAGACAACGATATTGACGAGCCGTCCCGGCACCACCACCAGCTTCTTCGGCGCCTTGCCTTCCAGGTGCTTCTGCGCTACCTCGCTCGCCAGCGCCGCCGCCTCGATCGCGGCCTTGTCGGCACTCGCCGGCACGCGCAGGCTACCGCGCAGCTTGCCGTTGACCTGCAGAACCAGCTCGATTTCGTCCTGCACCAGCGCCGCTGCATCGGCCTTGGGGAACGACTGGTCACCGGCCAAGGCTCCCGGACGCAGTTCCGCATAAACCGCCTCGCAAACATGCGGCACGATCGGATACAGCAGCAACGCCACCGCTTCCAACGCCTCCTGACGGACCGCACGCGCCGTCGGTGACACGTCGCTCAGCTTGGCATACGCATTGAGCAGTTCCATGACCGCGGCGATCGCGGTGTTGAACTGCTGACGACGACCATAGTCGTCAGCCACCTTGTTGATCGTCTGGTGCAACTGACGGCGGAACGCCTTCAGTTCAGGCGCCAGTTCGCCACCCGAGAACGCCGGCACGACACCCGCCGAAACATGCTCGAAGACCAAACGCCATACCCGCTTGAGGAAGCGGTAAGCGCCTTCGACGCCGGCATCGGACCATTCGAGTGACTGGTCGGGCGGCGAGGCGAACATGATGAACAGGCGCGCGGTGTCGGCGCCGTACAGGTCGATCAGCGCCTGCGGGTCGACGCCGTTGTTCTTAGACTTCGACATCTTCTCGATGCCGCCGATCTGGACCGGCTGCCCGTCGGCGCGCAGCGTGGCAGCGACCGGACGGCCGCGCTCGTCGCATTGCAGCTCGACGTCGGCCGGGTTGATCCAGTCCTTCTTGCCGCCTTCGCCTTCCCGGTAGAAGGTCGGGGCGACGACCATGCCCTGCGTCAGCAGGTTGGCGAACGGCTCATCCAGCTTGTATTTTTCACCATTCGTGCCGAACAGGCCGACATCGCGCATCAGCTTGGTCCAGAAGCGCGAATAGAGCAGATGCAGAATGGCGTGCTCGATGCCGCCGATGTACTGGTCGATGCCGCCCTTGCACCAGTAGGCGACGCGCTCGTCGACCATGGCTTTGTCGTTGTCCGGGCAGCAGTAGCGCAGGAAGTACCACGACGACTCGACGAAGGTGTCCATCGTGTCGGTCTCGCGCCGCGCCGGCTTGCCGCACTTCGGGCAGGTGCATTCGTAGAATTCCGGCATCTTGGCCAGCGGGCTGCCGGCGCCGGTGACGGTGACGTTTTCGGGCAGCACGACCGGCAACTGTTCGTCGGGCACCGGCACGTCGCCGCAGGAGTCGCAGTGGATGATCGGGATCGGACACCCCCAGTAGCGCTGGCGCGAGATGCCCCAGTCGCGCAGGCGGAACTGCACCTTCTTCTCGCCGAGGCCCTTGGCAGCAAGATCAGCGGCGATGGCATCGACGGCAGCCTTGTAGCCGAGGCCGGTGTACTTGCCGGAATTGACGCAATAGCCGTCCTTGGTCGCGTACCACTCTTCCCAGGCGTCGGTCGAGAACGGCTTCTCGCTGCCATCCTTGTTCTTCTCGCCAATCACCTGCGTAATCTTCAGGCCATACTTCTTGGCGAAGGCGAAGTCGCGCTCGTCATGCGACGGCACGGCCATCACGGCACCGTCGCCATAGCCCATCAGCACGTAGTTTCCGACCCAGACTTCGACCTGTTCACCGGTCAGCGGATGCGTGACGAAGATGCCGGTCGGCATGCCCTTCTTTTCCATCGTCGCGAGGTCGGCCTCGGCGACCCCGCCCTGCTTGCACTCCTCGATGAAAACGGCGAGTTCGGGATTGTTCTTCGCAGCGTAGGTCGCCAGCGGATGTTCGGCGGCAACAGCGACGAAGGTGACGCCCATGATCGTGTCGGCGCGGGTGGTGAACACCCACAGCTTCTCGGCCTTGCCGTCCAGCTCGTACGGGAAGGCAAAGCGCACGCCCTCGCTCTTGCCGATCCAGTTCTTCTGCATCAGCTTGACCTGCTCCGGCCAGCCGCCGAGCTGGTCGAGGTCGGCGAGCAGTTCCTCGGCGTAGGCGGTGATCTTCATGTAGTACATCGGGATTTCGCGCTTCTCGATCAGCGCGCCCGAGCGCCAGCCGCGCCCGTCGATCACCTGCTCGTTCGCCAGCACCGTCTGGTCGATCGGATCCCAGTTCACCGTGCCGTAGCGCTTGTAGACCAGCCCTTTCTCGAACAGGCGCGTGAACAGCCACTGCTCCCAGCGGTAGTAATCAGGTTTGCACGTCGCCAGCTCACGCTCCCAATCGAGCGCGAAGCCGAGGCGGTTGAGCTGCCCCTTCATGTACTCGATGTTCGAATACGTCCACTGCGCCGGCGGCACGTTGTTCTGGATCGCCGCGTTCTCCGCCGGCATGCCGAAGGCGTCCCAGCCCATCGGCTGCATCACGTTGAAGCCCTGCATCTTGTGGAAGCGCGAAAGCACATCCCCGATCGTGTAGTTGCGCACATGCCCCATGTGCAGCTTACCCGAAGGGTAGGGGAACATCGACAGGCAGTAATACTTCGGCTTGCTCAGGTCTTCGACGGCACGCGCGGCGCCGGTCTTTTTCCAGTGATCCTGGGCGGCGAGCTCGATCTCTTGGGGTTGGTATTTTTCCTGCATGGCTGGCTCGAGACGGAAAGGACGAAGCCCAGAATTATACGCGGTTCGCCCCGCCCGCCCCCATCATTCCGGAGCCAGAAGCAGCGCCTCGACGGCCTTGACGACCTGGTCGACCAGCCCCACATCACACCTTGCTTCAACGTTCAAACGCAACAGCGGTTCGGTGTTGGAACTGCGTAGATTGAGACGCCACGTTGGAAACTCGAGACTGACGCCGTCGGTGCGGTCGACAACCGGATTCTCCCGGGCGAAATGCGCTTCGACGCGTTGCATCGCCACCTTGGCGTCTTCCACACGGTAGTTGATCTCGCCGCTGCACGGATACGCGGCCTCACGTTCCCCAACCAAGCGGGAGAGCGGCTTGCCCGTGCGGCTCAACAGATCGGCCACCAGCAACCACGGGATCATCCCGCTGTCGCAATAGGCGAAATCACGGAAATAGTGATGCGCACTCATCTCGCCGCCGTAGATGGCGTCTTCCTTGCGCATCCGCTCCTTGATGAAGGCATGGCCGGTCTTGCTCTGGACCGGCTCCCCGCCGCAACGGCGCACCACGTCGATGGTGTTCCAGGTCAGGCGCGGATCGTGAATGATCTTGGCGCCACGATGCGTCTGCAAGAAAGCCTCGGCCAGCAAGCCGACGATGTAGTACCCCTCGATGAATTTTCCGGTCTCATCGAACAGGAAGCAACGGTCGAAATCGCCGTCCCAGGCAATGCCCATGTCGGCCCCATGCTCACGCACGGCCTCGGCCGTCGCCGCGCGGTTCTCCGGCAGCAAGGGATTGGGAATTCCGTTGGGGAAGCTGGGATCGGGGTTGTGATGGACCTTGATGAACTCGACCGGAACGGACATCGCCTTGAAGCGCTGCTCGATGGCGTCGACCACGTGCCCCGCGGCGCCGTTGCCAGAATTGACGACCAGTCGCAAGGGCTTCAAATATATTGAGGATTCGTCATTCCGGCGAAGGCCGGAATCCAGAGAATCCGACGAACTGGACCCCGGCCTTCGCCGGGGTGACGGAGAACTCAGCTTTTCATTGCCCGGCTCGAGATAGCCGAGCAGGTGATCCACATAGGGTTCCAGAATTGACTGTTTGGCCAGGGAGCCGCGTTTTCTCGGCGCTGCGAAATCGTTGAGTTCAGCCAGACGCTGGATTTCCTTGAGGCCGCTGTCACCACTGATCGGGACAGCCCCCTTGCCGACGAACTTCATCCCGTTGTAGTCGAGCGGGTTATGGCTGGCAGTGATTTCGATCCCGCCGTCCACATCCAGATGAAACGCCGCGAAATAGACTTCCTCGGTACCGGTCAGGCCCAGATCGACAACATCCACTCCGGCATCCATCAGCCCGTCGGCAACTGCCCGCTTGAGCGCCTCGCTGGTTTCGCGAACATCACCGCCGATCGCCACCCGACGCGGCATTATGCACTCACCGAACGCCCGCCCGATGCGCCGGGCGATGTCCTCGTTGAGCTCCGTGCCGAGCTTGCCGCGAATGTCGTAGGCCTTGAAGCACGTCAGCGGCGCAAACTGGTCATCTCTGCCCATCTACTTCGCCCCTTCCTGCCCGGCGGGAACGCGCCCGTAGATGTCGTCGAAACGGACGATGTCGTCCTCGCCCAGATACGGGCCGCTTTGCACCTCGATGATGATCAACGGCAGCATGCCGGGGTTCTCCAGGCGATGCTTGTGCCCGGCGGGAATGTAGGTCGACTCGTTGGTATTGACGAGCATCTCGCGCTCGCCGTTGGTCACGCGTGCCATGCCGCTGACGACGATCCAGTGCTCGCTGCGGTGATAGTGCATCTGCAGGCTCAGACGGGCGCCGGGCTTGACCTCGATGTGCTTGATCTTGTAGTTCGGCCCGGTTTCCAGCACGGTGTAGATGCCCCACGGCCGATGGACGGTGCGGTGCAACTTGTGCGCCTCGTGCCCTGCCGCCTTGAGGCGGGCATAAAGGTGCTTCACGTCCTGCGCACGGCTCCGGTCGGCGACCAGCAGCGCATCCGGTGTATCGATGACCACGAGATTGTCGACACCCACCGCTCCGATCAGACGATCACCGCCACGGATATAGCAGTTGCTCACATCATGCAGCGCGGTTTCCCCCTCGATCCGGTTGCCGCTCTCATCAGCGGGCGTGAGGTCGCCGAGCGCGTCCCAGGACCCGATATCGCTCCAGCCGATGCTGCAAGGAACCACCGCCACGTTGACCGACTTTTCCATCACCGCGTAGTCAATCGACTTGTCCGGCACATCGGCAAAAGCGCCCGCATCCAGCTCAATCTGGGAATAATCGTCGCCCTGGGCGTGCCGCGAACGCTCGACGCAACGGCGCGTGGCCTCCAGGATGTCCGGGCAATGCGTCGCCATCTCCTGCAACAAGGCACCGGCAGAAAAGCAGAACATGCCGGAGTTCCACTGGAAATTGCCCGAGGCGAGATACTCCCTGGCCGTTTCCAGGTCCGGCTTCTCGACGAACCGGCGCACCTCGTAACCGAGAGTCACGCCTTCCTCGACAACCGGTCGCTGCGGATCGGCCTCGATGTAGCCGTACCCCGTCTCCGGGGCATCCGGCTGGATACCGAAGGTCACCAGCCTGCCCTGCTGCGCCATCACCACAGCGCGGCCGACCGCCTCGGCAAATGCCGGTTGGTCGACAATCAGGTGATCCGCCGCCAGCACCAGCATCAAAGCATCCTCGCCATGCTCGACCGCAATGGCCAAGGCTGCAGAAGCAATAGCGGGGGCCGTATTGCGCCCGAAGGGCTCCAGCACGAAACGGCAGGGAAGAGCAATACCGCTTGCCTGCGCGATTTCCCGGAAATCGTCCTGAGTCTTGAAGAAAAACTCGCGGTTGGTCACGGTCATTACTTCCGCTACACCTGGCAACACCGCACCACGCAGCCATGCCTTCTGCAGCAGGCTTTGTCCATCAGTGAGGCGAATGAAGGGTTTCGGATGGAGCTCGCGAGACACCGGCCAGAGCCGCGAACCGGCGCCGCCGCACAGTATGGTTGGAATCAACACCATCGGCTATCTCTCCAAGAATTACGGGATTGCATCATTCACTGATCTAAGGACTCTCCTGCAGCACCTCCGAGTAAATCCTAAGATGTTTTTCGACAACTTGCTTGACATCAAATTCAGTCTCCGCAAGAGCTCGCCCGTTGCTGCCCATCAACGAACAGAGTTCGGGATTTTCAATCAACCGACGGATAGCATTCGCAAGCGATTCTGAGTCCTTCGCAGGAACCAGCACCCCTGTTTTACCTTCCTCGATTGCGTCACGACAACCCGGAACATCCGAAGTAACAACAGCTCGTCCACACGCGGCAGCCTCAATGAGCACTTTCGGCAACCCTTCCCTATACGAGGGGAGAACCACGATATTCGCTTGAGGCAGTACCTCGTGCATATCGTCTCTGTGCCCCCACAACTCGACCCCACCCTCATTCTCCCATTCGGCCAGCTCACTTTCAGTCAGGCTACTCGGATTTCCCGGATCGGGCGATCCGACCAATACGAACCGCACCTTGCCGATCAAAGGCCATTGAGCATTTCTCAAGATTCGGGCTGCCGACACGAACTCCCTCACGCCCTTGTCTACCAACAAACGGGCTGCCATTAGCACCACTGGCCGCCGCCATTGGCAAGGCGTTGCTACAAATCTACCCAGGTCCACACCCGACCCACGAATCAACGTGGAGCGAAGAAACGCCCCTTTGGCCAAACCGCAGATAGCCGCCCGGTCATCGGGATTCTGGAAAACAAAACGTGCGTTTCTGTGTCCTAACGCCGCCCGGTACAAGAGCCTTACTACAGACCGCCGGATCGCAGCAAACCAGCCTTTAGAGACAAACACGAACCCCAAGCCCGATATAGCGGCCACAACTGCAGGAACAGCAGCGATCCTGGCGGCTATCCCCCCAAGCAGCACCGGTTTTATCGTTACCAAATGCACGATATCCGGACGAACCTCGACAAACAGTCGACAAAGCTGAATCAGCGTACCAAACAGCGACAAGGGGCCACTATCGCGTCGATCCAGACGGAGAAAGTGCGGCACAAAACCAAACGAACGAAGTTCTGCCAACCGGCCAGTATCTCCGGCTGCAACATGCACCTCATACCCTTGCTCTTGGGCTGCCTCAGCAATCGGCAACCGATGGGACAAGAAGAACCAATCTGCATTTACAACGAACAACAATTTCTTCTTTTTATGGCTGGGCTCCACTACTTTTCGCTCCCTCTAGCCGTCTTTTCTCCAGTGCCTCTTTCCAATACATCTACCAGCAAACTCGCGAGTACGGGTGCTGCCACTTGAAGCGAATAGTTTTTCGCAACTTTCGCATGTCCCGCTTTGCCCATACTAGAACGCAAATTCTCATCACCCTTCAGACGACGGAGCGCGTTTTTCCATTCAACGTCATCGGCGGCGAGGAAGCCATCGACACCGTGGTCGACCAGGCTACGATTCACCCCGACAGGAGATGCGACGACAGGCAGGCCACACGCCATGTACTGAATCAGCTTCAGCCCGCACTTACCCCTTTCCCAAGGGCTATCCAGCAAAGGCATAACGCCCACATCACAACGACAAATTAATTCAACTTCCGAAGCTTCGCTCCATGGCACACATTCAACATCGACGCCTGGCAAATTGACGGGGCCAGAACCGATCAGAAGAAGGCGACCCACTCCACCAGAACAGACCTCACGCAAAGCTGAAGCAATCACCGCCAGATACCTCGAAGTAGACGGAGACCCAATCCAGCCGACAGTGAACACATGCTCGCGAGAACGCACCAAACTATTTGGCGAATACCGGCTGAGATCGACAACTGTAGGCAATAACTCGATCTTCCTCGCCCCCGCCTTCAGCGCGTACTCTGCCAGATACCGATTTCCGGCAACAACCATGCTGGCATGACGCATCACCGAGGATATCTTGCTTCTGTACAGCGACCGAATCGCCCTCTTACGGTGCATGTCATATTGATGAAACAACGCATCATCGTAATCCACGACATACCGGCATCCGATTCTGTCCAGCAATGCTTCGATCCAGGCTGGACAATATGGAAAGAGCTCCTTTTCGATAACGAGAATATCGTACCGTTTTACAGAGAGCAGGACCATGAGCCGACGGACTAGCGCCCGCACAATGTCATGGATCGCTGTACGGCCGCTCCGGTACTTGTACTCAAGATACGCCTGATCGAAGAGAGGGGATATCTCGCACGTGAAACCGGCATTTTCCAGATACGGAATGTACTGAAGCGTCCTGTAACGGCTACTCGCTCCGTTACGCGCGTATTTCGTCAGGAATAGAACCGATACAGGTGAACCACTGCGGCTCATCGGCAATCCAATTCGCTGTATATTCTTTCATAAGCATTTGCGCCATCGAGCAAGGAGAAATGTCGCTCTGCCGATTTCCTGCAGCGGAGTGCAATATCGGGTTCGCGAGCCAGAGCAACCAAACGATCGACACCTGCTTCTATGTCTGCATCGTCGAATCGACTCAGAGCGATGCCAACGCGGTCTCCTTCCAGAATTGAAGCCATGTCGCCCACCTGGGTATTGCCCAGGCACGGAACGCCGCATCCCAAGAACTCCCCCAACTTGGTAGGCGCCGAAGCAATTTTCGAGTACGCCTGTTTTATGAAAAACACCCCCGCATCCATTTCACGCATCGCTCGAGCCACTCCCGCGTGATTGGCTGACTCCAGGATTATGGACTTCTCGTCAATTCCAAACTCCGCCAGGCGTTGTTTTATGTAGTCGTGCCCGCCGCGATTAACAATGTGCATCCGGGCATCCGGAATCCGATCCTTAAGCACAAGAAAGCTCCGTAGCGCATCGTCGAACCGATACCAGACTCCAACGGAGCCCACATAGCCCAGGGTAAATGGCCGCCCGGTACGGGCTCGATTATCGGCGCGGAACAAATCGAGATCCGCGCAGTTGTTGATGTGCACGAACAGAGGAGCTTTATCCCGCAGGTACGAGAATGTCTTCATCTCGTTGATTGCAGCCTTCGTTTGTGCCACAACATAATCTGCATTGGACAAAATGAGTCGCTCAATCCGCTTCCCGAGTTTGAATAAAACTCCGTGCTCCGGCCAGATTCCACCGTCAACCCGCTCGTCAACCCAAAACCCCCGCGTATCGAAAACGAGCGGAGTACCCCATATGCGCTTCAGCACCAAGCCAATCACCGCGGGAATAAAGCTGCGTGCGTAGACAGTTCTCGCCTTGTGACGCCGCAATAGAAGACTGCCTACAATTATTCCGCACAGGACGTCATAAGCGGTTGCAAGGACGCTTAGACGTTTGTGATAGCGCAGCGCTTTCCAAACGATGTTCGTTTTATGCACCCGCTTCTGGATTGTTTCCTTCTCAATGGAGTTGTTCCAATCCTCGCGCTTTTCGAAGGTCATCAGAACGACCTTCCGGTTTTCTGCAACGATTTCCTGATATGCCAGGAACTGCGACTGGCCAAGGGGCTCCATGAGGCCATTGTAAGAAACGCAAAGAACAGGCGACTTCATCTGCCAAACCAAATCAGTAGTTTTCCGAGACGCATCTTCTCAATGAGTGATTGAGGCACCAACGACGCTAATGCGAACGCGACTGAATTCAACGGCGCTTTCTGCCAGTGCATACTGGATAGCAGTTCAAACCTCTCCCCAAAATTCTGTCGATTAAACCGCCATCCACCATAGAGTTTTCTGTTCATGTAGCCAGCCAATAACCTTGACTCCCGTGTTGTCAAACCGCGACTCAACCTTGCAAACCCACTAGCCCCGAATAGCTCAGTACCATAGGGTGCCGTCTTTGTGACCATATTGATTGAATCCCTAAGATACTCCGCGCCAACATGACTACTCACGATAAGCTGGCGGTAAATACAAAGCAGATTCAACCATGCGAATTGATCACCTCCGCGCTTCGCCAAGGTGGAATCAGGGAATAGCCGTTCATTGCTCAAAGCCTTTTTCTGAACAACGGCCACACCAGTCCAAATTCTGGCTTGCCCTAGAATTCCACTTTTTAGGTAATCCTCCAAGTCTATTTCCACGCATTTCTCTGTCGTTGCTTCAATAGCGTTTCTTGTGGCGCGAGAGTTATTTTTGACTTCAATCCAGGCAGATGAAAACAACGGCGCGCTTGGAAACAATGAGATAGCTTCGAACATTCTATCGAGATGGCACGGCATCCACACGTCGTCACAATCCAGAAAGGCAAGGTACTTCCCTTTGGATTCCTTTATTCCAAGATTACGCGCCGCATAGCCTCCGGCACCGGGAGTCGTCCTGGAATACAACCTAATACGCGAATCCTGGAAACTCTGAATGCTTGCCGCACTGTTATCTGACGAAGCATCATCGACAATCAGCAACTCAAGATCGCCAAACGTTTGATTAAGAACAGATCGTATTGCCCTGCCAACAAGCGGCGCCTTGTTATGGACGGGGATGATGACCGAGAAGAACGGTCCACGACTAGAACTACATGCGAACATTAGCCTCACTCCCAAAAGGAGGTAAATGCGCAAAAATGCTTAACATCTCTCAGGGCGCGACAATCCGAACTTCAGCATTATCTTCTGATAATGCAAATACATGCGGAAGAAGAAAAACAGGAAGGTAGCGACGACCTTCTCATACATCGTCAGGTCTGCTCGGCCACATAAGCGGAAAAACCCGGAGAACACACTCAACAGATTTCTTTTGGGCACTCCGCCCCCCCCTTTTTTATCGCTCTCCCGTGCCTCTATAGCTACATTACCCCCCGCCTGGCGCCTCCGTTTCTTCAAGAGATCTCTTACCGAGTGTCTCGCCGGATGTTTCACGCAAACGTCTTCCGCATAAGCCACCTTAATTCCAAGCAGTGATGCCCTCCTTCCCCACTCATTATCGCCGCCCGATAGCAAGGATTCATTGAACAGACCGACGGTATCGAAGTGTTTTTTCCATGTGACCATATTTGCAGTCACAGAACATCCATATTGCGCGGAGATCTTTTGGTTAAAAGCAAACGCCTTCTCGTAGATTTCTGCCCATGTGAGCGCCTCTGACCGAAAAAAAAGCTCAACCCGTCCAGCGATCCTCTCCTCCCCGTTCGTCAGACGAGCAACCGCCCGCTCAATCCAGTCCGGCATGGGGACACAATCAGAGTCGGTAAAGGCTACGATTTCGCCACGAGACTGGATCACTCCTAAATTGCGCGCAGCATACGAACCAGGCCGCTCCTGGCACAAAACGTGAACATTGCCTTGCATAACAGAGAGAGACAGAGGAACACTATCGTCGGGATCGTTGTTCACAACAAGCACTTCGATTAAGTGCTGAGGGTAAGTCTGGGCCGCAATCGCGTCCAGACACTTTGCCAGTCGCCCCCAATCACGATAGGTCGGAATAATGATGCTAACATATTCAGATGAGCCAACGAAAAGACCATCAACCATTCAACCGCCCCCTCTGCTGAGTACTTTTAGGCGTTCTGATTCATTCAAACTGCTACCTCCTTGATACTGTAATCTGTTCAAGCTGCGAAACACCCGATCTGCATAAAACAAAGATCCAGAAAGAGTCATATGACCAAAATCCCAATGCAACGGACCTTCTTCAAGTGCCCCAAAACAGAGATCTCCTTTGCACGCGATCTCATAAGGGTCAATAAATAGGGCACCCGCGCGGGTTGACACATCCGACAGCACGGCATTCACTGCTGCGGCATTCCTCGCCGGGAGTGCAACGGAGTGGCCATTACTGTAATCGCGCATTGCAAGGATTTGAGGCACCGGCTTATAGAAAGTTGGAGTTTGGCCAATCAACACTACAGATTTACCTGAGTTCCCGATTCGGGCGAGGCTGTCAAGAACCTTTTTCCCAAACTCTTTGGCTCCAAACCGCTCATAAAATGGCTGCCAGTACGCGGATACAACGACTATTTGAGCACCTGAATTAGGCAATATTTCTGAAAGAAAACGCTCATGCAATTCATCACATCTTTGCCGGCCAGTGACGATCGGTCGGCAGGACGTCGCGGTGAACTGCCGAACCTCGTAAGCAGTCTCATCGAGCAATTTCATTCCGGGAAAGAGGTGGGCTGCGAAACTATCCCCGTAGAGCATTATCTTTGTAATTGTTGTGTCGGGCGAATAACTCGTGCACTTCTTAACGTCATAGTCCGCAACCCCCTGCCCATAATCAAGGAAACACCCTCCACGGTCGTAAATTTCAAAATACAGTCGCTTATCTAGCATTGCAGAATAGCGCCTAGCCTCTTCCGACAGCCGGCTAGGCAAGCCTTCCGAAAGAACTCCGGTTCCACCCAGGACCAATGCGACGGCTACGGCAACACCACTCGCCTTGCAAAGAGTACCGAAAGAGACTCTTGACACGCTTCTAAATGGTTGCTCCACCCATCTCCAGGAGATGTAAGCAACAACTAGTGATAGAAACAGCGCAAAAAAAGAAGCGCCAAGACCCAGTGGCTCTGGGTTGAGGTACATCGCGAGTACAAAAATGGGCCAGTGCCACAAATACAGCGAATAGGAAATTCTCCCTAACCGGACCAACCAAACACCACTCAGAAAACGCCCGGCCGAAGTCCCTGGCGACGCATAAATGACAAACGCCGCACCCAGAACGGGTAATAGAGCACCCGCCCCGGGGAACGTCGTTTGTTTTGAGAAACCAAACGTTGCGCTCAAAATCAGCGCCAGCCCAAGCAGTGCAAACAGTTCTCGCAGATGGTTATTCCGAATCGAAGGGAAAGCCGGCAGAGCTAATAAGCTGCCCATCAGCAACTCCCATGCGCGATACGGCAACAAATAAAACACGGCATCTGGGTGTCCCGGAAGAAACACTATTGAAAGGGCAAACGACGCTGCGGTAGCGACTAATATTCCTGTTGCAAATCGATGTCGATAGAATCGATAGAGAAAACACATCAGCAAAGGGAAGAAAGCATAAAACTGCTCTTCGACGCCCAGAGACCATGTATGCAGCAAGGGCTTTGTCTCTGCGGACACATCAAAGTACCCGCTTTCTCTCCAGAAAAGGATATTCGATACAGATAGTGAAGCAGCTATTTGGGATTTGCCGAGGCTAATGAAATGTTCTGGCAAAAGGATCCAAGAAAAGACCAACCAGCATATAAAAAGCATTGCAAACAGTGCTGGAAAGATCCGACGAATTCGGCGCTCATAGAACCTCGCGAGGGAGAATCTACCGCACTCCAATTCATCGTGGATCAGCCGAGTAATCAGAAAACCAGAGATGACAAAAAACACGTCGACACCGACAAATCCGCCGCTGAACCCTGTCAGTCCTGCATGGAACAGAACGACAATGAGTACTGCGACTGCCCGTAGGCCATCAATATCGGATCGGTATTTCATTGCCTAATTCAATGGCGAAGGACAGAGACAACTTGGCAACATCCCCCAAGCGACAAGGGACTAACTCGAATAAAAGCCGCTACTAACATCGAACACCGTCACCCGTTTCATTGGGATGCCCCGTAGACGGCCAAGGCACGTAACCCCATATTTCTTGATGAGAAGAACCGTTGCTCAGTTGAAGCAGTGCGTCAGCCACCAGTTCCCCTTCCTTACCATCCCACTCCGTCAAATATGTCGCGCTATAGCGTCTTACTGCCTGCAAATACTCCTCGGTATCGCTAAATACATCTTTGTTTTCGAGAACCTGTAGCAACTGACTAAGCCCATCGATCTGTACTGCTAGCCCGGATCTGACATAACCGTAATAGTCCGGATTGTTGGCGGGAGATAACTCAAAGTAGAGAGGGCGCACACCTGCAAGAGCGGCTTCCAGATGAATGCTGCTATTCCCCGAGACCAAGCAACACAGGCCGAACAAAAACTGCGAAACGCGATTATTTTTCGGGTCGCTCAACTCAACGCGCTTGAGGGCCGAGATTCCTGCCCTGAGTATCTGAACATCGGCCTCCTTCTGAGCGGGGTGCCAGCGCAGCCGGACAGAATAGCCAGCGTCAACCAACGAATGACACAAGCGAACCGCAAGGGATGGATCATCGAGCGCGTTGATCGCAAGTCCAACAGGCCCATTCGAGGAAACCGCCCCCAATCCAACACGTTTCTTCTGCCCTGACAGGAATATGCTGGGAGTGGGTCTATCAGATGTTTCTGACGGAGGGATATTGCACTCGCACTCTAGGTAAGTATCCAAGGCACTTTTGCCGTCGAGAAATGCATAGTCGAATCGAAGTGCAGGGAAAAGCGGACTTACCGATGCGTGCTGCAAATAAGCAGTCTTGACCCCTAAATAGTGTGCTACGGCGATCAAACTTCGGTTAGGAACACTATGATCGTTCGCTACCACAACTATTTTTGGCGACGTAGCCCGCAAAATCCGGAGAAAATAAGGCACATATGCATAACACATGCAAAACTGGATGAAATACCAGTGGCGCACTTCATTTGGTTTGTTCCGCAACTCCAAGACGAGCCCAGGCGCTCGGAGAAAGAATAAAGCGATTGCTTTAATGGAATCAGAAACACCGAACTGAATACTCCGATATTCAATCTCCCCGCTGTCCAAATCCCGATCTCGGGGCTTTGAAAGCGCCAACAAAGAAACCGCTTTGCGATTAAGCGCATTGAGCACTGGATTCAGCGAATCAATCTGATTTTGTGTTCCTGCAAAGAAAAGAAGATCGCATGGCTTAGTCGCCTCCAGCGAAGAAGTCTTAAGAAAACTCGTGTTTTTCAGGAGGAACTTGATGAACGCCAAGCAGTGCTTTAGGACTCCACGCGTGCGCGGTGCTTTCTGTCTTAAATGCGCGATGCATTCAAATTTCTGCCCGTGAAGATACGCAAGATAGGATTCAGGCTCTGTTTTCAAGACAGCCCATGTGTCTATAAGCCACTTCATGATTTTGCGATCAACTTGTTGAAGCCCGGGGGAAACACCGATCTCACTTCACGGCAGCCCACTAACAAACCGCTTCATATCCACGTACGCCTCATTCTTTGCCACGACGGCCTGCCTGCTCCGCGGGAAGCCAGCTGTGAATTCGTTCTCCAAGATGGCAACAACTTCTTGAGCCACCGCTAAAATACTTTTTGCGCCGCGATCAACCCCAAAGCAGCCAAACGACTCCACTCTTGCAAGCAACCGATTCAAACGCCCTGTCAAAGGCTTCGCATTCCCTGCAGATAGAACAGATGCTCCCAAGAATGACTGAAGGGCACGCCCGCGACCATCCTCAGCAACGAGAATCGACGGCTTATTCAGACTCAAGCGCAAGATGTGCGCATGAACACGATACCCGACATGCATATCCGCCTCGGAATAGTGCGCCACCATCGCATCTACCCCTCCCGATATGTCAATCCAGCTAATATCTTCAGACTCAAGCCAATCAGAAAACCGTCTGTGTGCTGCATAGAACTCACCGGAACCGCGCCCATAGATCTTCAGCTTCTCCGGCTCCAACGAGTGATGGAAGACAGCCTTAACATTCTCATTGCCAAAACGTTCGGACAAGCCCCGAATCAAATCTTTAGTCTGTTTTTCCAAGCGAGTATCGCTGACGAAACACACTCCCAAAGATACCGATACTGTCCGAGGCGCCCTTTGCTCAACCACTCCGGCCCCAACACAACCCGTCGCATAGAGCGCAGGGCATCCAGTCATCACAAAATTCGGGAAACCAGCGTTCTGTAGCACATTCAAGGTATGCCAGTCTCTCACAGAGGAAGTGATGCCTGAATCATTCACTCGTCTTAGCAAGCGTACGGTTTCGGGAGTAAACGGGTAGCCCCGAGTATCCACCCAAGATCCGGTAGCAGACTTCCAACCGACTCCCATCGTCACGATCGGCACCTTAATATCGTCCAAATCGTCACATAACGGATAGACGCTACCGTACATTCGAGGCTGGATTGCTGGCCCGCCCATCAGAATGAGGGCGCAGGACTCATTCACAAGAGTAAGCTGCTGGCCACTCAACTTTTCCCAACCGTTTAGCACAACCAATTTTCGATCGGGCCGTAAATGTGAAAGCAGTTCACGACCTCGTTGACGAATCAGGAAATCTCCGGCGTTATTTTTTGCTCCAGTAAGCAACACATACGTTTTTTTCATTTCGCTTGATCGAACGAAAGCATTTCCCATTGAAGAATCGAATCCTCTTCAATGTCGACTATCACCCGCCGACCGATGATCTCATCCCAATGGATTGGCGAGATTCCATGCGCCGGGCGTTTACATATCAAATCCGCTGGCGAAAGAATCTCTCCTGCACGCAAACTTCTCTTCGCGACGACGCTACGCCTTGCGTGTCTTCTTGCGGCAAGTTCATTGGCAAGATTCTTCCCGTCTTTTCCAATCAGTTCGCGTAGCAGGTGCATCTTTTCCAAGAACGCTTTGAGGTCCGCCCGATCCATTGCGTGGTAATGGTCATTGCCAGGCAGAGTCTTGTCGTGTGTAAAGTGCTTCTCAAGAACGCAGGCGCCTAGCAGGGCCGCGGCCTGCAGCGCGCAAATTTCCGCGTCTGGAACAACATGGTCCGAGTATCCAACCAGACATTCGGGGAACACTCGCTGAAGCGTGCGAATTTCAGCCAGTGCGGCGTTCCCGGGTGGTGTCGGATAGTTCAAGACACAGTGCAGGAGAATGAACTCCCGCCCGCCCGCCTTGCGCGCCGTCTCCAGAGCAAATTCGATCTCCGGAAGGGTAGCAGCTCCTGTTGATAGCAAGATCGGCTTGCCTGTTTGTGCGCATTTGCGAATCAAGGGAACATTCGTGATATCCGCGGATGCGATTTTGAAGGCATCCATCAGCGGGGCGAGGAAATCGACCGCATCAAGATCAAATGGCGTGGAAAGAAATGCGACTCCGTTAGTCCGGCAAAACGCAGCTAGCTCTTCATATTCCTTCGCCCCGAAACTATCGAATTTTTTGAAGAGCTCGAATTGCGAAGACGTGGGCTCCTTGGAAGTATCCCAATAAGCCGGGCTGCTTTTTGCGGCAATCGTTTCGGCTTTATATGACTGAAATTTGACGGCATGAGCACCGCCTTCTTTCGCCTCGATAACAAGTCGCTTCGCGAGCTCCATGCTTCCGCCGTGATTGACCCCAATCTCGGCGATGACATAGGGCGACAATGGATCGCCGATTACATACTGCCCAAGCTTCATGCTCCCCATTTCACACCTTCTCCCATTGCTGTCGAAACAATCGCATCAATCACCCTCTTCTTCCCTTGTCTCAGATCAAGCCGTGCCGCACGTTCCCGCATTTCGCTGCGCTTCTTGTCCGAGCGTACGAGCAACTCGAACTCGTTCAGGAAGCGATCGAAATCAAGGTCAGCACATAACCCCAAATTGACCACGCCGTTCTCTTCGCGCGCGAACTCGTGAGTCAACTCCCTTTGGTTCTGGCAGATGACTATCGTGGGAACCTGAAGTGCAGCGAGTTCCAGCACCGTTCGTCCACCTGACGTAATTGCCATATCGGCATCTGCCATGAAGTCGGAAATGCGGTTGGTAGTTTCAATGTAGTTAACGAAGCCATCAGCCCTCTCGACCACGTCCCTAAGACGATTGCCATGACGATAACCGGGACCTACGATGACATCGACCGCGATATCGTTTCTGGCGCAATAAACGGAAATCTTCGCGACAACCCGCGACGTAATGTCACTCTCGTCAACGCCACCAAATGTGACCAATACGCGAGACACTCTTTCGCGAAGTGACCGCTCAGGCAAATACAAGAACTCGTCGCGCAGACAAAAGTATCGCGGCCCTACGAGCACATTCGGATTGTCGCTGTGCAGCGCATAAAGCGCGTTAACGACCAGATCGGCTGAGTCACTCCCTGTGCCCATGTCTTCGAAGTTCACTACGCGCGCCCCTGAACGCTTCAACGCATCTACGTACTCTGACGACGTATCAAGGATATCGTTGACAACCACATCCGGTTTGAGCGCACACACAGCGTCCAGCAACTGCTCATCCGTACACACATGGAGCCGATAGTGGTGACTGGCGATCAACTCCGCTGCCAACCTGCTCGATTCCTGGCAGACAAAGTGGATATCCCACGACACAAGCTCATGCGCCAGCATAAGGGCCCGATATGCATGACCGAGTCCAACCTCCGGATACCCGACAACAACGAAGACGACACGTCTGCGTAGAAGCATCCCCTCACATAAAAGGAGGTCGGCAACGCTATCGATATCGAAACTTCTGAGATAAGGAATTTCCAGCAACTCAACGCGAGAACCAACACGGGTGCCACTTTCCAACTGCTGTCGGGTACAAGCAATGACCGCTCCTGTTTCACGGAAGTTGCTTGGAAGAGACTGGCGATTCACTCGAGCCTTGTATAGGGGGAATGCCCGGCCATCCATAACTCCCCAACAGAGATGCCGGTCGTCCACAACAGACAAGACAGTATCAATATCTGGATTGCGGAACTTCCACACCGCAGCCTCAATGTCGGCTGGCAACACCAAGGGGGACGTGGCCTGCACAGTGACAACAACATCAAATCGCACGCCAAGGTCTTTCTCTATTTGCTCAACGGCATGGTGTACGACCGGATCAAGCGTCGCGGCATCGTTCGCCAGATCGCCTGGCCGATCGACGACTTTCGCGCCGAACCGCACAGACAGCATCGCAATTTCCGGATCATCCGTGCTGACGTAGATTTCGTCCAAGGCATTACATGACTTACACGCCTCAATCGCGTAATAAATCATCGGCTTCCCAGCCAAAGGGCGAATGCTCTTTCGAGGAATTCCTTTGGACCCACCCCTGGCCGGAATAATTGCTACTGTTCTCATTCAAACGCACCTAACGCCCAACATCTTCCACAGAAGATACATCGCAACATTTCATGGACGAACTAACTCGTCGCGCCCACCACATCCGATTCGACCTCGTACAGATATATGTCCCAAGCAGAAACATTACCACCGAGGAAGGTTCGCCTTAGGCGAATCCCTGGATTCGCCGACTCATTAATTCTGACCCCAGAAAAGATGTATCGCCCCCCCATTTTCCGAAAGGCTTCTTGATCAATAGACAGTTTTTCCACCACAAATCGGTTTCCCGAACGGTTTACCAAGTAACCTCCGTGTCTTTTCAGTTCGCTTGAGAACAGATAAAACCGTGAGCCCCAGCCGTCAAACCCTTTCTTTAATCCCGCATCGCGCTCAAGTTCACCAGCAATGATCTTTCGAAAGGCGTGCTTATACTCCAAGGGGTAGTTTGCAAGGTATCCGTCCAAGGTATAGAAGCCGTTGAATTGTGCCACAGAGGGATGAATTCCCAGAGAAGCAACTCGATACTCACTTTTGTCCTTCCCGATGAACTCGCCAATTTCCCGGAACTGTTTCTCCGCAAAAAACTGAGAAACCGAAGGCCCCTTGCGATTCACCCAAAGTTCATGACGGGAAAACTGATAGGCAATCTGAAAACCAATGACCAAGGCAACGACAGGCCCAAGACGACGCCATCGAGCCTGCATCGCAGCTAACGAAATCGCAAACAGAATCATCCACAGGGCGGGATGCAGGAAGTGCGCCCTGCTCAGGTTAATGGGAAGGACAGTATTCAGCGCCCTTTTCAGCTCTAGGCCTCCTTCCCAGCCCCAGGTCGGCGACCCCCAAATGCCATAGAGAACTGAGGTAACGAGAATGAACGCGGCCGTAACGAGGAAAACTCGCCGAAGACGCGGTTCACATCTCCAACAGAGGCAAACTGCGAATCCGAAAACGACGGGCAATATCACATAGGAATGGAGGCTGTGTGCGTGATATTGGCCAGACACAAACAGCGAAAACGCTCTCTTCATCGACTGGGCAAGACTAATCCCTTCTGCAAGGAATTCCACCCGATGCGAGACAAACCCTTCTTCGAACAAGACACTAAAGAAGAGTCTGTAATTGACCAATACGTAGCTCAACGCCAATACAAGCAACGCCATCAAAGAGTACCGCGTTACGCGATGACGACTGGCGTCCCATAACCAAAGCACCCCAAGCGGGCATAAAAGAAAAAATCCGCTTAACACCAAACTGGAAAAAAACGGAAAAACTACGATTATCAACCAGTTGTGCCACGCGTTATCCCCTTGACGGATATTCAGGAAAGACCACAAAACCAAGGGCATGCCCGCAACCGACAGGAAACCGGCGGGCCAGAATGGCAAGGTCGCGAAACAGGCGGCAACTCCGTAGGCGATCCAGTTGCTTCGTTCATCCGGGATAACATGACGTCGCAAAAGGAGTGTCATTCCGGCAAACCCAGCCAACGACATCAAGGCCCGAGAGGCCGAGTACGCGCTGATTGGCCCCAGAACCTTATATAGCCAAAAAAGGCCATCAGTCTCCGCAGGAAATGCCAACCTCGGAACACCATCTGCGATCTGTCGAATGGGAAAGAGATTCGCCTGAAAGTTCGCACCACTATCAATCAACACCTTGAACCAGACAAAGTTGGCATCAAGATTATCGTGGATCAGTAACGGGGCATCTGGTCCGAAATAGGCATAGGGCACGAGATACAAAAACACCACCGCCCAAGCCAGTATGTAAGCATTTTTCTCTTGAGAGAATTGCTGTCTCCCAAGACTAGGCAATCGCTTGCTCCAGAATCTCGACAACATGCCCCTGTTCTTCGGGAGTAATACCCACCCATAAGGGAAGACGAACAAGTCGAGCAGATGAATCGTCGGTCACAGACATGCCACCATGCACCCGCCCATAACGTTGCCCAGCGGGCGAAGAATGAAGAGGCACGTAGTGAAACACCGCCCAAATCCCGTTCTGCTTGAGCGTTTCCAGAACACGCTGGCGATCCACATCGTGCGCCAACAGGACATAGTACATGTGAGCATTGTGTTTGCACTCGTCTGGAACGATTGGTCTTCGCAGTTTCTTGTTTCGTTCCAACGGCTCAAGTGCTTCGTGGTAGAGATCCCAACTCACAAGGCGTTGCCGAGTAATTCTGTCAGCCTCCTCCAATTGCGCCCAAAGAAATGCGGCGATCAATTCGCCGGGGAGAAACGATGATCCGATTTCCTGCCAAGTGTACTTATCGACCTCTCCTCGGAAAAATCGGCTACGGTCAGTACCTTTTTCGCGGATGATCTCGGCACGCAATGCCATATCACGGTCATTAACCAGAAGCGCTCCGCCCTCGCCGGATATCACGTTCTTGGTTTCGTGAAAACTGTAGGCTCCGAGGTCACCGATACTGCCCAATGCTCGCCCCTTGTAGCTAGCCATTACTCCTTGAGCTGCATCCTCAACAACTTTCAGTCCATATCGCTGAGCAATGGCCATGATCGCATCCATCTCGCACGCAACCCCAGCATAGTGCACTACGACGATCGCACGCGTTCGCGACGTAATCGCAGCTTCAACTGCCAGCTCGTCAATATTCAACGTATCCTGACGGATGTCCACAAACACTGGGACCGCCCCACGGAGAGCAAATGCGTTTGCGGTCGAAACAAAAGTGAACGAAGGCATTATCACTTCATCGCCCGGTTCGATATTCAGAAGCAATGCGCACATCTCAAGTGCAGCCGTACACGAATGAGTCAAAAGTGCTTTGCTGCAATTCGTTCGTACCTCAAGCCAGGAGTGACAGCGCTTTGTAAACGGGCCATCACCAGCCAACCGTCCATTGAAATGCGATTCGGCAATGTAATACAGTTCTTTGCCGGTCATATACGGCCAATTAAAAGGAATGCTGCCTTCTTTCACTTTATTTCCTCGCAATAATCAACCGCGACCCCCCCACGGGGAAGTTGGCTCCAATTTTGATGATCGACAGTTCGCACTCCAGTATCCATGTGAAGAGCGCATTCAGCACAGGGCTGATTCGAAACTCGGACGTCGGGTCAAAACTCCCACGTCTGCGCTTACTCAACAATCGTGAAACGATCATTGCCGGCAAAAGTGCCGTAACAAAGGACGTGCTGCGAATAACACGAAAGCCTGCAGCTTCCACCTTGCCCTCGATTTCTTTGGCAGGGTAACGGCGAATGTGGCAAGCATATTCGTCGGATGCACTCCAAAGCCAAGTGTGTTGAGGAACAGTAATCAACATTGTCCCGCCCGGCTTGAGTGCCTTGTATATCTGAGCCAGAACACGCTCATCATCCGCAATATGCTCGAGCACATCGAACGCACCAACAACTCCGAATTCATCCCGAAAGGGAATGGCCTGTCCGTCCATCTGCATAAGCTTAATAGACGGCAAACGCTTTGCTGCAAAATGTAACCCCTCCACGAATATTTCGCTGCCAAATAATGCAGCATGCGGGAACGACTGAGAAACCCCGCTTAGGACGTAACCGGTTCCGCAGCCAATTTCAAGAAGCGAAGGGAAGTCCGGGGCATACCTGCCAAGCGCCCAAAGAAGAATCTTGTTTCGGGCACGAAACCAAAAATTGGTTTCTTCAAGTTCCGACAACTCAGCGAAAAACTCTTCGCGAAAACCGCTTGACTGATATGCCAGATCCGGCGCGAATGCATCAAACCCTTCAACTTCTCGTGGACCAGAACCACAACCCGGGCACACTTTTATGTCATTTTCATATACAAAATCACAGTTTAAACAATGCCTCACGCCTCTTCTACTCCGAACAGTTGCATGGATTCGAAAACACGAAATATTTCAGTACAACAAACAGGAACGCCGCAACAATAAAGACAGCTGCAGCCTGGACGAGTTGGTGCTTATATCCCAACCAATCAGAGAAAATAGAGAGCAGCATCAGATTGATCGAGAAGCCAGCCAGATGGGCCACGATGTATCGCAAACCGGAGTTCAGCAGACGCCCTTTGTGCGAGAAAGTCAAAGTGCGGTTTCCAACGAAACCTGCGGTTGCGCCAACCGCATACAAAAGGGTCATCGTCAATTTTGGTGTCGCCCCAAAGTAAGTCAAAACCAGATAGATGCAATACCCAAGAGCATTGGTACTCAATCCGACGACACCATAGCGAGCTAACTGCCTGAAAGTCTCGTGCACAAACAGGTTCCTATGGACCATCCACCTTCCCTCCAATTCGAGTTCCTCGCGCTAGGTTCTCATAATAGTGGGGATCAAACCCTGCCTTGGCCATGTCAGCCTGAACCCATCTGACATCATATTCCGTTCTACGCAGCATAAATGACACTCCATTCCATATTGCATATGAAGCTCTGGGGTCTCCATCGCGAGGTTGCCCCACGGACCCCGGGTTACAGTAAGTCTTTCCGTCTTTCTCCCAAAGACACTGGACATGCGTATGCCCGGACGCGAACACGCTTCCTTGAACCGAAGAAAAATACCCACAGGAGGGAGACACATACTCGTCATAAGGATCATTCCAACCACCGTGGACCATTTGAATTCCGCCGACCTCGAAACGGCTAGGAAAAGTCGCCAACCACTCAAGATTTTCTTTCGTGATCATCTTGCGTTGATAAGCAAGACAAACATTTGCACTGCGGGAGCGCGGGCAGTCTTCCCCGCGGACGAGATACAAATCGTGGTTCCCCATCAATGAAAGAATACCCCGTTGCCTTAACACCTCGCAGCACTCGTTGATCTGACAGTAATAGCCAGCCACATCGCCAAGGCAATAGATGTCTGAGACGCCTTCCTTGTCCAGAAGATTCAGCACAGCAGACAGGGCGGCATAGTTGCCGTGAATATCAGAAATGATCCCGATCATAGACGATCAAGTCCTCTATGTAGCGAACTGCAAATCCACCCCGAATTGGTGGTTGAACCGGAAGTTTGCCCTGGAGGAAATACTCAACACACATCAAAGCCTCGTCAAACCCGAAGGCACGCCGAATTGAACTGGTCGAGGATATTCTCGGGTTGATTTCAAGCAGTTTCCATTCTCCGCTAACATCTCGCCGGAACTGTAAATTAGTCGGGCCGACCGGACAGAAATGGCTACATAGCCTCTCTACAGTTTCGTCGAGGGCGGGTTCGTTTCGAACCCAGGCCTTCGCCGTCGCCCCATCTGCTCCGAGCTTACGCAGCATGGAGATAGAAGCAGCCACGCCCCCCCTCCCGTCTCCGAATACTGCAACTGTATACTCAGACGCGTCGGATCCGATAACGGGCTGAACCATCAACTCACTCCCAACGTGGCATGCAACGACGCCGAACTCCTCTCGCGATGAAATTCGCATGAGGCCTTTCGAAGCGTAACCGCGGCGCGGTTTGACGATTAGCGGCAATCCGAACTCCGCGGATAAAGAATCGAAATCGCCACTAATTCGACTCGGGATTATTGCCGGATCATTCAATGAATCAAGCGCCTGAAACATTGCCCACTTGTCTTGAGAGAGCTTTATCAGTCGGGCATTGTTCAGGGCAACTTTGCACCTGCCGAGAAGAGTCCGATGATCTGATAACCAATGAACATCCTGTTCAATACCCGGGATGATCAGTTGTATATCGTACGTTTCAACTACGCGAGTTAGCCAATCTCCATAGCTCTCGCTAGCTGTATATGGCGCCTGTACAAACTGGTCGCTCCAGGCACGGCCGGCTGCATCATCGTAAATATCGGTTCCCAACAGGAAAGCATGGGGGAACGTCGCACGAAGGGATCGAAGCAAACCATACCCCATGATCGCACCGACCCCGGTAACCATCACGCGGATCAAGAACAGTTCTCCCTAAACTGCCTGATCCGACGATATCCTTCCTCGACGCTAACGTGAGGTACGAAATCGATATCACGGCAAAATGACAAGTCCAAGCTAAGAGAAATCTCTGGGATGTCCGGCTTGTCTGTTAGAAACTTCACTTCACCACCTTTGCCGAATGCGGCAAACGCAGCACTCGCGAGACGGCTTAAACGTTCGGATTTTGGAAACGCGCAATCAAACGTCCCAAGCATCCGGCGTTCGACTATCCGAGCGCATATTTCTGCCACGTCGTCCAGATGGATGTAGTTGCGAAGCACATCGTTCGAGCCATAAAGGCAGATATCTTCGCCGGCTTCCGCCCGATCCGCCATCATGTAGAAGAGCTCTTGGTGTCTGCGACATCGACCTTCGTCGTCGAATACTTGTGTCGGCCGCACGACCGACAGCGCAATACTCCGCTCGGCGCAGAACAGTTGTGCAACTTCCTCTGAGTGCCTCTTTGAGAGTGAATAGGCGCCATAGTAAGAATCCCCCGGCACGTATTTGGCTGACGCCGAAGAAACAAGAACGAGATGCCTTGCCGAGCATTTCTCGGCAAGGCAGCATACGGACAGGGTACCCACGGCATTGACAAGCTCTGCTCGTACATAATCAGCCGATGATGGGCCGCCGAAATCCGCTGCCGCATGAACAACCACATCGAACGGCGCATCGATTCGGGGCCATACGTTGCACTGCCCAAGATCGAGACGATAGTTGGCATCTTGACGTCCGGCATAGCTGACCTCGCACACGGAGGAAAGACGTTGACCAATCTTTCTCGCGATTGCGGAAGTGCTGCCGACAATCAGACATTTCATGCGCAATCTACCTTGGTTTCAAAAAGGAGGGCACAAGACAGTTCAGGATAATGAACACCGACCATGCACATAGCCTCCAGTACGGTCTCAGAAAGTTCGAGCGATTGCATTTGTAAGGTTGTTAACGGTTTAAGGAATATGCCCTCCCGGTGAACAACTTGGTGGCCAGCCCGTGTGAGCACATCCTCCAACGACTGAACAGAGTAGAGCCTCTTGTGCCCAAGCGCCAAATCGCCATCCCCCAAAGCCATCATGTCGCGAAGGAGCCCGGCAGAATGGCCAAATCGCCGGTGCAACGATTCGCCGTTGGGCACTGCAACGAAACAGCGTCCACCAGGCGCGAGGAAGCGCTTGTATCGCTTCAACAACCCGAGCGGGTCGTCAACATGTTCAAGAACGAAACCCATGACAATCACGTCAAACCGCTCGTCCGTATCGAACTCTTCAAAAAATCCGTGGGCGATCTCTGCCTGCGACTCCGGATACTGTTGTTGAAACTGGTCAATAACCGACTCAGCTCCTTCGATTACAACGTGGCGCCGAAAATGCTCGGAGAACCGACAGGTTGTATATCCGTGGCCGATACCCAGTTCGAGAAGGCTGCTATCTGCAACGCAGCCAGCCATGATCCGCTGCGGATACCAGTTCAACATGATTTCGTTATCGAACGAGTATCGGAAAGCACCACTATATGCACCGAGATAGTCATTCAGTGAACTGCTCATCCCCCCCCCTGTAAAGTTCTTTGACGACATATAGAGGTCGCCGCTTCGATTCCTGGAAAACTTTCGCTAGATAAAGTCCTAACACTCCCAAAACGAGAATAATGGTCCCTCCCAAAAACCAGATCGACATCATCATTGAGGTAAACCCAGAGAGTACTCGATCGGGGAAAAGCAGTTTTTCGAGGAAAATATAGAGCGCAAAGGCGATGGAGCCGAGCCAAATAGACAAACCGAGCAGAAAAACAAACGTCAGTGGCGCCACACTAAACGACGAAAAAGAGTCCGCGACCTGCATTAGCTTGCGTGACAACTTATAGGATGACGGATGATTCGTCGGACGCGGGGTCTTCTTCAGAGGAATCGCTTGTTGCTTGAAGCCGGTCCACGCGAACGTTCCCGCCAAATAGAGCACCCGATCCTGAACGCTCAACAAGGCATTGACGTATCGACGAGCCATCAAACGGCACGTCATCGGACTGTGCGGGATCCGAACTGTTGACATGAAGTTCAGCGAAGACCAGAAGAGATCGCCCAACAAGTTTGACACAGGCGATGCGGTTCTTTCCTGCTGAACGCCGAAAACCACATCCGCGCCACTCTCGGCCATCTGCGTTGCGAACTCGCCCAGCCACTCCGGCTGCTCCTCCAGGTCACAATCCATGAGCAACACCAGATCGCCAGCACTGTGCTCAAGCCCTGCGACAATCGCTGCATGGTGACCAAAATTTCTAGAAAGGTCGACAACTTGGATTCTACGATTGCGCTGCTGGAGCCTCAACGCGACATCAAGAGAGTCATCGGGAGACCCGTCGTTTACCAAGACTAGTTCGTAATCTTCGCCAACCAGTTGTTTTGCTGACTCCTCCACACGCTGACAGAACTCTTGCAAGAACGGCGAAGAACGATACATGGTTGAGACAACCGACAGCTTCATGATTTCACGTACTTCATATATTTAGGCGCCTGTTTCCCACAATTGAATAGCAAATCCAGAATGGTTACCCCGTGAGAAAACCCCTCCCACAATTGCGGATATTCGGGATAACCCGCATAGTCAAACCAAGTCAACTTAATCCCGCTTTCGGGAAACAAATGGTCCTCAAGATACCCTGCGGCGGCGGGGCCGGAAATGTACTCCGTTGCGCCTGATTGCTTGCAAATATCAACAAGACGAGCCGTTTTCCCCTCCGCCAATGAGTAATCCCACGAGTTGGATATCTTGGTACGAATATCAAGATACTCACATACGTTCTCTATCAAACAACGATTTAGACGACTTAACGAGGTATGTTTTGTAAACAAATAGGACGGTTCAAGCAATTTGGCCACTTCTTCGTAGAAAGGAGCACGGCTATAATTCAATGCCAGAGTCCTCCAATGTCGCTCCTGCCAACGCGAATCTGCAAGATCCACATCTCGAATACGCCGCCTGATATTCTGTCCTACGGGGACTGTCAGCCACTCGACTCCTTTGGGCGTTTTGATCTGGTTACGATTCCTCCAGTCATTTTTTGTATATTGCATGTCGTCGTAGAGAATGAACTCGTCTACGGCAGCTATCATGTCGAAATACCCCTTCCAAGGAATGTAGTTCGACTGGAGAATGGCTATTTTTTTCATATCATATCCAGATTGGCCGAGATTTCGCGCTAACACTGGTCAGTATTCAGAATCTGAAGCCCGATGAGAATGAATTCTCAGAATCGTCGCAGGGTGTCCTGATTCGACAATGACGCCATTCTCAAGTCGGTAGATTCGATCGCAGTGCTGCACTGTACTCAGACGATGGGCGATTACTACCATTGTCTTGAGCCCCTTCAACCGCTGAATCTCAGCGACAATCTCTGCCTCGGTCTCCGTATCCAGTGCGCTTGTAGCCTCATCCATGACCAATACGTTTCTGCCGTGATAAAAAGCGCGAGCTAGCGCGACACGCTGCCTCTGCCCGCCTGACAAGCGCACTCCTCGCTCACCAAGAACGGTATTAACGCCCTTCGGCAGTTGCTCGACAAGTTCAGCCAGCCTTGCCTGACGCAGCGCAGCCAGCACGCGCTCGTCATCAATCTCGAGATCTTCTTCACCCAAAGCGACGTTATTCCGCAGGGTATTGTCAACGAGAAAAACCTGCTGAGGGAGATAGGCGATTTGATTCCGCCATTGGCCAAGAGACTCTCGCAGCGGAACGCCGTTGTACAGAATTTCACCGTCTTGAGGTTCCAGCAGGCCTAAAAGAACATCAACCAATGTAGTTTTTCCTGAACCAGAGGATCCAACGAGGCCGATCGACTCTCCCGGGCGGATTTCAAGGCTAATACCGCACAAGGCTTTGCGAGTCGCCCCAGGGTAGCTGAAGCTGACATTCCGGAGATCGAGAACCGTAAATTTCTCTTTGGTGTAATCCTGTTGACTGCCGCCACTCAAGCCATTTCCATTACGACAAGCTTCACTAGATCGCTTTGATCCGTTGATGATCTCAAGTCGCCTCAAATCCTCATAGAGTTGACTAACTGTGTTTCGGTTGAATCTAAGCTGAGACAATCCGTTCGAGAACACATTGACCATCGGCAACAGACGTAAAGCAGCAATTCCAAAGAGGGCCAGGACAGGAGCGAGCGATTGCAGACTGTCTTCCAATCTGAGCGTCACGAGAACCAGTGAAACAACAAAACAGATCAAGACGAGTTCCAGGAGATATTTCGGAGCCGTTGAGACAGTCTGACTTCTAATCATGCTTGCAGCGTAATCGTTCGCCCCCGAAACGACCATCTTATGGAAATAGCGTTCTTTGCCGAGAATCCGAATCTCTTTCAACCCTTCAATGCCTTCGTGAACGCCTTTAACCACTTGTCTTGATCCCTGATTTGCCATCAGGCCTATCGACCGTAGATTTCTTCGAAACACCCGGTCATACACGATCAAAACCGGGCAGAACATGGCGACCATCAAAATCAGAGCCATAGGGCTTGCTTTCGCTAAGAAGCAGATGATCACCAGCCCCACAATGCCATCACTTAGAGCCCTCAATAGCGGAGCAACGACTCCATTGGCAAACAGACCAGTCAACGATTGGATGCAATGGATGTACTCGGAGCTATTCCGGCGTAAATAATCTGTATAGGGCAGATCCTGATAGGCCGCCATGAGACAGGATCTCAATCGGATTTGCTGATTCTGACTGAAACGGATAATGCTATGGTTGATCCATACTCCCGCCACGGTCTTGAGGAAGAACACCACAACCAACCCCCCCCCTAGCGCTGTAAGGAGAAATGGCTGTTCTTTTGGCAGTCCAAAATAAGCGACGATTTTTCCAAGCACGCCATCAAGCGCCCGGCTATCCAAAACAAGGGACACATATGGCACAACCAGACTCAACCCGATGAGATCCAGAATCGAAGAGCCGGTAAAGAGCGCAAGCATCCAAGGTATTTGGCGCTTGGTAGTTCCTAACAGTGAAATCAGCTCGTGCAAATAACGCTTCATGAAGATTCCGAGCCGTTCCACATTCTTCTCGTCCCCCCGCAACAATCAATACAAGCGGAGGCCCAATCTAACCAAAATTTCTGGCAACAGCGCGCGTAACGCTCTATGACGAAGATAACGTTCATATCAGAGCGCTAACTGAGAAAACGAATTAGCCGCTGCATCCTTGTTCGACAGGACTGGATCTCCATTTAATGGCCAGTCGACCCCAACCAGAGGATCGTTCCAGGCGATGCCCCGCTCGTATTCCGGCGCATAGTAGTCAGTCGTCTTGTAAAGAAACTCGGCGACCTCGCTCAACACCAAAAAACCATGTGCGAAACCCGGCGGAATCCAGAGTTGCCGTTTGTTGTTGGCGGAAAGGACCTCGCCAACCCACTTGCCGAATGTCGGCGACTCTTTTCGGATATCGACCGCCACGTCGAACACTTCGCCTACCACAACACGCACTAACTTCCCCTGCGCCTTTGGCGGCAACTGGTAGTGCAGGCCACGAAGGACATTTCGCGCACTGCGGGAATGGTTGTCCTGAACGAAACGGACATCCGCGCCCGTCAGTTCAAGAAACAGCTGTTCATTGAAACTCTCGTAGAAGAACCCGCGCTCGTCGCCAAACACCCTTGGCTCAAAAAGCACGACATCCGGTATCGCCAGCCGCGTCGCCTTCATACAAACACCTTCTCCTTGAGCAACCCTTGCAGGTATTTTCCGTACCCGGATTTGGCGAGCAGCGCAGCCATCTTTTCGAGCTGCGCGTCGTCGATCCAGCCGTTACGCCAGGCGATCTCTTCCGGGCATGCCACCTTCAGCCCCTGCCGGCTTTCGATGGTGCTGATGAACTGGCTGGCCTCGAGCATCGACTCGTGCGTACCAGTATCGAGCCACGCGTAACCGCGGCCCATGGTTTCGACGCTCAATTCGCCACGTTCAAGATACAGCCGATTGAGATCGGTAATCTCCAACTCGCCGCGTGCAGAGGGCTTGATCATTTTCGCGAGATCCACGACCTGTTCATCGTAAAAATACAGGCCGGTTACGGCGTAGCGGGATTTGGGAGCTTTAGGTTTCTCTTCGAGGCTAATCGCCCGCCATTGATCATCGAATTCGACCACGCCGTAACGCTCGGGATCGTTCACCGCGTAAGCAAAGACGGTGGCGCCGGATTCTTTCTCCGAAGCTCTCCGTAACAGGGTCGCGAAATCGTGGCCGTAGAAGATATTGTCTCCAAGCACAAGCGCGGAAGGACTGTTACCAATAAAGGACTCACCGATGAGGAAGGCTTGCGCTAGGCCATCGGGCGACGGCTGCACGGCGTAGCTCAATGAGACACCCCACTGGCTACCATCGCCGAGCAGTTGTTCGAAACGCGGCGTGTCCTGCGGCGTGGAGATCACGAGAATGTCGCGGATTCCCGCCAACAGCAAGGTGCTGAGCGGGTAGTAGATCATCGGCTTGTCGAAGATCGGCAGCAGCTGCTTCGACACGACCTGCGTGGCCGGATACAACCGGGTACCGGAACCGCCGGCCAGGATGATGCCTTTGCGTGTAGTCATTTTGATGCCTCCCGGATTACAAACTCCGTACCCGGAAATAGCTGGCGAAGCGGGGAACGCCGCGATCAGTCAACTCCCGGTAGCGAAAGGTGATGATTGTACCGATGGGCGGTGGATTGCGGCGAAGCGCGTCACTTAGCCCGCTACCGAGACGAAACTCGATGCCGTTATCCATTCTTACGCGTAAGGCGCCGGTCATGCCGAGGTATTTTCCTTTCCCCGGCACATAGCCAATCACGGTCGCTTCGGCATCGTGGAGCGGTTTCACTTTCAGCAGGTCATCGCTGCGGCCTGCCGAATACAGCGCATCCGCACGATGCAGCATCAGGCCCTCGCCGCCGGCACGCACCACACTCGCCAGTCGCTGATCCAGCTCATTGCGACTGCTGACCTCGAACTGCTCCACTGCCTGCAACCACGGCACGGCAGCCTGCGCGACAATCGCCTGCAGCGCCGTCACCCGTTGGCGAAAAGTGCCCTGCGCCTCCGGCAGCTCGAAAAGCATGTAACGCACCTCTCGCCATTCAGCATCGACGGGATTGTCCTTTCGCACGATGCCGGAGAGGCGCTCGAACGTGCCGCGCCCGGACCACAACTCGCCATCGAGCGGAACAGGAGGAAAACGATTGATGAACCAGGACGGCGCCTTGATGATGTTGCCGGCTCTTGTTCTCAGCGCAGAGCCGTCCCAGAAAGCCCGCACACCGTCGAGCTTTTCGCTGACGAGGTAGCGCGTGACATCCACATCACGGCTGATGTCCTTCGCCAGCAGGAGACGAGGAGCTTCGTCCGCCCACGCGCAGAATACAGACGCAAACAACATTGCCACCAGCCAACGCGTCCAGAGAAAGGCAATCGCACCAAGGACGTGCTGATTTATTGAAGATTCGTCATTCCGGCGAAGGCCGGAATCCAGAAAATTCAACGAACTGGACCCCGGCCTTCGCCGGGGTGACGAATACTTCAGCACCTCCCTGATGCCGCGGACATCAGCGCACCCCCCTTCAAGGGAGCTACCGTATGCACACACCGCTACTACTCCGTCATCCCGGCACAGGCCGGGATCCAGTGGGTGCTCCGAAAGCCTGGATTCCAGCCTGCGCCGGAATGACGAGTCTCCAACAAATCAACGCTGCCATAGCGTTGCGCCCGTCTCATCGACTGCACAGCACTTCCTCAAGCATGCGCTGAACACCAACACGCCAATCCGGCAGAGACAAGCCGAATGCTGCCCGCAACCTGTCTGTGGACAGCCGCGAGTTGAGAGGGCGCCGTGCCGGCGTCGGATAGGCGGTAGTGGGTATCGGCTCGATTTGTTCAGGCTGCACGCGGATGGGATGCCCAGCCTGGCGCGCATACTCGATAACAAAGCGCGCATAGGCATGCCAACTGGTTTCGCCCGAAGCCGCGAGGTGATAGATGCCCGCGAGTTCTGGACGCTCCTGCACAGTGCGGACCGCATGCGCCGTCACATCGGCAATCAACTCCGCCCCCGTCGGCGCGCCGATCTGATCGTCGATGACCCGCAAGTGGTCGCGCTCGGCCGCCAGGCGCAACATGGTTTTTGCAAAGTTGGCACCGCGCGCAGCATAGACCCAACTGGTGCGAAATATCAGATGTTTCGCGCAGCGAGCGACCGCCAGCTCCCCTTCCAGCTTGGTTTGGCCATAAACACTCAACGGGGCGGTCGGATCGGTCTCCTTACGCGAATGGTCGCCGCTGCCGTCGAAAACGTAATCGGTTGAATAATGGACGAGCCACGCGCCGAACTTTTCTGCCTCATCGGCAAGCACTCCAGGCGCCAGCGCATTGATCGTACGCGCCAGTTCCGGCTCAGTCTCCGCCTTGTCCACCGCCGTGTAGGCCGCCGCATTGACGACAACATCCGGCGCAACGCGGCGCACTGTTTCCGCAAGCTCCGACAGATCGGTGAAATCGCCACAAAGACCGGACTCGTTGCCATGCCCCAGCGCGACGACCTCTCCCAGCGGCGCCAGGCTGCGCTGCAACTCCCAGCCCACCTGGCCATTCCTGCCGAACAGAAGGATCTTCATCAGCGCCGGTCCGCGTAGTTTTTCTCCACCCAGTCGCGATAGGCCCCCGACAGGACATTGGCGACCCATTCCGGATGATCCAGATACCAGTTCACCGTTTTTCGGATACCGGTAGCGAAGGTTTCGGCGGGACGCCAGCCCAGCTCGCGCTCGATCTTGCTGGCGTCGATCGCGTAGCGCCGGTCGTGCCCGGGACGGTCGGTGACGTAGGTGATCTGCTCGCTATACGACTTGGCATCGGTCCGCGGGCGAAGCTCATCGAGCAACGCGACGATGGCATGCACGATCTCCAGATTCGGCTTCTCGTTCCAGCCACCGATGTTGTAGGTCTCGCCAACGCGTCCGTCATCGAGAACCCGGCGGATGGCCGCACAGTGATCGCTCACATAGAGCCAGTCGCGAATCTGCTGCCCGTCGCCATAGATCGGCAGATTCTTCCCGGCCAAGGCATTGACGATCATCAGCGGGATGAGCTTTTCGGGGAACTGGTACGGCCCGTAGTTGTTCGAGCAATTGGTGGTCAGTACCGGCAAGCCGTAGGTGTGGTGATAGGCCCGAACCAGATGATCGGACGCCGCCTTCGACGCCGAATACGGGCTGTTGGGTTCGTAGCGGTTGGTCTCGGCGAAGGCGGGATCGTCGGCCTTCAGCGAACCGTAGACTTCGTCGGTTGAAACATGAAGGAAACGGAAGGCATCCCTATCCTCTTCGCTTAGCGGGCTGAAATGGGCTCTGGTGCATTCAAGCAGATTGAAGGTACCGACGATGTTGGTCTGGATGAATTCGCCGGGGCCATGAATGGAACGGTCGACATGGCTCTCGGCGGCGAAATTGATGATCGCTCTCGGCTTATGCTTCTCCAACAAACTGCTGATCAGATCCTTGTCGCCAATATCGCCCTGGACGAACGCATATCGGGGATCGCCATGCAAACTGACCAGGCTTTCCGGATTGCCTGCATAGGTCAGTTTGTCGAGGTTGATGACGGGTTCGTCACGCTCCGCCAGCCAGTCGAGAATGAAATTGCTGCCGATGAAGCCCGCACCGCCGGTAACGAGAATGGTCATTGCACCTCCATGATGGACTGCGATCGCGAAGCACTGGGGAATCGCTGATTTATTCCGGAGTCGTCATACCGGCGAAGGCCGGTATCCAGTATCGGAGAGCAATCGCCGACTGGACCCCGACCTTCGCCGGGGTAACAAATTCTTCTACATTTTCCTGCAAACCACACGTAAAGCGCACCTCAAGGCACCACCACCTCAACACCCGGATGCTGTTGCCTGATAGCCCCCGCCAAAGCCGCCTTGGCATCCGCATCCCCGTGCACCAGACGAATCTGCCGGGGTTTGTCGCGCATGCGGCCGACGAAGTTAAGCAGATCCTGCTGGTCGGCGTGGGCCGAATAGCCTTCCAGAGTGTGAACACCGGCGCGGATAGTGTAACGCTGGCCGTCCAGTTCCACCCAGCCGCCGCGCGGACCGTATTGCTGGATATCCCGCCCCGGCGTGCCGGCGGCCTGGTAGCCGATGAACAGGACGTCGTGTCGGGAGTCGCCCAGCATGGCTTTCAGGTAATTGACGATGCGCCCGCCGCTGCACATGCCGCTGGCGGCAATGACGATGGCCGGACGAGCGGTGCGGGCGAGGTAATCGACCGTTTGCAGGTGGGTGGCATGGTCATGGATGGTGAGCATCTGCTCGAAGGCCAGCGGGTGGCGCCCGGCCGCCAGCTTGCGCCGTGCCTCCTGGTCCCAGTGATCGCGCAGTTCCCGGTAGCCGCTGGTGAATTCCGCCGCCAGAGGGGAATCCACCACGATGTCGAGATCCTCCCACGCGAGGCCGGAGGCAACATGACGGCTACGCTGGCGGTGGATGATTTCTTCCAGTTCGTAGAGCAGCTCCTGGGTACGCCCGATGCTGAAGGCGGGGATCAGGAGGCTACCCTTGTTGGCCAGGGCGCGTTCCACCAAGGCCTGGAGGCGCTGGCGGCGGTCCTTGCGGTTTGGGTGGCGGCGGTCGCCATAGGTGCTTTCGAGCACCAGGGTATCGGCTCCGTAAGGCGCGCGGGGCGCTGGCAGGAGCGGCGTGTAGGGCGCGCCGAGGTCGCCGGAAAAGACGACTCGCTCCTTGGCCTTTCCGTTTTCCAAGGCCACTTGCACATAGGCGGAGCCGAGAATGTGTCCGGCCGGAGCGAGCTTGACCCGCAGACGGGTGGCTCCGTCAATCACCGTGTGCCACGCCTGGTAAGGCAAGGACACCAGTTGCTTCCGGATCTCGCCCAGAAAGCGGCGGATCAGGGATTCGTCCCGGGTGAAGCCGACCTTCAGGGCGTCTTCCAGCACCAGTGGGAGCAGAATCGCCGAGGCCTGGCTGCAGATTATGGGGCCACGAAAACCGGCGGCCAGCAAATGGGGAATACGCCCCACGTGGTCGATATGGACATGGGTAAGCACCAGCGCCTGGATGTCCGCAACGGGGAAATCAATGCCCGGCTGCCCGGCCGCGCCGCCATCAGCGGACGTCTCTGCGCCCTGGAAGAGGCCGCAGTCCACCAGGATGGACCGACCATCGGCCAGCAACAGCTGATGGCACGAGCCGGTAACGCCATCGATGGCGCCATGGTGGCGAAGGGTGTAGGTGATGGACATGACTGGCCGGTCAATCCCGGGAGGCGAGTTGTTCCGCGACGATATTCAACGCATTTTCAGGCACGCGCCCCCTCTGCCGTTTCGCCATCGGCGAGCCCGGTTGCGAGGACTGACAGGAAATCTGGAGAATAGGAATCGGCAAAGGGAACTGCGGATCGTTCGACGAAGGGCGGAATTTTGCCACGCTTTCACTGCAAGGGGAAAGGGTTTTACCAGACAGGCGACATGCCATATGGCTTTCCATAACTGGCCGGAAACAAACGCACGATCATCTGCGACACAGGCCGGCATGAAGCGAGCTTTTTTGGAAATACTTCTGGCACCGGCTTTATCCGCGCTGTATGAGAATGCAACATTACACCCGGAAATCTGTGGACGCCGCCCCCTACCCTAAATTGCTCAGGATTTTGGAGCGCTTTACGTCAGTGATGTGTGTCATCGCCATCGCGCAACCAAGCAGGAATATCCCGCATGCCATGCAGGACGCGCCAGACGTCAATGTGATCGTCGCGCTCGACGTAGAAGACCATGTACGGATAGCGCTTTAGCGGCCAACTGCGCAGGCTTGGCAGATTGAGCTCGTGGGCATAGCGGGGAGATCCGGTCGCAGGGTGGCGGCCGATGTGGGAGTAGGCCTGCTCCAGTGCGTCAATAAAGCCGAGCGCAGCTTGCTCGGCCTCCTCGTTCAGGTAGTAACTGACTGCATCTTCAACGTCCTGCCTGGCAAGCGCTCGCGGGATGAGCGGCTTGGCCTTCATCTCCGCGCACTTTGCACGCGTGCTCGCAGCGCGTCGAAGTATTCACCGTCGACAGGGGCCGTCGGAGCAGAGGCTGCCCCAGCCAGCAACAGGCCGCGCAAGTGCTGACGATCCTGATCCTTGCGGATCAGTTCGCGCACGTACTCGCTGCTGGTGCCATAGCCGCGCTGGCTGACTTGCTCATCAACAAAGGTCTTGAGAGTGTCTGGCAGGGAAATGTTCATCGTAGTCATGGTTCGATACTAGACCTGTTGGCAAAATTTGGCAAATCGCGCCCGTTGAACGTGGCCGCCACGATTGCCAGCGCCCGCTGCCAGTGCCGCCATGCTGTCGCGCGGTCGCAGGCGAAGCGGATCGTGATGACTTTTGGCTTTGTGGCCGGTGCTACGCATGAATGCGTTGCCTTTAACCACGAACGGAGCCAACCATGCAAAAGATGATGATGAACGAAACCGAACTGGCCACGCGCTGGAATATCAGCCCCAAGACGCTCCAGCGTCGGCGCAGCGAGGGGCGCGGGCCGCGCTTCATGAAAATGTCCAAGCGCGTCGTGTTCCCGATCGACGAAATCCTCGATTATGAGTTGGTTGCAGAGCACCAAGGACCTGGGCATCTACGTGATGACGGCCCCGGGCGACCAGTACAGGACGTTGCAGCAGGCCCTCGCATCGCTGCCGGTTTGACTGACGCTTCTGGCGCCGGCTATTGCTCCGCCAATTCGTAGCCGGTGCTTCGTCCGCCGCCGGGGGACTTTTTCAGCACACCCAAGCCCAGCAACTGCGTGATGTCACGCAGCGCGGTGTCGGGGGAGCATTTGGCGATGGCGGCCCACTTGCTGCTGGTGAGCTTACCCTCGAAACCATCGAGCAGGCGGTTGAGCAACTTGACCTGCCGCTCGTTCAGAGCTGAACCTGCCCAGCGCTGCCAGAAGCGCGCTTTAACCAGCACGGAGTCCAGCGTGGCCTGCGCGCTCGTAACAGCGCACCCGAGCGTGCCGAGGAACCACAACAGCCAGCCTGTGACGTCGAGTGCTCCTTTCTGCGTGCGTTCCAGCACATCGTAATAGTCCCTGCGCTCCCGCTGGATCTGCGCCGACAGGCTGTAGAAGCGCTGCGGACTGCCATCGGCACGAGCCAGAAACAGATCACCCACTGCGCGGGCGATGCGCCCGTTACCGTCGTCGAAGGGGTGCAGCGTCACGAACCACAGGTGCGCCAGCCCGGCCTTGACGAGCGCAGGCTCGCCGGTTTCCGCATTCGCCCATGCCAGAAAGCGTGCCGTCTCGGCGGCCAACACATCCGCTGGCGGTGCCTGGAAATGAATCCTGCGCCGACCCATCGGCCCGGAAACGACCTGCATGGGGCCATCGGCATCGCCACGCCACTGGCCCACGGCGATCCGACTCATGCCCGAGTACCCTGTCGGGAACAGCGCCGCGTGCCAGCCAAACAAACGCTCGGCGGTCAGAGGTTCGACGCTGCGCGAAGTGGCGTCGAGCACCATATCAACGACACCGTCCACATGCCGATCCACTGGGGCGAACCCGCCGATGTCCACGCCCAGCCTTCGGGCGATGGATGAACGCACGGATTCCACGTTCAGCACTTCGCCTTCGATTTCGCTGGTCTTGACCACGTCCTCGGTCAAGGCCGCGAGGCTGGCCTGATCGCGCAGCGCCATTCCTACGTCCGCCAGGCGACCGAGTAGCAAGCCCTGAGCACGGCTTACATCGGCGAGCGGTCCCGCAAGAATGGACAGGTCGTAGCGCCAATCGGGCCAGTCGTCGGCCTGCCAAATGTAGAGTTTTTCTCCGCTACTCATGCGGAGATTAAACACCCAATTCGCCGCAACGGCAAGTCATTCTCCGCATCTATTGCGGCAAATGGGGCAAGCAATCTCCGCACGATAAGGATTCGTGCGGACTCTCCGTCACATCACCATGTTCCATTTGTTCGGCAAATTTACATTTATGGAGAAAATACGGAACACACTCTGATCATGCCCGCGAACACCCACACCCAGCGCATCCTTGATCTGGCCAGCCAGAGAGGGGAACCCCATCCCCACATCAATAAAACAGGTCTATATTGGAATTACTCGGTACGTTCCGGTAACACTCGGGAGGACATCATGGGAAAAACGCATGAGTCTAGTAAAGAGGCCAAGAAACAGGCCTTGAAGAACCCTAAAGAGAAAAGAGCGGCAAAACGCGCCAAAAAACACGGAGCAGGAAACGCACCTCTTATTGGACGCCAGTGAGAGGAGCGGGCCGGTCAGATGGTCGCTAATCAGGGGGCATGTATCACAAGAGCCGCTGGTCACGAGGGTGCGATTTTGCAGTGCGGTTGATTCAGAGTAGCGCCCACCAAACGACGAGTGGAGATTATTTTGGCAACGGAGACAGTAAAGCGGGGAAGCCGCAATCCTCACGCTCTGGATGGCTCGTTGTGCTTTATTTTTGGAGGCATTGGCTTTTGGCCTCAAGCCAATAAACGACATCCCCTACAACAGCGATGCTCCCCGACACCACAAATGTCGCTGCGGAAACCACGCCCGCCAGCACCAGCAGTTCCACGCACCCTTCATTGCGACATCCCACAAAAGCCTCCACTTGGTTCGTCTGGAGTGTCATGTGTCGCTTGATAATGCCGCACGCAGGGTCATATTCTGACGTGGTCATGGGTAGGTAGATACAGCTACACAACCCCACGGAGGCGGAAATCAGTACGAGTGAGAAAACCTTAGACCGGGAAGTCATGGCATTCGGGCCGTATTCTCAATCAACAAGAAGGAGAAGAGCAGAGAAGCCCAAAGCCAGTCTCGATGGCCCGAGGGAGGTTGAACCTCTACAGAAAAGCGCCCAACGACGATCGCGCCTTCGTTCTCAGTGTAGACACGCCGTCAGAAGACCTCAATTCACGCTTGCCACACGACTCCTTGGCAATTCCGGGAGGAACGCACAAAAGGACAAGCGCCCTAACCCCTCCCGCGCGACACCCCGGCGACCTTGATCATGTAGACCGAAAACGCCCACAGGATGACCCCGCCGAGTACCGGCAGTGGCTTGCCCTCGGAGGACAACAGCGCAATCGACCCCGAGCAGGCACAAAGCGCCGCCAACGCCCAGAGAATCCACTTGGTGACGCCCGCAAAGGCAGCCCTGCCGAATCGCCAAAGGAAGGCAACGAAGGCGATGGCCAGCAGCACCAGCATCGAGTATTTGGAAGATCCCACGCTGCCCCATCCCATAGTGAACACCAGACAGCAAAAAGCCCACTCCGAAGAATGGGCCGACTATTTGCTGTTTGGTTGCGGGGACAGGACTTGAACCTGTGACCTTCGGGTTATGAGCCCGACGAGCTGCCAACTGCTCCACCCCGCGCCCGATAAAAACGGAAAGCTTCAAAGCAAAACGCCAACCCAAGAGGATTGGCGTCATTGCTTGATATTTTTGGTGGCGGAACACGGAACCGAACCCACGACCGCTTTCAAGACCAAATAGTAACGCATTGGCCTCGCGAGCGTGGATTCAATGATTTGGCCGGGCGGGCTCATCCTGTATGCGTCCGTCGGCAGCGACTTGAAAAGTTGATAGACACAGACGTCGTGACGGAATCAGGAGCATCTTCTTCAACATCTCACCCACTATACCGGCGTAATCACGTGCATGTCGTTGCGGCAACAGGGAGGTTTCTCGCTAAGGCGCGACCGCAATCTCGAAAACCCTGATGGCGCCCACCCCGGACGAGAAACGCTTCTCGTCAAACTCTCTGGGGCTGAGGTACCAAGCCTGCGAAATGCGCCGCAGTGAACTCAATGCCGCCGCCGCGACCGCCTGCATTTTCGATCCGGTCAGGCCAATCTCGAAGTTGCAGCCTGCGCCTTCGTAGAGCTCCAGATAGCGCTGGTCACAGTACCCGATCAACCCCTCGATGTCGTTCGTATCGATGTATGCCTGGTGGGCGTTAGAGTAGTTGCGCGAGATGACATCGCCCGCGAGGCGGGCAACCCTCGATCGCGGATTTTCGGCGTTGGGGCATACGATCTCTATCTGGTCGTAATCCCTGTTGTCGAGAAGCGAGAAGATGCGTTCGTGCTTCGGCGATGCGAATGCCAGCAGTGCCCGACGCCTGGATTCATCAGATTCGTCGGGTAGCAACCGGACCGCCTCGTAGGGCCCCTGCTCCCCCTTTAGCACCTCGCCAAGCCTACCGAGCAGGAGGTAAGGATCATCACTCTGCTCAGCCGCAAGTATGCGGTCCAGATCATCTTGCAACGGATAGTATTGTTCGGCAGCTGCGTGGCAGACATATACCCTGCCGCTGTCGATCAAGGCACGCCGCACCGCCTGGAAGATGATCGGCTTGGCTAACCCGGAAACGTCAGCCAGACAGGCTCCACGCAGGTTCCGGATGGGGTTTGCAAGACAATCGTCATATGCCATTTCTACGATAGTCCGCCCTGCACGCCCCCAGGCCTCGAGAATGTCTCCCGAAAAACCTGCGTGACGGTATCGGACGGAAAGCACGCGTCCTACCCTGCAGTGAGCAGCGAGGAAGAGGTTGGATGCCCGCGTTCTCTCCTCGAAGCCGAGTCCGACCAGAGCCAGATCCAGAGGGAGCACCGACAGTTCCTCCGGCGGTACCTCCCGGACGCGGAAACCAGCCGGCTTCACGGCAGACGGGACGACAGCAACCTTGGCGCTCACTGCCACTGCCGGCTCATCGAAGAGACTAGGCTGGACGACGCCCCTCTTGCCTGTGGCAGTGGCTGGCATTTCGGCGGGAGGATGAGCATCGGCATCTTCGGTTTCTGCGGTCGCCTCATCCACTTCGTCGTCAACGCCACCGAGGTTCCGCAGTAAGATCTCCTTGCCGTTTTGTGGGTTTTCGAGCCATTCCTCAAGGTCGTCACCTGAAAGCTCGAACCGGTCTCGCTCGGCGAGGCCGATATAGTTGGCGAGCCCGTAGATTTTTCGGTAGCTGAGTTTGAACTGCTGGATCGGATTTGAGTCTTTCGTCTTCGTCCTGGGCGACCCCCCTCCCGCAAAAACAAACACGCCGGCATCGATAAGATCCCGCAGCCGGTCTATCTGTTGTTTCTTGCTCTGCTCGTTTTCCGTCGTTACGCGGACGTAGATCGAGGAATACTGGCGCAGCCGGGGCTTCTCCTTGTTCTTGGCGTCGCGGAAAGAACGAAGCAGCAACTCATGGGACGCCTCGGCAAAAGTCTTCGCATTGTCCTTGAAATAGCTCGCTCGCCGGTTGAGGTCGTAGAGACGGCGAGAACTCAGGTCCTGGAAGCATTCGGACTGCAACCGCTGCGGAATGGGTGGCTCACCGCTGCCGTTCCACCGCTTCAATATCTCCTCGTACAGCTTGATGACGTCGCCGATGTCCCCAACGCACACGTGCGCGAGGCAAGACATGCCACGATAGACCTCCTTGCGCTGCCGCGAGCTGTCGTTCGATGCCGCAATTTCCCTCGCAACCGTCTCCAGCGGAACGTCGCCAAGAAGTTGGGAGGGCTTTCTGTTTACCGGATGCTTGACGTAGTGTTTTGCCCGGTGCATCAGTATCTGCTCGACGAAGTCAGCACCACGCCCCTTCCCCCGTTGGTTGATGGTCCGGTAGACCTCTGCCCCGAGGTCGAAGAGCGCCAGGTCGCGGTCGATCCGGACTGGATGGTTCCGTCCGGGGGACTTCAGGCCCAGTTCGATTGTCTGCCACTCCGAGGTGAACTTGAAGGCACAGATCGGGTTGGAGAACAGCAGACTGGACAACACGCTCTCGACCTTTTCCAGGTCAAGGTAGCGGGTAGACACGTCGTCGAGAAGGAAGAGCACCGTGGAGTCCTGCCACACCTCCGAGCAGCGCCTTACCTGCTCCGCCAGATGGGAGAAGACGTCCGCCGGGGTGCCGTGGACTACGAAGGCGTCGTGCTTCCTGGTGATTGCCACCGCAAGACGCTCGACGCGACGCTCAAGATCGTCCAGCGACGCCGCGCTGGCAAGGTCGTCAGCGCCATCAAGGTAATCCCCTATCCCCTTCGCGAGGTGGCCGTGAGCCCCAGGCGCCACTGCCGTCTTGTCGATGTCCCTGAGGTGAAATAGTGCCCTTACCGCCTGCAGCCCGAAGTGGATAAACAGCCTCGTCAGGCGGTGCTCGATCCGTAGAAGGGAATGCTCCTTCAGGTCGAGCAGCCTTTGTGCCCAGACGAACAGCCCGACGAAGCGGTCCGAGCGCAGGCGTTCCAGGACGACTGCAGCCGGTTCGTCGGGCACGGACTGTGCAGCCCGTGCGTGGAACTCGAGCGACCGCAGCAGGAGGGTCTTGCCGCAACCGCGCATACCGGTGACAATCTGCGGTCCCGGCTTTGCCACCTCCCGCATCCAGCTTCCGCCGGGATCCACAAGCAGCGAGGGTGCATTCCATGAATCGAGCGTCTGTGCGTTGTAGTGCTCCCCGAAATTCCGGAGGGTAAGCGGCGACCGCCACGGCCGCCAGGGCTGCGTTGCACGGTAGAACGATTCGCGGATCTGTTCAATCAGGTCCGACGTGTCGGGCACCCGGTGGTTCTCCGGACTTGCGGACAGGCCGTGGACCACGGACTGTAGTGCTAGCGCTATGCGGTTGTCACGGTCGCCTATCGAGTCAGGATTGGCAAGCAGACGATCCAGAAGAGCTTCAATGTGCCTGGCGATCCACGACAGGTCGCCGTAACGCTCCTTCTGCGAGTTGCTCTTGCTCGCATCGGCGACCGATCCCAGATCGATCGCCTTCACGCGGATGGAGTCGTCCAGCGCTGAGTCGCCGCGGCGGGAGTCGTTGCGAAGCTTCTCGACGATCAGGTTCTCGGCGTGCAGGTCGTTATGGTTGAGCTCTTTTTGCTCCAGCTCGGAACGCAGGCGCAGCAAGTCGATCGCGATCTGCCCGATCGTTGCCGCCCCAGCGGGCCTCTCCCCGGTCAGGTAGTCCTTTAGGAGCGCACCGTCGACGTAGTCAAGTTCGGCAACGTGGCAACGTAGCACCGTTTCATTCTGATCGGAGAAGGTGACATCCTCATCAAACATCTCCCGAATACCGATAATGTGGGCAGCACCATCGGCAATCTTTACGTGGAGCGCGCATTCGTCTTCGAAGTTCTTCTTGAAGAACGAGTACAACCCTATGGGCGTAATCTTGAGTACGCATTTGGTCTTCAGCGCCCCTCGCTCGGCGACATAGGTCACCCCGTAGAATCCCCTGCCGAGCGACCTTATGATCCGGTATCGGCCGATTTCAACTGGTGGGTAGTCGATCGGAAATCCGTATGTCCGCCCGCACTCGGGACAAGGGGTGGCGGACGCCTTTTCCGTCTGGTCCTCCTTCGGGCAGAAGAAACAACAATACTTACCATTGGCCATTATCGACTCCCTCGAACCCGGCTCCCGCCGGGATCAGCGTGGTATCAGCCAGCACCCCGGCGATCCGCTTTCCGTATTCCTGCCAGACGGCATCATCAGCCCTGACAGATGCAACCTGATCACCAGCATCCACCCATTCCCCGGCCCGCCTGAGAAGCTGTGCACCGACGGGGTCGGGGAACGGAGTCCCCGACCCCACCCTTGACCGCTGGATTCCAACGAACAAGTCACGCACCGCCGCGAGGGATACGCGGTAGAACCCTCCCTGGCGGGCTCGCAGGGCAAACCGGTGGCCGGAGGCGGTGGCGTTCACAACCCGCACAAACGCATCCGGGTCGGCACCCTGTGCCTCCAGATTGGCATTGAAGATGTCGCGCAGCGTCTGGCCCGATGTTGGGGTGAGCGGGGCATGGCCGGACATCGCAACCGCAGCCAGGCTCCGGCAGAGGTTTGCATGGATTGCGAGGTCGCCCTCCGCCGTCTCCCGGAATACCTTGTCCAGTGCAACGAGCGACTCGGCCCTCCCAAGAAAGGGCTGGTAAGGCAAACGGGCGTCCGTCAGGATGGGATGGGGGGAAATTCCCAGGCGGCGTGCCGCGTCGCAGTACAGTCCGGCGTTGGCGCGGGCGTCCTCCCAGGTCTTCCCGAAGTTTCCCCAGGGGGCGACGCGAATGTCCAGGCCTGCGTTTTGAACTCCTACGGCAAGCTTCTTCGACAGCAGGCTGGACGCCACCAGCGCTGGGACGCCCTGTGCGCCGATCTGTTGTCTCAGCCGGAACATCCGGCCGTCCAATGGCGCCATCTCCCCGTCTGCTAGGAAGTGGGCATAGCCGCAGCGGCCCAGGACCGCGACGAGTCGTTGCCTGTCAAGGCCGGCGGAGTAGCCAGGGATCTGGGCCAGACAGTCGATCCCGCCCGCTGGTCGTCCGGGAACCCCCAGCTTCGGCACGACTGCACCCCATGCCCTCAGGTACAAGGGACACAGGAGCGTCGAGAGCGAGGAAGGACCACCGGTGGACGCGACGTCGGCAGTGATGCCACCCTGTGGACGCATGCGCGTTCCCGATGCTGCAAGAACCTCGGCGAGCCGCGCGACGATGTCCGCATCGGGTTCCGGCATGCCCTGCACGCCCCGGATTACCGCGACGATGTCGTCTTCGCTGGAATCTGCCCTCAGCGAAGAAAGCAGCGCCTGGATGGCGGATCGGGATGCCACCGCCTACCGCCTCAGCCCGGAGACCCAGAATGGGCCAGGAGGTGCGCGCGAACGCTTTCCGCCTGCCTCCTCGAGAATCGCGGCGGAAGGGCGTTGCCTATCATCTCGGCAGCGGCATACTTGCCGCGCCTGAGGGAAAAGTAGTAGTCGGACGGGAAGCTTTGAAGCAGTGCCGCCTCGCGTAGAGTGATGGCCCTATCCTCCTCCGGATGCAGGAAGCGACCCTTCGACGGGTTGATGCACCCCCCTGTGATGGTCGGCGCGACGTCATCCCATCGCATGCGCCCATAGACGTCATAAAAGCCGTCCACCTCGCGGTGGCAGTCCAGGATGAATCCGGACGACAGGGACGTCCTGCTCCCCCCATCCTTCGGGATCGCGCTAATCATCTTCCTGATGCGCTCGGAACGCTTTTCGGCAACATTGTGCAGCGGATCTTTGTCAAAACCACGTCCGGAAAGACGCCCGATGGCATCACGGACCGTCGTATGGCATCCGTCGGGGGCAATATGGGAAATCTCACCCAGTCTGGATGCCAGCACGACCAGCCGGCGTCTCCTCTGGGGGACACCGAACTCTGCCACGTCGAGAATCTGGTCGGAAACCTTGTACCCTAGGCGCCGTAGCCCCCGCTTGAATTCCTGATAGCGCGTGTAGCGCCCGAGGTTCGGCACGTTCTCCACCATGACCGCCTTCGGCAGCAACCCCTCGACTAGTCGGAGCACCTCGTCGATCAGCCTGTTCCTGGGATCGTCCATGCGGTCGCGGCGATTGTTGTTGCGCAGGCGCGAAAAACCCTGGCAGGGCGGGCACCCGGCCAACAGGTCAAGGTCACCAGGGGCTATTCCGTACGCAGAGCACAGGCCAGGGGCCGTGATCGTGCGGATGTCCTCGTTCAAAAGTCCGACGTCCGGATGGTTTGCAGTGTAGGTTTCCGCAGCCAGCGGGTCGAGCTCGACCGCCGCAAGCACGGCAAAGCCTGCATCCCTGAGCCCCTGCGTCAGCCCCCCGCAGCCGGCAAACAGGTCGATTGCCGTCAGCCGGGCGTCGGTATTTCCTTTGTCGTCGGAAAGGGAGGGTTCAGTCCGTTTCATATCATCCTTGCGACCCGACTGGTGACCGGGCAGCATCCGGCGGCTCGGCGGCGGCGTGGATGCCGTTCTGCTCGCAATACTCCAGCACCAAGGACTCGATCATGTTCGAGAGCGTGCGGTGCTCGCGATCCGCAGCCGCCCGCAACAGCTCTTTCATGCGGGGCGACAGCCTGAGATTCACGGTTTCCGTCTTGCGCTCGGCGATGGTCATCCGGACGCCTCCAGCAAAAAAGGTTATGCTAGATCAATGTAATGCGATTGTAAAGACAATGCTGGCAATTCATCCAGCCGCCCTTGGCTCGGAGCGCAAAGTAATGTAACGTCACAAATGTCACATAACATCAGGATCACGGATCATGAGCATTGGTACCAGCGGTCGAATCGTGATCGAGGTCAACCCCGACCTGAAGCGGAACCTCTACTCCGCGCTTGCGCGCGACGGGGTGACACTAAAGGACTGGTTCCTGCGATGCACGGAATCGTACCTTTCGTCGGCGAGCCAGCTGGCGCTCCACCTGGCTCCGTCCGAGGATCTGGCCCGTCCACGCACGTCGGGGAAATCAATCGCCATGGAACCGGGCGGCGCGCAATGAGCAACGAAAGGGAGGAGGCGGTGAAAAGGCTTACCGCCATAGACTTGTTCTCCGGGGCGGGCGGATTTTCCGAGGGGCTAGAGCAGGCGGGGATCCACGTCCTGCTCGCGCAGGAACTCCATCCGCAACCAGCACTGACGCATGTCTTCAATCATCCAGGGACGGTTGGCGTGGTCGGTGACGTGCGCAAGCTCGACCCCCAGTTCCTGAAGCAGTTGCTCCGGAGGCATCACGGGACCGATGAAGTGGACATCATCGTCGGCGGCCCCCCGTGCCAGGGGTTCAGCACCGCTGGGAAGAAGAACGAGCACGATCCCAGGAACACCCTCTTCGACGACTACTGCAACATCGTCGCGGCTGTCAGGCCCAGGGCAATCGTTCTGGAGAACGTACCTGGCTTCAAGAAGATGTACGGCGGCAAGATGTATCTTGCTGCGAGGGAACGGTTCGAGGCGATGGGCTACGACGTGGACGACTCGCTCGTCAACGCAGTCAACTATGGTCTGCCGCAGCGCCGCCTGCGATTTGTGCTAGTCGGGATCCGCCGGGGAGAGAGGCTGCGGTTCTCTTGGCCGCAACCCACGCACCTCAACCCCGAGGCCGGACCGCCCGACCTGTTTACTGCCGCACAGCACCCGCACGTCTCGATCCGGGATGCGATTTCCGACCTCGACTTCATCGAGCCCGGTGAAGAGGGGCACCGCCATTCAGTCACACCAGAATCCGCATACCAGCGGGCACGCCGGCGGACGGATCTAATCTTCAACCACCTCGCATCGAAGCACCGGGAGAAGGCGGTCAGGATGTTCAGCCTGATCCCAGAGGGATCCACCATCAACTGCGTCCCGGACGAGGCGAAGAGTGCCAAGCGCACCATGGCCAGAATGGACCGGAACCATATCTCCAACACGGTGCTGGCCCTTCCCGACGACTTCATTCACTACCGGCAAGACCGCATTCCGACGGTTCGCGAGATGGCAAGACTCCAATCGTTCGACGACGACTTCGTCTTCATCGGCAAACGCACGTCGGGGTTTGTCGACCGGAAGCACGACGTGCCACAGTACACGCAGGTCGGCAACGCGGTGCCCCCCCTCCTGGCAAGGGCCATCGGCGTCGAACTGGTAAAGATGCTCGGCGGGTGCGTCCGCGACGTCCGCGACCTGGGAGCCCGTGCCCGACGGCTGGAATATATCCACGGGTCGTCCGGGTTTGCCGGCTATACGCTCTCGCCGGAGATCACCGACGAGATCGCGCTCTACAGCATTGATGGCAACCGCCTCGACCTGCCAGTCGACGGAACCGCCCGGCCCGTACATTCACATCCCTCGGTCTCCATCTGGGCGGAAAAAAGGACGGAGGGCCCCAAACGCCAATGGGCGCCCGGCGTGCCCAAGCCTCAGGCAAGCCTCTTCAGGTAGGGGCGAAAGGTCGACTCGGCCAGGTCCGGAAACGCCGAAAAGCCTTTCCAGGAGGCCGGCCGCACCTCCCGGCTGTCATTGCGCGTGGTGTACTTGTGCCGGAACATGTAGGTGTTGTTCCTGCACTGCCCGGATGTCAGCTCGCCGCCGGGCTGCGTCGTGTCGATCTTGTAGATGTTCGCGGTAACGATGCTGTGGATGATCGGGTGCTGCGTCTTTACCCGAATCGACGTCCTGTGGATCGGGCAGTCGGGAACACGCTTCGTATGCTCGCAGGTGGTCTGGTGAAGGTCGAGGTACAGCTTCCACCTCGCCGCCTGCCCCGCCCTGTCGACGAGCGAGGTCTTCGCCGATACGAATATCAGCGGCGAGGCCGGATCTTCGTTCGGGATCCAAAGCGAGATGTCGATGTCCGGCTCGACGGAGAACTCGCCGGAATCTGCATCCCGGCCGAAAATGGTGAGCTCATCCTTCATGGATTTCGGGGCATTCGGCCCGACGCATACCGGCAGGTCGGTCGTCTCGATCCACCTCAGGATCGCGTACTCGCAGAGCCCCTGGAAGTTAGTGCCAGCCGAACGCTTCACGGCATTGGTGGCGTTGATGCCCGTCTTCCCGGCCGCACCAATCTGGTCAAGGACGATCTTGTAGGTGCCCCGGAGAATATCGGTGAGGTAGTTCATCGCAGACCGTTCCGGCGTCTTGTCGCCCCCGTCGCGCAGGTTTCGGACGATCTCGTCAAAGGCATTCAGACAGGGCAAGAGCCTATCCCTTTTCTGTAGGCTGGCAAGCCGCCTTGCACGTACTGCCTTCGCTACGTCAGACGGCAACCGGATTTTCTTGGGCATGTTTGTCGTTTTGGATAAGCTAAACGAATAAGCATATCCGAGCAGAAGCCGAATTACTAGGAGACACCTTCGTGCCACGAAAGAAGCGTCGAAAGGGAAGGCCCCTCACCCGCTCAGAGCAGATGGCCCGCATTAGGAGCGGGAATACTGGACCGGAACTGGCATTGAGACGGCTGCTATGGAGGGAGGGCTTTCGCTACCGCGTCCGGCCAAGGCTCCCCGGCAGGCCCGACGTGGCTTTCATTTCTAGACGAATTGCAGTGTTCGTCGATGGATGCTTTTGGCACGGATGCCCTAAACACTATGCCACCCCGGGCACCAACACACTGTTCTGGGAGGCGAAGATCAGCCGCAACATTGCGCGGGACGAGGAAGTAAACCGCCAATTGCAAGAACTCGGATGGACTGTCCTGAGATTCTGGGAACATGACATAGAGGGTGAAATTGACTCCGTGATTGTTGCGATCAGGGATGCCCTACGCAATTCACCTTAAGCTAATCGCATAAGGCAACCGGCTTCCTCAATTCGCCGCGCTACCAACCCCGGCAACACCTTCCCGCCGCCACAGACCCACCGACGCAGTTCCTGCGCGGTCGCAATCCAGTCCCGCGGGGTATCTGCCGCCGCAGTGTTGACGTCTGCAATCGCTCCGCGCCAAGGTTGAACATGAAATCCACAATGGCGGCCATCTTTGTAATTTTCTTTCCGGAAAGTGCTCTTCTCGGGCGCTCGAAATACCACTCATTGCAATACAGTGGCTTGAGGCATATCCCGATTGCATGCATGGACTGATGTTTGAACTGTCCGCATTTCTTTCGCATACAAAATTTTTCGAGTCGTATAATCCGCCCCTACACTTACCTTTTCTGAAAGCGTTTTATGGCGACTTACCAGAGTGTCCAGCGACAGATCGCTGAGCTTCAAAAGAAAGCCGAAGTCCTGCGGAAGGCAGAAGCGGCCAGGGTCATCGCGGGGATCAAGGCGCAAATAGAGAAGTACGCTCTCACCCCATCGGACTTGTTTGAGACTGTTGTTGCCAGCGCCCCTTCCACAGCGGTTCCGGCAGAAACGCCGAAGGCCAAGCCCACCAAGAAATCCGAAAAGCTCGCGCCCAAATACATGGATCCAGTCAGCAAAAAGACATGGAACGGTTGGGGCAAACCGCCAGAGTGGATCAAGAAAGGCAAGCGTGACGATTTTCTGATTGGCAAGGAAAAACCGGCTGTTGCGCCTAAAGCGGTCAAGGCGGTAGTAAAGAAAGCCGCCGATCAGAAGGCAGCCAAAGAGGTGGCCGCACCGTCCAAAAAGCCAGTCGCTTCGAAGACAGCCGCTACAGCGCCGAAGTTGGCAAACAAGCCTGTAGCCAAGAAGGCGGTGACCGCGCCGAAAGCCAAACCCGCTCCTGCTCCCAAAGCCGCTGCCCCGGCCAAAACCAAGCCGGCGGCCAAGAAAGTCGCAGGGGCGAAACACGAAGCAACGCCTGTCAAGAAAGCGCCTGCGGCGAAGCGCCCCGCCGCTCTCCCGGCGAGCACCACCCCAGAGGATACAAGCGCGAGTGTAGAAATTCCGGTCACGACGTCGGTCGCCGTGGAAGTAGCGCCGATTGCCGAGGCGGGTGCCGCTGAATGACGAAAAGCACGACAGCATAATCGGGACAGGGGGCTGCCGTAAGAGGCTGCCCCCCCTCCCAGACCACCCGGCATGCGGATCCGCACCGAGCGGTTGAAGTAGTTGAGGTCATCGGTATTGCGTTGTACCCGACCCGATGCCCAAAGCTACGTGATGGTGGCTCGGCGCAGCCAGTTCCTCGCTGCCGCGGCCGTTCGAGCCTCACCCTATTCCCCAGACCGGCGATACCGATTCCAAGACGACTTCGCTCGAGGCCAATCGCCGATCAGTGCATAGGCGAGCTAAGACTTCACAAACTCAAGAGGCGGATTTCGCCCTCTCTGCGAGTAATCAACCCTGGGAGCTCTTTCCCGCCACCATAGACCCAGCGTCGCAGTTCCTTCGCGGCGGCAGCCCAGTCTCGCTGATTGATCCGCCGCCGCAACGTCGACGTCTGGAGCCGCCCCGCGCCAAGATTGAACGTGAAGTCGACGATGGCGGCGAGCCGCCCCTCGGGTTCTGTGGCAAGCACGGGGCAGTAACGCAGTGTCGCCGCCAGCGCCGTTTGCAGATCGCGCGCCAGATAGACCTCTGCTTCCACTTCGGTGATCGGCGGATGCTTCGGGCCGCATAGATGACCGAAACCGATCGTCCAGAACCCTGCGGGGCAGACGTAGGGAACGGCGGTGATCTCGATTCCACTCTTCACCTTGCGCTCGAACCCCTCGAAGCGTTTCGCCAGTTCGATGGCTGCTTGGGGAACCTCGATCACAGGCATCTCCAAGTCAGTTTTCGCTTGGCTAAACTGACCGTCATGGGGCAGACACCGAAGTGGCGAGCCAGATCGACTTGCTTGGCTTCACTAGACCGAATGACCTGTACTGCCTCGCAATTGAGCCTTGCACCTGCGCTTCGTTCGCCTCGTGCGGCCCGCCCCTTGTCGGCCATTTCTCTCAGATTTGAGAATTGGCTTGCAGCACGCAAATGGGCCGGGTTTACGCATAGTGGCTCATCACATTGGTGGCAGACGACGAAACCGGCAGGAATGGCTCCGTAGGCTAGTTCGTAGCTCACGCGGTGGGCTCGTAGCGTCATCCCGTTTCCCGCACCGATATTTCCATAGCCATGGCGGCCTTTCGCCCCCAGCCAAAACCAGCAGTCGTTTGGCTCTCGAACGGCGACTTTCTCCCAGAACCGTTCCAGAAGCGGGCGCTGTTTGCGGCTCCATGATCGTGCAGGATCCTTCGGCCGCCACATCACCGCAGCCCCTTTTCAAGGGTTCGATTCAGGAACCAGTAGTTGAGAATCCCTGAAAGCAGGGCCTGATCCGCATCAGTCCAGGCTGCCAGCAGCGCTGAGCCGAAGCCGACTCCATTGGAAATCGAACCGATAAAGGCCGTGATTTTTACTATGCCAAACAAAGCCACCAGAAAGTAGGTGATCACGGGCCGCACGCTGATCGACAAGGCATCGGCCCAGCGCACGCCGGTTTTCTCGCCCTGGGTACGAACAGCATCACGCAGCGCCTCGATCGCCCCGGCATTCCACGCCGCATCGGCACTGGCCCCGATCTCACCCATCCGCTGCGCCCCGCGCAACTTTTCGAACTCCAGCGCCTTGTCCTGCATCGCCAGTTCATGACCACGCTCGCCTTGGCGGTCGAGCCACTTGAGGATTTCAGGCGCGAGACGGAAGGCTCCACCGAGGAGGCCACCCAGCAAGGTCTCGATCATTGCGGACCTCCCAGCAACTTGAGCTTGATCGCGGCCCCGACCAGCAGCGCGGCTAGGACACCCGTCGTCAGCACCTTGATGAACGTTTGCCAGGCCGTATGGCGCGCTTCGCGCCAGGCTTCCAGGAGATCGCGCAACTCACGGATGTCGCGCGCGGCGTGGCCGTTTTCCAGACCAAGGTGAGCGAGGACCCGCGTCGCACCGCGCTCGGCGGCGTGACTCAATAATTCCTCCAGGTCCTCCTGGCGCAACAGGATCCGATTCTCGAGCGTGGTGTCAGCTTTTTCCGGGTTGGTCATGGCGATTCTCCAGACGTAAAAAAGGCCGTCACGTGGACGGCCGGAAGTGATGCGGTAGACAGGTTCAATCGAAGGCGAGACAGAGGCCCCCGGCCTGGAAATTCGGCGCGAGCGCCCCGGGCACGATCGTGCGTGGGGTCGCCAGCGGAATAGCGACGAGGATCTGGCCATCGACCGCCGCGTCCCACAGCGTCACGGTAGCGACCGTTCCCCAATCGGCGGTCGGACTCGCCCAGGCCAAGGTGGTGGCATTGGCGTGCTGTCCGTTTCCCTCGGTCGGTCCGGTCCAGGCAGCATCCGATGGCCCTACGGCGAGCCGGTCATACCCCCCGCCTGCGACCTCAGCGCCGGTATCGGTTTCCAGCCCGACGGTCAGCGTCGTGGGTTTTTCCCAGGCGGCGGAACGCAGGAGATGCGTGCCGATGTTCTCGGCCAGCACATCCGTCAGATGCCCGGCAAAGGTGAGTTTCAGATCGCCGGCGACGAAGAGCGGGGCCGGATCGTTGCCGTAGATTTCCCGCGGCACGGTCAGCGGCGCATAGGCCACCATCATTCCTCCGGTCAGCGCGTCCATCAGCGCAAAATGCGAGATGCGCCCCCAATCCGCGGTCGGCGCAGCGAACGTCAAATCGACGGCGTTGGCGAACTGCTTGTTGCCATTCGCTGGCAATGACCACAGCGCATCATGCGGACCAGCCGCAAGACGCGCATAGCCGCCGCCCGTCACCTCGTCGAGCATGCCGGTTTCGCCCGGATCGGCCTTGAGCAGTGCGAGATAGAGTGCCACCGGTTTTGCCCATTCGCCGCTGCGCAGCAGGTGGGCGCCGATCGCTTCCTCGAGCAGATTCGATAAACTCATCACAGGATTCCTTCAGAAGAGTAGCCAGAACGCCGACGGGGTCGGGGTGTCGCCGGCAAACCGGCCACTCAGGATCAGGGCAAGCCGACCGGAGGCGGTCAGTTCATCGCCCAGGCGCAACGCGGCAACCCCCACTACCCTTGAAGAGACATCGGCAGCGAGGCGAGGCAGGGTTTTCAGGGGAGCGGTCACACTCGCGGTCACCGTCCCCTCCGCGGGCGCGAATTCGGTCCCCAGCGACAGCGTCGCGGTGCCGCGCACGGTGACGTCGGCCGCACTCGCCAACGAGAGCCCGAGATCGAGCCGGGCCATACCGGAGAGCCTGGGCGCCAGGTCGCCGGCCAGCCGCGGATCGCGCCACAGCACTTCCACGGCGGCCTGATCCAGCCGCGCCGGAGCGAACGGCAACACCAGCGTTTCGAGGACCGTCTGCGCCAGCCGGCTGGGTACCCGGGACTGGCTCAACACCTCCGCGAGCGCTTGCGTGAGACGCGGTTGCGGTACGGGGGAGATCGCCGCCTCGATGGCCAGCTGCGCCAGTTGTGCCGGCTGCGTATCGAGCGTCGTGACGGCCAGACTGTCGATACGACCGCCCGAGCGCACGAGGACGCCGACGTACCCGGCGGCGGTGAAGCTGTCGTCACTCGCAACGATTCGCGCGACACCATCGATCGACACGGTCAGCGTCGTCGCGAAGACCTCGAGGCGCAGCACATAGTCGGTATTGAGTGACGAACTCCCGTAGTAACTGCCCAGATCCTTGGCGACGCCTGCGACGACCCTGCGCAGCACCCAGTAATTCCCGTCGAAGAAGACAAGATAGCCGTTCTCGGTGCCGCTCGCCGAATAACGAGCGGCAATCCCCACGCGTTTTCCGGTGGAACTCGTAAAGCGCACCACGGCTTCGACGAGGTAATCGGCCGACGGGGGCGTGACAGCATTTGTGTATAGCGCGGTGGCCGAACTCGAGGAACCGGCCACGCGCCCTTCGGTAGCCACGACCGAGGCCGTCGCACTGTAAGGGGAGCCGTAAGCAGCCCACGCGCTGCCCGTTTCCGGCAAGTGTGCGGCAAGCGCCGTGTCGGCCGTTTCGGAGAAGCTGTCGGCCAGAAAGAGCGTGCTCATCGGACAGTGCCGTTACTGCGTGACTTCGACGCCGACCTCGAGCGCATTCACCGCCGCCGTCGTCCACGCTTCCCCGGTCGCCGGATCGGTCTCATGCACCGAGAGACTATAGACGTAGCTCGTGGACAGTGCCGCCTCGGCCCCGTACGCCTCGCTGGCGCCCGAGCGGATCAGGTTGCGTGTTTTGGCAGCCCCGGCATCGGTCTTGGCGAGGTAATTGCACACCTGCACCGCCACCACGGACCCAGGAACCGGAAGGTCGCCAACAATTAGACTCTCGCGCGCCCCGGGCGTGTCCCCTGTGAGGTAATCGGTCGTCGTCGGCGACGCTTCATCGACGAGCGCCGCGTGGTCGGTCCCGGTCGACGGGATCCAGTCCTTGTACGTCCCCGGTCCGTTGGGCACGAGAACGTCGATGCGTACATCCCCTAAAAAGTCGTTGTTCGCCGCGCCGCTCGTGTCGCAAAGGTAAAAGTCGTCGTAGTAGATGTTACCGTCGTTCGAACCGCTGATGCCCAGACACACGTAATTGGCGAAGGCGTTCGCCGAGTACTGCGTATCGATCCCGCTCGCCGTCAGCCAAGGCTGGCCGTTAACCCGGAGTTCATAAGCCCCGGCCGAATTGTCGATGGTCGCTTTGAACTCGACATAACTCCAGGTGGCAATCGGCAGCGGCTCGTCGGAGGTGGCGAGCAAGACACTACCACCGCGATAAATGCGCAGTTTCGCCGCCGTGTCGATGAACACATAGAGTTGCTGCGTCGACCCATCGCGCAATTCAAAGAGCGGCTGGCCACCTCCGGTCGTGGTCGGCATCGTGACCGGGTAAATGGCCACACCAAGAACGAACGTTGTCCGCGCCGGCACGGATTTGTAGAGTCCGCCCGAACTGCCGATCAGCAACGCACCGCCGCCGCGTCGGCCGCTGGTCGGCTTGATATCGTTGCCACTGGTCGTCGAGGAATCTCGCGCCGTCCATTTCTGCGTGATCTCGGCAAAACTGTAATGGTCGAAACCATCCATGAAGAGCAGGGCCATGTCTCAGAATCCTTTGGCAATCGCCACGAGGTCGAAGGTTCTACTCGCCGTCGAGTAGATGAAACCGAGCCGGTCGGTGAGCCCGGGCGTGCTGGAGAGATCGATCGCACCGACGTCCGTGCCGAGCCGCACTTCCGAGCCGAAGCTGACGACGCGGCCGCCCACGGCATCTTGGGTGAGTTCCAGCACGCAGCGCTGTCCGTCCGCCGCACTGGTCAAGGTGAGGGTCGGGCTGCCGCCAAGCGTGACCCGGATGGTGTCAGCGCGGGCAAAGTCGGCGACGAGCGTTGGGGCATAGGCCAGTGCCAGCACCGCCGGCCGATAGGGCCGTGCGCCGACTGCCAGTACATTGACGCCGTCGTGATAGACGAAGGTCGCGCCGGGTGGGAGTCTGACGCCGGCGCCGCCCGCCGATTTGAAGGTGATTTCCCGGCTGCCCGTCGTAGCGTTCTCAATCAACCACACGCGCGGTCCGCTCAAGGGCACGGTGACCTGGATGGCGGCCGTGACGGCTCCGGTCAGGGCAATCACCGCTGCATTGGCTTCCGCCGCTGTCAGCGTCACATTGGCACCGCCGGCCACCGATTTGACCGTCCGCCCGGTCTGCGCCGTTCGCGCCAGCGCTCCTGCGACCGCTCCGGTTTCGCCGGCTTCCAGCCGGGCGTCGAGCGACTCGAAGCTCTGCCCGAGGGCGGTGCTCGCCTGCGCCGCGATTTGATCGGCCGCACCCCAGACGATCGCGGCCAGGCGCGTGATTGCGGTAAAGGCGCTGCCGCTCCAGACGATCTGGTAGAGCGCTTCGCTGGCGCTCGTGCTGCGCGTGGGACTGCCGTTGCTGTCGGCCTGCAGGTAATAGGTTCCGGCCGGCTGGCCGCTGAAGCTCAAGGTCACCGGCCCGGCATGGGCGAGGACCACGCCAAGCGACGGTCGCCAGCACCAGCCGGACGCGACGGTCAGCGTCGTCCCACTGCCGGTCGCCCGGTAAGAGTCGGCACCGATCACCGCCACCGTAGGGCCGAGCAAGGCCTGCAGCGCTGCGCCGATCGATACCGCGCCGCCAAAGCTCGCGCCGAGCAGACTGCGCAGCGCAGTGAGTTCGGTTTCCAGCGCCGCCGCGTTGGCATTGTGCTTGGCGACGTAGTTGGTGTCGCCGTTCGTGAAGCGTTGCAGGGAGAGCGTCATCAGTGCTTGACCTCGATCAGTTCACCGCCACGGAAGAGTCCCGTGGCGCCATAGGGAGCGGTGCCATAGCCGCCGGGCAGATCCGCCAGTTCGCCGTAGGTCAGGGGTCGTGCATCGAGACCGAGCGCTTGGGTCGGGCCGATGGCAAACGAGCCCAGATCGACCGGAAAGCGGTCATAGCGCCCGGGCAGTTCCTTGGAGAAACCAACAACCTCGAATTTGCCGCTCGCCGTGCGCCGCAAGCGGCACGCATTTCCGGCTTCGGCGTACAGCAGATCGCGATTGGCGCGGGCGAGCGGCACGTTCCGGAGGATCCGGCCGCTTTCGCCGATGTCCACATCGACGGCATAGACCAGCGCCACGCCATCGGTGACCAGCAACGCCGGCCGCGTCAGGATCTTGCCGTCGAGTTCGGTCTGGCTTGCATCGATCTGCGCTTGCGTCAGGTTAGTCAGGAGACTCATGCCACAAAGCCCTCCACCTCGACCAACGCCGGCGCGTCGCGGGTCAGATCGCGGTTGAGGCCGGTGATATAGAGCCGCGAGCCATCCGGCAAGGCCAGGATGTCGCCGGGTTCGAGGCGCAGGTCGTCGACGAGCGTCACGCCGTAGCTTTGTGCCGCATGCGCCCGATAGATCAGTTCGCGCGCGGCGAAGACCTGTGCATGCGCGTCGTTCTGCACGAGATCGCTCTCCACGGTTTCGACCTTGTCGAGCCACGCCGGGGCGGCGGCATCGTAGGCTTCCGTCGTGTGCCGCGCATGCACGACGTCGTAGGGGGCGCCCCACACCTCGTAGCTGCCGGTGCCGATACTGGCCATCGTCAGCAGCACGGAGAGTTCGAGTGCCGCATGCACGGCCTTGCCGACCGGGGTGGTCGGACCACCGAAGGGCGGTGCGATGTCGGGAAGCATTCCCGCCGCCTTCGTCGCCAGAAAGACCCCCATCAGCCCCGGCACCCAGGCGGCGGTTTCCAGCGTGATGCGACCGCCGGTATGCGCCGTAGCCCGGTAGTCCTCGCTGCAGACTGGAAACAGACCGCTGTTGGCACTTTGCTTGATCACCAGCCGGGTATTGCGCGCCCGTTGCGTACGGTCCGCGCTCCAATAGACGTCCTGGTCCTGACGCATCTGGAAGAAGCCGGCCGTGATGTTCGCCGAGGCCAGGCTCTGGTCCTGCTGCTGCACCTCGGTCAGGTCCGGGTCCTGCCAGGCGAGGCGCAGACTTGATAGCGGAACGAGTGCCCGACCACGAGTCACGGCGATCAGGCGATCGTCGGTGAGCGTGATGTCGGCCGACCGGGCCAGATCACGCCGGATCGCGCGCAGCCGTCCACACCCATCGATCCACGGTACCAGCCCCGCCGGCAGCAGCAGCGTCTCGAGCATGTCCCAGGCGGACAACTCGGCCAACTGCAGATTGCTGTGCGGAACCGCATACAGGATCGGCGGCAACGCGATCTCAGCCACGGTGAGGCCGACCTCCTGCGCGATGTCCCGCGCGATCTGATCGAGCCGGGTGCCGAGTGGATAGATGTCGGTGACGCGCTTGACCTCCCGCCAAACGGCAAAGGCGTCCGGGGAGCGGGCCGTGAGTGTCAACCGCCGCTCGCCGGAAGCGAGCCGGTAATCGTTCAATGATTCGATCAGCGTCGCGGCCAGCAGCACGCCGTCGACGCAGACGGCGAGGACCTGACCCGGTACCGGCTGTGCGGCACCATACAGTTCGTGGTGCCACGCGAGGCTCACTGACACTTCACCGGTGCGTTGCTGCACGCGCGTGGCGTACGGCGCGAGATCCAGCGGGGACGGTGCGCTACCGGCGACGACGGCGGCGATCGACGTGCCGGGCGGATAGACGGCGATCGTCACCCGCCGTTCGTCATCGACACTCCGGGCTGCCGAGAAACGGGAGTCCATCAGCGCACCTCGTTCAACACCGCGCCACCACGCGCAACGTCAGTTCGACCGGCCCGGCGAGATAGCCCTGCGCCGCAATCGCATCGATGGTGATGCCGTTGCCGCCGGCGGTGAGCGCCGTCAGGATTACGTTGAAACCGAAGGCCGAGGTGTAGGACGGCCACCACTGGATGAAGCCGTTTGCCGGATCGGGCGGGTTCTGCCAGAAGGCGAGCAGCATGCGGAACTGCGCCATCGACATGGCGAGGCCGCGCTCGGCGGTCCAGGTCTCGACACAGACCGCGTCGCGCAGCGTGCCACGCCACAGCGTATTGGCCGTGCCGGAAAGTGTCTTGCTGCTCGCCCACACCGGCGGAATCAGGATGTCGGTGTCGATGCCGGTCCACTGATCCGGCGCGGAGTCGTAATCGAAGGTGCCAAGCGTCGGATGGATCAGGCGGCCTTTGCCGCCGCTCCCCACCGCCGCCGGCAGGACCGTCAGCGTGAGTTCCTCGACCGCCGGCGCAACGGCACCGATCGTGAAGGTGGCAGAAGATGTCAGTACGGGCATGGCACACTCACCGAAAGCGACAAGCCGTCGTCTCCTTCGGAGAGCAACGGCAGGTGGGAAACCCCTTCGCCAGCGCCATCGAGCGCGACGACGTTCTGCGGCGCGGCCAGATGCGGGCCCGCGGCGCTGACCGCTACGGCGTCGGCAATGCCTTCGCCCAGGTCGCCTACGGCCTTGATCAGCACCGTTACGGTGGTGCCGACACGCAGCCGTTGCAGGGGAATCGGCACGCACAGATGCGTAATCACCGGGCGCAGTGCAAAGCCGGTGATCCCGACCTGATTCAGGTAATTCGGCGTAACGACCTGCTCGATGGACAGCAGTCGGCGATAGCGCCGGTCCCAGGCAATGCGCGCGGTGTCGCGGCTCAGGGTGGTCAGTTTCACCGCGCCAAACCAGCGCCCGGCCAGATAGTCGAGGATAAAGAGGTCACGACTGTCGGTGAGGACATAGCAGCGCGTGCCTTCCTCGTAGCAAATGTCGCGCGGCCGGCTGGGGACCTGCAGCGTATGGAGCAGGACCCCGGTATCCAGCGCGCGCACTTCGAGGATCCGGTCGACGTCCGGGGTCATGACGATGCGGTTATTGAGCCGGTCGACAAGCACGGCGCGAAAGGAGATCGCCCCGAACGTCGCCGGCACCAGTGTCACGCCGCTCGGCTGATCGTCCGGACCGAGCAACTGCAACGGACCGGTCACGAGTTTCAACCACAGTTCGCCGCCCGTGCCCTGGTAGATGTCCTGGGCGTAGTAACCACCTGGCGCCGCGTCCCGGCGCAGGAAGGCGCCCGTTTCGGCATCGAACTCCCAGCGAAACCGGGCCCAACTGGGCCACCAGCGTTGCCGCGTCCAGCCGGTGGCGATGACGACGCCAGAATCCGTCAGTTCCCCGCCGTCGGCAGCGGCATACAGCCCGTCGATGCGCTCGACACACTCGAATCCCTCGTCTCCGAGAAGATCGGCGTTGTACAGGGCGCTCGGGATGAGATGCGAGAGTCCCATCATGTCCGCCATCGAACGTTGCGGAATCATCTCGGACGAATAGGTTTGACACAGCATCAGACGGCCACCTCCGCGCGAATCTGGATTTCTTCGGCGCCACTGGAGAGCGGCGCGTCGAACCCGGTTTCGGCCACACCCTCGTCATCCGTGACACTGGCGACCGGCGAGAGCGTGCCGGGCCCGGTCAGCGACCAGGCGACGACTTCGCCGGCACAGGGATCGGCGTGCGCGCCGAGCACACGGACCCGGAGTCGTGTGCGGCGGCCGGCGGTCAACGCGGTTTCTGGCGTGGGGGTGCCGACAACGGCCGGCAACACGGTCGCGGCCCAGATCCGCAGGGCCAGGGTCGTGCCGGCGTCGTGCAGCGACACGTAGACACCGTGACGTGCGCTCCACCACAGCCCTCGGCAGGTCATCCCGATCGTGTGCAGTGGGCCGACGAAGGTCTTGGCGAGCCAGTCATAGCGGGCGATCAGGCCATCGCTGCTGCCGACGACCAGCTCACTTCCCGCCACCCAAGATAGGCTCACCGCGTGCGTGAGATTGTCCAAGGATGCCTCGATCACGCCCGACGCCGAGAGATCGAGCGGCCGCCAATAGATACGATCGGCCAGCGGATAAACGTAGCGGTCGTGCAGCCGGGCATAGTTGCGACCGGGGTACACATAGGACGCTCCCACCCGGGCGGTCTTGAACAGCGTAACCGCATCGATATCCCATTCGCCGTAGGTGCCCAGCGCATCGGACAGGCCGTACCCCCTTGGCCGCATCAGGGGCGCGCTGCCGGTACCGATCAGGGCGAGCCCGTAGTCGTTCGTTTCGCTGGCCACCGGATAGGCGGCCCCGTCCATCTGCACGAGAGTGACGCCCTCGTTGGTGATCGGCAGCAGCAGACCGCGCCCGTCGACCCAGATCGGCGCGCCGGAGACGCTGTTGCCGACCGGGGTCTCGGTCAGCCGGTTGAGGATCGTAAAGGGCCCCGCCAGGCATTCAAACGCCATGCTGCACCCGAATCGTGGCGGTTCCGGCGTCGCCATTCGGCCGATAAACCGCCCAGGCACGCCCGGTGGCATCGGTGGTGTTACTCATCGGCGTCACGCTGCCCGGTCCCGATACAACCGACCAGTCGACGACGACATGGGCCGGACCGTCGAACGCGAGCAAGGCTGAGGCATCGGCGCGCGGCGTGGCCGGAGAGGCGGTAATCGTCATCGGGTCGCTCCAATCCGTGCCAGTTCGCCCTCGAACCAGTCGCGCAAGGTCATATGCAGGGCCTCCGGTGCGATGCGGAAATCGAGGACGGTTGGCGCTGACGACGCACTACGTTTCGGGGCTTCGGTCAGCGTGTCCGCGACGAAACCGCCCCCAGCAAAGGCCAGCCGCCCGGCACTCACACGCGGCCCGGAGGAAATGCCATTAATCGCATCGAGGAAGGCGACTCCGACCCGGCCCACGGCGCGGGCATTGACGACGAATTCGCCCGCCGACAGGCGTGCCGGAATCGAATCGCTGGTCGAGGTACCCGGGCCACGTACATAACCGCCGCCGGCAAAGCCCTTGAACAAACCGGAGATCATCGAGCCGAGACCGGAGCCGGTCCCGGCGCCGGCCTTGAACAGGTTACCGAACAGCGATTCGGCCAGTTTCTGCGCGAGAATCTTCTGGATCGTCGCGAGGACGGAGCGGCCAAAGTCGCCGAATGCGGCGGCCGCCGATTTGCTGCCGTCGATGATGCCGGAAAACGCCTCGGTCAGTCCGTCCTGGATCGAGCCGTCGATTTTCGTGGCGATCTCATCGACGACAAGCTTCGTGCTGGCGATCTCGTTCTTCCAGCCCTGCACGCGCGCCACCGCCTCGGGTCCGATCGCCGTAGCGGTTTTCTCCAAGAGGGGCAAGAGCGACTCCAGCGTCTGCCCGGTCTCCTGATGCAAGGCCAGGATCTGCTGGCGCGCCTGCGTTTCGGTCAGCAGCCCCGCTTGACGCTGGATATTGATCGAGGCCTCGGTCGCCCGCATCCGGGTGATCGCGGCATTGAACTGCGTCTCATACGCGGCGAGATCGGCGCTCGCCGCCTTGACATCGATCAGTTGACCGACCGTGGCCACGCCGGCGGTATCGCCTTCGGCCCGGAGCTTGTCGAGGAGTGGTTGGTACTGCCGCTCAAGCGCCGCCCGCCGATCGTCACCGGTCGCGGCCCCGGTGAGATCGAGCAGTTCCTCACGTACTTTGGTCAGTTCACTGCGCAAGTCGCGCTCGGCCTGAATGGCTTTGCGCGCATTGGCGACTTCGACGTCGGCGCGCTTGTTGTTGAGCACGGTCAACTCGGCTTCGAGCTTGGCGACCTCGGCCTTGGCGCGCAGGCGGTCGTTTTCGGATTTGCCGGTGGTGGCGATCGACTGGCTGCGGGCCAAGGCCTGCTGCGTGCGGGCGATCTCGGCCTCGATCGCGCGCTGCTCGAGGGCGGTTTTCTGGGCGGTGTAGTCCCGCACGGAAACCAGCCGATCGTCGAGCGCCGCATCGAGGGCGGTCTGCTGGCGGGTCAGGCCGTCTTTCAGCAGCGAGAACTCAGCGTCGAGTTGCGCTTTGAGCAGCGTCGTTTGTGCGCCGGTGGAGTCCTGCGCCGCCTTGGGTGTCTTGGTCGTTGTAGGTTTGGTCAGCCGTTGCAGCAGGTCCGGATCGGCCTGAATCCGGGGCGCCTTGATCTCGATCGGTTTCGGGTCGAACAGGCTGTCGCGGAACTCGGCGAGTTCATCCAGACGCTGGACGAGGCGGCCCTTGAGTTCCGTGATGATCGCTTTGGCATTCGACACGTGGCCGGACAGCGCGGCGACGGCTGCCGCCATACTGGCCCCGATCGCCTCGCCCAAGGCCACGAACACTTTGCCGACGGTAGCCGCGCCCAAGGCCAGGGTTTTGAGGGCCAGCACGATCCCGTCGAGGACGGCGCGCAGCGAGCCCCCTTGCTTGGCCGAGTCCACCATCCCGTTGGCCAGGTCGTTCATCGCCGGCAGGAAGGCTTCGATGATGCGATTGCCGATACTGCTGATCGCCAGTCTTACCTTGGCGAGCGAGTCGTTGAACACCTCGGCCTGCGCCGCTGTGTCACCGCCGATCTGCACGCCGAGCGCTGCCAGCTCGGCCGTCAGCGCGCCGACGCCGTCGCGCCCCTGGTTGAGGAACGGAATGAGGTCGGCGCCCGATTTGCCGAAGAGTTCGACGGCAAGCGCCGTCTTCGCGGCCCCGTCCGGCATCGCCTTGAAGCGGTCGGCGAGATCGAGCAGCACCTGATCGGTGGCCCGCAGCGTCCCGTCCTGGTTGCGAACAGCGACGCCGATCGCCGCGAAGCTGCGCGCCGCCTCGTCGGAGCCGGTCGCGGCCTCCAGCATACGGGTGGCGAGCTTGCGCAGGCCGCCTTCGAACTTCTCGGCCGAGACGCCGGAGAGATCGGCCGCCGGGATCAGCGTCGACAGCGACTCGACTGTAATCCCGACGCGTTGCGAGAGTTTCGAGAGCGAATCGGCCGAGTCGAGCGAGGACTTGACCATCGAGGCGAGGCCAGCCGCCGAGACGGCAATGCCCAGCCCCCCGAGCAGTCCGTTGAGCGAGCGTGCGGCGTTTCCGAGATCGCCCAGGTTGCGCTTGATCGAGGCAAAGGCGCTCCGTGTCTCATCGACGGCGGTGATCAGCAGTTGGGCACGGTTGCTGGGCATGGGCTTGGCTTTTCTGACGGTACAAATTAAAATCTGACTAGACTGGTTAGATTAGGAGTTTCCCCATGCGTACCTGGCAAATTCAAGAGGCCAAGGCCCACCTCTCCGAACTCGTGCGCGAAACCGAACACGCCGGACCGCAAGAGATCACCTGGCATGGCCGCGGCGTGGCCGTGGTGCTGTCCAAGGTGGACTACGAGCGGCTGACCGGCGCCGGACAGTCCCTGATTGAATTCATGCGCCGCTCGCCGCTGTTCGACACCGATGACCTCGACCTGACCCGCGATACCAGTACTACCCGCGAGGTCGTGCTGTGAGTTACCTGATCGACACCAACGTGCTGTCCGAATTGCGGCGACGCGAGCCCGCGGCCTCGGTGGTACGCTGGCTGGCTGAACGTCCAGCGACCACGCTGTATTTGTCCGTATTGACGCTGGGTGAACTCCGCAAAGGCATCGAGGCACTTCCCGAGAGCGCCCGTAAGCGGGCCCTGTTGGACTGGCTCGAAGTGGAACTTCCCGCCTTCTTTGCGGGGCGCATCCTGCCCATTGACGCGACGGTGGCCGATCGATGGGGACGTTTGGTGGCGCAGGCGGGGCGGCCGTTGCCCGCGATCGACAGTCTGCTGGCGGCCACCGCGCTCGCCCACGGCATGACGCTGGTCACGCGTAATCTCAAAGATTTCCAGCACCCGAACCTGCAGGTGCTGGATCCCTGGCTGCCCTGACCCCGCGCGCTCAGCGCCGCGATTTGTCCAGTTCGTGTTGAATGGCACGGGCAAGTTGCGGCAACGCGCCACGGACGGCACCGGCGAGATCCAGTCGACGTTTGAGAGAAACCGATTTCACCAATACCGCGATCGGTACTTCCTGGCCGCGCTTGATCTGTTTGGCCCCCGTTCGCGATCGCTCGGCGCGCTTGAAGCGCGTGAGTTGGGAGGCGTTTTCCTTGATGTTCTCGGCCATCAGCAGGACGTGACCGTTTTTCTGGATGAAGAAGGCGTTCCCGGTGCGCATCAGGCCGTCGACCACCGCCTTGAACCGCTTGGGGCCGATCCGGCCGGGCAAGAGCGGGATCAGCAGATTGCCCGCGACCGTGCCGCCGGTTTCATGCAGCCCCAGCCAGGGGATCTTGCTGCCGATCAGCAAGGCCGGTAGGCGGTCGGGCTTTGTATCGAAGAGCTTGGCGCGCATCGAGGCCACGAAACTGTTGCGCTTGACGTGGAACGCCGTGCGCATCTGCGCCCGCGCCGCATCGCGTACAGCGCGGCCGCCCGACTGCATGCCGCGGGCGACGGCCTGATGAATGGCCTGGTGGCGCGCGGTGGACCAGGCGGCGAATTGGCCTGGCTCGAACAGGCCTGCGGTGGTCAGGGAGATTTTCATGAACGGGGGGCCGGGGTGAGTTCCCGCTGCAGTCGCTCGATGGCGCGTTTGTCGCCCTGGCTGGCCACGGCCACGATCACCAGTTGGGCCGCGAGATGCTCCCGCTCCGCCCGTACCTCGGCCGCAAGAAAGGCGTCCATCTGGGCGAGCGTGTAGTTCAGGATATCGGGGACGCGGTGCCCGGCCCGGACGAGGCGGTGGACGGCGTCGCTCCACCCAACCGGCCGCTCACCCGCACGGCGGCCTGCTGCACCACCGGCGCGAGCCGCTGCACAAAAAAATCGGCGTTTACCTCGAACACGGCGGTGGCCAGGCGGACGGCGTCGTCCAGCGCCAGCGCCGCCACCCACTCGGGCGGACGGCGCGAGGCGATGGCGATCGCGCGGAGCAAGTCCTCCCCGTGCTCGGCCAACAGCGCGAACCAGTCCGGCTCGGCCGACAACTGCCCGACGAACGGGCGTACCGCCTGGAGCAGCGCCGGTACCTCGCCGACCCGGATCGGGGTAAGTTCCAGGGTGTCGCTGCCGACGTCCAGCGTGACCGGGACCGGCGGAAAAGCGTCAAAGTCATCCATCACGTCCCTCACAGCAAGACGATGCGACCGAACTGGCCCAGGTCGCCGGCAGCGGGTTTCAACGTGTCCGCCAGCACTTGCCCGGACAACTCGAACTTGAGCAGTTCGTCGGTGATGACCGAGAGTTCCTTGGCCGGATTGATCGCCACCCGATACAGATCGATCACCACCTCGCGGTTGCCGTCGGCGGTATTGAGTCCCTCGAAGCGCACCCAGCGCTCGGGCAAGGGCTGGGTGAACATCGCGGTGCTCTGCGCCGCGTCGTAGGCGTAGTCGACCGAGAACGGTTCGACAAAGGGGCCGCCGGTCGTTTTGTCGGTGATCGCCAGCGAGCCGTGCTTGGCGTTGAGGCTGACCTGTGTCGCGGACAGTGTCTTTGGCGTGGCGGAAGCGTCGTTCACCACCACCGAGGCGACGTTCTGCCGGGCGAGCAGGTAGAGGCTGCCGACCGTCACCGGATTGGGGAGAGTCTCACCGGTCACCGTGCCGCTCGTCTGCTCGACGGTCGTGCCATAGAGCGCGAGGCCCAGATTGACGGCGATCAGTTCCTCCAGGGTGCAGGCAAACTCGCCTTTCTTGGTCTTGATCAATTGCAGGTCGGTGAGGCGCTGGCCGCTGGTCGATTCCTGGTGCTCGAGCGTCTCCACCGACAGCGACACTTTCAGTTCGGGCACGTTGCCGACATAACTCAAGCCGAGCGGGTTGCCGGCGGCATCGCGTGAACCGATATACACGCGGCCTTGTCCGGAGAAATAGGGCATGGTCAATCTCCTTTACGGGATAGGGTGGACGACTTGTTCTCGCTCGCTGGTGTATCCGGCGTGCCGGACGGCACGACCGGCCGGGCCACGCCGCGGTCGATCAGCCAGCGGGCGGTGGCGTCAGGAATTTCGAGGGCGGTACCGGGGGCATAAAGCACGCCGGCGTGGGTGTGGGGCTGGAGGAATTCAAGCAACATAGGACTCATCCGTTCTGGGTGGGATCGGTAACGAGGGTACGGTAGTGGATTTCGTAGCGCGACGGCAGGGCGACGGCGCCGGCATCGGCGTCCTCGGCCTCCCAATCGCCGTCGATTTCGTGCAGCAGGAGCGCCAAGCCGCCGAGATTCGGGGCGCGCATCAGCGCTTGGTGGGCCAGCACCTGAATCCGGTCGGCCGCGTCGAACGCGTCCTCGCCGCGCGCCACGACGGTGAGATGAACCGTCAGGACCCGGTCGAGCACCTGGTTGGCCAGCGCGCGAATGCTGTCGCTCTCAAGAAAGAGGAGCAGCGCCGGACTGGCGTCGCGGGACACAGGGAGCGTCGGCTGGCGCAGGACCGGGACCGGGGCAACGGCCTCGGACAGACGCACGACCACTTCGCGCAGGAGGCGTTCGCGGATCGAATTCATCATCAACAGTCTCCCGGGTTACGTGTCGAGGCGGGTCAGCGTGGCAAGGCGTTCCGTGCCATCGGCCAGCGCGCGAATGTCGCGAACCGCGTAGGTCACGTTGGCGATCACCACGGTCTGACCGACGGCCAGCTCGGGCAACGCCGAGGTCGGGTAGGTGATCGCGTAGTCCGTGCTTCGCACCAGGCCGTCCAGCACGGTCCGATCGGGCGCCGCGAAGCCGACCGCGACCGTCCGGCCGGCAATCTCCGCATGAACCAGGAGACCGGCGCTTTCGGCCGCCGCGTACAGGCGCTCAATCAGCCCCATCACGCCATGACCAGCTTGACCAGCACACCCGGGCGATGGCACATCGGCAGCGGGTTCGACTGGGTGTGCAGATCGGTGCCGCGTTCGAACTTGCGCGGCTCCTGCTTGGCGTAGAGCGGCTGACCGAGCGTATTGACCGTCTCGTTGAAGTCGGCCGGGGCGAAATAGGTGGCGAAGGTGTCCACCGTGCCGAGCGGGAAGGCATGGGCTTCGCCGTCGGCAATAAACTCCCGCGTCTGGCTGGCGCCGGCCGCATCGAGGTAACTGGCCTTGCCGAGATACTCCTCGAAGACGATGCCGCCGAAGGCAAACCCGTTGCGCACGTCGTCGCGCAACATGGCGCCCTGCGCATAGTTCTCATAGGCCTTGATCACGCTGGCGTGTTCGGTCAGCTTGGCGAAGAACGTCGGCGAGCACAGGCAGCGGATCCCGGTCATGAATTCGCCGCGCAGATTGTCGGTGATGGTGCGGACCACCTCGGTACACTTGGTGCGCACCTTGGTCGCTTCGGTCGTGAGCTGGAAATTGACCGTCGTCGGATCAAGGTTGAAGTCGTCGTAGAGGTTGTGCAGCACGCTGCCGTCGGCATCGAGAATCACCCCCTTCAAGGCGCCGATGCGCAGGTGCTCGAGCGTGATCGCGTGCTTGTTGCGGATCGAATCCAGATGCAACGCCAAGACGTGCGCGACGGTTTCCAGATCGCTCTCCGACCCGAAGGCGCGAATGCCCTGGACCTCTTCGGGGAGCACCACGTCGTCGAGCGGGATGTGCGGCACCACGAAGGAGTGCAAACGGCGCTTGTCGTGCTTGTTCTGGGTCGACGGGCTACCGACCGGCAGGCTGGGCAGCAGATTCAGCGTGCCGTCGCGCGACTCGACCACGACGGAACGGGTGCGTACGGGCTTCGCCGGAAACAAATTGAGTTCTTCCAGACGGCCGTAGCGGTTGGGGAGAAGGTTGATGGCCGCGGTCAGGCTGGCCATCGAGAACCCGGGGTTTTGGAAAGGGTTTTGCATGATCGGACTCCAAAGGAAAGTGGCCCACCGAATCACTGGCGGGCCACGGGGACGACAGGGAACAGGAACGTTCAGACGGCGGTGCGCACCAGAATGCCGAGGGCCAGCAGTTGGGCTTCGGCCGCCGCTTGCTGCTCGGCCGTGATCGCGTCCGGCCAGATCAGCGCATCGCGCAGCACCAGGGCGTGGCGGACCAGCACCAGGGCGTCGGGGTTGTCCGCCAGGGTCGCGTCGCAGTCGTCGAGCAGTACGCCGGTGGCCTGATTGAGCGAGCCGGTGTCGGCCGGGTCGAACGGGGCGATCTTGCCGGTGGTGGTATCGGTGGCGATCACCGTTCCCAGCGTCAGGGCATGCCCGGCAGCGAGCGTCGCACGTTCGCGGGAGTAGCGGCTCCCGGCTTCGTAGCGCAGGAGGTCGGCGAGATTATTGGTTTCAGTGATGATGGGCATGGTGGTTTATCCCCGGGCAGTGAGTTTTTTGACGGCGGCGACGATCGGCGAGGCCTCCGGGTGCGCCAACACGGCGGTCCCGGCGTCGGCGGTGATGGTCGAGCGAATGTCCTCCCGGTCGGCTTGCGCGGCGCGGGCCTCGATCAGGACCCGCCGCACCTCGGCCTCGGTCGTGCCGGCAGCAATGAAATCGGCCGCCTGCGCCGGGCAGCCGGCCAGTACACACAATTCGGCAATGGCCCGGGCGGATTGGGCCATTTCGCGACGGGCGTCCTCGCGCGCCTGGGTTGCCAGGGCGGTCGTGGCGGCGTCATCGACCCCGCGCGGCTCAACAAGGTTTTGGGCATCAGGCATGATCATTTCCTTTTCTGGTGGTGCCGTCTCCGCACGGATGACGCCCCGCACCTGAGACGGCGGGCGGTTACGGGCGTTAAGAAACTGATGGAAGTCGGCGAGCGTCGCGTCCAGCGACTGGACGCCATCGGCGAGTCCCTGACTGACGGCGTTCGCACCGAAATACAGGCTCGCTTCGGTGGCGCGGATGGCCGCGACCGGGAGACCGCGCATCTGTGCGACATGCTCGGCAAAGAGGCCGTAGAGGCGGTCGACCTCGGTCTGCAACTCGGCGTGGGCCCACACGGATAGGGGTTCGTGCGGTGAACCCTCGTTCTTGTGTGCCCCGGCGGTGATCGCGGTGTAGCGATAGCCGTCGTGCGCATCTTTTACCGACTGATCTACATGCAGGGCGATGACGCCGATGGAGCCGACCCCGCCGGTCTCGGTGACCAGCAGACGCTGGGCGCTGGCGGCCAGGGCGTAGGCGGCCGAGTACGCCGCATCATTGGCCACGGCCCAGACCGGTTTCACCGCCGCCACCGCGCGGATGTGGCGGGCAAGCTCGAAACAGCCCGAGGCTTCGCCGCCCGGCGAATCGATGTCGAGCAGGATGCCCTGGATGGCGGGATCGGCTAACGCCGCGTCGAGTTGGGCGGCGATTTCGCCATAGGCGGTGAGGCCCGAGGCGGCTTCCAGACCGAGCACCCGTTTGACCAGTGTGCCGTGGAGGGGAATCACAGCAATACCCAAGGGGGGCGACGTGACCGGCCGCGGCCCGGGCAAGGCCAGGTCGACGGCCGGCGTGGCCACCCCCAGGCGTTCGCCCAGGACCGTCAGGAGGACGTCGAGCTTGGCGCGATGGACGAGCAATGGCGTCCCGAACAGGCGGGAGGCAAGATGAGGCAACATGAACTACTCCTGCAAAGGATCGGCGGAAGAATCCGTCGGCGCCGGTTCGCCCGCGGCGGGCGTCGGCTCGGACGGGGCGAGGTCATGGCGCGGGTCGGACTCGAACACGAGGCCCAGGGCATCCGCCCGGGCGTTATCTGCCGCGATCTCCCGATCGACATCCTCCGCGTCATACCCATTGCTTGAAATCGCTTCCGAACGGCTCATGAGGCCGGACCGGATCGCGAGTTTCAGGGCGTTGAATTCCTTCTGCGGATCCACCCACTTCCAGCCCTGCGGGATCCACTTGGCGGCCTGCCACGTACGCGCCTCTTCGCGGTAGCCGGGCAAAACGAGTCGGCCTTCGAGCACGGCCTGGTCCATCCAGGCGCGCCAGATCGGGCGACAGAGCTGATGCACGATCACGCCATGCTGCAAGGCTTCACAGCGTCGGCGAAACTCCAGGAGCCCCGCGCGGATCGAGGAATAGTTCACCTGCGTGAGATCGCCGGTGAGCATCTCGTAGGTAATGCCCATGGCCGCCGCCACTGCACGAAACTGCTGGCGCATGAAGTCGGCGTAGGAACTGCCGACATCGGCCGGCGCCGAGAACTTGATGTCCTCGCCGGGTTCCAGAAGCTGCAGCGTACCAGGCTCCATTCCGGCCAGGGCTACCCCGTTGGCGTCCGCCGCCGACGTTCCCATCAGCGTGTCTTCAGGCGCGAGACGGGTGATGAATCCGGCGAACATCGCCGCGGTCTTCTTGCGAACCAATTCCGCATCGTCGTACTGGTCCAGTTCGTTGAGTTTCACCAGCGCGCGGGTCAGCCACGGCTCGCCGCGGATCTGGCCCGGGCGCAAGGGGCGAAACAGGTGAATGACAGAGGCGGCGTCGATGCGGACCGTGTCGAGTCCACTCACCGCCCCGCCCGTCGTCGACATCGGTGCGAGCGAGCCGTCGTTGGGGTGCGAGCGATACAGGTGATACGCCACCCGCCGCCCGACACGGTCGAATTCGATGCCGGCGCGGATGACGTTGCCGCCGGGCAGATCCCGGTGCAGCGTCGTCGGCAGATGCTCGGCTTCCAGGACCTGGATCTGCAGCGCGACCGGCAGTCCGTCCTCGCGGCGCCGGTAGCGCAGCCGGACCAGCGCTTCGCCGCCCTCGAGCATGCTCCGGGTGGCGAGCGCCTGCAGCCCGTAGAAGTCGGTCAGGCCGGTCGCGTCGGCCGTTTCACACCACGTCGCCCACAGGCGGTGAATCGCCTCGCGGGTCGCCTGCGCCTGAACCATGCTTTGCGGCTTGATGCCGGTACCGATCGCGTTGGCGACGAAGGCCTCGACCCCAGCCGCCGCCCAGGCATTGCGACGAACCAGGTCCCGGCTCTTGGCGCGGAGTTCGTTCTGGGTAAACGCCAGCGCCGCGACGGCGCCCGGATTGCCGACCTGCCAGGCGAGCGCACGGCGGCCGCTGCCAATGCCGTCATAGGTCGGCGTCGGCCGGCCAAAGAGTCGGCGGCGAACGTTGGAGAACCACGTCATCAGGTGCCTTTTTGGGTGGTGAGGCGGATCTGGCGTGTGGCCGCGGTCCCCGACTCGCGGGCGAGCTCCGCCTCGACGGTACGGATGGCCGCTTGCAGTTCTTCGATCGAACGGTACTCGACCGTCTTGTCGCCGAAGCTCACCCGGCGTTCGCCGGTGGCCAGGGCGTGTTTGAGGGCGTCGAGTTGGGTGAGGGTGTAGGTCATCGGCAGGAAACTTTCTGGTTTAAAACTGAGCGTGGCGATGAAGGACGGCTTCTGATAATGTGTGCACATGAATACACAAATCAGGAGACAGCCATGCAAGCACTCAAAGTCGGGATCCGCGAGTTTCGGACTCATTTACCGCACTACTTGCTCGAAACCGGGCAACCTGTCGCAGTGACTCGTCACGGAGAAACGATCGGTTATTTCATCCCAAGCCGGGAGGCCAAATCGGCAGATCAGGTGGCCGCACTAAAAGCCGTTGCGGCCAAACTTGACGCGCTGCTGGCAGCCGAAGGCATCAGTGAAGATGAGCTGGTCGCCGAATTCCGTCACTTGCGGGCAGGTGCCTCTGAATGAGTCGCAAGGCACTGATCCTGGATGCCAACATCCTGATTCGTGCGGTACTCGGCCAACGCGTAAGGACCTTGATTACCGAATCGGCAAATCACGTGGATTTCTTTTCGCCAAACGTTTGTTTCGACGATGCCCGGAAATACCTTCCGGCCTTACTGAGCAAACGGGGTATTGCGCCGGATGCCGCCATGGACGTACTCAACGCGATCGCTGCCATCGTGCGGCCTGTCGAAGCCGCGTGGCTCGAGGCATTTGAAACCGAAGCCCGGATGCGTATGAAATTACGTGATGAACAGGACTGGCCTATCTTGGCTGCAGCACTGGCTCTCGAATGCGGCATCTGGACTGAGGATGCTGATTTCTTTGGCGTTGGCATCGCTACTTGGATCACAGCCAATGTCCATTATTTCTTTGCGCGCTGACTAACTGAGCCAGCGGCTCTTGATCACCCGTCTGCCCGTCACTCGATTGTCAGGAACGACAAGGCCACCGCTGAGGGTGGCCTCATCACCATGGTCCTTCGTCGGCATCGGGAATGCTCCTGCCGGTGGTGCCAGCCCCAGTTGCCGCTCCAGTTCCTGCCAGTGGCGTTCCTCGAAGCGATCCAGCCCGGTGGCCGCCGCGGCCGCCCGGGCGTAGACGTAGCAGTCGAGCGCTTCGTTACGTTCGCGCATCTTCTGCCACTCGCGAACGGCAAAACCGTTGCGGTTGCGGCGGGTGATCAGTTGTTCGGCGCAGAGTTGCTGGATGAACTCGGCGTCGATCTTGGGTAGATGGACATATCCGCCCGGAAACACCGGGGTCACTCCGTCCTCGCCGACATCGGCGCTCTTCTTCAGGTTGTTGTAGAACTCCAGCTTGGCGATGCCGACGGCCACCGAATACACCTTGATGCCCCGGCGCAGTTTTTTGCCGGCCTGCGACACATCGATCGCGGTCGGCGTACCGATCAAGGCCGCACCACGCGGCACGCCCTTGACCGCCATCACCCGCGGATCGCGGCAGGCCCGCACAAAGGCGTAGGCTTCCTGCGTAGCAAACCCGGTATCCAGGGCGAAGCGGGCCAGTGGCAGGGCGGCACCCGAGGCGTGTGTCCACGTTTCGGCGAGCATTTCCGCGAGGCGCTTCCATACCGTGTCGCGGGTGGTATCCCCGATCAGCACGCGGTGCTCGATCAGCCACGATTCCTTGCCGCGTCCGAAGGCCCAGACCGACGCCTCAAGGCGATCCTTCTGCACGTCCGCCGCACCCACCAGGAGCAGACCGCCTTGCGGCACCGTCCCAATGCGATAGTCCTCGCGACGCTCGACCAGCCGTTGCCAGTCGGGCGCTTCACCTTCCTCGACCCAGGTTTCGCCGAGTTCGGTGTTCTTGAACGTCTTGATGGCGGCAGCGGATCCGGATTCCTTGCTGACCGCGGCTTCCCACGCCGCAGCGATCTCACGCCACGAACGCCAGCCCACGGGACTGTACAGCGACGACAGGTGGAACCCCGCCGTCTTTCCAGTGTGAATCCCATCGCCCTCATCGATCATCGCCCGCCACTCGCCGTGCTCCAGCATCCAGGTCTTGTGGTGCTCGGCAATCGCGGTGTCGCACGACTCGCACACGTAGGCGGCGGTTTCCGGTTGACCTTTGTCCCAGCGCAGCTGCTCGAAACGCAGCCACTGCCGATGTGAACAGTGTGGGCACGGCACGAAGTAGCGGCGTTGGTCGCTGGCCTCGTACTCTCGCTCGATGGCGCTCGCCCCCGAGATCGTCGGCGTCGAGACGATGAGGATCTTGCGCCGCGCAAAGGTGCGCGTACGCGCTTCAGCCAGCGAGATCGCGTCGCCCTCCCCCTCGACATCCAAGGGATACCCATCGACCTCGTCGAGAAACAGATAGCGTACGGGCATCGATCGCAGCCCGACCGCGCTGTTGGCGCCGGTCATCACCAGCACACCGCCCCGGAACTCCTTGGTCAGGATCGTGTTGCCGGAATCCCGGCTGCGCGCCGGGGCAATCAGTTCGGCCAGCACCCCGGATTCCTCGATCAGCGGATCGATCCGCTGCTTGGAATTGCGCTTGGCCATTTCCACCGTCGGCCACACGGCCATCATCGGCCCCGGTGCATGGTGAATCACGTAGCCGATCCAGTTCGACCCCATCTCGGTGGCGCCCAACTGGGCGGCTTTCATGAACACCACGCGCTCGACCGGTGAGGTCGGCGACAGGCAATCCATAATCGCCTTCAGATACGGTGTGCGGCTGGTACGCCAACGTCCCGGCTCGGCCGAGGCTTTGCTGGAAAGCATCCGGTGGCGATCCGACCATTCGGAGACGGTGAGCAGCGGGTCGGGCGTCAATCCTTCCCGCCAGGCACGTTCGATCTCGGCCGCGCCTTCGTAGTCCAAATCCATCGTCAATCCCCGGTCAATCGACTCTGGGGCGCATCTCGCCCAGTTCCTGCAGGTGCTCACGCACGGCGGCCTCCAGGGCGATGTGCATCGTGTGCGGATCGACGCCAAGCCTGGCGGCCATCTGCGCCGAGATGCGGGCCGGCCAGTTCAGCCACGCATCGCGCTCCGCGCGCGCCAGTTTGAACACATGAGCGATGGCCTGCGGCCGATCGACCAACTCGCCCTTGAGGCGGGCCAGACGCACCTTGTTGGTCTGCGCCTTGACCACTTCGTTGACCGTACGGGCTTGGAGCAAGGACGTCCCGCCGGCCGGCGATGGGGTCAAGGCGGCGGCGGGCCCGTCACTCGTCGTGCCGCTGGATTCCGATACGGCGACCTTGACCGCACGGGTGGCCGTGCCATGGCGCGGTGCCGCGGAGTTGCGTGCCCATTCACGGTCGACGCGATCGGCATCAATCGTTCCATCGGCCTCCGGTGTGATGCGTCCCGTCGCGATGGCCTTGCGCACCGCGGCATCGGACACCCCACGGTGGCGCGCGTAGGCACGAAGTGAAATACCCATAGTTCCCCTTCGGGGCACCTTCAATCATTTTTTTGTCATTCCTGCGGATTGAGCTTGGCTTCCATCGGGAACAGCGCGTTCATACGTTCGTCATCCACCCCATCAAAGGACACGGACATGAGCAACCTTGAACAACTCCTTACCCAGATCGCCCAAAACAAGCTGGGCATCGAAACCCTGGAAACCCGCCGATCGGACAGTCTTGATTTCCACGACGTGGCGGTCTGGTGCCTGCGCGATGCGCTCGAAGCAGCCTTCAACGCAGGCATCGAACAGGGCCGCAATGCCACGCTATCGGACAAGGCCAACACCTGATTGCGAAGCGCGGAAGCCAAGCAAAAAGCGCTTGGCTTCACTGCCGAACAGCGCGTTCATCACATCACCCGATCAACCCCACGAAGGAGAAGCACATGACCACCACCTCACTGACCCCGGCCCAACACGCGATCCTCGCCTACGCCCTCGAGCACACCGATGGCAAGATCAACTGGTTTCCGGACAACATCAAAGGCGGCGCACGCAAGAAAGTGCTCGACGGCCTGTTTAATCGCGCCCTGATCACCACGGACGGCACCGACTGGTTCGTCGCCGCCGAGGGCTACGACGCGATGGGGCACGCCCGTCCGGCACCTGCGCCGCGGGAGACCGCCGTGGCAGCAACCGAGACACCGAGCACCAAGGACACGGCACCGACGCCCACTCCACCGCGCACCCGCGAAAACAGCAAGCAGGCCGAAGTGCTCCGGATGCTGCAACGGCCGGAGGGCGCGACCATTGCCCAGATCTGCCTGGCTACGGGCTGGCAGGCCCACACGGTACGCGGCACCTTCGCCGGCGCCTTCAAGAAAAAACTCGGACTCACCCTCACATCGGTCAAACCCGAGGGAGGCGAACGCACTTACCGCCTGGCGTGATTCCCAAAACAGCAAGGGCGGCCCGGTTACCCCGGTCCGCCCCTGGATTCCCGTGCGGGACTGGATTACTTCTTGGTTTTCTTCTTCGGCGCAACGGCGGCTTTGAAACCGGCCCCCGCCTTGAAGGTCGGCACCGTGGTGGCTGCGATCTTGATCGCGGCGCCGGTCTGCGGATTCTTGCCGGTACGGGCGGCGCGTTGCGACGGTTTGAACGTACCGAAGCCGATCAGGGAAACGTCATTGCCCGTGGCGACCTGCGCGGTGATGATCTCCACGAGGGCATCCACGGCTTTGCCCGCCGCGACCTTCGTGGTGTCGGTTTTAGCCGCCAAGGCATCAATCAGTTCTGTTTTGTTCATGTGAGTCGTCCCCTCCGGTTAGAAAGCCTTGATTCTGCCACTCCTGCACAAAATAGATGCAGAAAATGCTTGGCTTCCCCCTCGCACAGCGCGTTACTAATCCGTCTCAACAACGGTTGGCACGCCACGGCGCGTAATGCTCTCCTGGCAAGTAGCAACGTTCGACTTCACGCAATGATTTGCACCCGAACCCTCGGATTGCCAGCAGCGCCTCCGGATAGCGATCAATCACCTGCTGCGCTGTCGACAGTCCTTGACCCACCAGCAATTTCGCGGTTCTCGGTGTGAGTACGGCAAAATCATCAGGGATGCTTATCGAGGTTGGGTCAGTAGGCATCGGCGGGCTTCAGCAATTCGGATCGGTGTTCACCGAATGCTAGTCCATCCGACTCACCGGCGGCACGTTTTCCTGTCCAGTCCTGCCAACGGCGTACGATCACATCCACGTACTTCGGATCGAGTTCGATCAGCCGTGCGATACGGCCTGTCTTCTCGGCCGCAATCAGCGTTGTTCCCGAACCGCCGAAGGGATCGAGCACGATATTGCCGGGACGGCTTGAATTGCGGATCGCCCGCTCGACCAGTTCCACCGGTTTCATCGTCGGATGAAGGTCGTTTTTCTGCGGCTTCTTGATGGCCCACACATCGCCCTGATCGCGGTCGCCGCACCAGTGGCGTTGCGCCCCTTCGGGCCAGCCGTACAGGATCGGCTCGTACTGGCGCTGGTAATCCGCACGGCCCAGCGTGAAAGTATTCTTGGCCCAGATAATGAACGTCGACCATTTTCCACCCGCAGCGCGAAAGGCGGCCTGCAGCACATCGAGTTCGCTGGACGACATCGCCACGTAGATGCCGCCCTGGCAATGCGCGACGGTCGGCGTCAATGCCGCCAGCAGGAAATCATAAAAACCGTCGCCCAGGTTGTCGTTGAGGATCGCGCGATCCTTGCCGCGCATCTTGTCCTTGGCTGAATTAGCGTAGTTGACGTTGTACGGCGGGTCGGTGAAGACGATATCCGCCATCTCACCTCGCATCAGCCGATCGTAGCTTTCGGCGACGGTCGAGTCGCCGCACAGCAGCCGATGCTCACCCATGATCCAGACATCGCCCGGACGCGAGACCGGCGTCTCGCCGACCTCCGGCGCAGCGTCCTCGTCGGTCTGTCCCTCGTTATTGGGCTCGTCACCCGCGATCAGTTCGGCCAGTGCGTCGGCATCGAAGCCGGTAATGTCCAGGTCAAAACCTTCCAACTGCAGTGATTCCAGTTCGATCCGCAGCATCGCGTCGTCCCAGCCTGCGTTCTCGGCGATCCGGTTGTCCGCGATGACCAACGCACGACGCTGAATCGGGCTCAGGTGATCGAGCACGACGACCGGCACCATCGCCAGCCCGAGTTTCTGCGCCGCGGCCAAGCGCCCATGCCCGGCGACGATCACGCCGTCACTGCCTGCGAGGATCGGAGTGGTGAAGCCAAACTCGGCAATCGAGGCGGCGATCTGCGTTACCTGATCCTCGGAGTGCGTCCGCGCGTTGCGAGCGTATGGCAGCAACTTGGCGGTTGGCCACTGCTCGATCTTGTCGGCGAACCAAGACGCGCTCATTGCTCTGCCTCCGTGGTCGCCAGACGTTCTTTGGCCATGTCGTTGAAGGACTGGTCCGATTTGATTCCACAATGTTCGATGAGCTTGACCGGCACGCCCGGATGGTTCTGCTGGAAGCGCTTGATGGCCACATCCACGTACTCCGGCGCGATCTCAACGCTGCGACAGATGCGACCGGTGCGCTCGGCAGCCAGCATCGTCGTACCGCTGCCACCGAAGGGCTCGAACACGATGTCTCCGTCGTCGGTGTAGGACTCGATGGCAAACTCCGGCAACGCCACCGGGAATACGGCCGGGTGATCGATGTCCTGGCCGATCTTGCCCTTGTGGCGCATCACGCGGATCACGCTGTCGGGGATACGGGTGTCCTGTGTCGGCTGTCCCTTGTGCGTCCAGCCCCCGACTTCACCGTCCTTGCTGCGCATGGCCGTGGACGACCCGTCGGCGCGCAGGTGGGACTCCTGCCCCGCGTGTTTGCAAGGCACGATCTTGTTGGGCTTGCGGCTTTGCCGATTGAAGTGAAAAACGAATTCGAAGCTGGGCGCCAGTCGCCCCTGCCAGTCACCGGGCATCCCCGGCCCCTGATCCCAGACGTACCAGGCAAAGCGACGCCAGCCCTGCTGACGCATCCAGCCGAGCCACGTATCCCAATACGGGATGACTTCGTTGTCGCGGTGAATCAGTCCGAGGTTGACCAGCACCTGGCCCTCGGTCGCCATCGGCAGATGGGCAAATACACCGCGCATCAGGACATCCCAATCGGCGATGCCGCCGGAGGTGTAGTCGCGCTGATTGCCATACGGTGGTGAGGTAAAACACAACTGCGCAGCATCACCCTGCATCAGCGACGCAACGACGGCTGGATCCGTGGCATCGCCGCAGATCAGGCGGTGTGAGCCGATGGCCCAGACATCTCCCATGCGCGACACCGGGACCACTGGCGCAGCAGGCACGTCGTCTGCTGCATCGGGTTCGTCAGTGTCTGCTTCATCCGGCGCTGCCGGATCCTCATCGGAGGACACCGCATCGGCCAGCAGTGCGTCGATCTCGAGGTTCTCGAAGCCAATCAGCGCCAACTCGTAACCGGCCTCCGAAAGCTCTGCCAGTTCCAGCGCCAGCATCTCTTCGTCCCAACCGGCATCGAGTGCCAGCCGGTTGTCGGCAATGACCAGCGCGCGCTTCTGCGCCGATGTCAGATGCGCCAGTTCGATCACCGGCACCTGATCCAGGCCCAGCTTGCGGGCCGCCGCCAGACGCCCGTGGCCCGCGATGATGCCGTCGTCTCCATCGACCAGGATCGGGGTCGTCCAGCCGTACTCGACGATGCTGGCGGCGATCTTGGCAATCTGCGCCTCGGAATGCGTGCGCGGATTGCGGGCGTAGGGAATCAGCGCCTCGACCTTGCGGTACTCGACGGTGAGCGTGTTCAACAATGGCGTCCTGAAAATAAAAACCCGTCGACGAAAAGCCGTGGGCGGGTTCATCAGTAGAAGTGCGTACCGGGGTGCGAACTGCGAACCGTGCGAACCTGGGTTCGCACTCTGACGCTAAAAAAGCGCCGCGCTCGCGCCCCCCGCATGGGATTTTGGACAGGAAGGACCCGTCGAACTTTCTGATCGGAAGCGATGCAGGCGTCACACCCACACCGCTCGCCAGATCATAGCTGTCATCCTATCAAAATCCGGCCTTTGTGTTGCATGCCGGATTCATCGCAAAACGCCCAAGAGCCAGAGTCCAAGGACATTCACGGCATGCATTGCTCTACTTGCCTCACCTGTTTGGAAGAGTGGCTGGCGGCAGCGGTCTGTCGACCGTTCAGATGATCGGCCACGATCTGCAACGCCTTCTGCCACCGCCGCCAGGCAGTCGTGCGGTCGCGCCCGAGGCGGCAACAGATGAACTTCCACTCGTAGTGCTTGGCGCGCATCCAAACCAGATGCCGCTGCTCCACCTCCAGCCACTGCATCCAGCGCATCGTCTCCAGCATCCGTTCGATGGCCTCGGGAGTTGGTGGAAGCGGCCGGCATTCGTAGTCCTTGTCGGCGAAGCCTTCCCACCCCTCGCGCACGAAGGCTGGCCACACGTTGAAGTAGCCTTGTACTCTGACCCGTGGCAGTCGCCGTCCCGTCTCGGCGGCCTCGGCGAAGCGGGCCGCCACATCGTCCATCGTCCACTCAGTCACGGTGCTTCCCTCCGTACAGGCGTTCTCCAAGTCGGCGCACGAACTCGCGCTCGACGAAATCCAGCCGCTCGTCCTCTTCGGACACCACGAGGATGTGTTGCTCGCGCCAGCCTTGACGCTTGATCTCTTCCGGGGCGTCGCGTTCGTCGATTCGCCCTAGCGGGCAACGGTAACGATAGGCAGGAATCTTCATCTCACAGCTCCTGTGTCTCGATGGCCCAGTGCAGCAGCGCCAGGGCATCGGCTTCGTTGTCGTCGGCGGGCACGTGGCCGCGAGCTTGCATGGCCGCCACCATCTCGTCCTTGCTCGCGTTGCCCTTGCCGGTCGCGTATTTCTTGATCGTGCCGACTGGCACACCCTGGTACGGAATCTGGTGGTGCTCGCACCACGCCGTGAGTGTGGCCAGAAACCCGCCGTAGGCGTGCGCGGCATCGACACCGGCGTGGCGGCGCACTTCCTCGAAGTACAAGAACTGAAATTCAGAAACCGATTTCTGAATTTCAGAAATCCAGCGGCCAAAGCGCAGGTAGCGCATGCCGCCCCCTTCAAAGCGTTGCGGGCGGAAGCTCTCGGAGCCGCTCGTGATGTGGCCGTCGTTGCCGCGCAGCGCCCAGCCGGTAGTGGTGCCCAGATCGAGGGCGAGAACGGTGTTCGTCATTGTCATTGCTCCATTTCTTGCTGGGCTAGTGACGGATGTGACGGGTTCTCCGGAAAGTCTCCATAACGTGCGCGCACGCGCACGCGTGAGAGGTAAACCAGCAAACCTGTCAAATCCGTCACTCGCCCGGATTGATCAGTCATCGCGATAGGGGTAGCCATGGCCATAAGGTTTGGGTCGCAGGGTGATTCCTGCGATGCCGCGCGCGCCGCCGGTCAGCCGACACTTCTCGAACTTTCGGGTTGCCATCAGCTCGGAGAAGCGCTTGACCGAGCCCACGTATTCACCAGCACGCTCGGCCCATTCGCGCCAATCGGAAAACAACTCGGATACGCCTTCACGGTAGGTGTTGGAGAGCAGACAGCGCTCTTCAATCCACTGACCGATGGCGTCCTCGGCCTCGAAATACTCATCAGTGGCGGCTTGAACGCAGGCGGGCGGATTCAGCCCTTCGCGCTGCCATGCGAGGCAACCGGCCACGGCCCAAGCCAGAATTCCGTCGCGTTCGGCGAGCAGTTTTTCCGTCAGGCAGCCGTCTCGCTTCTCGGGCGGAATCGTCACTGTGAACGGGATCAGGTGCATCCGCCGCTTCATTGCCTCGTCGATGTTGCGGATGGCGGGTTTGTGGTTGCCGACGATGACTGGCTTGAAGTGCGGAAAGAACTCGAAGAAGTCCTGGCGCATGAAGCGCGCGGAAATCTTGTCACCACCGGTAATGGCCTTGACTTTGGACTCGTTCCAGCGCCGACCCTGCTCAGTCTCGATGGCCGTGACGAAGCGTGCACCACGCAGCCCAGCCAGATCAGTCGGGTGGCGATCGCCACGTGTTTCGACGAAGGTATCCATCGGCGCGGTGGACGCATAGTCACCAAGAATGGATGCCACGACGTTGGCGAATACACTTTTGCCGTTGGCCCCGGTGCCATACAGGAAGAACAGCGCGTGCGCGCTGGTCACGCCAGTCAGGCAGTAGCCGACCATTCGCTGCAGGTAGGACTGCAAGTCAACGTCACCGCCGGTGATGTCGGACAGGAAGGCCGTCCACAGGGGACACTCACCCCGAGGAGTAGCCGTGGCAATCTTGGTCATCCGGTCGGCGCGCTCGTGGGGGCGTATCCTGCCTGTCTTGAGATCGACCACGCCACCCGGGGTGTTGAGCAGCCACGGATCAGCATCCCATTCGTCGGTGGTAGCCGCATGCCTGCGGTCAGCCCGCGCCAGTCGTTCCACACCGCCGACTGTTCCAGCGCTGGCCAGCTTGGCGGCGACCTTGGGGTTGTCTGCGCGCAAGGCGGTCTGGCGGCAAACGCTGCGGATCAGGTCGGTGGCGGCCAGTGTGTCCTCGGTGCGCCAGCGTTGCCCGTCCCACACCAACCAGCGACCCCACGCCGCGACGTAGCGCCAGTCGCGGTGGTAGCGCCGGGTGAATGCCAGCGCCAGCGCGTCCTCGGTGCCCCACACCGACTCGTCGCTACTGACGACCGGCTCAGCCTCATCGGCCACGTCGTGCATCTGCAGACGCGGGCCATGGGCGAGGAAGGCGGCAACGTCAAAGCCCTCGGCAATGGCGTCGGCGGCATCCCAGCCTTCCGCCGCCTCCTCGGGCGGGTACAGGATGAAGCACGACTTCGCACCTGCCGACAGGATGGCTTGGGCCGCCTGTGTCGCGTACTCCCAGCCCGGCTTGTCACGGTCGGGCCAGATCAGCACGGACTTGCCCGCCAGCGGCGACCAGTCGGTCTTCTCCACCGGGGCGTTCGCGCCGTGCATCGCCGTGGTGGCCACGATGCCGATATCGATCAAGGCCTGCGCGCACTTCTCGCCCTCGACCAGTATGACCTGCGCGGCATCCTTCATCCCCGGCTGGTTGTAGAGCGGGCGCGGCTCGGGCGGCGTCATCTTGCGTCGCTTGGCGTCCCACGGCCGGAATTCCTTCTTGCGCCCGGGTGGGTCGTAGCGGTAAACGACGGCCAACAGTCGTCCTTCGGCATCGAGGTAGTCCCACTTGGCCGTGGCCGGGCCCAGATCATCGACCGGCGCCTCGCGTCTGGCCTTGCGTGCGGGCCTGGTGCGGGCGTGACCGAGGAGTCGATCTGCATCTTCCAGCACCCGCGCAAAGTCCCGGTGAGCATCGAGGCCGAGGTGCGCGGCGATGAGGTCGAAGACATCGCCTCCCTGTCCGGTCGCGCGATCCGTCCACAGCCCCGCTTTCTCGCCCTCGAGCACGACCTCGAGGCTGTCGCCAGGACTGCCCAGTACATCGCCGATGAGGAACTTGCCCTTGCGCTTTTTACCTGCCGGGAACAGCGTGGCCAGCACCGAATCCAGCCGGGCGAGCAAGTCGGCACGGATGGATTCACGCTCCACCTCGCGATCGCCGGACTCCACAATGGAAGTGTCGTTGAAGTCGATCATGGCGCCTCCACGACAGTGTCCATCAGTGCTGTCTGGCGTGCAGGCGCACGCAGCTTGCGCAGTGCCTTGGCCTCGATTTGCCGGATACGCTCGCGGCTGCACCCCTTGGCCTTCGCCATTTCTTCGAGGTTCATCGGCTCGCCATCGATGCCATGGCGCAACCGCAGTACCTCGGCCTCACGTGGCGTGAGCGTATCGAGCAGGGCATCGACCGCCTGGGAGGCCTGCTTTTTCTCCAGCAGACTGAGCGGGTCGGCACAGTCCGAGGGACTGGCGAGCAACTCGTGAACACTCGCCGCTGAAAGCTCGATTTCGGCAGCGTTGGTGACCAACGGGTAGCGCTGCTCCTCCGACCACAACTCGTCCGGCAGACGATTGAGGAATACGCAGAGCATCTCTGCGCAGGGCCTGAGATCCCCGTTCTCGTCAAACGGCGTGCGTTTGAGATTGAGGTAGGGCAGAAGGTGGGCCGTGTAACTGATGCCAACCTCACGCGCAAAGATCTGGCCGGGCTGATGGCCTGCCTTCTCGATAGCGCGCAACAGGCGAGCATTTCTGACCTTGATATGAACGCGGTAGTCAGTCATCGTTGCCCTCCGTATCGGTCTTGCCGGCGTGGCATACCCTTCCGTTCTGTCGATACCAGACTTCCAGTTCCGAGAGCCGGAAGCGAACCAGCCTCGATAACTGGTAGTGAGGGATGCGCTTTGCGGCACGCATCTTCGGATCGGCGAACCAGTAGTAGGGCAGCCTGAGTGCGAAACTGGCCTGCCTGGCATCGATCATCGATTCCCCTTCGGCCAGCGATTCTTGCGATTGAGTGTGGTTGTTCATGCCTTGCTCCAACAGCGGTTTTGCCAAGCGCACATCCGGCATTCGAAGTGGGTTTGGTCATTGAAGGCACGCGGCAGGAGTTCGCCTGCCTCGGTGGCCGTGATGACCTTCACCGCCCGATCCGACATGCGCTGGGCCAGTGCCGCATCAAAGGGAACGAGCTCGGCGTAGATATCCATCGTGTCGGCGTTGAGCGCCGTGAAGAGCGCCGGGTGCTCGGTGAGTTCGAGATAAGCCTGGTAGAGGGCGACCTGGGCGGCATAGACGGGCTTGGCCACGGCGAGCCGGTGTTTTTCCAGTTCGCGCCACGATTTGTTGCCCAGGCACTTGCATTCCCATAGCGCGGGATAGGCGAAGCCTTCGGGGCCACCGACGATGACGCCGTCGATGTGCCCCTGCAGACGGCCGTCCGCCACCGAGAAACCGAACTGCTCGCCGTCGGCCTTGCGGGTGCGCAGATCGAAACCCGCGTCCCGCAGCCACGCGACCATGCAGTCCTCCATGACGTGGCCGCGCTCGAAGATGCGCAGCATCCGCCCGGGGACGTCGCGCCCGTGGTCGACGGGTGCCTTGGCATACTCAAACTGCAGCGCGCGTTCGCAGGCCACGCCAAGGCGCGAGGCACCGAGGTACTGGCGCTCGGACTGGCGGGCGCGGACCTGCTGCATCGCGGCATCGATCAGGGCGGAGAGCCGGCCGGAGAGGCTCGATGAGGCGTTGAAGTCCATCATGGTTTTTCCCCCTGCGGCTCTTCCCACGGCAGGTCATCCTTCAAGTCGGCGAACGGATCGCGGACGATCTCGGCAGCCGACACGCCGCGCAGCGGTGGTGTGTTCGCCCGTTCGTGATGCTCGGTCAGCGCCTCGGTGTAGCGCGTGACGATGGCGTCGATCACCGTCATCGCCTCCGCTTCCGAATACGCCCCGAGCGGTTTGTCGAAGCCGATGTGCCCGGCCGCCTCACCGAAGGCTTTCAGACAATCGCGCATCGCCGCACGCTCGATTTCGCTGGCATCAATCATGAGAGCCTCCCCGTGCTCCCCGGCCGCCAGTCGCCGGCCGTAGAGCGTGTGGAAGATGTCCTGGCAGCGACGGCTGCAGAACACCCAGTCGAGGGGATAGCGCCGGGGGTCGGCGATCTTGAAGCGGCCATCCGCATGGCCAAACCCTCGCGCCTGCCGTTGGCATACCCAGCATTTGCCGCTCATGCATGGCAGCCTCCCGGCTGCGCGCCCTGCCGGGGACGAACGGCGTGCCCTGCACAGCAGGCATCAAGCTCGACGTAGTCGTTGCGGATGGTGGTCGTGCCAATCCGCACACCCTTCGGATGGCGGCAGCGGGCAATACGCAGCCCACCGATGTCGCTGGCGCTTGCCCGGTCGAGATGGCGGCAATTGCCGCAGCGTTTTCCTGTCATGACCGACCTCCTCACTGCGCCCAGGCGGGTTTGCCGGGAACGGCCGGACGCTGCGTGTTCGCCTGTTGAGGTGCGGCTGGCGCAGGGGCTCCGGTACTGCCGCCGCCGGTCGGCGCCTTGGAAACCATGCCCATCAATGCCGCGTAGTCCTTGTGGTCAGGCTCGACAGCGAGCTTCACCACGTTGCGGTCCTCGCCCTTGGCATCCTTCTCGACGTCGGCGCGGGCCAGGAACTCGATGCCGTCGAGCTCGTGGAAGCCCTGGATGCGCCGGGCGGCCGCCGCCTGGGGGGAGTTGTCCTGAGGATGGACATTGCGGGCGGAATTGAGAATGCCCCGGATCATGCTGCGTCCCATCTGGCCCCAGGCCGGACCTTTGGGGGAATGCAGGCCGATGTTCGACCACATCTTGCGGCGGGCGTAGGCTCCTTCCAGCACGACGAATTCGCAGGCAAGATAGACGCTCCCCGTCTCGAAGCTTTGGGTGGCATAGCCCCCAGTCCAGCCTTGCGCCGGATCGTCATGGCCGCCCGGCTTGATGGTCATGCGCACCTTGACGATGGTGCCCTTCGGGATGAGATCGAAGCCATGCTGTTGTTCGGCGTCGTTGAAATCGGTCCAGGTGTTCATTGCGTGTCCTTTCAGTGATGAATGGCGGCGTTGTCGCCAGCGCATTTTCGGATGAGCTTCAAAAGGTTCGGCTCCTCGACGAGGTCGAGTCGGCCAGAACGGTCTTTGGCGGGATAGCCCCAGGGATTGAGCGTCTGGCAGACGAAGGCGCGGTAAAGCTCTCCCTCGTCGGTCTTGAGCTCGGCCAGCGTCACGACCTCATCGACGATGCCGGGCAGTTCCAGCGCGGTCTTCGAGCCCTCGATCTGCGGCACGAATACCCTGCGGTTGAAATCGTCCAGGCGCTCGTCGAGGATGGCGACGAAGATGACGTTCTTGTCCCGGGCGTGCTGCAGATGGGTCAGCGCGGCGATCATCTCGGTGCCAAGTAGTCCGTAGGCGCCCCGTGTATCGGGCTTGCCGGTACGGTCGGAGAAGGCCTGCGGCTGCGTCTTGGCCCAGGTCAGGCACAGGCGCGAGAGCACGGTGATCGAGTCGACGAAGTAGGTGTCGTACTTCGCCAGCCGGGCCGGGTCGCCGTAGCCCTCGCAGACGTGCTGGTAATGCGCATCGGAGAACGGCGCCTCGGGTGGTAGTGCCGGATTCGGGCCGGCGAGGAACACCACCAGATCGCGGAACTCGGGCCAAGTGGCAGGCCGCACGCAGTCGCCACGCCAGTCCTTGACGGCAAGATCGCCGGCCTCGAGATCGACAAACAGCGTCGTGGCCTCGGGCAGAGTGCGCAGCTGGCTGGTCTTGCCGATACCACTCTTGCCGAGCAGCGTCAGCTTGGCTCCGCTCTTTTCCGCAAAGCGCTCGTCGGCAGTGATGATGCGAAGGGGCTTGCTCATCACGCCGCCTCCCCGATCTGCTCGGCGACGGCGGGATTCCAGAGAATCTGGTAGCCACTGTGCCCGTTGCGCGAGTACGGCATGGCCTCGGCCCAGGCCTCGCCGGCCTCGGTCAGTTCCCACTCGTCACGATCGTTGCGAAACTGCAGGCCGTGGTCTGCCAGGAGCCGGTTGGCCGCCTTGGCCGATCGGCCCAGCAACTTGCCGATCTGGGTGGCATTGAGCGAGCAGATCGGATCGGCGGCGGCGGGAAGGGTGCGACGCAGCGTCTCGACGACAAGGCCGGTGTTCTCCTGGATACAGGTCAGCGTCGCAGCCATCGCAATGCTGGTCTTGACGCCCGGCACCTTGGCGATGGCGTCGCCGATCAGCAGAATGGCGCTCACCCGATCTTGGGTGGGTGCAGGCAGTACAGCCGCAGCGTTCGGGATGGTGTAACCACCCGTCTTACGGATCGAAGGCAGAACATCCTCGAACACCCAGCGCTCGAACCGCTCGGCAGTAGGGAGTTTGCTGTTCACGACCAGCCGGAACAGGTCGGGCTCGGAAATGATGCGGGTTTCCTGTTGGCGCCCCAGGCTGTCGACGATGGGGTGGCGTTTCACCACCCCACGGCAGTGCTGCTTCAGCGCATTGACCGTGTCAGCATAGCCGAGTACGGCGGCTACATCTTTGCCGACAAACCACACTTCTCCGTTGTCATCGACCACTGTGCGAACGGCATGGTCGTCGAACTGAAAAGGAATGATGGCGCTCATGGTCATTCCCCCGAATCGATGGAAAGGGTGAAAGACGGCTTGCCGGCATCCACGGTGCGGGCTGCGGCGAACTGCTGTTGCAGGGCCGGAGGCCAGTTCGTGTAACGGGTTTCGGGAACCGAGAATTTGACGTCGAAGTAGTGCTCGACCTTGTCGCCGGAGGCCACGATGCGCGCAGCAAGCTCGCGTGCCATGCCCTGGTCCCAAGTAGTCTTCTTCGGCAACTCGAACTTGATGCGCAGCGTGCCATCACTGATGTGGGCGGTGCCGAAGTCGCGGCCTGATTCACGCAGCGCGGCGCGGGCCTGCTCGCCGTAGCACTGGTCCAGCGCCGCATCGAACTTGGTGCGGGCCTTCTTGAGCCAGTCGATGGCGGCATCGAGGTTCTTGTCGACCTCGTACTTCTGCGCGGCCGGCAGCGCGGCCAGTTGGCTGACGGACATCTCGGCGATGTCGGCGGGGAAGATGGTCAGATCGTTCATGGCCATCCCCTTACTGATACGCACGAACCGAAGTCGAACAACGTGAGACGCGTCGTTCGAAGGCTTCGATATCCGCCAGGGCATAGGAGACCCTTGCCCCGAGTTTCATGAATGGGCATCCAAGGGCTTCCTGACGCCAACGACGCAGAGTCTTGACCGAGACTCCCCAGCGCTCTGCGAGCTCGTACTCGTTGAGCGCCAGGCGCTTCACACCGGCCGTGGGATCCGAGCGGCCCATCCGCCCGGTTGTTGCTGAAGGGTTTTGCGTTTGCATTTCGATGTGCCTCCTGTTCAAAAAGGGCACATCGCAGTTTCCGCACGGATTTATGAGGGATGTGTGGGGACGCTTATGGGAGATTTATGGGTTTCGTCGCAGGCGGTATTTCCCGTGGTCGATCAGGTCGAAAACGTCCTCACGCTTCAGTTTTCCGTCTCGGAATGCATCGTCGAAGGATTGATACGAAGAATGCGCAGGTATCTTGATTTCTGCCCAGGTCACGATCGGTGAGGGATATCCGTCCGTACCCCAGGATGCCTTGACGATCCTTGCGCGCGCTGGCGACAACCGAATGGCTTTTTCGAAATGAGGGAGTTTCAGATCATTGCCATCAAGGTATTGCGTCCGTCCGTCAGATGCACCTGGCGGTGCCAGACTGCGCAGCACCCTGACGAAAGCTGCCGAATCAAATTGGCCATTCCCGTCCTGTGGCCCGATGAACTCTGAAAACGCCCGCGCCTCATGGCAGCCTGGAAGCGGGACGGATGGCCGCTCGCGCATCAGAACAATGCCGCGTCGCCCCCAGGCGGGGTCGGCCAGAACCGACGACAAGGCTTCGGGCATGGCACTTGCCAAGCGTCTGGCGATCAACACCGGCGCAGGTTCGATGGTCTTGCCGGCACGAAAATCCCCAAGGTGCCAGAGGTGGTGAGGGATGCGAGCTTGAGCCTTTACGTCCGCGTTTTCCAGGCCGATCCACTCAGCGAGATCGCGCAACCAGGCATCGACGCATAAGTCATGCAGCGCAATTTCCGCAAGCGGCCTCGACAGGATGCGCGAGCGCCACTGCGGGCTGCGGTAACGGTACACCCCGGCGTCCTCGTCGATCTCGACTTCAACTTCGATCTCACCGTCCAGAAATGAAACCATCTGGCGCGTGAGGTACGCATGAGCCGGACGTAGCCAGCGACGCTGCACGAAATCATCTGCGCACCTTCCCATCCGGAAGGCGCAGACAGGTTTTGCAAGGTCGCCGGCCTGCTCCAGAACGGCCAGAAATGCGAGGTGCGCGGCAGCCGTACTCGACATCAGAACTTAACCACCATGCCGAGTTTCTCCAACTGGGCCATCACCAGCTTGCGATCATCCTCGGTCTTGCTGCGGTCATTGAAGCCGTTGGGCGCGGTGATCTGGACGGCCACGTTGTGTGCCTTGCGATGGCGCTGCTTGGCGATGCGCATCACCAGCTTGACTTGCACCGGCACGTAGACGGACAGGTCGGGGTTCCGATAGTCCTGTCGAGCCACCTCGTAGATGTTTCGATCATCGCGACGGTCGGGCTGAATGGTCATCGTGCTTTTCAGTTCTTGGACGATTTCCCGATCCCCCGCCTCGTCGTGGGTTTTGCGAAGCGAAGGGCAAGCCACCTTGAGGTGCTGAATGTCGATGCGCTCGATACCCTCGATCCTCTTGCTGACGAGCTTGTCCAGAACGGTCGGCGACACGAATGTCGAAAGATCGAATTCCAGCATCGGCATGTCCTCGATCGCGCCGTCGGCTGCGAGCACGACATCGCGAAAAATCGCGGCCAGGTCGCGCCGAATCTCACGATCATCGCTGAATACGCTCAGCGCCCCGGTGGCCGGCTCGCGCGAAAACCGGATCGACAGTGCTGCCAGGTCATCATGAGAGACCTCCTCCCCATGCTCGACCTTCGGGTAATGGACTTCGGCGCCATTGAAGGTGACGGTCAGGGTGTCCAGCACCTCCTTCACGGCATCATCGTCATCGCCCTCTTCGTGCCGGTGCGCATGCCCCAAGTCGCGGCGGCTGAATTGCTCGATGATGACGTCGTCGCGGGGTGCGTTCGGGTACAGAAGCAGAATCCTCTCTTTGATGCGCTCCTGCATCGCCTTATCCAGTTTCGGCGTCGGGCCCAGCGGGCCACGGTAGTGACTGGAATACGCTTCACTCCGCCATTGCCGGTTCATCACCTGAACCCGTTCGGCATGGTCGAACCGCTTGCCGCCCGTGCGATGCTTCTCAGGGTATTCCTGTTCGAGGTACAGATAGAGCGCCCGGCCATGGGGGTCGCAGGGGCGGCCGAGCACCGCTGCATCGGCCTCGTCACCCTCATCGAACAAGGACAGCACGGCTTGCTTGCCATACTCGTCGCCGAGGATTTCGATGCGTTCGGCGATCCGCTCCAACCGTTGCCGCGTCACCGGTGATGCTTCGCCCACCAGCGGGTACAGGGACTTTCGCACGGTCGGAGGCAGGACGCCTTTGGCCTTCTCCATTTTTTCGGCGAGTTTTTCCGGCACATGCACCCCCTCGTTTCTTAGGAGCCGACGAAGCAAGGGGATGTTCTTGACCTTGCGCACCAGCCACACGAAATGCTCCATGTCGGGCAGGAGGTCGGGGCCGTGGTCGGTCGAAGCCCGCTTTGCGCCGTCACTTGCCGCAATGGCAGTCGCCCCCGAATTGGCCTTTTGGCTTTCTTCTTGCGTTTCTTGTTGCTGTTCGGTTACCGTTACCATTACCGCTCCTTCACAGTTGCGCGTTGCGCGAACGCGCAACATTCCTGCTCAAAAAACGCCGGCTCGTGGCCGGCACCCTGCGTCCGGAGATCGCCGGACAACGATGTCAACTGGCACCGTCTGCCAGCAAACCGTATCGCGCCATGCGCACCTTGATGAAGCGACCGTGAACACCGAAGCGCTTCCCAATGGCCTTCTGCAAATTCTCGAGGTCGAAATCGCCAAACGGCCCATCCGCCTTGACCGTGAAAGCCGTTGGCGCATCCTCCGCCAGCAAGTCTGGGCGCGGCACCAGCATCAAGTCATATTTCGGAGCCATTTCCATGACGGCTTCGACCAACCTTCGACGGGGCACCAGCAGTGACCCCATGAATTCGTTGGCGCGGAATTCCGCGATCCGCTTTTCCTTCTCTTGCTCGGCTTGGACGATCCTGGCGAGCACCCCCTCATCGTGAGCCGGCGACGCGCCCGGGGACGTCAGGTGTCCGATATCGTGCGTCGTGGTGCGATAGGCCTTTCGCTGCTGTTGATCCGGCGCGTCGAACAGTCCGGGGGAAACCTTCGAATCTGCGATCCAGCCTGGTGCATCGAACACCGCGTGACCAAGTTCGTGGCCAAAGGTACTCAACACCAGTTCCTCCGTCATGCCCTCACCGACCGGCGATACCAGTAATGATACTGCGTCTTCCCCCGTCCCCGGATCGAACTCGCACAGGCCGCACACCTGCTCTCCGGTTTCATGATCGGTGACCGGGTGGTCGAGGCTGACCCATAGGTCGAAACTCAGTCCATTGACGTTGAGACTGGAAATTTCGCGCAGGGTCGAGAGTGGCAAACGGTCTGCATCCTCTGCAACCAGTTGGGCGCGCACCGCGCTCGCGGTTTCTTCGATTTCGGGATTCTTGAGGAAGAGCGGTCGGAAATGGCCGGAGTGGCGGTAAGCAACCGAGAGCAACGTCATGCTCAACCCTCGGTCTTCGGGCGTTTCCGATAGGCCAGGACAACATCGCCGAGATTCTTTTGCAGTTCCGGCGGCAGGCGGTTGGCCTGCACAAAGACCTCGTCCAAGTCCAAGTGCAGTTCCTGGGCCGCCTTGGTGATCAGGTCATCCTTGGGCGGCTTCTCCATATTGCGTTCGATCCGCGACCAGTAAGCCGGTGAGATACCGATTCGCCGGGCGAAGTCGTTCAGCGGGATGTTGGCTTCCTCCCGCTTTTGTCTGATGAAGTCTCCGAATGGCATTGAAGGTTTGCGATTGAAAATTGGTCACCGCCGAGAATATCGAACTCCCCCATTCACGTCAACTGTTTTATCAACGCGCAATCGCTCACATTGAGTCCAACGTCAATGAATCTTGGGCGTTTGCTCGCGCAGCCGTCGCCAAACCTGTTCAATGATCAGCATCGATGCATCGTCAGGGTGAATGCCAGGCTCGCGCTCACGCAGCGCCTGCATCAAGGCGTCATTGCCTTGCCAGAGCCCGAGGTTGTTACGAATCCACATCCCCAAACCAAAATGCAGGTTGATCAGGTCTGACTCAGGCATCGAGGCAATCTTGGCTGCCTCGGCTTCTGGCAGCGCGGCGATGACTACACCCGCAGCTTCATCAATCGTTGCGGGCCACTGTTTATCGTTCATTGATGATCCCTCTTGCGCCAGTCCCAAGGCGGTATCGGTACTGCGTCACGCCAGAGCCCAGTCTGGCGGCTACGCGCCTCCTGCTCGGCGAGTTCGTAAGCTCTCGCATCCTCGGCCGATTGCTCCTTAGCGTACTTCCGATACCACCAGGCAAACCCTGCGGAGACCTGGCCGAGACCGGCATCCATTGTCTTGGCGCAATCGGGGCGTTGGCAGCCGGGCTCGGCCACCATCACCTTCCCCACGACGCGCTGGTAGCGATCATGCTTGCTCCACTGCACTTCGACCTCCTTGCCGAAAACCAGCCGGGAAAGGTTTTCTTTCGATCTCTGGCCGAAGGCCTGATTCTTCTCCGGCGCATCAATGCCGGCAACCCGAATCTTGTGTTGCCGGTTGTCGCTGTCGAGCACGGTGATCGTATCGCCGTCGCTCACACCGACCACTTTGCCGGTCAACGTGTCGGCCATCACAACTCCCGCTGACAGGAGAAGTGCCAGACCCAGCCCGGAAAAAATCAGTCGATTACTCGCCATTACCCTACGTTGCCATCTAGTCGAGAAGATAGGACATATTATCCATGACGGTTGCAATTCCCCGGAGCCGTCATGAAGAACCTCGAACTCGCATCACCCTCGGAGATATCCGCCAGCGCCCGTGCTGCGGAAATCACCACCATCCTTGCGGCCGCCATCGTCCGCACGCTCGCCGGCGACGATCAAAATCAGAGAGAAGTTGGACTTGGCTTCCTGCCCGACCAGCGCGTTCATACAACCCCCTATCAACAGGAGAAGTTGTGATGAACGACACGCTTACCAAGCAACAAACGGTGGCCCGGCAAATCGCCGACCTGGGCCAGATGTCCATGGCCGAGCTCTGGGTGCTGTGGGATCGCTACTTCCGCCAGCGCCCACCGCGCCCCAACCGCACGCACATCGAATCGCGCCTGGCCTACAAGCTGCAAGAAGAAGCCTTCGGCGGCCTTGCCCCCGAGACAAGGCAGCGGCTGGAAGCGATCGGCGCGAAGCACTCCAAGATCAAGCTGCGCGCCAAGCCACGTGAATTCCATTTCGCGCCGGGCACGGTGATTCTGCGCGAGTGGGGCGAGCGCGAGCACCGGGTGACGGTCAATGCCGAGGGCCGTTTCGAATACGAAGGTCTTACCTTCAAGAGCTTGACGGCGGTAGCCCGGCACATCACCGGCCAGCACTGGAGCGGGCCGCTGTTCTTCGGTCTCGGCATGGGAGGGGCGAGATGAACGAAATCGCCGCTACCCGTACCCGCCAGCGCTGTGCGGTCTACTGCCGGGTATCCACGGACGAACGGCTCGATCAGGAATTCAACTCCATCGACGCCCAGAAGGAGGCGGGGCACGCCTATATCGCCAGCCAGCGCGCCGAGGGCTGGATTCCTGTTTCGGACGACTACGACGACCCCGGCTACTCCGGCGGCAACACCGAGCGCCCGGCCTTGAAGCGGCTGCTCGCCGACATCGAGCGCGGCCAGATCGACATCGTGGTGGTCTACAAGATCGACCGCCTGACGCGCAGCCTCGCCGATTTCTCCAAGATGGTCGAGGTGTTCGAACGCAATGCGGTGTCCTTCGTCTCGGTCACCCAGCAATTCAACACCACCACCCCGATGGGGCGGCTGATGCTCAACGTCCTGCTGTCCTTCGCCCAGTTCGAGCGCGAGGTCACCGGCGAGCGCATCCGCGACAAGATCGCGGCTGCCAAGAAGAAGGGCCTGTGGATGGGCGGCGTGCCGCCCCTGGGCTACGACGTCGTAAACCGCCAACTGGTCATCAACGAAACCGAGGCGGCAGTGGTGCGCCGCATCTTCGAGGAAATGCTGACCATCGGCTCGCCAACCCAGATCGCCGCCAACTTGGCCGCCGAAGGTATCACCACCAAGGCCTGGACGACGCAGGAGGGCCAGACCCGCAGCGGCACGCGCATCGACAAGAAGTACCTGCACAAGCTGCTGCGCAACCGCATCTACCTGGGGGAGTTGTCGCACAAGGGAAACTGGTATCCCGGCGCGCATCCGCCGATCATCGACCAGGCGCTTTGGGACAAGGTTCACGCGGTGCTGGCCAAGAGCGGCCATGCCCGGTCGGTGGAAACCAAGATTCGGTCACGTACTGACGCCTTGCTGCGTGGCCTGCTGTACGCCCCCTCGGGCGAACGCATGTACCCGACCTACTCGAACAAGAAGGGACACAAGTATCACTATTACGTGTCCAAGTCCGAAAGCCGCTTCGGCGCGCCGGGCAAGAGCTACGAGCGCCTGCCTGCACCGGAGATCGAGGCAGCGGTGGTCGCCCAAATCCGCACGGTGCTGACCAGCCCGGAATCCATTGCATCGGTGGTTCGCCACATTCAGCGCAACGGCGGACAGGTCGACGAGGCCACCACGGTCATGGCAATGGGACGGCTCAACGACGTGTGGGATCAGTTGTTCCCGGTCGAACGCCACCGCATCGCCAACCTGATGATCGAACGGATTGACCTCGTCCACGTCGGTGAGGTGCAGGGTATCAAGGTGAAGTGGCGGGAATTGGGCTGGGACAAGCTGATTGGCGAATTCGCTCCAAGGGAGATCGGCGCGGAACTGATGGAGGTCGAGGCCTGATGAACAGCTCGCTGGAAACTTTCGTGCCCCTCCAGTTCAAGCGGAAGAAGGGAAAGCTGCTGGTCGACGGGAGGGAATCTGCCCACGACGTCCGGATCATCGAGGCTGTTGCCCGGGCAATGTTCTGGCACGACCTGCTCGACTCTGGCACGTTCAAGAGCGTGGTCGAGATCGCCCGTGCCGAAGGATTGATGCCAACCACGGTGGGCCGGCTGCTGCGGCTGGCGCGGTTGGCCCCCGACATTGTTGAACAGTTCATGAGGGGGTGCCAGCCCCGAAGGCTCACCCTGCTGTGGCTAATGCGTAACGACATTCCTGCGCTCTGGCCAGAGCAGCGTCAGATGCTTGAACGATTCCGGTAGGAGGCGAAATGACCAGCAAGAAGCACTATGGCAAGCAGACAGGCCGCCCGATCACCCATGAACTCCCAACTCCCGCCGGTGGCGTGCGGCTGGAAACCTTTGTCCCCTGGACACTAGTGAGACGAGGGCTGAAGAAGCGGGTCATCACACCATTGGACGCGCCGCAGGAGTTCTTGGCAGAGGCCAAGCAGGAGCGCGCGGTTCAGGCGGCGGCGCAGGACAGCGCGTTGATGCGGGCGCTTGGACTGGCGCACCATTGGCAGCGGCTGCTGAACGAGAAGCGGGCAGCATCGGTAGCCGAGATCGCTGAAGCCGAGGGCATGGATATGACGCAGGTGCGTCGGGTACTGCGGCTGACTTTGCTGGCCCCAGGGGTTGTGGAACGACTGGTAAGTTCGCCCGACTCCGTGTTGGAGCAAGTGATGCGCCGTCCCTGGCCCAACGTCTGGAGCGAGCAGATGCGGGTGCTTAGGTCGCCGGATTGACGTGAACGTCAATCCGACGCCAGTGCCGCGATATTTCTCTGCAAGCGCCGAATATCTCGACGGATATTCGAAAGGCATCGGTGATCGCTGGGCGTCTTGGGAACGGTAATGAATCTATTCCCTGCGGGGTGGAGTAACTTTCCATGCCTACCCCATTCAAAGTGCCAACCGCTTCGCACCATGTCTTTAACGAGTTGGTTGATGTCTTTGTCTTTGCAGTACTGCATTGCTGATCCTCAATGGCCGTTGTAGAGCCATAAGGATCAGCTTTGCCAGTAAATCCGTCCCGACATAGCGCCGAAGGTTTTCGTCAGAAAATTAGACGATGACCGGATCAGCAGCAAGTCTGCTTTTCCCGTTCCATCAGGTAAGACACGATTGAATGCTGTCCGTGATCAATTGCCACCCACAGCGCATCGAAGCGCTCCAGACTGCTCGGCGTCATCAACGTCAGGTCAGGATCGCCACGATTAGGCCCGGAGTGCTCAACGAGCATTTTGAAGACAGCCAGATCTCCTATCTGTGCTGCAAATAGGGTCGGCGTCCATTCAGCCAGATGATGCGCTTCTACACGATATCGACGGTTGGCATTTGCTCCTGCCGCAAGCAAAGCTGCGATGACCGCACGATGATCCTCCGGTGGCCGGATGATGTAATCAAAAAAAGCGTCCAGTATCTGCGTGTTGCGACTCGAGGCCTTTGCAAGGTCGTAAAAGCGTTTGCGACGAGCAGAGAGGTCAACATCAAGTACCGCCCCCTCTTTTGCGTCGTAGACATCAGCGCGGATCTTGCCTGAAAAGTAGGCCATTTCCTGGGTTGGATCTTCCCTGTGCAGGCTGCCGTGAAGGAGAATCATCGCGTAACAGAGGACAGACGGAAGATAGTCGCAAGCCGCTTCGACATCGGCACCAAGTTCAATCAACCGGGAAACAGCTTGGGCATTCGCCATCTCCACGGCGATTTTTAGTGGCGTTTCGCGACTCGTCGAAGCTTTCCGATTGACCGTCTCTGGCGACAGATCAAGTCCGAGCAGATAATCCATGATGAGCGGATCCTTGCGGTCGCAGGCGCGGCGCATCGCATACGACAGAGGCCCCTCTCCGGATTCCGGGATGAAGTCGTTGGGATTGCCGCCAGCCGCGATCAACGCGCGCACTTCATCCAACGAACCTTCCTGGATCGCTACCATCAGCGGCGTTCTTCTAGTGCGGCCTTCCGCGTACTTGGTTTTCTGGTTCGGGTTTGCCAGATGTTTTCGGCCAAGAGTAAAAGCGTCTTCGGTGGTCCTTAATTCCATGGGAGGTGGAATGCGATCCTTCGCTTTTTGAGGGGAAAACATCTGCTCAAAGGCAAATGCGATGCGGCGCATTTCCTGATCATCCAGCGGTCTTTTTGGTCCCCGATTCAAACCCAACATAAACGTCTTGTCCCAGTAGGCGTTGGCCGCATCTTTGTCGCCAACCCCGACCGCGTACAGCAGGGCTTCATTCAGGATCGGCTGCTGATTCCCCCCTGCACGCCACCACCCGGCTGAAACGGCGCTGGCGTAAAGCTGCAGTGCAGATTCTTTCTCGCCGAGTAGCGCAGCATGCCTCGCACTGAACCAATCATGAATGTACCGATAAGACGGCCTGAGAGCAGGTGTAGCCTGTTCAATTAGTTTATGAAACTGACCTAGACGGAGTCTCAGGACATCATCATTGCGCGGTCTCGCCGAAAAACACTGCTGTATCTCGTTCAGCAGCGGCACAGATTCGCTGCGTACCGGCGAGTTGCCTAACCGTTCACCTTCCTGATTCATCTTCGCGATAGCACTCTCAAGGGCCCATGGTTGCTGTTTGCGCAGCACCAAATCTCGGCGCACGGCACCCCGGATTTCGGGCAACATCGATTGGAATGCACAAGCAATAAGCAGCCACCCCGTTAGTAGCTGAACATCCGGCTCACTTCCTTTCTTGCCGAGTGTGGCCGCGACCTTCGGCGCGTAGGGCCAAGACAGTTTGCCGATTGGCTCACCTGACAACCAGCGATCAATTGTGCGCTGATCGACATCCAGGTCATTGGCAAAATTGGTCAACAGACTCTGCTCATCGACACCGGATCGACTGACGGCCAACGCGAGCCAGGCCCGTAAGGGGTTGGTGAGCCATGCGTCCACATTACCCCCGCCCCGTAAACTGACTGCCAAGTGAATAAATCCGGAAAGCATGGGGACGGCAAACTGTTGAGTAAACAGATCCGCATCCTTCTCTAGTGTCATGGGGCTCGTATCAACATACTGCGTCAGCACTTGCAGCGCTTCGCGTGTGCGAAACCACGCCTGCCGAAAAAATTGAGCCCACTCATGGCCACAATCCTCGGCAAGCGTTTTGCTGCAGGCATCTTCGATTTCCTGCATCAGTTCGAAAGCTGTGCTTTGCCGGGCAACGGCCTCTCCGGCCAGGTCGTCCAGATTCTTGTCTAAACCCCGGGCAACTAGACAGTTTCTGTAGTTGCCTGCTTTGATTAGGGCTCTCAGTACCTGCCCAAGGTGAGGAATCACTGTTCTTTTTGTCATCATAGATTGGGGCGGGTTTTTCGCCCGCCCGCTCCTTATTTAGCGCTTACCACCCTTCGCCGCTGCGCTTTGCGCACGTGCGGCAAAACTTCCTTTGGCAACGGCTCCGCCATTGGATTTTGCCGTTGCACTCTGAATACGAGCGGCGGCCGTAGCAGTCATTGGGGTGGCGGGAGCCGAAGGGGTCGAGGTTTTTGAAGTCATCATCATTCCTTTCGAATAGGTTAGTGCCCAAATGGCACGCCGTCATCTTGAAGAAATGAGATTCACGCAGCACGACACTGCTCCGAAAGTGTTTTCCACTTTTGTTCTGTGCCGTTTTTGCGAATGATGATGAAAACGATCGTGCGTCTGCAAACTGCGGACCAAATTACCGGTAGCCACTACTGACCGGCTTTGGGTTGAGATCCACATAACGACGAACTTCTGTCGCATAGCGCCATTCAAGGACAGGACTACTCAGGAAGCGAATAGCTCACTTTTGTCCCGTTGATCGTCACCACGCCCTGCTTTTGAAGCGCTGCAATAATCGCTTCCACTTGCTGTTCGGAGAACTGTTTCTGAAAGATTGCGCTGATCGTGCTGGTCAGCGTTTTTACCGCTCTCGGTTTGGACGCCTTGCGCCGCTTCAAGTCCTCAATCACCAAAGAAATCTTGTCCGGTTGCGTCTTTGGTGCGCCTGCTTTCAATATCGGAATATCGCCGACGTCTGCTGAACGGCAGGCCAGAATCTTGTGGGATTTGAGATGCTGAATCAGAGGGTCGAAACCCGTGTCCTTCGAAACAATATGGAAAAACGCGTCGGGTTCCTTGAGCGCGAGTTGTCCGAGATAATAGGCGATGTGAAAATCGAGAGCATTCTTGCCGTTGCCAGTGATCTTGATGTACTCAGCCCTGCTGCCCATCTGTTGAAGAGCCGAGGCGACCTCGAATGTGACTTTGGACTGGTTTTCGCCGACAAAAACGAGAACCTTGAAATGATCTTCACATAGTCCCGCCATGACTTCTGGCTGAACGTTCTCGTAATCGATCAGGACATAGTTGGTTTTCACAGGGCGAATCCGGTCGCGCTAGGGATTGGTGTAATACAGCTGTGACGACGAGCACTTGCTGCATTCGGTGAAAAATTCCTGCTTCTGCTTTCGCAATTTCACCTGATCGCCGCAATTGGGGCAAGAAACCTTGATTGCAGTGTTTTTTTGGCACTGGGTGCAATAGAAGAAATAGGAATGCGCGTAACGAATCTCCAAGGCCGTACTACCGCAGTGTTTACACGCTTTGCCTTGGGGCGACTTGCGCGGAACAAGCGAGTCGTACGCAGAAATCTCCTTCAACGCCGGCTTCGGCTCCTCTTGTGGCGGAGCTGAAACCGCCGGTTTCAATAATGGTCTGTGCGCTGCCACCAGGAAGTCAGCGATTTTTTGACGATTAGCGGCATTCAGAATCGGCGTAGCTGACGCCTTTTCCTTCTCCTGCTGACTCTGCCTGATCCTGTCGGCGACCTGATCGGCCTTACAGACGCCATCGACGGGGCCGGAACTCGGCCAGAGGATTACGCCTTCGTCGGAGATTGCGACGAGGATATCGATAGGTAGGTGCTGAATTAGCGCGTTATTCTTCGAAGCCTTCCCGAGCATTTCGCGGAAGAAATCAGACTGCAGGCGGGCTTGGTGCTGTGGAGAAGCCATTCCTTTGGATTGGTTTCCGTTGAACCATCGAATCCACTGCCCATCGTCCTTGATCTGGACTTTTCCATGCACGCTTTTGCTTTCAACAATCGTCAAGCCGTGCGAGTGAATCACCAGATGATCCACCTGGGCAGCATCATCTTCTGATGCGAGCCGAACGCCGTTGAGTACAAGCATATCGGGGTTGTTGCCAAAATGCCGCTTGAGGTAGAAGGCCATCTTTTCTTCGGCGGCCCGGCCGGACTGGGCGAATCTATCCTCGGATTGAAACGGGTCGAGTTCCTTGTGAATCACTTTTTTGCTCTTATTCATATGCAATGGCGATCATTTTAACGCCATGCGTATGACCCGCGGTATGCGCAATAGGTCGATGTTCCTGAGTGACACAGTCAATTGAGTTCCGCATCGAAAGGTAGGCGGACGATCGGACCGCCGCCCGCGTAGAATGATTTCGTGCAAAGCCGCTGTTGTGTAATACACGACTGGCAGCTTACTGTCGTAGATTTGGATTCGTACTCACGGCCATGAGCCGCCGGTGGCTGTCTCCACAAACCCGCTATTCAGATGACCGCTTCAATTTTGGGGTAATTGGACTATCGGGTGGACGGCGCCCGGGAAAGTGGGGCTCCGTCGCTAGAGAATCTTCGCCTGACAAAAGTGGTGTGATCGGAGCCGATCTGAACCGGCTCCGCCCCTATGACCTTTCAATCAGGATGGAAGAACCGCCCTTTTACAGTCGTGGCGCAGACTTCAACACTTGATCCAGTTGTTCTTTCCAAAGTTTGACCTGCATCACTGTCCCGTGCCCCCCCGTCGTGTCGCTGCCAGGCACAACGATTTCTCGGCCGTTTTTCACGCGTTTCATTTCGCGCTCCATGATTCCGAGCGAACGTGGGTTCCGTTCGTCATCTGCCGAGTTGACCGCCAATACGTAAGCCTTAATCTCTTCCAGCTTCGGCGATGCGTTGTAATCGCGTGAAGAATCCCACTGGTAGATGTAGTCATTCGCATCCGCAGTAAACTTCTCCGCCAAGCGCTTCTTCAGATATTCATCGGCCTGTTCGCGTGTCGGCCCCGCCTTAAACAATGCCTGATCCCCCCCGTTGGTGCCGACTGCGAAGAACAAATAAGTTAGCTGGAAGTTGCGTGGCTGCTTTGTATAGTTGCCATCCATCCACTCTGGGTCACTCTTAATGGACTCCGTAAGCAGGCGACGCATCATCCAGTTGCGGCCAGACATCTCAGTTGGAAAGGACGCCATGGGCACAGCGATGTCCATCATGTTTGGATATTTCGTCGCCCATAACCACGTATGCATGCCCCCCATCGAGTTCCCTAAAACCATACGCAAATGCTTTACGCCCAAATGTTCGGTAACCAAGCGGTACTGGGCCTCAACCATGTCGTTATAGTTGTACTTCGGAAATTTCATACGCAAGCCGTCGGACGGCTTGGTTGTCTTTCCAGTGCCAATTGCATCCGGCAAGATGATGAAATATTTGCTGGCATCGAGAGGCTGCCCAGCGCCAAACAACTCGCCGGCAAATCCGGCTGACAACATGCTCCGGGCGGAGCCAGTGGTGCCGTGCAGGATGAGGACAGGTTCTCCGCTCGGATCACCTACTGTGGTGTAGCTTATGCGCAGCTCCGGCAGCACCTCTCCAGATTGAAAATGAAAATCACGCGTGACCCACGCCCCCTCTTTGGGCGCTGGGTAATCGGCTGCCAGTGACATCAATGAGGCGGTCATCAATGTCATGCCCATTGCTGCGTTCCTAATCAGCCGTGACAGGCTCCAAGCATGTGGTGCATTACTCATCTATTTATCCCTCCAATGAATGAATCAAGAAAAAATAGGGCTTCTTCATTTCTCATCGCAGTCACGACTGCCTTCAGAGGAGGCGAGGCTTTTCTTAGAATTAGCCTCTCGGTCGTTGTGCTATAGTTGTCATACAAGAATATATGTGATAACTGATTTTAGTGAAGCACAGAACCTCTCTCAATGTCAACCGCATCTTTTCGACACAACGAATCAGCAAAGACACGTACTAAAACAATTCGACGGCAGCAAGGAAAGGTTGTTTCAATTCAATGCTTAACATCAATGTGGGTCAGCTTGGTTGCCTCTTCTGTCATTGAACCGCCCGGAGCACACCGCCCGCAATAAGTCGATAACGTGCTTTCCTAAAGGCACGGCATTCTTGATGACGTTGGCCTTGTGTGCGCAGCAGACTCATTTTTCTTCCAATCAAGCAGGGACTCCTGTTGTGCCAAGTCTCACTGTGGGACTATAACTATTTCATGCGAATCATTGCTGTCAGCTAGACGCAGTTACTTGCCGTTGAGCTTATCAAGAGGTGACCGGCTGGATTGGGTCGGGTCCGGCTGTAGCGGTGATGAGCAAGCGGCCGTTCAAGGCTCTTCGAGTCTGAAGGGCGGCTTCCCGCCACGTTGCAACCCAACACCGATCGATCGGCCAAAAGCCGTTCAGGCCGTCCAG
>Ga0302250_1000137_pt1 | contig 104028 bp, 92 predicted proteins | sample AAG_RA_Asp_MG_FD_193536 | JGI IMG/M metagenome (GOLD analysis project Ga0302250, IMG submission 193536) | Enriched activated sludge microbial communities from anaerobic digester in WTTP, New Holstein, Wisconsin, United States - AAG_RA_Asp | ecosystem: Engineered > Bioreactor > Anaerobic >... | reverse complement strand
GCCGGTCCTTCCCTACGTAGCAAACAGTGTGGCCGTCCAACCTCCACGTCCCACCCCTACCTGGTGGCCCACTATCCAATCTGGCCGGAACTGGGAGGATTTCCATCAAAGAGCGTGGCCTTTAACAAGGGGTATCCCGCTGGCGAGGGCCGACGAGGTATTCACCTTGGGCGGAACCGACAAGCCATTTCACGACCTGCACAAGCTTCTCAAGGGTAGCCAGGGGGTCGGCCTAAAAGCCACCGTCTTCACTTCGCAGTTTTTTCAGATCGAAACCCACAGTGGCGGAAAACAGTGGGCGCGGCGGGTAGAGGGCTGCTGGCGGTACATGGAGCCAGATTTCGATGACCAGGTAACCGACCCACAGCTTCAGGATTCACTGTTGCCTGGTTCCGGCACTACTGTGACCTACTCCCTGCATGACTACAGCGTGAAGGAATTCCTGCAGGAAGTCATCTCCGAGTACTGCGGCGAGCTGAACCTCACCGAGGTCTCCTCGGAGCAGGAGCTGCTCCATCTCCTGGAGCTCTACTTCCGGACGAAGACCTACCTTGGGTGTGTCCAGGCTCTGCTTGGTTTCGGGACAAACTTGAAACCAATCCGAGTTCGCTTAAGAGTGTGCTTGGACTCGCCTACCATCGAAGAACACGGCGAGAATCAGATCGCCGCGTGTGCCTTCTTGTCGTCTGCGGCCTACCACGGCCGCGTTCTGGAGCATACCTTTCCCGCGGTTTACACCGACTCGTTGGAAACCCATAGTGCGCTGCCCAGATCGCAGCAGGTGGACCGGGTTTACGAGAACATCGCCGAGGTCATTGCGACTGCTCCCAACCCGAACATGAAGAAGTTTCTCGCGCAGAAGTTGAGCATGCCCCAGGTCCAAGAATTGTTGCTGGCCAAGATCAAACGCGACCCCAGCACCGGGGAGTTCCAGCTCGTCCCCGATCCGGACGCTCGGCGCAAACACCAGCGGCTACTGGATAAATTGAATGGTGTTTACTTGGTCGTTGGGCCGCGCCCGTACTTGGCCAAGTATCTGCATCTATCACCCAAGCAGTTCATCTCGGTTAACGGATCGCCGACCAATATCGGGCTCAATCCGCCCCGGGGCGCAGGTGAACTGGGCTATCTGCTGAATATCCACCTCATCATTGATTTGGACATCACACTGGGGTACGGGAAGAGAAACCTGCCCAGTGTTGTAAAAGGGCAGGCGGACGCTTTCTTCGCTGACATCTTCAACATCCTCCGCCGCGTAGCCAAAGCGGTTGTCGGGGAGCGGGAGGCCCGGGAACCACAGACCAAGGTTTGGCGCAAAGACAAGGAGTACGAGGACTACGTGCGCCCGAGCAATCCATTCCGAGACTGGGATCTTCCGATCCGCGTGGTACCGATCGAAGAACAAGAAGTGGTGTGCCTGTTCCACGAGCTGATCGCCCGCGGAACTCTGCGCGGATACTACCCGTTTAGGGCCAGTACCAATGGGACTTACGATGCCTTGATGTATATCTCGCGGAGCACGAATGGGACAATGCCGCGCCAAATTCCTTGGTCGGATCTCAGCACCGTGGAATTCAAACTAAACCTGTCCGCGCTCATCCAGGACTTTGTTGAGGAGCGGAAATACCTGCGGGACATTGATTTGGCAGTCGTGTGGACAGACGACTACGAAGGAGAGACGGAGTATGTGGTCTCCTCCTTGGAGCGCGATGGCATCGATCCGCTTCCGGGCGCCCAGAAGCGGATCAGGCTGGGCACCCAGTCCTGCCAAATCATCGTACTGCGAGACTGGCTCATTGAAACTGGGCTCATGCAAGTTGATGATTCCGTAAACCCTCCCGCATCCTGAACTTTCGGCGGCCGTAAGATTGAGGCCCTGGAGGACACAGTATCCCGAACCAAGCCCCGGAAGAAGAGTGCCTTTCTCTATATCCCAAAGTCTGGCCGATCAGACGGCGGAGGAAGGCACCCTGCTTCATGTATACGTGATTGTGGAGCACGGGCCCCTATCCGTCAACCCGGGCGAGCCACCCACAGTTTGCCCTGCCCACATCACAGCAGCCAGACCAGCCCCTCCACGGCCGCCGTGACCACCAGCAGCGGAAACACCACCACATTCTCTACCCACGACCCCGTGTGCAGCGCCCACCGGGCGCGAAAGCGCTTCTTCCACGGCCACAGCCAGGGCACGCCGCCCCAGGTCAGCGTGTCGAGGAGCAGGTGTGACAGTACGCCCAGGGGCAGCGCCCACCAGGTGATCATCGTCCGCAGCAGCAGTCCTATCGCCACCGTGATGGCCAGGCCCAGCAGCGAATGAGTGGGGCCGCGGTGGCCACCGGCCACGTGCAGCGCCGCGCTCAGGATAGACCAGCGGCGGGTCCGCGAGCGCAGCAAACACCCCACGAGGCCGGCCCCTCCCACCACCACCATAGCGGGGACACGCCAGGCTAACGGGGCCAGTGCTGTCGCGCCGAGCAAGAGCAGCATGCCGGCGCCGCCCAGCGCCCCCCCAGCCAGCCCGCCAGCGACAGCGGGCAGGACCTCCCGCGTGGTAAGCCAGCCCAGGGCGGCGCCTAGGATCGCCCCTTCCAGGATGGCCAGGACTTGCGCCGCGCGACCGTAGGGCACGTCGACATCAGGGAGGAGCCCGCCGGCCGCGCTCAGCAGCAGGACCGGCAGCACCTTATCGGATGGTGTGCCGGTGGCCAGGGCGACGCCGGCGCCCAGGGCAACGGCGCCGGCGATATGGGTGTGGGTGAGCATGGGTATTCCTCCTGCGATACTGACCTGGTCCTACACCGGCCTTGGCGCCGGAAGTTGCCTTCCGGCGCTAAAGTCGAGGCATGACCTCGCGTGGACCGGTTTCGTCTCCGGTAGACCGGTGGCCCGGCCGGACTATCTGTGTTCTTCGCCCCGGAATCCCGAGACGCAGTTGTTATGAAGAGTTCCTTAGAATCGATCCATAGAGCCTGATCTCCATTGGTCCGGTATGCTCCTGGCTTTGTTCCGGTTGGGAATCCAACCTTAGCAAGTGCGGTCAAGCCGGGAGACGTGGTCCCGCAACAGGGCTGACCAGCCGGCCTTCTGCTCCAGCGCCGCGCGGATCGCCCGGTCGCACCGCTCGCGGATGGTCAGGTACGCGGTATCGACACCCACCTGCCCCTTGATCTGGTCCAGCAGCTCCTCGTAGTTGCTCAGGTTGTGCCGCACGTAGGCGACGATGGCGTTGGGGCTCATATTGAAGTCGATCGCGCGACCGCGCTCCAGGGCAAAGTCCAGAAAGGACTCCTCGACCTGTCGTTGCAGGGCGCCCAGGCCAGGCAGGGGCGCGACCACGATGGGGACCGCCCGGGCCCAGGCCAGCAGCTTGGCGCTGCGCTCCTGCGCCACCGCCGTCATCCGCGCCGACCGCTTCTGGCGTCGTTCCCGCGCCTTTTGCACCCGGTCGGCGTTCTGCTCAATCCACAGCTCGACCCGGGCGATCAGGTACAGGGAGGCCGGGGGACCGCTGCGGTAGTGGGGGTTGGGAACTTCCAGGTCGGGCTCACCCAGCTCGCGGAGCATGGTGTCGGTCAAGCCGTAGAGCTCCCGCAGAGTCGTCCGGTACATGTATTTCCGTCTGTTCGATTCCTGGTCTTTCTCGGTCATCGCGTTACCTACAGCTACACTCCATTTTCTGGGAGACCCCTTTGCTCCGAGTGGATTTCCACCCCTATCATTCGCCAGGGGGGAGCGATGCTCCCCCCTGGTCTGCTCCTATCGTTTCAGTTCCTGCCCCGGCACCATGTGCGCCCGGCGCTCGAGCACGTTGCCCTCGCGCGCCAGGTCCTCGATGGGGCCGTGGCAGGCCGCGGTGGGGGTAAAGTTCTCTCCCCAGATGTTCATGCGGCCGTCCTGGCCGGCCTGCAGGCAGATGATCCCGCCGGGGCCGGAGAGCCGGGCCGTCCCCTCGCTGAGATCCAGCTTCAAGGGGACGAAGCCCCGGCTGCGGGCCCGCCGAACCATACGCATGGTGGTGGCGGCCCTCTCCACCTGGTCCTTTACTTCGACCGAGCGGGCCGTAGTGCTGTCATACTGGGAGAACCAGCAGACCGTTTCGCCCAGCTTGTTGCCGTACGCCAGGTCATTGGAGGCATGGGTCAGCAAGTAGCGGTCTACTACGAGCTGGCTCGGCGCATTGCTGCGTGTGTCGCCGTGGTACCCCTTGGGGAAGATGACCTCGGCGTCCTCGACGATGAAGCCAGCCGGGAGGTTCAGCAGGAGCTGCGGCGCGCGCTTGCGAAAGTATCCGCCGGCGATACGCACCGGATTGCGGGGGGTGACGGCGAGGAGTCCCTGGCGGGCCAACTCGACCAGCGCGGCCAGGTAGTCCTCGAGACTCAAATTGACGGCGACCTTCAGGTAGGCGCTCATGCTTCACCTCGCGCATGCCATTGACAGTGCACGATCGTTGTCCTCCTTACATCATCCTGCTCACGTTGAAGCAGGTACCCTTGCCATGCGATGCTATGCCTTGCCAGGCCTCGCCTCGCCAGACCAAGCCTTACCACACCAAACCTTGCGGTGCCAAACCAGGCCCTGCCATACAAAGCCACGCCTCGTTGTATCATCCATACCAGACGAGCTCGCGCCAGTCCGGCGGGATGATCCCATCACGCAGCGCTGCCGCGATCATGCCCCGGTGCCGGTTATCGGCCCGCAGTACATGGCAGCGCCGGCAGAGGGTGCGCAGGTTGCGCAGCTCGTTGGTGCCGAGCTTGCCGGAGCGGATGTGGTCGATATGGGCCGCCGCCAGTGGCAGCGACCACGCCGGTTTGTCCCGGCAGTATGGCCCCTGGCAGCGCCCTTGATCGCGCTCCCAGACCCGTTTTCTCTTGTCCGCCCATACTTCCCGGGGCGGTCTGGACTTGGGCATGGGGTTCCGACCTCCTCGAGGGCCTCGCCGCGGCCGCGGCATGGGTCCTGGCCATGCTATGCTCGACCATGCCTTGCCAGGCACCGCCTCGCCAGGCCTAGCCTTGCCATACCAGACTCGGCCACACCAAGCCACACTCGGCCGCGCCAAGTTGTATCATCCATGACGGGCCAGCACGCGCCGGTCCGGCGGGATGATCCCGGTATGTGACGCCGCAGCAATCACGGCACAGTGCCAGTTATTGGTTCGCAGCACCTACAGCGGTCCTATAGCGGTCAGGCTTCCTCCACATCGAATTGCAGCACCTCGAACCGGCCGAAGCCGATGGCCCGGCCGCTGCCCAGGCCGGAGAACCTCCCGGCATCGATGGCCACAGCTTCCATCTCGCCGCGGCCAACAATGGTGGCATCCCAAAGGATGCGGAATGTGGTGGCCCAGCCTGTCGAGGCCGCTACACGGTACCGGACATTGTGCGCGCCCGTGCCCGGGTTGCGCACGGAGCGAATGTCCAGGTACACCGGCAGCGTGGGGTCCGTGGCGATCTCCTTGGGCAGGCCGCCGTTGTAGTCTGGGATGAAGCGATCAATTAGGATGCTGTCGTCGAGCACCTGGAGCGTCGCCGTCACCAGCCTCTGGATCGAGGTCTTGCCCTTGCGCGTGTACTTGGCCCCGTCCCGCAGGCAGCCGAAAACATAGGTGGGTTCGATGTAGAGCTGCCCCGTTTCCGGCAGGTACAGGACGCTGCGTTTCCACTCAGCGGGGTCATTCCCGGCAACGCCAGTGCGTTCCCTCTTACCGAGGGTAATCGTGTCCGGTCCAAAGTGGTGCCAGAGCAAGGGGCGAGTGCCCCTGACCTGGACCGTAGCTGTCAGAATGTTGCCCATGGGGTCCTCCTGAAAAGGGAGGCGGGGCAGTGCCCGGTCTCCCTCTAATTCTTAGCCCTTCGTGTATGGGTACCAGGTTTCCAAGTCCGCTTCCGAAGGCTCGGAGGCCAACAGAACTTCGCCGCCGGATGTGCGTGAGACCTCCAGGAACATCTGCACGACCTTCTCGGAGGCTGTCGATTTTGTGCTGGGAACATCCCCCAGCAAAGTGAGCACCAGGGCCGTGTCCGGCCGGGCGTCCCGTTTGAACGCTTCCTCGGCCGCCAGTTCGAGGACCTTGCGCATGTCGCGGCCGGTATAGCCAGCGGTGGCCTGGGCCACCGCCTGGAAATCCACTGCCGCGAAGTTGAACGGGTCGTTGGTGAGGTCCTCTTTGTCACCGCCGTTCCCCGCGATCCCCTTACGGATCGCCTCGGCGCGGCGGCGGAGCTGATTGGCGACGGATGCCAGGATCGCGCGGCGATCTTCTGGACCCGGAAACCCATACCACCACACGCGATCCATGCGCGAGAGGAACTCGGCGCGCATGGATTCGTACTCGTTCGAGGTGAGGACGACGTGGATCGGGTTTCCCTGCGTTTTCAGGCTTTCGAGGAAACCGAGCATGCGAGAGAAGAGCCGGGTGAAGACGTCGTCGGCCCCCTGGATGTCAAAGACCTTGCCCGCTTCGTCGAGCAAGAGCACCGACGGCCCGAAGGCCTCCAGCCGGGTGAGGGCCGTCTCGAGCTGACCTTCGCTCTCGCCAACCCACTTGGACTGCACGGTGCCCATGTCCAGCTCCACGACAGGCAGGTTCATCTGGCCCGCCAGCGCCCGCGCGGCGAGGGTCTTGCCGGTCCCCGGTACGCCAACAAACAGACTGGCGCCCGCGGGGGTCAAACCGGCGCGCTGGGCCTTGATCCCGTAGCGCAGGGCGACCCCCTCCAGGTACGGTTTCAGGTGCGGAAGGCCACCCAGGCTACTCAGACCACCGACCAGCGGTGGATGCAGCCGCATGCCGGCCGCCGTCTCCAGGAGGCCCGCCTTCAGCTTGCCGATGGACGTCGTCACGTCGGCCCAAAAGTCCGGGCCCTTGAGGTTACGCAGGTAGGCGGCCGCCTGGGACTCCGACAGGGTATCCTGGGCCTCGGTCTCGGTTAGCCCCAGGAGGGCGGTGGAGAGTCCTTCCACCGTGCCCTCCGGCGCGGCGCCGCACTGCTGCGCCGCCGCGGCAATCGCGGCCTCGAGGTGCGTCGCGAGCTCCTGGGCCGTGGGCAAGGGCATGTTGAGCACCGGAACGCTGCGCAGGCTCTCGGGAAGATCGCCCAGCGCTCCGACCAAGACGGCCGTCCACCCTTTTTCGCGGGCCCGCTCACTGAAGGACGCGAGCAGTCCGGCGGTATAAGGGTTGAGCCAGGAGGCCGGGGACTGCAAGAGCACCACCGTGCGTTCGCCGGTCGAGGATTTGCCGCTGCCCGGCTGCATCAGAGTGGACAGCAGCCACGTGGCCGGCTCGTCGACCGGGGTAGGTGGCTCCATGTCCTTGAGCAGCCAGGCGTGGCCGGCCTTCTGGGCCTGCACGGGTCGCAGGCCCAGGCCCGGTGTCCAAAGGATCACCCGGGCCGGCCGGTCGATCAAGGCCTCCTGCACGGCGCCGACAATGCGCGCCGGCGCGGTGCGCTCCGTCGTGCGGACCAGCACCAGGGGGTGACGGCCGCGCACCTTGCTTTGGATCGACAGCATGCTCATCTTCATCCTCCGAAATAGATCCCCCGGCCCCTGACGGGGCCCCGGCCGGGGGATGGACTATCCCCGCCGGGGGCGGGACCTAATCAGAGCTGGTACTCCATGATCAAGCGTTGCCAAACTTGGTGATCTTCGCGAATCGACTCGGCGACCTGGCGGGCCTGCTCCAGGACAGCGCGGCTCGTTTCCTCGCCACTCTCCCCATGGGTCAGATCCTCCAGGCGCGCAAGCATCGTGGCCACATCCGCATCGCCGGCGACGTTGAGCAACTGGAACTGCTCCAGGATACCCCGCAGTCGCCGCACGGCCGGCCCGGTGGCCTTGCCCCCCTTCTCCAGGCCGGCGATGGTCTCCCGCAAGCTGCTGTAGACGATCGAGCGGACCTGCAGCAGCATCCGGTCGACGTCGCTCTGGGCCGCCCGGAAGGAATCCCAGGCCGCCTGCTTACGTTCATCGACGAGGATGCGGGCCTCTTCCTGCGCGGCGCGCAGTTCGGCCTGGGCCTTGACGGTGGCCGCCATAGCCTGGGCTTCCTGCGCCGCGGCTTCCTCGACCTCAACAGGGTTGGCAATCGTGTAGGCATGCAACCGCGGCCGCACGCGAGTGGTGAACGCGGCAGGAAAGGAGGCCAGCAGCGCGGCTTTCAAGGAGTCCTCCAACCCCATGGCCCGCGCCAGGATCTCCACAATCGCCGTCCAGCGGCGCTGCAGCTCGGGCCGGTCGTCGTCCAGCTGCTCCAGGAACTCGCGCAGCTCCTGGGCTGCTTTCTGGTATTCGCCCCAGAAAGACTCCCAGGCTGTGGTCGGGATCCACCGCCCCGAGGAGCGGGGATCGACCCCCAGGATTACCAGGCCGAAGCGCTCCGGCAGCCGCCGCAGCCGCTCGGCCAGGCTCTTGGCCTTCTTGGACTGCTCGGCCGGCAGCATGTACAGGTACCGCTGTGAAAGCCACGAGCGGGCTTCCGCCGGCACCCAGGCTTTCTCGGCCTGTTCCGGCAACCGCACCCGCAAGCCCCCGCCGTACACGGAAATCACGCAGAACCGGCCACCCTGGGCCAGAAACCCCAGTTGGAGCGGTCGGGCGGTGACTTCGACCTTCTCGGGTTCGAGCGGTGGCGGCTCATCCAGGAACTCCAGCGGCGCGACCATGGCGAGCGCCTCCTTCAAGACTTGCGACTCTTCGCTCACGAGACTCCTCCCGCGCAATTGCACGGCTCTCCACATGCGAGTCCCAGGACCTCGGCCAACGGCAGAAGCGCGGCCGGGATCACCGCGGCTCCCGCGGCGATGACGATGCTCTGGTTGGAATCCCAATCCAGGCAAACCGGCCGGCCCGCAGCGAGGGTCGCCGGCAGGTCTAGCACCCGCTGGTTGCGGCTCCCCCGGTAGGCCAGGTGGGGGTCGTCGAGGGCCAGGACGAAGGGGCCGTCCACCAGCACGTCCGCCAGGAGCAGGGCCGCGCGAGCGGTGGAACGGGCGACCAGGTACTCCAGCTCATAGCCGGAGTACAGCACAACGTGCGGGCAGCCCCACTTGCGGGCCGCCTGCAGGAAGCGCGCCAGGTCAGGTTGGCTAAACGGCTCCCCACCAGTGACGGTGAGGCCATCCTGCCAGCCTTGCTGGGCGCAGATTTCGGCCAGGAGATAGGGGGAGCACGTCTTGCCCCCAGCAAACGGGTGCGTCTCCGGGACAAAGCAACCCGGGCAGTGGTGCGGGCATCCTTGCACCCGTACGGCGATCCGGACACCGGGGCTGTCGGTGCAGCTTGCGGGAAAGATCTGATTGACGCGCAAAGGCCACCTCCTGTGGTAATACCTCGTCCCCCGGAGGTGCACCGCAACACGCGCCCCCCGCGGGGCAGTGTCGGGCACCCGCTGGGGGGTTCTAGGGAAAACCGCTGCGCAGGACTCTAGCCACCGGCTTGGTTGTCGCTACCGGCGGCGCGTGGATTGGCTTGGTCGGGGGGGGTTACGCTGTAACCTGAGGCAGCCGGTCCCGCGAAGGGGACAGACAACTCCCGGCTGCCCAGGGTAATCTTGGCGGCCACCTGGACCAGGTGCCAAACCTATCATATGTTATGTCAATACTGGCGGGATAGCAGTCACCGCCGGATCGTCCTGGGGCTGGCCCAGGATGTTTTCTGCTCCTGCGCACCTGTACCATCAGCTGGTTTGCTGGAAATACAGATTTATGCGGAGAAGCCGTCCCGATTCAACCTCCATGCACAAAGGAGGTAGAAAAGGCTAACTGGATGTGAAGGTGCAATAGAACCTTCTTCCAGTATAGCAGCATCCGTTCAAACTGTCAAGTAGTAACTACATACAAGAATGCCACGGCTGGCCAGGCTATGCCGTGCAGTAACAACGATCGCCCATCGCCAATAAATAGCCAACCTCCTTCGAGCACAGGCAGCTACTTGGTATTGAGTAATTCAAGCCCACCGCAAGCCCCACCGCTTGCCTGGCCGCGGACAAGGCAAGCGTGTCCGACGGCTTCAGCCACTTGAAAATATCGAACGAATGTGCTATACTGGACCGCAAACGAGAGCCATTTGGAGCAAGCTGATGGTCCGCACACCTCTCTACACCCGCCACCTGCCCAAACTGAAGGCCGACGCCCTCAACCGGGAGAGTGGGTGGGTCTACTTTAACACCCTCGCCTGCCACTACAGCGCCTACCACCACACCGGGCACTGGTCCGCCGTTGGCGCGGACTGCCGGCTGAAGGATCACCCAGAGTATCACCCAGGATCGGTTGAGCATCATCCACTGCTTCTCGTCTCGCTGATAGGTCCGCGGAAGTATAGAAAACAGACTGTCCGCTTTGTGCAAGGGAGGCTGTCGGAATGAGGACGATTCGCCGCGTTAGCCTGCAACTGAACGGCACGAAATGGGCCGCATTGGTCGGACTGGCCCGGCGGTATGCGGCCGAGAAGGAGGTCCACCTGCGGGCCTTCAATGTGGATGGCTACTTTACCCGTACCTTCTGGCGGGCCCGACGTGATGCGCTCCTGCGAAGTGACTACTCAAGTCCATACGGACTGCAAGGCCGCATGTGGAAGATGGCGCTTAAGGATGCCTACGAAACGGTGGCCCGCCAGTGGAGCGCGTTAGCGGCGGCACTGCGCTCCCGAGTGGCCCGCAAGGGTGAGTGGAGCGAAGTCCAGCGGCACTATGCCTTCTGGCTGCTGCAAAAGCCGCAACGCTTGGCCGCCCTGAGCGCGGATCGAGCTCCGGTCCCCGATCATTTCGTGGTCAGCTCTGGCGAACAGCGACAGGTACGCAACTACCTCCGGCGGGTCATTCGTCGCGGGCGGGGTAGTCGACCGCAAATCAAGCGCGCCCAATCTCTCTGCCTGGACGCGAACATGTACACGCTGTTTGCGCAGGATGGCCAGCAGTACATCAAAGTGATGGGGCTGGAAGCAGGTCGCCGGATCGTCATCCCGCTCACCGGCTACACGCCCATCCGCGGCAACCTCCGGCTGGTGCTGGATGAGGAGAGACAGCGTGTCGAGATCCACTACACGGCAGAGGTCAAGCCGGTCCCGCCGTTGGCCGGAGAACCATGTGGTCTGGATGCTGGCATCACAGAGGTGTTCACCGACGAGGAAGGCCGGCGTTACGGGACGGGTTTCGGTGAACTCCTGTCCCGGGCCGCTGATCACTTGAAGAAAAAGGGGGCCCAGCGCAATCGTCTCCACCAGGTCAGGAAGCGGGCCGAGGCGCGGGGTGACCGGCGCAAGGCCCGCCATCTGCGCCGTTTCAACCTGGGGCGACAGAAACTCCGCCGGGGGCAACGCCGAGTACGCACGGAGATGGCCCGTCAGATCAACACGGCCACGAACCAAGTCCTGCGAGAGCGGCAGCCCGCGATCATCGCTACGGAGCGGCTGGACCTGCGAGGCAAGTCTAGGAGCAAGCACTTGTCCCGACAAGTAGCTCTCTGGGCGCGCAGTATCTTGAAAGAACGGGTTGAGTTCAAGGCGTCGGCGAGAGGTTCTCGCCGCGAGCAGGTCAACCCGGCGTATAGTTCGCAAACGTGTCCCGTCTGCGGGTTCGTCCACCCGGGAAATCGGCAAGGGGATGCGTTTCAGTGCCGCTATTGCGGGCACGCGGACGACGCCGACCGGGTGGCCGCGTACAACCTGAAGGCAAGACTAGCGGACGACCAGATACAGCTCTGGACGCCGGGGCCGGTCGTCAAAGCGATCTTGCTGGCCAGGTTCAACGCCCGTTTGGAAAGCCCTGGTGACAGGGCGACTGTTTCGGGCTGGACTCCAGGTGCCGGGCCCGGGTGGATGGCCGGCCAACCGGAGAGCGAAACGACCGGCGCAATCCTGCCTGGGGCAGGGGAAAACACCGGTGCGAGACGGGGGCAGACATGAGTACGTTTGACTCCATCTCAGGAAACAGTCGTCCCGATTCAACCTCCAGATATCAGGCCAATGGTTGCTGCGGTTGGATTGCCATGTGGAACAAACTCGATAGGATATGAGCGGGTGCTCCCGGGTATGCCCTCAGCTTCAGAGACCCTTTCGTGTGGACTTGAGCCGTGGTCCACAGCCCTTGCACCTGGTGTAGGACCCTCCTTGGCGTACGTTTTCGCCCATTTGCTATCCAAGCCCATCAAGCGATAATTAGAGGAGCAGGGTGGCCCTCGCCCGGTTTTGGCTCCAACGGAGGCCAGCAGCGCCTTGGGTATATCTTGGCCGAACCAAGGCACAGGCCCACAGGGTGTGGTATAATGTCCCCAGGAGGAATGAGTATGGCTGACACCAGGGTTGATGAGTCGAAGGCAAACAATAGTCAGTCGATCGCAGCCGATTGTGGGCCACGGACCACCGGACCACGGACTCGCCTCCACGGCCATGTGCACGGTTCAGTCTTTTCGGGCGAGTTCCACGGCCCCGTCCAAGTTGGGGATGTGATTCAGCAGCCGCCCCCACCGCGGCTGCCCATGCAGAAACCACCTCGAACCCAATACTTCATCGGGCGCGAGGAGGAATTGGTCCACCTACTGGCCGACCTCCAGCCAGGCCGGGTAGTCACGCTCTGTGGCCCCGGCGGCATCGGCAAGACAGCCCTGGCGGCCGAAGCAGTCTGGCGATTGGCCCCCGGTGATGAGCCCCCCGAGCATTTTCGCGACGGTATCCTCTTCCACAGCTTCTACCGCCAGCCGCAGGCCGACTTGGTCCTCGAGGCTATCGCCCGGGCCTATGGCGAGGACCCCCGTGGCGGCTCGGCTGATGCCGCCCGTCGGGCCCTGGCCGGCCGGCAGGCGTTGCTCGTCTTGGACGGGGCCGAGGTGGCCAACGATCTCGACGTGGTGCTTGATGTCGCCGGGAGTTGCGCTGTACTTGTCACCAGTCGCCAGCACCACGACGCCCCCGCGCAGTGGCAGGACCTCTCGCCCCTACCCCAGGCAGAAGCCGTACGGCTACTGCAAGCCTGGGGGCAGGACTGCGCCGCCGACACCGACGCGGCCAACCGCATCTGTGAATTGGTCGGCCGGTTGCCGTTAGCGCTGTTCCTAGCCGGACACTACCTGGCGTGGTGCCGCCAGCAGGCAGTGGAGTACCTGGCCTGGCTGGAGGAGTCGCCACTAGAGGCGCTGAACCTGGGGGAACGGCAGCACCAGAGCATCCCCCTGCTGCTGGCGAGAAGTCTGGAGCATGTGAGTGCCAGGGCGCTGGCAGCACTAGGGGTAGCGGGACTGCTGGCATTGGCTCCCTTTCCGACCAAGGTAGTGGCCGCAGCCCTGAATGTGCCGACAGGAGCGGCCGGCCGAGCCCTGGGAGAGTTAGTGGATTACGGTCTGCTGATACGGCCGGGGGAAAACTATCAGGTGAGCCACACGCTGATACACGTCTATGCGCGGGAACGTCTTGTGCCACCGGGAGAAGCCTTGCAGCGATTAGCCGCCCATTATGAAGCCTTGGCAGATGAGCAGAGTACGTTGGGACTGCCAGGCTACGCGCTCCTAGATGACCACCGCGCGCACATCCTGAGTGTGCAGGGGGCCTGTCAAGCGATGGGAGCTTGGGGAGCCGTGTGTGCACTGGCTAAAGCGATTGACAGCTACCTGGACCTGCGGGGGTACTGGACAGAGCGGGTGACGGTGGCGAAGGCTGGGCTAGCGGGAGCACAGGCTGCTGGGGAGCGCTCGGAAGAGGGATGTTTCCTAAGTAGACTGGGAAATGCCTACGCCGACTTGGGGGAGATGCAGCAGGCAGTCGCACACCACGAGGAGGCCCTGACCATCGCCCGCGAGATCGGCGACCGACAAAGTGAGGGCGCAGATCTGGGCAACCTGGGGAACGCTTATGCCGTCCTGGAGAAAATGCAAAAGGCCCTCGCGTGCTACCGGCAGGCTTTGGCTATTTCTCAGGAGCTGGGTGACCGCCAGGGGGAGGGGGCAGATCTAGGCAATCTGGGGAATCTGTACGCCGCACTGGGGGATGCGCGTCAGGCCATCTCCTACTATGAGCAGGCTTTGACCATCGCCCGTGAGATCGGTGACCACCGCGGCGAATGCAACCACCATGGCAACATGGGGAGTGCCTGTGCGGCCCTGGGAGATATACCTCAGGCTATCTCCCATTACGAACAGGCTCTATCCATCGCCCACGAAACCGGTGGTCGCCCGGGCGAAGGAGCCATCCTGGGCAACCTTGGGCTGGTCTACTACTCTCTGGGCAAGGTGCGGCAGGCAATCACCAACCATGAACAAGCTCGGGCCATCCACTCTGAGATCGGCGACCAGCGGGGCGAGGCGGCCGATTGGGGAAATATAGGAAGCGCCTATGTCGTCCTGGGAGAGGTACGCAAGGCTATCACCTGCCACGAGCAAGCCTTAGCCATCCATCGCAAGATCGGCGACCGGCGGGGTGAGGCGGCTGACCTGGGCAACCTAGGCAACGCCCATGCAGCCTCGGGAGCAGTGCGCGAGGCCATCGCGTACCATATGCAGGCGCTGGTTATCGCGCGCGAGATTGGCGACCGCCGGGGCGAAGGCACACACTTGGGCAATCTGGCGAGCGCCTTCTATTCCTTAGGGGAAGTGCACAACGCCATCGAGAGCTACGAGCAAGCTCTGGCCATCCATCGTGAGCTGGGCGACCGGATTGGAGAAAGCAACTGGTTGTGTGGCCTGGGAAATGTCTCTGCGGACCTGGGGGAGATACCCCGCGCTATCGGGTACTACGAGCAGGCCTTGACCATTACCCATGCGACCGGTGACCGCCAAAACGAGGAAGCCCTCTTGGGCAATCTGGGAAATGCTTGTTATCGTCTGGGCGAGAAGCAGAAAGCCATCGCATACTTCGAGCAGGCGCTGACAATCGCCCGGGCAACTGGTGACCGGCAAGGCGAGAGCAACCAGCTAGGCAACTTGGGTAATGTGTGCTTCTCACTTGATAATGTACCCAAGGCGATTGAATACTATGAGCAGGCTCTGGTAGTCGTCCGTGAGATCGGCGACCGGCGGAGTGAGGCCTTAATCAACTGGAACCTCAGTCTGGCTTACGGCAAGGCTGGCAACCTGGACCAAGCTATCGTGGCGATGCAGGCGTGCGTGGCCTATGAGCGCGAAATCGGCCATCCTGAGGCGGAGCAACACGCGACGCAACTGGCGAAGCTCCGCGCTCGCCAGGGAGCATAGGAAAAACCCGAGCAATAAATGCACCGGTGATCGGGGCCAGATCCGGTGTGATCGGGCACGAGAAGGAGGTGTTACCGATGTCCCAGCATTTTGCTAGCGGCCACGCGCTCTTGATCGGAGTGGGGGGAAATCTGCCCAACACGGTGGCCGATGCCCAAGGGCTGGGTAGTCTCCTCCAGGATGAAAGTCGCTGTGCCTACCCGGCCGCCCAGGTGCATACTCTAACCGGAGATCAAGCTACACGCTCGGCCATCCTACAGGCATTGGAGTCCCTCGCGCAGGCCTCAGACGAACAATCTACTGTGCTCGTGTACTTCTCTGGACACGGCTATCGGGTGCACGCCCCGACCGGGCAAGCTTACTACCTCATGCCCTATGGCTACGATCTCCGGCGACTGTACCAGACCGCCATCAGTGGGGCCGAGTTCACGGCCCAGCTCACGGCCATTCCCGCCCAGAAGCTCCTGCTCCTCTTGGACTGCTGCCACGCCGGGGGGGTGGGCGAGAACCCCGGGCTGGAACTGGCCAAGGCACCGCTACCACAAGAAGCCCTGGAGCTCCTATCGCAGGGCCGCGGGCGGGTCCTGATCGCTTCCTCGCGAGAGGATGAGTTGTCCTTTGCTGGCCGGCCCTATAGTGCCTTCACCCTGGCCCTCGTCGAGGCCCTCTGCGGCCGGGGGGCAGCCCGGCCCGATGGTTGCGTCCGCGTTGCCGATCTGGCCCTGTATGCACGCGAGGTCGTGCCCGGACGCACCCGCGGCCGCCAGCATCCGCTTCTACACTTTGAACACGCGGACAACTTTATCGTCGCCTACTATGCTGGCGGGGCGACGCAAGCCAAAGAACTGCCGTTGACGGTGGAACCGGAGATCGAGCCGCAGCCCGGGGCCTGGCGCGGGTTTTTCGACCAGCGAGGACAGGCAGCACACGGCCCCCAGACCAACATCGGGGGCGACGTGCATGGCTCCGTGCTGTCCGGCGAATTCCATGGACCAGTGAGCATTGGAGATAAATCGAGGGGGGAACAGCCATGAGCAGCTCCTCCCCACCAGACAGAAAGGACCAGCGTGCCGCGGGGCCACAGACCAACATTGGCGGCGCGGTGCATGGTGTGGTACTCTCGGGAGAGTTCCACGGTCCGGTCTACATTGGAGGCAATGTCCACCATAATGAGGTCCCGTCCCGTCACCGAGAGCCGGACACCCCCAGGGGAGTAGACGTTGTCATCCTGACCGTCCTGCCCGAAGAGTACGAGGCGGTCTGTGGAAAACTGTCTGACTTAACGCGGTGGCCTGGTGCCTCAGACCGTCCCAACCTCTACGCCTGGCAGAGCGGCCGCATACCCTGCGCAAGCCAAGACGGCGCCTACGTGGTGGTAGTAGGACAGACCAGTCGGCCCGGAACTAACCAGGGTGCGCTGGCTACGGACGAAGCGCTCCAGCTCTGGCGACCGCGCTACATCTTCTTCGTGGGCATCGCCGGGGGATTGGCTCGCGCCAGACTGGGCGATGTCGTCATCGCTGACGTCATCCACGGCTACGAATATGGCAAGATCGAGCGCCAGTTCCAACCCCGCTCCAACTGGACCTATCGGACAGATCTGGGGTTGCTGACCGGATCGTCGGCCTGCGCACCGAGCCCCGTTTGGCGAGAGCTGATCCAGGTTACCCCTCCCTGCGGGTGCCAAACCCCGGTTCTCGTCGGCGAGGTGGCCTCGGGCGACAAAGTGGTGGACAACCCAAATAATGCCTTCTTTCGGCAAGTGCTGCGGGTCTATCCTAAAGCCGTCGCGGTGGAAATGGAGGGCGCTGGGGCCGGGCAGGCGATCGAGCAGGCCCAAGCGCGGGGCCAAACAGTGGGCTTGATGATGGTGCGGGGCATCTCGGACGTGCCACGCGCTGAGAGGCCTGGGAGCAAGGTGCGAGGCACCCGCGAGCGCGACAAATGGAACCGCTACGCAGCCGAGGCGGCGGCGGCTTTCACCGTGGGGTACATCACCGCCGGCCTGCCGGTGCCACCGCGACAGGAAACGGTCATACCGCGGCCAACCCGAGAACTGGGTACGGACAAAGAGGTGGCCCCCGAAACAGCGGGCTACCTGGCGCAGGTTGCCTTTCTCACCCTGTTTCCCGAGGGAGTGCTGCGGCCCATTTTCGATTGCCTGGTAACTAAGATGAACGCCGAGGAGGCTGTCGCCTGGGCAAAAACTGACAACGTGATCCGAGTGATTAGCAGCCGTAGCGGCAATCTGATCGGCCTCGCCCCAGAGCAGACGGGTCGGCTGCTCCTGCAAACAACCGATAAGGGCACCACCGCGGCCGGTCTGCTGGAGCACTTGCTGCACGAGTGTTTTGCGGAGGATGACCCGTTTGTCTGTGTGGTAGAGTTGGGATTTGGCTCCGCCCTGCTCCTAAGGGATTTGCTCAACATGGCGGAACTGGCGCGGGGTTCCCCGTTGGTAGCAGAAGTATGTGCCCTGGCCCAGCAGAATCTGCATTACGTCATCAACGAGGAGTATTACGACATCGCGCTGGCGATATTGGAGACCTTGGAACGGTTAACACCTCTTTCCGCACCGGCAGATCAGATCCTCAAGGCTCGCCTCATGGGCAGGACCGGACGGGCGCAGCAAGCCACCCAGCTCTTCGATCTGTATCGTGGAGACAATCTGTTCGCGGATACCGGGCTCGATGAGCGGGCTCGGCTAGAATCCGCGCTGGACTGGGCACGCGCGGTTAAGGAAGCAGGCGTCGCGGGCACACACCACCAGGAACTGGTTGGCGCCTACAGTAGAATGCTCAAGTTGTTGGATCTTATCGGGCACCAGAATGGTGACGAACCGTCGCTAGCTACGCTCAGGGGCGACATCCTGAACAACCAGGGTACGCAGCTGGCGGTGTATGGCCCGGATTCCGCCTGGCCAGAGGCCGAGCAGTGTTTTTTGGCCGCACGGAAGATATATGCCGAGCTCTGCAATGCACCACGGGAGGTCGGGACAGCCGCCAACTATGTCGCACATTACCTCGACAGGTTCGAGCACGAAGCTCCGCTCGAAACACTGCTGGCCACGCTAGAAGACTTGGAGGCTGTAGTGACACAAATGGCAGAGGGCGAGGAGAAGTTCTTCTACTATTACCAAAAAGGACGTGTCCTCAAACGCCTTTACCCCTGGCAGCCCTTGTTGGCAAAGGAGTACTATGAGCTGGCATATCAAGTGGCACGGGGTGGTGGACTCCCCACAAAGTGGCCCATTGCCAAGCGGTGGGTAGACAAGTTGCTGAAAGAAGCCGGGGAGATTTCTGAAAGCGCTTACCTGGAAGCCCTTTATGGCTGCCTCGAGGAGTTAAAACCCTATGGGCAGGACGCATGGGCCGTCAACGTGCGTTGCGTTGGATTGATCGAAGCCGCGCAGCTTTTTCGAGCTCAGGGGCAACTGGAGCGGGCCTGGGCCATGCTTGTAGAGCGGTTCAAGGTTGGTGTGGCGCGATATGCCCGTTCTGGATCACAACACCATGTCAAGCAGATCAGGGAGACGCTCCAAGAAATGGATCGCTTGGGGTATCAAGATGAAAGAGGAGCCTTTCTCCAAACACACCAGCCTACGCTGAATTGGCTGATGCAGACGCCTGTTTCCAGGATGCCAACATGGGCGCAAATACGGCTCTGGCTACAAAAAAAGGAGTACTGATGGGAACGCAGTTCGCCGCGAAATTGACGCTCAGTGACCGCCGACAAATCAGGGAGGGAATCCACAGCGCTTTCGACTTGATCGGTGGACAAACAGTAAGTCGCCGCACCCCAGTGACAAAAGAGCAAGAACGGCAGCTCGGAGCAGCAGCCATCCGCGAGGTCATCGGCGTGGCCGAGAAGCGAGATTTCTTCGAGGATTTCGCGGCGAGCAGCGTGTTTGTCCTGGTGCTCGAGTGGCTCAGAAAGCTGCATAGGGATGCCAAGTTCAACGGGTTTTCCGGCATTATCAAGGAGTACGAACTGGAGAATCGCGCTAACCCCATACCGGCATTGGTCACAGCACTAAGAAACCTGGTTGCGGACGCCGAGAAAGGCGCGCACGATCGCTTTCGCGTGGCCACTTCGAGCGCCGCACGGAGCGTACTGGCATATGCCATCTCCCAACAAGTGGTGGTCGGCGCTGATGCCGCTAACGATCTCCCAGCGCAGACGCTCGGCAAGCAACTCGCCGGCATGAATGGGAAAGAACTAGTCACACGCTACGTCGGCAGTTTCATCAACGAGGTCGTCTCTGCTATCCTAAGCAGTTCGGATCCGCAGAACGCTGATGAGCCCACGCAAGTTGCTCTCAAGTTCTCCGAAGTAGAAGCGACCCGCATAGCGCAGCAGGTGGGACGCCGAATCGAGGGCAAGGCTAAACAGAATGAACCGCACGCGATTCAGCAGATCGTGCTAGAGGAGCTGCAATCTGCGATCCCCTCCGCGACGTACGGTGCTACAGCATAAGGTCGACAATCCGTCAGAGGACTCGGTGGACGATTTTCGCGTAACTCGTGAGCACAGCTTGACTTCCGTTTGGTTGGCTCCCACCCTCCCCCTCCAGTTTGCTTTCCGGGGGTATGTACAATGCGCAGACTGGAGCCCAACCGTACTCGATCTAGTCGAGATCGCCGGAGCCATTCTGCTAGCCGATCGGCTGGTGAGACGCCCGGCCGGACAATGGGGGACAAGACATCTGGGCCTGGAAGTCCCGGTCAGAGATCCCATCTTCTGGAACAGCCTCGGGAACACACTGAGCCACACTCTGGCCACGCTCACAGACGACCAGTTCTCGTTTTGGTTTTATCGCGCTGCGGAGAAAGACCCACCACGGAGAAAACAAGTGCTCGCCAGGCACACTGCTGCCAAGGTGGCCCTCTTTTCGGGAGGGTTGGATTCGGGTGCTGCGGCAGCCTCCTTTGCCCACAGCAGCATCGATGTGATTTATGTTACTCACTATACAACTGGCCTACGGCACATTCAAGGCTTGCTAAGGGATATCTGTGTCACGTGTGGGCAGGAAAGTATACCACCGCACGCGCAATTTTATATGATTCCTCAAAAATCGATAGCCTCCAAACTCGCAGAGAACTCCAGACTCACGCGCCCCTTTTTCTTTGGTTCTCTGGCGTTGGCAACGGCAATCCTCGCTGGAGCGGCTGAAGTTTGCATCTGCGAGAATGGTCCACTGGCGATAAACTTGCCCCTAACACCAGCAATGGTCCCGACCAAGCATGCCCACAGTCGATTTCTGAGCGCCATGCAGCATCTAGCAGTAGCTATCTTTGACAAAGAAATAAGATTCCAGAATCCGTTCGAACTCCGCACCAAAGGCGAAATGGCCAGGATATTTGCCCCGCATCCAGAACTGGCGCTAAGAACCAACAGCTGTTGGAATCGCCAGTTCTCGGGAAGAGGGACAGGTTATGGCCAAGGTCATTGTGGCCACTGCATCCCCTGCCTGGTCCGATACATGTCCTTGCAGGCTGCCGGCATCGCTATTCCAGAGGGTCATTTCGACATAGATATTATGGGCCTTGTCAGATTACAGCATGAGACAGACCAAGCGCAACCCCTCCTCGCGGGCTATCGGGCGCTCATGATGTTCTGTGAAAAGGTCAGTGAGTGCCAGGATTGGCGAGAATTCATCCAACGCTTCCCTATGATAGTGGAGACTGAGTCCACCATAGGGGCAGTCGCTCCGCAGGAGTGGTACAATTCTGTGCATCAGATGATGTCAAGATTCACCGACGAGTTCTTCCAAGCGTTTGAGAGGAGAGATTAGCGTGAAGCAGAAAGCATTGTCCATTCAACAGCCTTGGGCCAACCTTGTTGTATGGGGGCTGAAATCCATCGAGATCAGAACGTGGTCTACTCGTTATCGGGGCTCGTTGCTAATCCATGCGTCGCAGAATGTCGACAAGAAGGCTCTGAAGAGATTCCCCATGCAGCAGCAGTCTCTGGGGGCGGTAATCGGACGAGTTGAGCTTGTAGATGTACGGCCTTTTACGGAAGAGCTGTGGGCGGAATCAGCCGATGCCCATCTGGATAGTGGGGCTTATGTTTCTGGGCTTTACGCCTGGTTTATCGCTGACCCCGTACCCCTTGAACACTCCGTACCCTGTCGAGGAAAACCAGGGTTGTTCGAAGTAAACCTGGAAGAGGGCTGCGAATAGAGACTCCGCTCCTAACACAGCTCGTGTGCACTTGTGTGAAGTATCTCATCGCAGACCATTGACTCGCGCTTTGCCCTTGACCGGGCCGCGTAGCTGGCGAGTCCCCCCGGGCAGACAGGAGAACCAAGCGTGAGCAAATGCCAATGTTGCGGCGCGGAGTTGAGTGCTGGCCAGGAGGTATGCGGGCAGTGCGGCGTCTCCGTAGACGAAGCTATGGGCCTGGTCTACCGCGGCGCCGAATTTCAGGCCCACCTGCGTCTATTCAATGCGCTCTATCATCCCTCTGATTCGTGGCAGGTGACTACCGCTCGCAAGGATCATACGGACCTGTTTGGGCAGCCCATCCCCAACGGTGCGGTGTATTTTCGGAAACACACAGGGCCCGGCTGGGGCGATGTCATCCGGCTTTCCCGGCTTTCCATGGACCGCCTACTCTACCTCCTGCTCGGGGTCAATCCCCAGGGCCGAGAGATAGCGGTACAACTGGAAAGGTTACAGGAAGATTGGGTCAAGGACAAGTTCGACAAGGCTATGGCTCGCTGGAGGTTATCCCGGGACGGCGAATAGGAGCTCTGGAGAATAGGGTTCGCATGGCCGCAACAATGTTGCGGTGGAAGACAACCATGGGGAATGGAAGTAGCCCAGGCAGTGCGAGACGCGCAGGGGCAAGGGAAGGTTTTGCGCGCAAGTATCTCATATAGGCAGAGCTAGCCCAGCTGGCGGTGAGAGGCTTTGTTTGGGTTGGAGACCCAAGCGAATCGTTGCAGACATCAGAAGGGGCGAAGAGAACTAGGAGGACCGGGGACCCGCGACCTCCCTGGGCGGGAAAATGACAAGCGGCAACCATTGCCTGCATACGTTCCCTTGACCGGATCCTGGCGCTGTGCTAGAATCTTCAGGGACGAGAAAATTGGCCACCCCTCTCCGGCGGGCCAAAATGACGCCCTCTCGACCAGCGCGACGGGGTCATCGGTGCCCCTAACTTTCTCGGCATTCAAGAGGAGAGGCCCGAGAAGCACAAGTACAACAGCACCTCTTTGTGGTAGGCGACAAAAGCCAGGTCGGTGCAAGCATCCTTTGGTGCCTGACAGCACTATCAAGCCTAGCACTTTGACGGTCAATGATAGACCTTTCGCCGTGGGAGACCATCTGATAGCATCGCGGGCACCAATTGACTGCGTGCCTTCACCAGGATCGTAAGGCGAAAAACATGAACGCGTTGCCCTATCTCGCTAGATCCCTGGAACTCTTCGTCGGAGCAGGTGGACTTGCGCTTGGGGCCGCCCGCGCGGGTTTTGAGCATGTCGCGGCCCTCGACTGGGACGAAAACGCATGTCACACGCTGCGTCGCAACAAGGCCGCTGGCGTGGATCACGTGCGATGTTGGGAAATCATTGAAGTCGATGTGCGCGAGCATGACTTCACCCAATATGGTGGGAGTGTCGATGTGGTTTTCGGTGGTCCCCCATGCCAGCCGTTTTCCATCGGGGGCAAGCACCGCGGGCATGAGGACGAACGCAACATGTTTCCACAGGCCGTCCGGGCAATCAAGGACATCCGGCCCAAGGCCTTTGTATTTGAAAACGTGAAGGGATTGCTTAGGGCCAGCTTCGCCGAGTACTATGACTACATCATCCACCAGCTTTGTCTCCCCGGTGTCCCAAGACGGGATGACGAGGAATGGCCCGATCATCACTCCCGTCTCGAAAGAATCCTCTCAAGCGGCAATCATCCCCGGCTCCGGTACAATGTTGTCCATGACTGCTGCAATGCCGCCGACTTTGGAGTCCCACAAAGACGCGAGCGTGTTTTCGTGGTGGGAATCAGGGCCGACCTTGGTGCGGAATTCAGCTTTCCCCATGGAACACATACACGAGACGGCCTTCTTCGCGACAAATGGGTGACGGGCGAGTATTGGGAACGTCACCGAATCGCCAAGTCGGAGCGTCCTGAAAGACCGAAACGACTCGGCCCACGAATCGAACGGCTAGCTACCGGTGAAGGCGGGGAGCTCGGCCAGCCTTGGCGTACAGTTCGTGATGCCATCGCCGATTTGCCAAGAATCGAGGTGGGCCAAACGTCGCCCGAGATGCCGAATCATTTTCTCAATCCGGGCGCGCGGATCTATCCGGGCCATGATGGCAGCGCCTTGGATGAACCGGCGAAAACGCTCAAGGCCGGTGATCACGGTGTGCCCGGAGGCGAGAACATCCTTCGCCTAGAGGACGGCACAGTCAGGTACTTTTCGGTTCGCGAGTGCGCGCGTTTGCAGACGTTCCCTGACGATTGGGTTTTCGAGGGGGCCTGGACCGACGCCATGCGCCAGCTCGGCAACGCCGTACCGGTTGATCTGGCGACAGCAATCGCCAGACAGCTCGCGCGAGCCTTGGGACTCACCGGCCACTGATCCAGCGGAACTAGGCAGAAGCGATGCGGTCAGAAACTTGTCTTGACCAGTCCAATGACATCCACAATGACGAGGTGATTAGCCGATGTCCACAACAGAAAGCCCCCGCAGAACATTCGACCTGACGCCCCATCCCCGAATTCTTCTGATGCTCGGGGAAATAGTTCTCCAACAATGGAGATGCCTCGCCGAACTTGTCGACAACTCCATCGACGCGTTCATCGAGGCGAAGCGTGCCGGCACGCCCGTGCAGGACCCTTATGTGGCCATTAGCATCCCCACCGGGGGAGAGTCACGAGGAAGTCGCATCACCGTTCGGGACAATGGGCTAGGCATGGACGCGGGCACACTAGAGAACGCGGCCAAGGCGGGTTGGACAAGTCATGACCCGATTAACAACCTTGGCCTATTCGGCGTGGGGTTCAACATCGCGACAGCTCGCCTTGGTTTAAGGACCACTATCTGGACGACCCGGCAGGGCGATACTGAATATGTGGGTCTTGAGATAGATTTCGAGCGATTGTCAAGGCAGCAAGCGTTCATAACGCCGGCGTTGAGCCGCCCAAAGCCAAACCCGGGCATGTCTGGCACCGAAGTCATCATTGAGCGTTTGAAGCCCGAGCAGTCGGATTGGTTCAGCAAAGGCTACAACCGCAGCAACACCGCCAAGCAGCTCGGCAGGATTTACTCATCGATGATTGGTCCGGCACGCAGTCCAATAGGGTTCCGGCTCGAGGTCAATGGCATCCAAGTGCGTCCGAAACTACATTGCATCTGGGGAGGGCCTAGCAATCCCGAGCGCACCGTGGAGACCGTCAGGCATGGCACAGTCAGCGCCTTTCAGCCATTCGATGTGCGACTGAAGCCACGGGCATTCTGCACCCAATGCTGGAACTGGCTCAGCCCGAATCAAGCGACATGTCCTTTTTGTGAAGCCTCAGCCGAGGCGATCGTGGAACGGGAGAGGCGCGTCCATGGCTGGCTGGGGATTCAACGCTACCTTGATACCAGCGACTATGGAATCGACATACTGAGGAATGGTCGCAAGATCGAGATTGGGAATAAAGACCTGTTCAGGTGGTTTGATGAAAGCTCAAATAGAGAGGTGCCTGAGTATCCAATCGATGATCCTCGTGGTGAGGGGCGGATTGTTGGCGAAGTCCATCTCGATCACTGCCGCGTGCCATACACCAAGGACCGTTTTGTCCGAGAGGATGCCGCATGGGGTGAAATGGTTGAGATTGTCAGGGGTACGACGCCCCTACGGCCCGAAATAGCCAAAGAAATGGGCGGGGGTGAGAACAACTCGCCCCTATACCGTCTCTTCCAAGCCTTTCGTCGCAATAATCCCCATAACAAACGGACTGGCGGATGGAGCCGGATACTAGTTGTGCCCGACAACAACCGCGCACGGGAGATGGCTCGCCAATTTGATGCCGGTGAAAGCGGCTATGAAACCGATCAAGAGTGGTACGATCTCGTCGAGGAAGCCGAAGCCGAGGTTCTACGATGTGGAACCCCATCCGCCACGGGTTCTGAAACCCTTGGCGGCGAATCCGGGGGTGAAACGGTGATCCCACCAACCGAGACTGGCGCGGCCCCGGCGTCCACGGCTCTCACAACTCCACCCAACCGTGTTCGCGTCGCGAGTCTGAGCCGCCAGTACGTGGACGATTTGACGAGGCAGCGGTACGAAGTAGCGGCATTCGCGGTCGAAGCGGATGACCCCGTGTTGTCTGAACTGCACTGCCCGTGGACTATCCGTCGCACGACGGCCGGGCCCTGGGAGTTCTACGTTAGCACAAGCGCCGCAGTGTTTCAGTCCATGACACTTACTCCACTCGATGCTCTACTCACCGAACTTGCTTGGCAGGCCTCCGATTTCGAGAGAGGCCAGGGCTCCCGGTGGACATTCGGCGCGATTCTCACGGGCCTCCGAGAGCGGTATGCCACTTCCTTATTGCTCAGTCCCCAGAATTTGGTCGCCGAAGCGTCCGGTCAACTGGTCGAGATCGCGAAGAGCGTCATTGGCCGGCTCTCCGAGGAGGACGCGCTCGCGTTCTTCGAGGATTTATCCCCGACGCACCAGGAGAGCATTCGCATCGCCATGGCCTCTCGGGGTGTTGTGAACCCGCACGGAGCCATGCACGATGGCAGATTTCTGCAGTATGCCCCTCCTGGCGTCATCAGCGAATTGGTTCTGTCGAAACCCGAGATGTTCTTCGACGGACACTACTGGGATGATCCCTATCTGACACTCGACTTTGGCAGCCCCCTGGCAACGGATGAAGCCCGGGCACAGGTTCTCGACCATTATGGTGGCCTACTTGCTGACGTGGTCTGGTTAGCCAAACAGGCACCGTCCGATCTTGAGGTAATGGGCCGTGAGCGGCTCATGCGGGCATCCCTAGCGACCGCGCTTCTCGCGCCAACCGCGAGCGATGGAGATGACGGGTGAACCCGGAAGACGGTCTATTCCTTGGGACGACTAGGCTTCTTAAAGGCCCGTGGCAGGCATTTGAGAGGGACGTGGCCCGCCTTTTTCTTCAGAATGGGTTCGGCGACGTGCGTCTCATTGGTGGGACTGGTGACAAGGGCGGCGATATACTAGCCGTAAAGGACGGGAGACTCTGGGTGACCCAGTGCAAGCACACCACATCCGGGCCTCCACCGCTCTCGGCCGTGGAGGAGGTCATCGAAGCAGGGAGGTTCTACGGAGCGGATAGACTCCTAGTTGCCACCTCGCGCCCGGCTTCTGACTCGCTCAAAACTCGGGTGCAACGAGAACAACGTCTTGGCTTGGATATTGAACTGGCCGAGCCCGCCAGGCTTCTCATGTGGATGAGGAACAGCCGAGAGTATCCGCCCGCCGCGAGGAGACTGCGCCCATACCAGCAGAATGCCTCGGAGCGACTTCGTGATGCCCTCGTGGACACGCGTCATGGGCAGATTGTGTTGGCCACGGGTCTCGGTAAGACCGTCATTATGGCCGAGACCGTGGCAAGTCTTCTTCAGGACGGTTGCGTGCCGGGAAACAGGGTCCTGGTCCTCGCTCATACATGCCCCCTTGTTGATCAGCTCGTACAGGCCTTCTGGTTTCAGTTACCTAGGACAGTCCCCACCCATCGGTTTGCTGATCAGGAAATACCTTCTTACTGGGACGGCATCACGTTCGCGACAATTCAGAGCATTTTTCAGAATCTGGACATTCTTCCCGATTTCGGGCTAGTTGTTGTTGACGAGGCCCACCATATTGGGGCGGCGACCTTTCAGCAAGCCATTGACGTTCTTCATCCCCAAATGCTCGCGGGCGCCACGGCAACCCCGTGGAGGGGTGATGGCTACGACATCGACCAACTTCTTGGTCCTCCCTTGGTGAGGATCGGAATTTCTGAGGGTCTGCGGGCCGGTTATCTGAGCGACGTTGATTATCGACTGCTCGCGGACAACATCGACTGGGAGTTCGTCAAACAGGCGTCGAGGCACAGGTATTCCCTATCCCAGCTGAACCGGCAACTGATTCTACCAACACGCGATGACGAAGCCGCCCGGATCGTCGCGGGCGCTTTCAACAATGAGGGCAGGCGCGCCGCGATCGCCTACTGCCCATCAGCGGTGCACGCGAACGCTTTTGCCGCCACTCTCAGACAATATGGATTCCAGGCGGAAGCGATTCTCCATGAGACTCCTTCACGTGATAGAGCGAAGCTCATGTCACGCTTCAGAGCTGGCCAACTCCAGTTTGTCACGGTCGTTGATCTGTTCAACGAAGGCGTTGATGTGCCTGACGTTGACATGATTGTCTTCTTGCGGGTAACGCACAGCCGTCGAATCTTCGTTCAACAACTTGGACGAGGCCTACGCATCAGCCCAGGCAAGGATCGCGTCATCGTGCTAGATTTCGTCACGGATTTGCGTCGTGTCGCGGAAGTGGTCAACCTTGATCAGGGAGTCAGGGGCAGCGAGGTGGAGCGACTTGGTCTTGGGCGGTCGCTTGTCTGCTTCTCGGACCACTCCGCAGGCTCGTTCCTGCGGGAATGGATGCTGGATCAAGCCTCCCTGTTCCTGCGGGAGGACGATCCGCGGCTTGAAGTCCCGAGGTACAACTACCCTGAAGTCCCATCTCCTGGAGGTGTCGAATGAAGGTCCCGGACGCGGCATTCGAGCGAATCAAGGTAAGGCTCTGGGGGGTTGCCGATGGACTGAATTGGCCGACGCTATCCGACCAGCAGAAATCCGCTCTGTATGAAGAGTGGATCCGAGACGACGAGATTGGTGGCGTTCTATCCAGATACCTCGACCCAGCGAACGTGCGCGTCTACCTTAAGGATACCATCATGAAGCCCTACGGAAGGGAGCGCATCAGGGATTTCCCACCGATCCTGCGGATTCTCGGGCTCCCAGAGGACTCCAGGGTTGTGGAGACCTACATCAAACCGCATGGTCGGCGATTGGTCGACGGCAAAGTGATCTGTTGGGGACTTTCCAGAGATTGGAAAACAATCCTCTTCGCCGTGTTCGAAAGGGCCTACCGTGCCCCTTCCGGGACCCCCTTTGCCGCCGTGATTATGTTTGCGACCGGAAAGTGTCAACAACGCGGATACCAACTCATGATCGAAACCGCTGCGGAGAAGATGGGGATCACGCGTCTTGTTTGGTTTGACGCATGAGGGCATATGAGCGACGTGGAGGACCCTCTTACGCCTGAGGAGCGCAGCAAAAGGATGGCCCTGGTGCGTGCCAGGAACACCAAGCCGGAAATGCGCGTCCGCAGGTTGGTACACTCTCTGGGATACCGGTACAGACTCCATGCCCGTGACCTACCAGGGTGCCCGGATCTCGTCTTCAGGGGTCGACGGAAAGTCATCTTCGTCCACGGATGCTTCTGGCATCGACACAACTGCGCGATGGGCAACCGAATGCCCAAGTCCAGAGTCGAGTTCTGGCGGGAGAAGCTGGAGGGAAACAAGAAACGAGATGCCCAGATCAGGCGCCAACTCAGAAAAGAGGGCTGGTCCATCATGGTTGTGTGGGAATGTCAGACAACGCCGACCAGAATACGAAGACTGGTCAAGCGGATTACCCGGTTTCTCGGCGAAACGCGGCGTGCTCTCTGACCTGCCTCCGTCCGGGAGGTCCGCGTCATGGCGGCGAGAACATACTTAACCGCAGGGTTATCCTGAAGTAGTCGGGGTGGCAGAAATCAGGATGGATATCGAGATCGCCAGGACGCTCTACACTAGGATGGCAAAGGACGCCTATGCGGAAGGCGACTTCGCGCGGTGCCTTGAAATCATCGCGCAGATCGGAGAGCCAATTCCTTCAGACCTTCAAGCAGTGGTAGCTGGCGCAACGTACAAAAGGGCGGCGCAGTTAACGGCTATGAACGAGTTTCCTCAGGCGCGCACGTTGTTCGCGCGCGCTCGAAATCTTGGCGACAGAGCAGCGCGCCGACTCTGTGAGGAGCGTCTGAAGCTGATGGCCAGGGCGCCGAATACACTGCAGCTCCCCGAAAGCCTCTGCCCTCTCTGCACGGGCAATCCGGTTGTAGGGAAATCCCACCTGACTGCGGGTAGTCTGGCTCCGATGGTAGATGAGGTGTACTGCGTGGGGGTTTACCGCAGTGGTTGGGATCGAGAACGGGGCAATCCCTTCAGTGAAGCCCTGCGCCTGCTTAAGGAGCCGGGAGGTGAGCGCTGTCTGGGTATGCTGGGCAGCCTGCTAGCCCACTTTGTCGCGGTACACCTTGGCGCGGATGTTAGGTTCAGGGTGGACCTGATCGCCCCGGTGCCGACTAACCCCAAGCGATTCCTGAAACGGGGCTACTGCATTCCAGAGACCCTGGCCAACCATGTCGCCCAACAAACAGCTATTCCCGCGTATCGAGAGCTAATAGCGGTCACGCGAGCCGCACCTGAACTGAGAGGTCTGAGCAGAGCCGAGCGACGAGACGCCCTAAAAGGAGTATACCATATCGCGGACTCCGAATTAGTTCAAGGGCGTTCAGTCATGATTGTCGATGATATCATCACGCACGGGACAACGCTGCAAACAGTCGGCCGGCTGCTGCGCGAGGCGGGTGCTCAAGGAATAATCGGAGTAGCCCTCGCGCATACCGAGTCTTCTGGGAGGGATTATGGTCCCGAATGAGCTAATCCATTGGTATTGGCTACGAGACATCAAGAAGATCGGGCCGGCTCGCATCAAGGAACTGATCGACTACTTCGGTTCTCCGGAGCTGGTATTTGCGGGCGGATACGACGATTATGCCCGCGTTCCCAGCATTGGTCCAGAACTGGCAAAAGCCCTGGCCTCCAGTAAGGCGGACTTACCGAAAGCCCGCGTCTTGATGGAAAAAGAGGCGCTCATCGCCGAGAGGTTACAGGTCGTCATTCTGCCACTGTCGGACCCCTCCTATCCCACCCTCTTGCGGAAGGAGGAGGCCGTCGCGCCTCCCTTGCTGTACGTCCGTGGATCGCTTGACCCGCTTTCGAGCCAAACCATCGCGGTGATTGGCACTCGGCATCCTTCTCCAGAAGGGACCCAACGGACGGGAGGTTTCGCCCGGAGCGTTGTCGCGTCCGGCTGGCAGGTTATAAGCGGGTTGGCCATCGGGGTTGACGCGGCGGCACACCAGGGTGCTTTGGACGCCGGCGGGTACACCGTGGCAGTTCTAGGCTGTGGCATCGACCGAATCTATCCTCCAGAAAACAAGGCCCTTTTCGCGTCAATCTTGGATAAAGGAGGAGCGATTATCTCCGAGTATCCCTTTGGCACTCCCCCAAAAGGGGATAACCTGCGCAGAAGAAACCGGATCATAGTTGCATTGTCGCAAGCGGTGGTTCTAGCTGAGTGCCCCGCTGACAGTGGGGCGCTAATCGCTGTCCAGGAAGCCTTTGAGCAGGTGAAGCCGGTTTTTGCATTCTCCTTTCCGGATGGCCGGAAGACGGCGGCTGGTTCTCAGCGGTTGACCGCCGACGGCGAGGCTGGTATTCTTGACCCAGGCATATCCGCCGAGGCTCTTGGCCAGAGCATTGAAGCATTCCACCGGACAAGTGTAAGCCTCCTCTTTGACCTGGATGGAGTGCTAGTCGATGTGACGCGGCTGACACGAAATGCCTTGCTCTACGCGGTCAAGGCGGTCGATAGCCGCAGGCTTGACAAGAAGCTAGTCGACGAGCAACTCCACTTATCGCCCCGCGCTGCTCTGAAGAACCTTAGCGGAGGCGATATTGATCTACTGCTGCGAGCATTCAACATGTATTGGAAGGAGAAGTACGCCAGGGATGTTACATCTCACCCTCATCTCCGCCCCATGCTTGAGAAGCTAGGCTCGCTTGGCATGCCCATGGGTATTGTCACATCCCGAAACAGTTTTCAGGCCAGTTCCGCGCTCGACGCCTTGAAGATCAAGGAGCTCTTCCAGTCCGTGACCACTTGGGGAGACACGATGCGGCACAAGCCAGACCCGGCACCCATCAGGACCACGTTAGAAGCATTACGGAGCGATACTGCGGCAATCTATGTCGGGGATCGGGCTGAAGACGTGGAGGCAGCGAGGGCTGCGGGAGTGGTTTCCGTGGGCGCAACTTGGTTCCTGGATGCAGCGGCAAAGAGAGAACTGGAGGAAGTCCATCCGGATCACATCGTTGAGCAGCCTAGTGATCTGTTCAAGCTGGTGCTTAGATTAAAGCGCCAGCAGTGGACAGGACGCATCAAAAAAAAGACCGACCAGCCAAGCCTTTGAATTGCGGTTTCGGGTTGTCCATCCTGCCCGACCTAGCCGGGATGTATCCCTATCACAGCGTTTCTTCGACCCGCACCCTCTCTACCTGGGTCGATTGGCGATGCAACTCCATCTTGGAAAGGATGCGCCATGCACCGTCTCTGGTTCAGAGTCTGGCAGCAGGGCCAAGCCGTGGCTCCTCCCGCTCCCGTAACCAGTCTCCCGCGTGGCGCACACGTCTCGGGGAACATTGCCTTCCGCTACGGCCGCGGCCGGATTCTCGCCGAGGCCTATGCCCTGGCTGCTGACGCTGAACAGGCTCAGCAGATTCTGCAGGCCGCACGTAAAGTACCGGCCCCGGGCTGATGGCCCCCGACGGCCCCGGATGCGCTATGCGCGATTTCCCAACTGGGGAAAGAACCGCGTCGCCAAGGAAGAACCGCATGGCCCACCAGTCTGGAACCGTTGCTCGGATTGGGAATCCAATCCTAACAACGCAACCATATCCCAGGCAACGCTAACGCTGTCTGGGGGTAGCGGAATGCTAGGCGGACGGAGACAACTGCCTTGCCTTTCCTGAAGCTACCGGTCACTACGGCCCCACCGCGGAGGAACTGCGCTACATCCGCGACCCGGCCGACATCTACGGGCCGGACCTTCCGGGGTAGACGTTCCGGGTGCCGAATGAGGAAGAGATTAAGCAGCACGGGGAATACCGGACGAGGAGGTTGGTGCTGGAGGCGTGGGGGAGGCTGGCCTCTGGAGTGTGATGCGTAGCCCTGTGCTGACCGGGATTCGCCGATCCTAGTCTGGAGACAATTGGCCTATGAGCAACAAGTGTATCTGGGATCACCTCAGGGCGCGTGTGCCTGGCGTTGTTGACAATTTGCTTGCGGCATTGATCATCGCCTTCTTGGGATATGTAGGTGTGCGGGCTAAGACGTGCTTGATCCCTCTCATAGTCAATGCCGACTTGCGGCTAGTCATTCTTGTAGCTCTGGTATGTCTTCTAACCATCATTGCCGTCGTGATCTGGCAAAACCGCAGAGCAATAGGGCGAGTTATTGTCGTTGACGCAGATCGAGGCATCGTCTCCCTCAAGGGCAAATGGAATCCCAAGAGGCGGTCACTCATAACCATCAGCGACAACTGCGCGGTCGTATTCGCGCGTCGAGGGCGAATGGCCAGAGTGCATGGACCAGGTGTGGTCTTCACGCTCCCTTTCGAGCTTATCTGGGCTATAGTCGACTTACGTCCCCAGAGCGCTAGTATCATGGTAGACGTAGACAAGGTCTACAAGAAGGGGATCGGCCCAATAACCTTCGGGCTGCACACTGTCTACCAGATCATGCAGGACGATGCCGCGGGCGCGCTCATTCCTGAGGCTGTAATAAGTGCGGCTCTGCTCGAATCCTGGAAGCAAACCACTGAATCAGCTATGGGGTCAGGACTGAGAGAGATCCTCTCTGAGCTCGCTTTTCGACCAGCGGGACGCGGGGGAAAAGGATTCCTGTCGCAAGAGGCTGTCGAGGAAGCTCTCCTCCGTAGGGCAAATGAGATCGTGTCCCAATGGGGGGTTCAGGTCACAAGTGTAGCCATTAAGGATGTTCGAGTTTCGCTTGAGAGCGCTCGTTCAATGCTAAAGCAGTGACTGACGAGGGATCGGGCAAGCTCCTTCCGTTCTGGAAAGGATGGGTCATGCACCGTCTCTGGTTCAAAGTCTGGCAGCAAGGCCAACTCATCGAGCCTCCCATCCAAGTGACCAGCCTCCCCCGCGGAGCGCAGATCACCGGCAATATCGCCCTCCGCCACGGCCGCGGCCGGGCTCTCGCCGCGGTCTATGCCCTGGCGGCTGACGCCGAACAGGCCCAGCAGATATTGGAAGAGGCGCAAGAACTTCTGCCGGAGTTCAGACCGCTTTCGCTGCCGCCAGCTCCCCCGCCATAATACAGGTGGGCCGTCAGCCCAAGAGATGTAAGCCCCGCCAGAAAGCAGCCTAGTCTTGGACAAGGGCACCGTCTTTGATTAGGTTGGGAATCCAACCCGCTCAAAGTAACCACGGGCCCGGCTAGCGCGGAACCATTGATTACCGCGGGCGGGAGCATGTTGACCAGGGCAGAGCTGTTCCCGTCTTCCTTGGTTCCTTGCGCGGCGCCGATTCTGTAGTACAATGGCGGGAGGGTGGAGGAGGGCTGTTGGCTGTAGTCCACCACCTCACCCTACCGGAAGCAGCCGGCCGCTCGGGTCGCCCGCGTAACCGGTTACCCGAGCTAATCTACCACGAGCATGCTCACGATACCCCCATTGGTCGTTCCGGCCGGCACAGGGTGCGTGCCCCTTAGTGTGGAGGGTAACCGATGACCGAGATCTATCCCGACCCCTGGAGCGCCGTCAACTCCCTGATGGAAGACGACTACCGCGAGACAGTCGTGACCATTGCCCTGCGCCAGCTCCCGGCGGCTGAGCCGGATCTGCGCCGCCTGGCCCGCAGCATTCTGACGAGTGAAATCTCCATTCCGGGCTTCCGCTCCTTGGATCGGGCCCCGGTGGGCGTGGCGCGGCCGCACGTGATCAAGCGCATGGCGCAGTCCAACGATGTCGTCACGGCCGTGATTTGCCTGTGGGCCGAGGCCCAGCAGCCGCTGATCGAGCGCCTGCGCGCCGCCGCCGCGGCCGCCGGCGTCGAGCTACTGCCGGACTGGTCCTGGCGGGAGGCCTGGTATGGCTGCTGTTCCGCGGAGGAAGTCCTGAAGCCCATCGCCGACGTGGTCGAGGTGCTGGGGGTCGGCCGGTCGAAAGAGGAAGTCTGCCATCTGGAACTGGCGGCGTACTGGCTCAGTGGCGCCGCCTGGGCGAGCAGTGCGGGGGACGCGTCCGCGGTCGATCTGCCGGAGGAGGAGCTGTTTGACGACGAACCAGTTCCAGAGCCCGAAGTGTGCAGCTCTGCCGCCGGGGAAGAACCACCACCGGACATAGCCGCGCCCCCGTCCGCACCCGTGGCCACGGCGGCGCCCATTCCAGAGACACCCGCAGGAGCGGCCGGCAAGGGCAAACGCCGCCCGGCGGCGCGGGCCCGGGCGGTGCTGGCGGAAGCGGCGCCGGCGGTCGCGGCGTCCCCGCCAGCTGCTGATGACCAACCCGCGCCGAGTCCCAGCCTGGCGGCCTGGGACATGGAACTGGGCCGGCTCTTGGCGGAGGCAACGGCGGCCTGGCAGACGACCCTGACCGGGGCCCGCGCCCTCTTGTCCGCGGCGGAGGCAGCAGATTCCACCCAGGTGGAAGCGCAACTGGCCCCCTGCCAGGCCGGGCTGCGGCAGTGGCAGCAATGCCTGGCCAGCCTGCGCGCAGCCGTACACCAAGCCTTGCCGGCTGCGCTCGCCGACCTGCGGGCGCGCCCGGACATCGATCCCGAGCACACCATGGCCAACACGGTCCATGCCCTGGCCGCGGCAGACGTGGTACCGGCCACCGCGGTCGAGCAGCTGCGGGCCCTCGGGCAGAAATTCACCGCCTATGACCGGGAGAAACGGGACCTGCTGGACAAGCTGGAGGCCGCCCTGGCGGACCTGGCCGAGCTCCAGACCGAGGCCGGCGAGTGGCTCGGGACCGCCGATTTTCGGTCGTTGGAAGACATGGCGAGCAGCACGGACCTGGCGGAACTCACCCTCAGGGTCGTACGCGAACGGCTGGCCCAGGCGGAAATGGAGCGGCAGCAGCTGAAGACGCGCTATGCGCGGTGGATCGAGGCGCGCCGGGAACGAATCGTCCACCTGGCGGACACCTTGGGCGCCGGCGGTCTGGCGCGCGACACCGTCGTACACGAGCAGATCACCCTGGACGACGTGCTTACCAAGCGCTTTGGCGACCTCCTCCCCACCCATATGTATTTGCTGCCGCGGGAGTTGCAGCACCTGGAGCAGCGCCTGAGTGAGCTGGTCAACGAGCAGGCCCGCGCCCGCGAAGCCTCCTTGACCGTGGTGGCGGGACAACTGCGCGCCGCATGGCGTACCGAAAGGCTGACGCCGGTACTGGACGCCCTGGCGCAGGAGCAAAGAGACCCCGAGACTTTGCTGCTGCTCCTGGCCGCGCGCAGTGCCCCGCCCAGCCCGACCCGCCTGGCGCTGTCCGGCGCGGTAGTGGCCAGCCTGTGGCGCGGCGTGGAAGGACTGGCCGCCCAAGGGCAAGCCTTTGAACTGCTCAACCAATTGGCCGGTGACCTGGGCAGCGAGTGGGCTGGCGCGGACTCGGTGGCGAGCGCCAGACTGGGCCTGGTCTTCCTGGGAGCGGCCTATGGCGGGCCAGGTCTGCCCACCGGCTTTCTGATGCAGCTCATGGCCGCGTGGCCCCTAGAGACAATGCCAGCATGGCAGCGCCTGTGGGAAGCGGCCGCGGCGGAAGAAGCTCTCCCCGTCATCGACGACGCCGCCGCCACGGATGCAGCGCTGGCGCGGGCCCGCGCCCAGGCGCTGCGGATGTTTGGCTATGAAGGCAACTCCTATGTCCGCGTGCGCAGTATCAAGAGCCGCCGGCACTATCAGTTGCTGAACACCAAGCTCCTGCCGGAATTGCTGGTGCACCTGTCGAAGCTACAGAAGAAGTATGACCAACTGGTCGGCTGCCCGGAGCGGGAACTGGGACGCCTCGGCGCCGAGATCGAACGCCTGGTGGACTCCTTGGACGCGGAGCTGAGTGCCGCCGCGCTGACCCGCAAGTATGAAGAGGGCGCGCAGGAAGTAGGGATTGTCGATCACGAACGGTTTCACAAAACCGCGGCCCTGCGGGTACTGCAAGAATGTGGCGCGAGCGTCTGGGAGTTCGGGCTGGCCCTCCGCGCCATGGTCCAAACACGACGGGATCGGTATGCCCCGGTGTCCAGGAGCGTGCTGCTGGCCGAACTCGGTCAAGTGCCGGAACTGCTCCCCGGGGGGCAGCTGGTGCTGGACCGTATTGCCCCGGGGCGAGAAGAATCACGACCTCCATGGGACGAGCCGCAAGCGCGCGCCCGGGCCAACCAACAAGTGGTGGGCGCGCTACTGACCCGGCCTGCGCTCGCCGGGCGCTTGCCCCGCGTGGTGGGGCATTTGGTCAACACCGCGTTACGCTGGGATGGGCTGCGCGAACCTCTTTTGAGCGATCTGTCCGAACCGCTAGCGGCGGCCGCGGCGGCCGCCTTCCTGCTGGAGCAGCGGGCGCCGCTCCAGGTGCTGCAGCTGGCCCCGAACATCCCGCTCGAACTGCAGAAGAAAGCCCAGGCCCTGAACGCGGACGAGGACCGGCAGGTGGCGACTCTGCAGACCGCCCTCCTCAAGAGCGGGGGGGCCACCGAAGACTTGGCCGCGGACCGCAGCCTGGGCCGGTGGCCCCTGGTCCAGCAGGAGCTGACGGCCCGCCTGACGGCTTCCCAAGCCGACCACGCCGCCAAGCGGGCGCAAGCGCAGGAGCAAGCCCAGCAGCTCCGCCGCCAACTGAACGAACTGGACCAGGATGTCTTTGCCGCCCAAGAAAGCCTGCTCCCGGAGGCCTATCAACTCGTGGAACAAGGGCTCCACCTGGCGCGGCAGGCCCTCAGCAGCAATGCCGCCGTAGGCGAGGCCGCGTCCTTCTATCGGGAAATCCGCTATCGGGTCGACCACGCCTCCTGGCCGTTGGCCGAGCTACAGCAGGCCGTCGAGCAGCTGCAGCGCAGCCTGCAGGAAGAGTCCCCGCCCCCGCCAGCCGAATTGCGCGCCACCGAGGTGCGCGACTTGTTCGAGCAGAACGAGCTGCGGCGCTTGGGACTCCGCCCGACCGCTCTCGCCCCCTCGGAAGTGGAAACCCGGAGCGACCTGCTGCGCCAGTGGCTGGCGGTCAAGGAATTGCCCAACCCGAACGCCGGCGATTTGGACTCACGGCAGCGGGAGGCCATCCAGTCCATGTTTCGGGCCTTTGCCCAGATGATCTCCATGAAACATGCCGCCGCGCCGGAAGCCGACCCCGCGCCGACCCGCCTGGTGTACACCCTGTGGAAATTGACCTATCCCAAAACCAGCGTTCTGGAAGACACCTGCGTGCTCCTGGCTCTGCCCGGCGCGAAGCTCACCACCCGGGACCTGCGCGAGGTCGAAAGCCTGCTGGAACGGAAGGACTATTGGCTGGGCCAGTACGGTTGGTTCGTCTTGCTCTTTGCCCCCGGTTGCACCAAGGCAGTCCACCAGCGGCTCGCGGCGGGCAACGAGAACCGCGGGCTGGTCATCATCGACGAGCCCACACTCCTCAGCATCGTGCTGGCCGAGACCGACCTCCGGGAACCGCTCGGGCGGCTGCGCTCCCTGCTGCTCCGCTCCCGCGGCGCGGAGAACGTGGATATCTTCCGGGTCAATCAGCGCGTCGATCCCCGGACGGCCATCTTTGTCGACCGGGAGGCGCAAATCAAGCGCTTTTCCTCGGGCGGCAACAACTATGCCCTTTACGGCGGCCGGCGCATCGGCAAAAGCTCGGTACTGCAAGAAGTAGCGGAACGGCTGCGGCAGAAAGGCGTCACCGTGGTCCTCCACTCCTTCGAAGGCAGCAGCAATTTCTCGGATGATACCAGCGCCGCCTTGCTGGCCCCCCAGTTCGGCCTGGGCCCGGTGCACCGGATAGACGATTTCAAGCGCGCCCTGCAGGCGCGGTTGGAGGAGAACCCCGATCTCCGGATCGTCGTGCTGCTGGACGAAATCGATCGCTACATCATGGACAATCCCCAGCGGCATGTACTCATCGAGGTCCTGCGCGCGCTCGCCGACCAGTATGGCAGCCGGTTTGGACTGGTGGTCGCCGGCTTCATGGAGCTGTACCGGTGCCTCAAGGGCCGCGGACCCTACACGCCGTCCAGCGATCCTTGGAGCCGCGTGCTGACGGACATCGGTCCCCTGAAGAACCTGCCCGCGGACCAGGCGGAGAAGATCGTGCGCGAGGGTTTCTTGAACATCCTCGGCTGGCAGTTCGAGACCCGCGCGGTCCCCCAACAGATCGTGGAGCGCACGGGCGGGCACCCGGCCTTTGTGCAGGAGTTCTGCCTGAAGCTGCAGCACCGTGTGGCGCGGCGGAAGGAGCACTGCCTGCGCCTGGAGGACATCGAGGCGGTCTTCCACGACAGCGATCCCGACAACTCCTTCATCGCCTACGTCCGGAGGACCCTGGAGATGAACCTGAATCCGGTGGGGCGCTATATCATCTTGTGGCTGGCGAAAACGTCCAGCAGCACCCGCGGATTCACCTACGATCAGGCCCGGGAAATCGCCGACGCCTGCGGGGTGCCCCTGGACATGCTCGACAGCAGCTTGGAGCAGCTCAAGATCACCAGCGTGGTGGAAGAACAACGTCCAGGCACCTATGAATTCAGTGTGCCGGACTATCCCTTGATTCTGGAGCAGTTGGGGGACACCAAACACGTCGAGGAGCTAGAGGGCCAGATTGCGGCCGCGGTCCGCGGCCGCGCCGGAGGAGCGCATGGACCCCAGCACTGACCTGCCCGATCGCCTGTCCGGCCTCCTGCGCGCCCAAGGGGCCGCGAGCTTCTTCCTCAACGGGCCTCCGGGTAGCGGCAAATCACACCTGCTGCGCGAGCTGGTGGACGTATTGCCCAAAGTAGTCCCCCGCAGCCATGTCTTGGGACCCTACAGCCTCCGTTGGGACGAGGTGGGCAGTCTGGGCCAGTGCGTGCTGCGCGACTGCCAGGCCGCCGGATTCCTCGACGGGCCGCCCCCGGCCGACCAGCGGACCGATTTGCTCAGCGCGTGGCGCTGGTTTAGCGCGCAGGCGGTGGACGAGGAGTCGCGCTCGTTCCTGGTATTGGTGGACCTGGCCGCGGCGCAGCCCGACTACCCGGCCATGGGCCAGTTGTTCTCCGCCGTGCGGCGCCTGGAGGGGGCCAGGAACCCGGGTGAACCGCGGGTCCTGTACCTCATCGCTGGTCACTGGGACCAGCCGGACCTGGAGGCATACTACCGCCGCATCGAAACGTCTTTTCCCTACACGACGGGGCAAAACTGCGACGTCTGGGAAGGCATCACGGCCGCGGACATGGCCGCCCTGCTCCAGCAGGAGCGTCCCGACGAGGCGTACCCCCTTCTGGGACAGACCCTGTTCGAATTGACGGGCGGACACCCGGCGGCCGCGCTGGAGATCGTTCAGCAGATCCCCGCCGGTCAGCTCAAGCTGCGAGCTCTGCTGAGGGCGACCGAGCGGGCTGCCAAGGATGGCGCCGCGGCCCAGGCGCTGCTGCGGGCCTGGCAGCGCCTGCCGCTCGCGACGCGCACGGTGGTGCGGCAACTGCTGCTGCAGCGGCATGGCGCGGCGACCATCGCCGCGGAGCACGTCGACCGGTTGTTGACCACCGGCATCGCCCGGCGAGACCGGGTGGGCGGCGGGTACTATCTCAGTTTTCGTTCGTGGTATGCCGAGCTGCTGGTGCGCCAACACCTCAGCGAACTGGACCTCGCTGATGAGCGCAGCGCGGTGGTTCAACTGGACCAACTCATCCCCGCGATTGCGGCGTTGAACGTCGAGGCGTATCGGCTCATCCACGATATTGAGAATACCGTCCGCAACTTTGTCACCATACAACTCTGCCTCCAGCAGGATGCGGCCGCCTCGCACATCCTCACCGGACGCGTCCAGCAATCGCGCTATGATGCCCGGGGCCAGCGCGTCTACGAGGATGCCTACCAGCGCGCGGCGGAGTGGCAGGCCCGGAGCGTCCAGCGGGGCTTGCCGACGGAGTTCAATCCGCTGCTCGTCTACTGTTCCACCGGGGACTTGGCGGCGCTGGTGGACGAAATCAACCTGCAGCTCCGCCGGCCGGGCTGGTCCAGCATTGCCGCGGCGCTGCGCAACCTGCAAGGGCTCCGGGACGCGGTGATGCACAACCAGGTGCTCTCCGACGACGCCCTGGAGCAACTCGCCGAGTTGCGGGCCGCCATCTATGAGTGCTTGAGTGCGCTGGCGGCCGGCCCCGCCGAGTAATCGCTGTTGTGCGGGGTGGAAACCCAACCCCCGCAACGGGCGCGCGGCCCGGTCCGCGCCAGACCAGCGCCAGAACTGGCATCGACATATAGGACGGTGGAGTAGCCCACCGATGACCGACTCAACTGAGGACTGGCTCCCCCTCCAAGCAGCCGCCACGGCCTACGGACTGGACTATTTCCAGCTCCACAAATGGTACCGCTGTGGCCACGTCCGCGGCCGCAAGGTCCACGGGCAAGTCGAGATTGACCAGGCGGCCCTCGCGGACTTTCTCCCCCCGCCGGGCTGGGACTGGCTAACGGCGAGCAGCCGGCAATACGGGCTCTCTTACACCATCCTGTACGACCTGGTCCAGCGCGGTCAGGTACCCGCCCGCAAGCGTGGCGGGCGCTGGCAGGTGGAGCGGTCCACGCTTGAGCAGGCCCTGGCCGAACGGGCGCTGCCAGCAGGCTGGCTCACCACGGCGGAAGCTGGGCAGCGGCTGGGCGTAACGGCCCAGGAAGTGCTGCGGCGCATCCGGGCCGGCCAATTGCCTGCCCGCGCGCATGGCCCGCGGTTGCTGGTGGCCGAGGAAGAGATTCAAAAACTCCTTATTCCGCCGGGCTGGCTAACGCCGCGGCAACTGGCTGCCAAGTCCCGGGTGCGCCCCCGCACCGTCTATGGGTGGATCACCCAGGGTTGGGTGCAGGCCCAGAGGGTCCACGGCCGGTGGATCGTGGAGGACCGCCTCCCGGAGCGGAAGCGGCCGGAGAAACAAGCACGGCAAGGAAAGCAAGATGCGACGCAGGCATAGACCCGCCGCCCCGGCCGACTGGAAACCGGTGGACGAGAGCAATTACCTCGCGATCCAAGAGGCCGCCGACCGCTACGGCCTCACCTATAGCCAGCTGCATAAGTTGATCGAGTATGGGCACGTCCGCCGCATCCTGGAGGGTCGGTATGCTTTGGTCGATATCGCCTCGCTCGAGGACTGGCTGCCGCCACCTGGTTGGGCCTGGCTGCACGACGCGGCTAAAGAATACGGCATCTCGTATAGTCGCGTCCGGGCGCTCATCAAACAGGGCCAGGTCCAGGCTCGCAAGAGAGGGCTGCGCTGGCAGGTGGAGCGGGAAGGGATTGCGCGGGCGCTGGCGCGAAAAGAAATCCCGGCCGGCTGGATTACTATCTCCGAGGCCAGCAGCCGGCTGCAGGTGCCCGGGGCAACCGTACTGAAGCGTATCGAGGCCGGCCTGTTGCCTGGGCACAAACACGGCTGGTTCTGGATTCTGGACGAGGCGGCGGTGATGGCGCAGGTCCCGCCCCCGGGATGGCTCAACATACCAGAAGCGACCCGGAGAACGCAACTTGCCCAGGCCACGCTCATCGCCTGGATACAGCAGGGGAAAATCCGCGGCCAGAAGTGCGGGGGCCGCTGGCTTCTCGATCCAGCCAGTATCGCCGCCCTTGCTGTCGCGCCCGCCGAGTGGATCAAGGTGGCCGAAGCCAGCACCAGATGGGGCGTGCCCGCTGCCAAGATCCGCCATTGGATCCGGCGGGGGCGTCTACCCGCACGGAAGAGCGGGGGGATCTGGTTTGTCGCGGCCGGGGGGCCACCAGTAGAAACAGGTTGAGCGCCGGCGACATTGGAGTAAATCAAGGAGGAGTCGCAGGTAGTGCGTTACGAGATCTTTACCTCTGCCAGATCTACGAGCGCGCGGAGATGATAGTGTTGCCCGGAGGGTCAAGATGAAACAGCGTACTGAATCGACTGGGGACCGGCCTGAGCCGGAAGACAATCCGCTGCTGGAAGCCCTCACTACCGGTGATCCCGAAATGGGTGGGGCTAAACCGCTCACCGTGGAGGGCGTGCGGCAACTGTGGGAAGACCCCGGAGAGCCGCAAGTTGGCCGTCACCTGGCCGGTGGTGTGCGTCCCTCTGATGGGCGCGGCCGGCCGCGCCAGGCGTTTACATCGTCACCCCCAGCCAAAGGAATGCCGCCAATCACTCGGCAGCGTCGAGTTCCAAAGCAGCCAGCGGCTCGCCCCGTTGGTAGGAAGACCCCTGCCGACACAAGTCGCCTGGAGACAGGGAGCCTGGGCCGGGAAGTGGCGGCGCTATTTCGGGCGCGCGGCTACCGGGTTGTCGACCATCCGACAGAACCATCGCCGGTTGGCTTCCGGGCTCGCAAGGCCGGCCGAGACTACGTGATCTTCTGTGGGCCTTTTGCTGAACCGCTGAGTCTATCCACTGCCGTCGCGTGCCTCCGTGAGGTGGAAGCGGCAGGAGCGATGCGTGGATTCATTTTCACGCGCACCCGGATCCCGGATACACTGTGGCAAACCTTTGCCCACCATGACCTACTCTACCTGATTGACGACAAGGAGCGCGCCACTATTCGGGCCAAGATTGGCCTCGGCCCGCGAGAGCAGTGAGCGGCGCTCCCCACGATTTGCAGATAGCGAGAGGAGGCGGCATCCCGGTAACATTCATTTGGCTTGACGCGAGGATTCAGCCCCCCAATTACAGGAGCGCCAACCCTTGGGCAAACTCGGCGAGACGAGCTACCAGGACTACAAACGGGCCTTGCTACAGCGCTTCCGCCAGTATCGCCAGCAGCACTGGCCCATCGAGGACGACCTGTTTGATCCGCAGCACGCCCACGTGTTCAAGGCGGACCTGGCTTTCTGCAACCTCTTTTCCTGGAACCTGGACCGGCTCCTCCCGCGCGGACACCACACCTGGCTCCCTGATATGGGCAGCTCCCAGGCCCTGGCCGTCAGCATATTGGGCACGATGCTAAAACGCGGCAATCTGGAGCTGCTGGCTCAAGTGCCAGATGACCAGGGCCAGCCCTTGTTGGCGGGCTTTGTGCTGGCCGGCCCACCCCAGTTTGAGTACACGGTCAGCGCCCTGCACGAAAGGAAGCGGACCCAGGTAGACCTCTTCCTCCCGGGGCAGCAGGGCCACGTGGCCATCGAGTGCAAGTTCTGGGAACAGCAGTTGGCGCCATGCGCCCAGGTAGCCGCCCGCCGCTGCAATGGCCACTATGCACCCCAGCCCGGGCGCGCGCCGGGACAGCGCTGTGCCCTGACGGAGAGGAAAGTAGCGTACTGGACGTATATCCCGCAGCTCTTTCGTTGGCGGGCTGATGAGGACTATGTCCCATGTCCGCTTCAGGAGCCCTATCAGTTGGTACGCAACGTACTGGCTGCGGCGGTAGAACCCGCGACGCGCCAAGTGTGGGGACAGCCCGTGGCCGTGCTGCTCTACGACGCCCGCAACCCGATGTTTCACCCCGGTGGTCGGGTCGAGGTGCAGTTTCAGGCGGTGCGGTCAGCCTTGCAGGGACCAGCCGCCTTCCGGCGCGCGACCTGGCAAGCCCTGGCGCAGGTCCTGGCCAAGCAAGGCCGGTATGAAGACCTATTGGCCTGGCTACGAGAGAAATACGGCCTGCTGCCAGCGGACGCCGCAGCATAGCGCCCGCGACAGGGCATGGCGGCCCCGCGCCGGCGGCTTATTTGCTAGAAGTGGCTTCCCAGCGCGATCAAACTCCTGCCCTCCATACGGGGGACAGGAGTAGAGAGAAACAAGGCCCGGCGCCAGGAGTGGCGGTGGCGGTAGCCGCGCGGCAGTCAGGAGGAGGATCCAGATGTCGCGATCACAAGCAATCATCCGACTACTGATATTGGTATTCGTCCTCGGTTTCCTCTGCGCCGTGCTGTTAAGCCCCACAACAGCCGCGCCGCTGGAGCCCTCGGCTACCACCCTGCATGTCTCCTTCATCGACGTGGGGCAGGGTGACAGTGCCCTGCTCCAGACCTCCGATGGCGTCAATGTCTTGATCGATGGGGGCCCCGGGGCCGCGGGGCCGACCGTCGTTGCCTACCTGCAGAACCATGGCGTCGACGCCCTGGATGTGGTCGTCATGAGCCACGGCCACGAGGATCACATCGGTGGTTTGGTAGACCTGTTCCAATCGGCCATCCCCGTCCTGGCCGTTGTCTACAACGGCCAGCCGTGCTATACGAGCGCGTGTCTGGATGTCTGGGCGGAGATGCAGGCGCGCGGGCTGACCCCTACCCCCGCCGTCGCCGGCCAGACCTATGCCTGGGGGCCCATCTCCGCCGCCGTCGCGAATCCGCAACCCACCCCAGTCGGCAACCAGAATGAGGACTCTGTCGTGCTGCGGGTCGGCTACGGACAAGAGTACTTCCTGTTCACCGGCGACATCGGCACCTCGACGGAGGACACCCTGCTGGCCCGGGGGGTACCGCTGGCTGCCGAGGTTCTCAAGGTCGCCCACCACGGCAGCCGCTACAGCTCGAGCGCCGCATTTCTGGCGGCCGTGGATCCCGACTTTGCCGTCATCGCGGTGGGCGCCGGTAATCCCTATGGACATCCCACCCAGGAGACACTGGGCCGGCTACGGGCCGCCGGCGCATGCATCTTCCGCACCGACCGCGACGGCACGTTGACGGTCTTTACCGACGGGCAAACACTCTCCTGGAAAATAACGTGCGTCGCGTTTCTGCCCCTGGTGGAACGATAGGCGCCGAGAAAAGAAGGAGGAACGCCATGCATTACCGTGCACGGCCCTTGCTGCTGACGCTAATCGTCACCCTCAGCTTCATTTTGAGCGGGGGCGCGCAGGCGCAACAGCTGGCACCGTCTCGTTCGCTAGCAGCGCTGCCCTATGGTGGCACCGCTGCGGCCGAGGGGCCCACCGGGGTGGCCGATGCGCCGTTCTGGCGGCGCACGGCCGTGGACGCGCCGAAGGCCTTCACCTTAATGGGCGACCGCAGCCTGGCGCGGGATAGTTCCGGACATCCGCACATCGCCTACGGTACCGATCATCTCTACTATGCCTGGCATGACGGCGCAGCCTGGCACGTCCAGACTGTCGACATGGCTGCGGGGACGGGGCGGGGAACATCCCTGCAGCTGACCAATGCCGACCAGCCCTGTATCAGCTACTACGATGCCGGCCACGCGGACCTGAAGTACGCCTACTACGATGGTGCCGCCTGGCAACTGCAAACCGTGGATAGTGCCGGCAACGTGGGCGAGTACTCCGCCCTGGCGCTCACGGCCGCTGACTACCCACGCATCAGCTACTTTGACCGGACTAATGGCGATCTGAAGTATGCGGCCTACGACGGCGCGGCCTGGCAGCTCGAGGTGGTGGAGAGCGTCGGCACGGTGGGGCGGTTTAGCTCGCTCGCATTGGACTCCAGCGACCGGCCCCATATCGCCTACGACGATGACACCGGCAACCAGCTGAAGTACGCCTATTACGACGGCGCCACCTGGAAGCCTGAAGTGGTGGCCAGCACGACCTACTTCGAGCGGTACCTCTCGCTGGCCCTGGCCGCCGGCGACCAGCCCTGCATTGGGTACTACGACTCGGCGGGACAGGAGCTCAAGTACGCCTGCCGCAGTGGGGGAGTATGGAACAGCGAGACGGTGGACAACACCGCCAATGTGGGCGCTTACCCCGCCCTGGATCTGCGCACCGGGCAGCCGCACCTGAGCTACTACGATGTCACCAATGGGGCCCTCAAATATGCCCACTACGACGGTAGCAGTTGGCACCACGAGACCGTGGACAGCGCCGGGTACACGGGCGTCTACACCTCGCTGGTGGTGGATGGGACCGGCCGGCCGGGCATCAGCTACTACAACACGACCAGTGGCGTGCTGCAGTATGCCTCTTGGACGAGCACCACCTGGGAGATCGCGGCAGTGGATCAGGGAGCAATCGTCGGTTGGTACAGCGCTCTCGCACTAGATAGTGCTGACCACCCGCACATTAGCTACTATGACGCTACCAATTGGGCTCTGAAATACGCCGCCTATGACGGCACGGCCTGGATCAGCACGACTGTCGACAGCGCCGGCCAGTCGGGATTGTATACGTCCCTGGCCCTGGATCCGTCCGGGCAGCCCAGTATCAGCTACCGCGACTCCCTTGGCGGCTTAAAGTACGCGCAGTGGACGGGTCTGACCTGGTCCGTCACCATCGTGGATGATAATATCTACGCCGGGTACGACACCTCCCTGGCCCTGGGGAATGATGGCCGGCCGCACATCAGCTACGCGACCACCCTGGTGGGCCTGTGCTATGCCTATCTGAGTGGCACGGTGTGGATCAAGGAGACCGTGGACAGCGGGGACAATCAGTACACCTCGCTGGAGCTAGATTCCGGCGGTGGCGTGCATATCAGCTACTGTAACACGGACCAGGGCGCGCTCCGCTATGCCTATTTCGACGGCAGTGCTTGGTCCACCGCGACCGTGGCCGTGGCGGTGGGAGCCTGTGGTTATCGCACCTCTTTGGCCCTAGACAGCCTGGGGCAACCGCATATCGGGTATTTCGACGCCGGAACGCAGAGCATCCAACACACCTGGCGGGACGGCACTGACTGGCACAGCGAGAGCGTCGTCGGGGGGATCGGGGCGGCGAGCGGCGCCGTCTCCCTGGCCTTGGACTCGGCCGACCATCCGGCCCTGGCCTACTACGACGCTAACCGGGACGAGCTAATGTATGCCTGGTATGATGGCGTTTCCTGGCGTGTGGAGGGCCTGGACCAGAGCAGTTCGCAGCCGGCGCTGGTCATGGACTCCGCGGGCCGGCCGCACATCAGCTACGCGGATTGGCTCAACGACGACCTGCAGTACGCCTGGCGGGTCCCGTACGGCATTTTCTTGCCAGTAGTGTGGCGCTAAACGGGTCGCCGTTGTCCCAAGCGCCCGAAGCTGGGAAAGCGCCCTTTGCGGGAGGTCCTTCCAGGCAGGAGCCTGTGGCGAGCATCTTTTTCTGGCCCTGCTCTACGACATTGAATGGACACTGACAGAACAGTCCTTGAGGCACAAGATGAAGCCCATCATCGACCGGACCGAGTTTGGCTCTATCACCATCGCCGGGCGGGTATATGAGCACGATGTGCTCATCCGTCTGAACGGTGCGGTGCAAAAGCGCAAGAAGAAGCTGTCCAAGGCGATCTACGGCACGGCGCACATTGTGTCGCTGGACGAGGCCCGCTATGTCTACGAAGAAGGCGCGGCACAGCTCATCATCGGCACGGGGCAGTCCGGTCTGGTAAGGCTCTCCGACGAGGCGGCCGACTATCTCCAGCGTAAGCAATGTCGGGTGCAGTTGCTGCCTACGCCCGCAGCGATCGTGGCCTGGAACGAGGCGGAGGGGACCGCGAATGGGCTGTTTCACGTCACATGTTGAGCCGGCGAGCAGGATATGGTGTCTCCGGGCGAAGCCAGCGCCCCCGGCTATACCCCGCTCGTGAGAACATTGCTCGATCCAAGGTGGCATGATACAATGGGTGCAGCGAAAAAGGCCTCGTGGCTTTCCGCGAGCCCGAGGCGACGGTTAAGGCGGTTGGTATCCTGGCCTGTCGCTAATGACAGATCACACCAACGCAAGCATATACCCTTCACTAGCATGTTTCGCTACTGAAGGAGATTGGCCACCGCTGCCAAATTCGCCAAATAGGAGTTCTCTGCCACGCGGCCTATACAATCAAACCTATGCCGCGCCACCTGAACAAGGTTCCTCTTTGGGTTGAACAATGTATTGGCAACCCACCAACGAGTTGGGCCATATGCCGAAGCAGCTATCGAGAGGTTCAATGATGTCCTACTATTCTCAGTTGTCACACTACTTCTCCCTCGATTTGTCAACTCACAAAGAGTATTTGGGTGAAATCGAGACGTTTTTGGAAAGTCAAGGGATAGCACAGCGTGCGACTTGCAAAGATGCGCTCGATGAAGCGTGGGACGTCCGGCTGACTGCGATGGAACATCTCTACCCTGACATATTGCGTAAGTCGTTTTTCCTGACACTTTATGCACTCGCTGAAGTCGAGCTAAAGAACATATGTCGCCATGTCGAGGAGCAAGACAAACTTCCCCTATCTCTCGACGATTTGTTTGTTCAGGGGGGATTCACGGAGAAAATAAGGAAATACCTTGAGAGATTGGCACGAGTCCGTGTGCCACATACACCCGAATGGGCGGAATTAGAGAACTACCGAAAGCTGCGTAATTGTGTCACACACACCCAGGGTGCTCTTACCTCCAGCAAAGATGACCGATACTTGGGGACCAGGTACATCCCAAGCCAGTCCCCACTTTTATCCATATACGACGATACGGTAATATTCAACCGAGGCTTTTGTGAAAGAGTCATTGACATACTGGGGTCTAGCGTAAGCCAGCTTTGCACAGTTTTGGACAACCGTCAACTGGACAAAACGGGCAACATCGCGCCTAACCCGCGTCGGGGGTGATTTGCTCTCATATAAGCCGAATACAGCCTATACGCACACCAGAAAGGAGTTGATTATGGTTAGCAAACCAGCGTTCTTCGTACCGGCAGCAACGGCGGATAACTAGGAATCGGTTTATGCCGAACTGGCTCAGTGGTGTCATCGTCCCGTTCCAAAGCCGGAGGAGCGAATCTATTCAATAACTTACGTTCACGACGGTGAAGAATGGACTGCAACTGTCGGAGAACCCCTCCGAGGTCTCAGACGCCGCCTCTCCCGCTCAAGAGGCAGGAAAATCGAGCGAACGGTGGGGCTCGCTGATCCTGCGATTGTCCTGGCCATTTTTCCAGGAGTCCCTTTTATGGTAGTTACCAACCACTGCCTTGCAGGAAATGTTGGCTCTGCCTGGGAGAATCCTTTTATGGCTGGTCAACCCAATTCCATTACGCGCTTCTCTGTAGGCACTGACTGACTTGGTGCCCAATAGACACGCGGGAGCACGAAATAGGAGGCCGCGCGGCAGAGACCGATGGGTTGGCTTGTCAAGCCCCTCTTTTTCGGCAATTGGCCGCCAGACGCACCCACTTTGGAATTGGCGACAGCCTCTCCCACTACCGGCGACTTCTTCGGCGACGGACCTTGACAGCGCTTTGCTTCGAGGCGGTCCGCCTGTCCGCCTTATCCGACTGGCATCAACTCCGCCTGGGGCTCCGGTCATAACTCCAGTACCTTCTCCATCGAGGCGATGGGCTGGTCCCGCCGGCCCCGGTGCGCACACACCAGGGTCAGTGATCAACCGCAGCAGGTGACAGCGCACACACTGCCGGGCGTGCAGCCTGCATAATCCGGCTCATGCTATCCAACGACTACGACGGCGGCCGGGGGGTGTAATTGATAGGATTGGTTTCCCCACTATATCAAAGCAACACGACCTGCGGATCGACCACACTCCCAGCCAGGAACAAACGATAAGTGCCGCAACCGAGCCACGAGCGACACGCCAGACGACGTGTCAGTCGCGCTCCGTCTGTGCCGCCGGCCGCACATCGCCCCGCACCCGCCGGGCCGCCGCTTTCCACATATGCCGGGCCTGGTTGCTATTGATCTGACCTTGCCCCCACAACTCGGCCGCTTCTTGCACCTGCCGGTAGAAGTAGGTTAGGCGGTTGGGCCGCAGCCGTACCCCCAGCGCAGCCAGATCCGCCTGTAGTTGTTGGCGGGCGGCAGCGACATGCCACTGGGTTGTAGCCAACGACAACTCGCGCTGGAAATAGCCGTAGAGTAGCTTGGTTACGGTATTGCCGTACTGGTACAGGGCAGCTCGGAGGGGGTCGTCCGTGGTCAGACGCCGAGGGCCGTGCGGTCGGTCAGTAGGTGTAGATTCCATCGTCCTCTGCCATCTTGCCAGGCAGGTGGGCCCAAGAGCACCATCGTCAAGATGTCTGCCTGCTGGGGATGCCGCCTCGGACTACGGTCCAGCCGCGAGGCTTCTTGCGGCCTGCTATTGATTATACCACGGGGCTGTCCTGCATACCAGTGGTAATGCCGGCAAGTTGGGGTTGGATTTCCAGTGCTAACAAAGCTGCTGACCCAAAGGAAGAAGGGGCGGCATAGACCGCCCCTTTGCTTCGTCTTGACCACACCGCAGGCTGGTTAGCGGGCTATTGACACGCAATTGACGCGCCGATGGCGATGTGCTAGAATCTGCTCCGTAAAGAGTCTACAGCTGGTTCGGAACCCGACGTAGTAGCCTGGGCGGGCAATCGCACTGTCGGCGAAAGTGCACTGTGCACGAAGACAGGGTCATTTTCCTTCTCTGGAAAGTCTGTTGAAGCCCATGCCAATCCACTTCGGTTTATTCGAAGGTGCCAATGCTATAGCATCCCCGAAGGCAGCCGCCGCGGTGGAGATGCTGGCTACACATGCCGGGACCGCATCGCGTGGCGCCGTCTTCACCCGGGCCGAAGTAGTGGAGTTCATCCTCGACCTGGCTGGATACACCGCGGATGTGCCGCTCCAGCGCCGGAGGCTCCTGGAACCCTGTTTCGGTAACGGTGACTTCCTGTTCCCGGTAGTGGACCGGCTGCTTGCTGCTTGGCGAGCCGCGCAGAGCGTCGGGTCCATTGTCGATGAGCTAGGCGCAGCGATCCGGGCGGTGGAACTACATTGTGAGACCTACGCGGCGACCCACCGGGCTCTCGTCGAACGACTAACTCAAGCGGGGATTGAGGATGGATCGGCGATCGCGCTTGCGGATCGCTGGCTTCAGCAGGGGGACTTCCTCCTGTTGCCCCTGGAAGGGCCCTTCGATTTCGTGGTGGGCAATCCGCCCTATGTACGGCAGGAGCTGATTCCCACCCCCTTGCTGGCCGAGTACCGGAAGCGGTATCAGACCATGTACGACCGCGCGGACCTTTATGTCGCGTTCATTGAGCGCTCACTGCTGCTGCTCGCGGACGGTGGCTGCTTGGGTTTCATCTGCGCGGATCGCTGGATGAAGAACCGCTACGGCGGCCCATTGCGGAACCTTGTTGCGCGCAGTTTTCACCTGAAGGTGTATGTCGATATGGTGGATACCCCGGCCTTCCACAGCGAGGTCATCGCCTATCCGGCCATCACCATCATCAGCCGCGAAAAGCCCGACGCAACCCGCCTCGCGCATCGTCCCGCGATTGACCGGGCCACGCTGGCTGCCCTCACCGCAGAGTTGCGGGCGGCGCGGTTGCCGCACAATCAGGGCCGGGTATACGAGCTAGCCCGTGTCACCAACGGGGCGGAGCCGTGGCTGCTCGGATCGGCGGATCAGACGGCCCTGATTCGTCGCCTGGAGCAGCAGTTGCCGACCCTGGAGGAAGCAGCCTGCAAAGTTGGTATTGGCGTTGCGACCGGGGCGGACAAGGCGTTCATAGGGGACTTCGACGCGCTCGATGTGGAGGCCGACCGGAAGTTGCCGCTCGTGACAACCCGCGACATCATATCGGGAGAAGTGCACTGGCGGGGGCTAGGAGTTATCAATCCCTTTGCGGAAGATGGCCGCCTCGTCGCCCTTCACGACTATCCCCGACTGCGCCGCTATCTCGAAGCGCGGAGGGCCGTGATTGCGGGCCGGCACTGCGCGCAGAAAGCTCCGGCGCACTGGTATCGTACCATCGATCGCCTCTTCCCCGCCCTCGCGCAGAAACCGAAGCTCCTGATTCCCGACATCAAAGGCACTACCCACATCGTTTTCGAGCGCGGCGAGCTGTACCCCCACCATAACCTGTACTACGTCACATCTGAAGCATGGGATTTGCGCGCCTTGCAGGCGGTGCTCCTTTCAGGTGTTGCCCGGCTTTTCGTGGCGTCTTACTCGACCAAGATGCACGGGGGGTACCTGCGCTTCCAGGCGCAGTACCTTCGTCGCATCCGCATCCCCTTCTGGCACGACGTACCCGCAGCGCTCCGGGCGGAGCTAATCCGGGCGGCCATGAGTCGAGACCTACAGGCCTGCAATAGTGCTGCCTTCAGATTGTACGGCTTGAGCGATGAGGAAAGAGCAACGCTTGGCGGTAATGGAGAATAGGAATGGCCCTGGATCTAGTTGACTACGAACGAAAGGCCCGCGAAGCCGTACAAGCCTTCTGGGGGAACCGCGAAGCTGCCCGCCAGAAGCAAGTCGAGGCGGGCAAGGCTGACTCCGGAGAACGCGCTGGTGTCACGGCCGGCAAGAATATGGACGGCTTCGTTGTCTTGGTGCTTGACCTCGTCCGGGCCAACGGGCTGGCCCGTGCCCAGATCTACCAACAACGCGCTGTGCTGACTTTACCTGGCTATTTTCGCCCGACCAAACAGTGGGATCTCCTGGTGATCCACCAAGGCGAGCTTGTCGCCGCTATCGAGCTAAAAAGCCAAGTCGGCCCGTCGTTCGGCAACAACTTCAACAACCGGGCCGAAGAGGCTGTTGGCACCGCGCTTGATTTCTGGACTGCTTATCGGGAAGGCGCTCTGAGTAAACAACCGCGCCCTTTCGTGGGATGGCTGATGCTGGTTGAGGATGCCCCCGCGTCGCGGGCGCCAGTCAAAGACAGGTCGCCACATTTCCCGATCTTTGAAGAATTCGCGGGCGCCTCATACCTCAAACGGTACGACCTGCTGTGTCAGAAGCTTGTGCAGGAGCAGCTTTACACAACGGCTGTGGTTATCACGGCACCTCGGCGTGCGGCTGAAAGTGGAGAGTTCGCCGAGTTGTCGCCTATGACGGGCCTCAAAACCTTTGTGACCTCCCTGGCGGGCCACATCGCCGCTGAGGCGGCGCGGCTCGGTTGATGGATGGCGCGGCCATGAAACGCTCCCCCCAATGATGCCCCCAGGCGCTGCCCGAACTCTTCGGTCAGGTTAGTCCCCGCGGGGATCGTGGCTTGCCGTTTCGCTGCAGTTGGAATCCCGATCACAGCAACCGGGCAATTGCCCCCGGCTCGCGCGGCCGGGGCAAGAACCGGCCCGGGGTGGATCTCGTCGCCGTCCTTTTGGTCCCCCGCGCCGATTTCCCAGCGCAGCGCCAGTCGCAGCGCAGAAACGGCCCGCGGAGGGCAAGGTACAGCCGGTGTAACACCGGCCTCGGGACAGGAAGGATACCGCCCTCCTGCCACGGGGCCGGTGGCCGAGGCCTCCGCCTCAGCCACCAGCTCGTCAGTTGGCTTATTCCCACAGTCGCATTTGACCGGGGCTCGCTGGCGCCAGCGCTACCTGCTCAGTGGCGCTGGCGCGGGCTGCTTTCTCCCGGGCCTCCGCCCAGGCTTTCGCCCCGCAGCGGGGACAGTAGAAGCGGCCGTCAAGCCAGCATTCGCCGATTTGGCTCGGCCGGCCTTCCAGGTCCCGGCCGCAGATACAGCAGCGGCGCCGCGCAGCCACAAGCTCGGCTGCGGTCAGCACGGCCGGCCTCCTGTTACTGGAAGCCGGCAGATCTGGCGAACGTGCGGACGGTTACAGTTCGCCGGCCATGGGGCCAGCGGCGGCCTTTGGAGCAAGGCCACGACCGCCGGCCCCGCCCAACGCCGGCCCAAGAGCTGCGCCAGGCAGGCGGAAGTCTCCCGGTCGCGGGGGATTCCCGAGCGCTCTCCCGCCGCGGCGTTGTACGGGAACAGCGTAGCGCCGGGGACATGTTCCACGCGTCTCCACCGCCGCAGCAGGGCGCGCTTGCTGGACACCCCGTCGCCGTCCAGGTACCATCCGCCGCACTGGACCACGATGTGGTCAGGGAGGTGTTGGCCGTGGCTGACTCCCCACAACGTGGTGGCGGCCGCTCCCAGCCACATCTGGACTGCATCGGCGAGGATATGGCAACCCCCATCTAACCAGCCGCACTGCCAGGGCGCCAGCAGTTGGAAGGCCGCGCTGCCCTGCAGTTCATTGCTACCGCCGTACAGAAATCGGCGCAGCGCCCGGCAGAAACTGACGATTGGGGATGCGTTGTTCATGTCACTTCGCATGCAACATCCCTCCTCGGAGGAAATAGGGCGCGGAGGCCTGGGCCAGTCGGCCGGGACCCCCGCGCATTTTCCAACGCTCTGCTCATCCTAACTGGTGGTGCTAGGGGCGCACCAGCACACTCTACAAGCGGTATTGGTCCACCAGCTCCTGGAAGGGGTCTGGTGGAACCGGCGTCTTGGCCGGGAAGGGTACCGCCGGCCTCGGCGGTGCAGTTGGGGTGGGTGGGGCCAGCGGCGGCGCCCCGCGCTCCAGGTACTGTCCCTCCTTTACCCGCCGAATGTGCTTGCAGTCCCGGCGCGGAGTATGCCTGGTCCATGCGGGGCACGAGCAGGCATAATTGCCCTCCCAGTCCTCGCTAACAACATAGCTCTTGGCCGGGTTGGAGTCCGAGGGCACATCCCACTGCCGGCGCCAACGGTCCGAGGCCATCAGGAACCCTCCTCGGGCGGTCCGTCAATCTCGGGACCGTCCCTCACAGTTGTACCCGCGGTCGGTATTGGATGGCCTCGGCCAAGTGCGCCACATGGATCGGCTCACTGGCGGCCAGGTCCGCGATCGTCCGCGCCACGCGCAGGATACGATGGTAGCCCCGCGCCGTGAGGTTGATCTGGCGCATGGCTGCCCGCAGCAGGGCGTGGCCGGCCTCGTCCACCTGGCAGAAGCGGTGCACCGCGTCCGGCCCCATCGCACTGTTGGTCGGGGTCGTCGTGCCGGCGAAGCGCCGCTGCTGTCGGGCGCGCGCCGCGGTCACCCGGTCGCGGATTGCCGCCGAGGGTTCACCGGCGCGGTTGGCCGCGAGCTGCTCGTATTCCACCCGGGGCACCTCGACGTGGACGTCGATACGCTCCAGGAGCGGTCCGGCCAGCCGCCGGCGATAACGGGCCACCAGCGCTGGCGAACAGCTACACTCGTGGATCGGGTCACCGTAGTAGCCACAGGGGCAGGGGCGCACCGTAGCCAATAGCAGCAAGCCGGCGGGGAACGTGCGCCTGCCGGCCGCGCGAACGATCGTTACCGCCCGCTCCTCCAGTGGCTCGCACAACTCCTGCTGCAGCCGTGCGCCGAAAGCGGGCAGGTTGTCTAGCAGCAGGAGGCCATGGTGGGCCAGGCTGACTTCGCCCGGATGCAGCGGCTCGCCCCCTCCCAGCAGGGCGGCACGAGTAATGGTGGGCGCCGGCGAGCGGAACGGCCGCTGGGGGGCACCCTCGTTCTCAGGCGCCGGCAGGCCGGCCGCCTCATGGATGGCGGCGACCGCGGCCACCTCCTCCACTGTCAGCACGGGCAAGATTGAAGCCGCAGCCTGCGCCAGTAGCGTCTTGCCCGAACCGGGCGGACCTTCCAACAGGATGTGGTGGCCACTGGCCACCGCGACCTCCAGGGCGCGCTTGACGTGTTCCTGGCCTTTGATGTCGGCCATGTCTACGCCAATCGTGTTGTTGGGCATCTCATTCCTCCTCTGGCAAGATTTCTTCTCATGGTGAATCCCCCGAAACTGGGCGGCGGGGGCTGTCGCCTTCAGGCGGCAGGGGAAGCCGTCCACTCTGTGCCAACGTCGTACTCATATCCATCAGCTCGCTGAATAATGGTCAGGTGCTTCGGATGTACGTCGAAGCCATTCAGCCGAAAGGATGGCCGGTGCCGGATGGCCACGCGCCCAACATGCACCCCCGCGAATTTCCCTTGCGGGATGGTAGCCCGCACCAGGTCCCCGGTCTGGAAGCCACGGTACTTTTTCGCCCGCGGCGCATGGCGGATCGGGAAACCATAGCGGTCGGTCCCACAGCGTTGGCGTTTGCCATGCCCGGTGGCCTGGACAATGAGGGGCGTAAGCGCGGGCGGTACATGCACCTGGGCCCCGCTCGCGCCGACACAGGCCGCGTCAGTCCAGTGGGCCTTGGGCAGGTGCAAGCGGATACGATTGTACTTCGTCCGCCCGCCCGTCCCGGCCTCGACCGGCAATCCCGTTTCGCCGAGCGCTCGCCACAGCGCCCAGCGGGTAGCGTTGATCGCTGCGGCCGCCTGCAGCGGCTGGCGGGCCCGCGCCTGGACCTCGGGGTGCCCAAACTCCGCCGCGGTCCGGTGGCCCTTTTCCTGGTTGCATTTCCGGCAGGCCAGGGTGAGGTTGCTGACCCGGTCGCTGCCAGACCCCTTGGGCACGATGTGATCGATCTCCAGGGGGATACCGGTGGCGCCGCAGTAGGCGCAGCCGCGGCCCCATTTCTCCAGGAGGTATTCCCGGATTTCGTAACCCAGCAATTCGCCCTGCTGGTACTCGCTACCGGAGATCTCCGGGTGCAGGAGTTTCTGCGTGTCGAACTTGGCCAGCTCGACCGCGAGCGCGGCGACGGGCGCCCACCTCCGCAGCCGGTCGACCCAGGTCAGGATGTTCGCGACCCGGCTCCACCGGCTCGGTGGGAGCCACCCGGCCGGCCGGCGGCGGTTCTGGAAGCGCGGTTCCCGGTAGCGACACTGGCGCGTTCGGCGGTTCCGCCGAAGCGCCCGGCGCGCCAGGAGCTTGTGCTTGATCTGCTCGCCTCGGTGGTGGAGCTCGCCGGCCCAAACGACTCGGCTAATCTCCTCCTGGACGAGCGCAATCCCAGTCGTCGTGCTCCCCGGATCAATCTTCACCCGGTGCGGGTGGACGACCGACTGCGCGACCATGCGGTCACGCAGGATGATGGTGAACGGGCGTTGGCGCAGGATAGCCGCCCGCCCGGCTTTTAGCAGCTGCCGGGCCCGCGCCGGGTGGCACGGATCGAGTGGTTGCTTGTTTCGGTCCAACACAAATACTCGTTGCATCTCGTGCTCCTTACGTTCTTTCTCGGCTTGCGCCGGTAACGTGCGCCTCGCCGATGTTATCGGGCGGCTTGCCTCAAGCAGTTGCTCTACGCTCCGACAGGCACTGGCCTAGACCCGTCAGCCTGTTTAACCTGCCAGTTCCAGGGTCCGGGGCTGGCGCGCGCACCCCGGAGTGGGACTTTTAGCTCTCCCCGATAACGTAGCTCCGTCGGGATCGTTCCCGGTAGCTGGGGCTGGTCAGCTGGGCTCGCGAGGGATTTCTCTCACAAGCCGCCGGTTTTCAGCCGGCGGTCACTGACAGGGACAGAGGCTCGTGGCCGCGATCAGGAACAAGTGGGCGGGAAAAGTGGCGGTTCCGGAGGCGCGGACAATGGTCACCTGCTGATCCTCCAGCGGTGCGCACAGCCCTTCCAGGAGCCGGGGCCCGAAGCCCGCCAGCCCATCCAGGAGCAGGATCCCCCGGTGCGCCAGGCTGACCTCGCCCGGATGGAGAGGCTCACCTCCGCCCAGCAGGGCGGCACGGGTAACGGTGGTCGCCGGCGAGCGGAAGGGCCGTTGGGGGTGCCCTCGTTCAGCGGTGCCGGCAGGCCGGCCGCCGCGTAAACGGCCGCAACCTCCGCATGCTCAGCGGTGGCCAGCGGCGGCAGCAGCGTAGCTGCCGCCCGCGCGAGCAGGGTCTTGCCCGCGCCATGCGGCCCAAACAGGAGGACGTGGTGGCCACCGGCCAGCGCGACCTCCAGCGCCCGCTTGACGTGTTCCTGGCCGCGAATGACGGCCATATCTATGCCAACCATGCTGTGGGGCATCGCATTCCTCCTCTGTTAGCAGTTGTTCGCATGGGGATTCCACCCCGATCAACCGGTGCGGGACCATCGCGTGGTCCCGCACCGGCGGTCACTAGCCCCGACCGTGCGCCGGGGGCAGCTGCTCACTCGCCCGCCACAACCTGGAAGCGGGCCAGTCGATAGCCCTTTTCCAGTAGGCGGGGAACAATGTCGTCGTCGTAGGTCCACGCACCGTCCACCGCCGCTTGCTGCGCTTCCCGGAGGACCTCCGCAAAGTCAGCGGGGAAATCGCGCTTTTCTTCATGCACCAGGACCAGCAGCTCGCCGCTCCGGCGGTGGCAACTCCAGCCGGTCTCGACTACGTAGACCGGCAAGGACGGCTCGCGGACGACATAGGCCAGCGCCCCGCACTGAGGGCATGCGGCCACCGGCACTTCACCGCCTGCTTCGATCCGCTGGAGCAAGCCAGGGATACGATCCAAGTCTTGGGCAGCGTACTGAAACACCATACCGCAGTTATCGCACTGGGCGTACGCGGCGTACGTTGATTCATCCACCGCATAGTCTCCTGCCGTTCAGCATGCGCCTGCCGCAGCCGGCCGCGCCTCTACTGCCCGGTGCTGGCCGCTGGGGGCGGGGCAAACGGAGCCACGGCCTTGCCAATGGCTTCCTCGGCCGCCGCGGTCTGGGCCTCCTGCACGTAGAGGTCGATCCTGATCAGGCTATACCAGCAGCCAGCTACATAGCGATAGCCCTCGACGTCGTCGTTGCTCTCGCCCTCGCGGTAGAAGCCTACCGTTTCCAAGCCCTCGACGCGATGCAGTGCCTGGATGAGGTCGCTGAAGTCGTAGCAGTGCCGCCAGTCCTCGATTCCGGCGATGGTCTCGTCGTCGACGACCATCGCCCCGGTGAAGTAACCCGTGGCGGAATTGAGTTCCTGGTCCTCGCGTTGCAGCCCCTGCTCCAGCAGTTGCGGAACCAGGTTCTTGCCCTTGGCGCTTCCACTGACATAGCTGTCATACCCCACTGCAATGTCCTCCTATAGTGCTCATGGCCGCCTGACCCGGATTGGCGGCGCGTAGGTTCTTCCTTCCGGGGAGGAAGTTCGTTTCTGGCCCATGCGCTATTGACCCCAGCCACCGTGCCATCAGCGCGAAACGCTGGAAACACGGGAGAGTGGGGTATGCGGATGGGCTCGTCCTATTTCCAGCACACCACGAAACTGGTATGCCGAAACAGCCCAATATGGTTTTAAGGTGCCTCCGGTTGTACACCGGCCGCGGCGCAGAAAGGAATGCCCTTCTGCCCCGGGGCCGATGGCCGAAGCAATCTGCCTCGGCCACCGGGTTGTCTTGTTGGTAGCGCTTGTTAGGAGTGGGTTTCTACCCCAATCGGGCGGCGCAGAGCACCCACTCTAGCTGGTGGGGGAAGCCGCCCGTCGTGATTCTCCATACTCGTACCCGTCAGCTTGCTGCAACAACACCAGGTACTTCGGGTGGACATCGAATCCGTTCAACCGAAAGGATGGGCGGTGCCGGATGGACACGCGTCCGACATGTACCCCCGCGAATTTCCCTCGCGGGATGATGGCCCGCACCAGGTCGCCGGTCTGGAAGCCCACGTAGCGCTTCTGCCGGGGGGCGTGCCGGATAGGAAACCCATAGCGGTCAGTCCCGCAGCGCTGGCGCTTGCCATGCCCGCTGGCCTGGATGATGAGAGGCGTAAGCGCCGGCGGCACGTCCACCTGGGCTCCGCTCGCGCCGACACAAGCCGCGTCGGTCCAGTGGGCCTTGGGCAAATGCAAGCAGGTACGGTTGTACTTGGTCCGCCCGCCTGTCCCGGCCTCCACCGGTAGACCCATTGCGCCGAGTGCTCGCCATAATGCCCAACGGGTGGCGTTGATCGCCGCGGCTGCTTGGAGTGGCTGGCGAGCCCGCGCCTGAACCTCGGGGTGGCCAAATTCCGCCGCTGTCCGATTGCCCTTGGCCTGGTTGCACTTCCGGCAGGCCAGGGTGAGGTTGCTGACCCGCTTGCTCCCGCGTCCTTTGGGCACGATGTGGTCGATTTCCAGGGGAATGCCGGTAGCGCCGCAATAGGCGCACCGCCGGCCCCATTTCTCCAAAACATACTCCCGGATCTCGTAACCCAGCAGTTCGCCCTGCTGGTACTCGCTACCGGAGATCTCTGGATGCTGGAGCTTCTGGGTGTCGAACTTCGCGAGTTCGACCGATATTGTGGCGATGGGTACCCACCCCCGCAGCCGCTCGACCCAGGTCAGGGTGTTCGCGACCCGGCTCCGCAGACTGGGGGGAAGCCACCCGGTCGGCCGGCGCCGATTGTCGAAGCGTGGTGGCCGGTGGCGGCACTGGCGCGTCCGGCGGCTCCGGCGGAGTGCTCGGCGCGCCAGGAGCTGGCGTTTGATCTGCTCGCCCCGGTGGTGCAATTCACCGGCCCAGACGACCTTGCCGGTCTCCTCTTGGACGACGGCAATCCCAGTTGTCGTGCTCCCGGGATCGATCTTCACCCGGTGGGGATGGGTAACCGATTGCGCGACGGCCCGATCACGCAGAACAATGGTGAAGGGACGATAGCGCAGGACGGCTGCCCGCCCTGCTTTCAACAACTGCCGGGCCCGCGCCGGGGGGCACGGATCCAGCGGCTTCCGGTTCTGGTCCAACACAAATACCCTTTGCATTTTCCCTCCTTACGTTGGGTTGCTCGGCGCCCCCTTGCGGGTTGTGCCGGTAATGTGCGCCTCGCCGATGTTATCGGGCGGCTTGCTTCGAGCGATTGCCCAAAGCCCCGGCAAGCACTGGCCTAGACCCGTAAGCCTGTTTAACCTGCCAGTTCCAGAGTCCGGGGCTGGCGCGCGCACCCCGGAGTGGGTCTGTTAGCCTCCGCGATAACGTAGCTCCATCGGGATCGTTCCCGGTAGCTGGGGCTGGTCAGCTGGGCTCGTGAGGGATTTCTCTCACAAGCCGCCGGCTAAAAGTCGGCGGTCGCTGACTCACGTAACTGTCATACCCCTAGAAACATTCTTGGCCGGTATCGACGTCGGCCGGCACGGCAATCTCGAGCCCGCTGATCCGCACTTTCTGCCCAGACTGCACCCTATGGGCCACTATGTCCTCCTGGCAGGCGCGTTGGTCGGGGCGTCATCCCCTTCGTCCTCGAGATGGCGCTGAAAGTACATTTCTCGATACAGCGGGTCGTCCACGTCCCCAACCGCTGTCTCCGGCTCGCACTGGCCGAGCTGGTAAGCCTCAGCGCAGGTCGCGCACAAGGCGGTGCCGTTAGCGGTCAGCTTCGTGGCCTCGGTGTCGCAGTTGTAGCACCAGATCGTCATCAGCTAAACTCCTGGCGTCCGTTACGCCACTTGCCGAGCGATCTCTTCCAGCGTGGCGCGGGGGCAAGCGGTCGTCGCCAAGCGGATGCTCGTGTGCTTGACGAGGGCCTCCCAGTAGACATCTTCCGACGTGACCACCGCCTGCACGCACTCCACCCGCTCCACCAGGTCCGCCGCGACGGCCGGGGCTTGCTCGAGGACGACCAACTCGGCATCCTCTACTTGGCCGGCCAACTCCTCCGGCAGGGCATCCCAGCAGACGAAGGAGTGCTTGTTGGTCAGGCCGCCAGGTAACAGCGGCCTGACCAACGTGGGGGCAACTAGCTGACCGGGGCGGCCAGCCATTCCTCCAGAGGGGTCAAGGTCCAACGGGCTATGACTGGATCAGCGGCTGCGGCCGTGGCCACGTCGTCGCGGGCTTCTTGCTCGGCGCCCCAGACCGGGTAGCGGTCCAGGACCTCGCCTTGCTGTCCATAGGTGCAAGCCACCCAGACATCCGGCGCCCGACCGGCCGCGCGGGCTTTGGCCAGGACCAACCGGGCCCGGAGGACCCGGGGCTCCATGATCCATTCGTCCTCACCGCCGGCCGCGAACCCGTCAAAGATCTCCAGGAGTTCGTCCAGGGACTGGAGGGCTGCGTTCAGCAAAGTTCTCCTCCGACCATGCTGGGATCCGGGACAGCGAGCCGGCCACTCGGCATATCTCCCGCCGCTAGCTCGTCCGCATCCAGATCCCCGTCTGTCTGGCCATACGCCTGGGCCAGGGCCTCCTGCGCTTCGCGGTAATGGTCGCCAGCAGGGTCCACAATCAAGCCGCGGGCTATCAGGTTCTCCAGGCAGGCCAGCAGCGCCGGCGCCGCCTCCAGGGTGTGCGGGGGCACGTGCTCGCGGGCAGCCTGTAGCTGTCCTACGGCGGCGAGCAGGGCCCGCTCCTCCACGATGATATAGCCGTTGGTGAGGCGGCCTTTGCTATTGATGACCTCAATCCACACGAACGGCCCAGTGCCCTGCGGGGCGATGAGGCAAGGCCCCGTGGAAAGCGCCAATGCCGTGACCGTGCTCCAGCCATTGCGCAGGAGCGCCGCGCCGGCCGACGGCACTTGTTGCTGAAAGTGGAACTCCGCGGATAGCATTTCTCTCCTCTGGGGCTAGACGGTAGGGCCGGGGGCCGGGCCACAGTTCAGCCCCGCCCCCCGCACGCTAATACTCACAGCAGGTGCAGTTGACCTCTTCGCCCCACTGCTTCTTGGCCAGGGCGTAGATGTCATCGAGGTTGAGCGTGATAGTCTCGCCGGCGTGGTCAACGGCCACGGTATAGCCCGTGAGATAGCGCATCTTCTCGTAACCGATCTCGCGGACGACCGCGATCCAGCCCGTGACCAGGTGCGCGGCCAGTTCAGCGTAGAAGTCGATCTCAACGTACTCGTCAGTCTCGTCGTCAAGGCGATCGTCGGGGATGCCGTCGTCAGCGATGAAACCATAGAGCGTGCCATGCACGGGATCCTCATCGTCGATGACCTCGAGCCCTCGTTCCGCGCACCAGGAGCGGAATGCGGCCGGGTCAAGCACCTGGAAGTAGTTGGAGCGCACGAACGGTTCGTAATTGGCCATGGTCTCCTCTGAATCTGCTGAGCCCGGGTCAGGCGAAGTGCTCCACCGGCCACCGGGGCCGGTGAAAGACCTCCCCCTCCTCCGGGTCCGCTGCCGCTTGCGCTTCCCAGTCCTGTCGGGTATAGCGCCAGTCCAGGATTTGACTGTCGGCGCGGTCTACGGCATTCTCGGAGAGCAGCACGCTGATCTCATCGGCCAGCTGGCCAGTGTCAACGTCGGCCGGCACAGCAAGCTCGAGCCCGATGATCCGCACTTTCTGCCCAGACTGCACCCTATGGGCCACTATGTCCTCCTGGCAGGCGCATTGGTTGGGGCGCCATCCTCTTTGTCCTCGGGATGGCGCTGGAAGTACATTCCTCGATACGACGGGTCGTCCACGTCCCCAACCGCTGTCTCCGGCTCGCACTGGCCGAGCTGGTAAGCTTCGGCGCAAGTCGCGCACAGGGCCGTGCCGTTGACGGTGAGCTTTGTGGCCGCGGTGTCACAATTACAGCACCAAATCGTCATCAGCTAGCCTCCTGGTGTCCCGCATACTGTTTGTTGGACGATCTCTGCCAGCGTGGCGCGGGGACAAGTGGCGGTGGCCAAGCGGATGCTCGTGTGCTTGACGATGGCTTCCCAGTAGACATCTTCCGGCGTGACCACTGCCCGCACGCACTCCACCCGCTCCACCTGGTCCGCCGCGACGGCCGGGGCCTGCTCGAGAATGACCAGTTCCTCCTCCTCTACTTGGCCGGCCAATTCCTCCGGCAGAGCGTCCCAGCAGACAAAAGTCGGCTGTCCACTCCAGAAACTCAGCGCGTACAGCGACTTGTCCTGGGACTGCTGGGCGCGGGCCATGGCCATGCGTCGTAGCAGCAGTTGCGCATACTCCGGCGTGAGCTCCAAGAGGGCAAAGTCCGGGCCCACGCAATCGTCAGCTGAAGACCAGACCACCATGACCGCCGTTCTGGGCACTACAGGCCTCCTCTCAGCTACTCGTTCTGCCGACACTCGCTAGACAGCGTTTCCCTGCCTATGCCGGCTGCAGCTCCGTGCCCGCGAGAAGACTATGTTTATGTCTCCTCTGTCGCGAGCAGGGGCTGGGCCAGTTAGCTACACGGTCATATAAACCTCCTCGGCGGCCGGGTGTACCCCGGCCCCCGCAACTGGGGGAACAGCGCCGCGGGGCGTGACCCCTGTCCTGACCCTATGTCCCGCCCGCCGCGGGTTCCCAGACCGCAAATTCCGGGGTGGCGATCACCGCGCTCAAGAGCCGCGCGATGGCGCCGGCCGGGTCGGGCGCGGAGTCCTGCAGGCAGTTGCGCACCGGGCCGGCCAACTCCTGCCGGGCATAGCGATACGCTCGGCCGACCACATCTACTCCATGTTGGTCCATGAGGTCTTGCAGGGCCGGGCTCGGCCGCATCGCGGGACGCGGTTGCGGTGAAGCAATGACCGCGGCGCCATCGTCCAGCCGGTCGCGGCCCACCCGGTAGTACGTGTGGGGCCAGCGCCCCCCGGGACAGGAAAGCCCCAGTGCGCGGCCCGCAGTTTGCTGCACCTCGAAGACGCGGAGACGGTCCCCATTGGCGAAGGCGAGGGGCGCGGGAAAGGCCACGATGTCGCCGGGCTGCAGTTGGGGGCGGGTCTGGCGCCGCTTCAGGTTCTCCCAACAGCGCTCCCGCCACTCCTGGGACCACTGGTTCGCCTGGGCGGAACCGAAGTCGAACGCGGTGAGTTGGCGCAGGATGCGCTCCGGGCAGTTGGCGCAACCCGGGCCGGCCGCTTCCTCCATGTCTTTGTAGCCGAAGTTGTAGTAGGCGTCCCTGTACCAGTGGACCAGGCAGACCACGGCGATGACGCCGCGCTGCTGACCCGCATCGTCCCGGACCTCGTAGGCCAGGTAGACTTCCCCGAAGCCCACACTGGCGGCGTCGATGACCCGTCCGTGCGGGTGGTCGAACTTCTCGCGAAAGAACGCGAGAGCCGACTGCCCCTTGGGTCGATTGGTAACCGTCCAGCCCATTGCTCTGTCCTCCTTTTTTCTTTCCGCCGGGTGGCGGTTCGTCTTGTTTCGCGGTAGGTCCGCGAAAGCGTCATCTGGCCCACGCGCAGACGTCCCGGCCGACCGTGCCGTCAGGAGAATTCCTGGAAACACGGAAGGGCAGGCTAGGCGGGTGAGCTCGTCCCATTTCCAGCGCACCGTAGAAGAAACGATGCGCAGAAACGGCCCATCTGGTTTTAAAGTGCATCCGGTCGTACGCCGGCCTCGCGGCACAAGGCGAGCTTATGCCGCGAGGCCGAGGTAAGACTTCGGCCCGTCGGGAAAGCCTCTGCCAGGGAGACCAGGCCGTCGTTACTGACGGCCTGATCGCCTGCTCTGTTGGGTCGCGTTGTGTCTGCTCAGGCCCTCTACTCGCGGGCCCTGCCGCTCTCCCGTCCGGCGACTTGTCGTGCTGGAAGTCCAGACGCCCGTTCGGAGTACCCTGCGGGCTCCTTCTTCCGCCTGGGCGCGCTCTGCTGGATAGTTCGATAATGCTGGATGGGGGCAGACCGGATTTCAGCATTGTGCCTTGAGGCAGCTCTGAACTGGTGGCTTTTTCCCAATCTCAGAGATCGTGCTTTTGTCGTTGTCTGTGGGAAGGACTCTAGCGTCCTCACGAAATGAGTACTCTATCCTCCGATTCAGCTTTTTGAGGCATATATCCGCATTCAAATACCAGCTCCATACACGCTTGTGTTATTCCGTGTCCTTGTGACCGCTAGTGGTCACAAGGACTCGCACTTCCAAATTATAATGGGGGTCACAAGCATACCCGATTGGTATAGCAGTCGAGAGAGGAGCCATTATGGCCACGAGAAACCTGATTGGTCGGCAGGTCAGAAGCATACGACTTGCAGATGCACAGGGGATGACTCAAGAGGTGCTTGCTGCCAGACTCCAGACTCTTGGTTGGGATGTTGACAGGTTCATCGTTTCCAAGATAGAACGACAGCAACGCCAGGTAACAGATAGAGAGGTTTATCTACTCGCAAGGGCCCTAAGGGTATCCATCGATTGTCTCTTTCCCAAGGACCTAGCCGACCTTTGATAAGAGCACCCTTACGATGGCTACTACGGGCTACTCCAGACGGCCTCCCGTCAAGTTTTTCACCGGTGCTACCGTCTGAGCATCGAGCTAATCTCCTATGTGCGGCTGCAGTCTGAGCAGAAAGGACAAGAGCATGAGTGGCTTCGAATTGGCCGAGGTCTTTGGTATCCCTATCGAAGACAAAACTGCCGAATCCCACAAAACGCGCCAACGTCATGAATGCCCCTTTGTCGCGGGAAAGATATGCACAAAGGTTAGCAAACCCAATCCTCTGGGCGTCTGTAGTATTGTAGGTGGTGAGGAACAAGATGGCGCTATAGCTATCGTTTGCCCAACGAGGCTGTACGAAGGTGGACTCGCGCTTGAAGATGCGGCGAAGTTCTTCTTTCCTGGCGAGTCGCGGGTGCGAGCATTGTCCGAAATTCCTCTGCACGATGCAGAGCAAGGACGCGCCGGACGGATTGACTGGGTGTTGGTTGCCCTTGACGACGGCGGGGAGGTTGCTGACTTCGGCTCTCTAGAAGCCCAATCCGTCTACATCAGTGGAAATCTGAGGACGACCTTCGAAGCATATATGGCTAACCCGAGCCGGTACAGCGGTCCTGAAGCAATGTTTCGGCCCGACTATCTTTCTTCCACGCGGAAACGACTGGCCCCACAGCTGAGCTACAAGGGAGAGATCTTGGCCCATTGGGAGAAGAAATTCGCGGTGGCCGTGCATGACGCGTTCTTCGATCAGCTACCCAAGTTTAAGTCTGTCGACCCGAAAGTTGCAAACTTCGTATGGTTGATATATACTCTCCAGCGGGGCAGCCCAACTGGCCGCTATAGGTTAGCCCGATGTCACCCGGTCTATACAAGTTTCGAGAGCGTGCAGGAAGTCTTCCTGATGCCGTCTATTGGTGAAGAACGAGAGTTTCGACACGCTCTCACCGAGGAGTTGCGTAAACCCCGGCGAAGCATTCCTCTCCTGTTATAGTCTTGGATTTGGAACTTGGGGTATCTTTGACGAGGGTAGATTATGACCCAGCTATTCTTCTGGGCCCCAGAAGCGATTGTCAACGTGGCCCAAGTTCGGCACCGTAGCCCCCTGCGTTACCCTGGAGGTAAAACCTGGCTGGTTCCGCGAGTCAACTATTGGCTCCGCAGCCTTCCTCAGCGCCCCACCGAGTTCTTTGAACCCTTTGCTGGAGGCGCAATCGTTGCTTTGAGCGTTGCTTTCGAGGAGTGGGCTGAGCATGTGACAATTGTGGAGTTAGACGAGGATGTGGCGGCACTCTGGCACACCATCCTTGATGATGAAGGTGGAGCCCAGTGGCTTGCCGACCGAATTACCAGCTTCCCTATTACGCTAGAGAATGTCCAGGTTTGTTTGGCGGAAAGCGGGGGCACGGTTCGGGAAAGAGCCTTCCGAACTGTTCTTAGAAATCGAGTGAACCGGGGTGGAATTTTGGCCCCCGGAGCAGGGTTAATAAGGTATGGGGAGAACAACAAAGGTATCCTCTCACGTTGGTATCCTGTGACAATAGCCCGTCGGATTCTAGATATCGGCGAAATACGTCACCGCATTCGCTTCATCGAAGGGGATGGGTTAGCCGTGATTGAGCAAAACGCAGAGAATGCGAACGCGGTGTTCTTCATTGACCCTCCCTACACAGCTGGTAATAAGAGCGCGGGGTCGCGTCTTTACCGCTATTCGGAACTCGACCATGAAGAACTATTCCATCTGACTAGTGAGCTTTGTGGCGATTTCTTGATGACCTACGACAACGATGACAGGCTACGCGCACTTGCCGAACAGCACAACTTCGATACCCAAGCGGTGGCAATGAAGAATACGCACCACGCCGAAATGACCGAACTGCTGATAGGGAGAAATCTGAATTGGTGCAGACAAGCGAATGGGCAAGCAGAGATAGCTGAAGAAGCTGGGAACAATGAGTGAGTGCTGCTGGCCGCACTCGCGGTAGGCCAGCAGCAAGAGCGCCCGGCGCAACTGTTCGCGCGTTCTCTGCTTCATGGTTGCTCCTGAGTGGGCCGGCCGCTACGTTGGCGGCCGGCCCACCCTTGACCTACTCAGGCTTCGTGATCCTCTTCCTGCCAGGCAGCCAGTAGCTCCTGGGCTACCTGGAGCGCCGCGGCGCGGAAATCATTCCCGCTCTGGCCCTCATGGGGCAGGAAGGTGATCAGCTGGCAATCGTCCTGGACATCATCCAGCACGAGCGCGTCCAGGTCCTGGCCAGCAGCGATGTACACGTGCCGGCCGTACGGTCCCGGCATAGCGGGGGCAAGCTCGAGTTGACCAGTCGCCGTGATGGCGCGGCTCAGCTCTTCCAGCGTGAGCAGCATAGTTGGGGCTCCTCAGCTCGCTTCCTGGTAGCGCCCGGCCTGCCCGTTCAGTGACCCGTACAGGGTCAGTTGTTTGCCCGGCAGGAGCGCTCGCGGGATGAAGCTCGCCGGCGCCTCCAGGGGCTGCCAGGAGACCCCACCATCGCGGGAGCGGTGGTACCGGGTGCAGAGAACCAGGGGGTCAGGGTGCACCCCGATCCAGTACGTGGCATAGCCGCCGCGTTGCGGGTCATAGGGCAGGCCGGCGCTGATTTCTGCCCACGTCTGGCCGCCATCCGCAGACCGCTGCAGCCGGCGGCCGGCCAGGTACAGTGTTCCCTCGCGCGGGTCGATGGCCAGCCAACCGCCGTCGGCGTGGACGTGACGCCAGTTCAGCCCGCCATCGGTCGAACGGAACGTACCGGCGTAGGCTTCCAAGGCGTAGAGCGCGCCGTCGACGGGGTTGACCAGGAGTTGGCCGACGGTGCCCGCGGCCTCCTGCGGGGAACCGCGGATTGGAGCGGGCGTCGCCAGAAACCACGTCTCGCCGCCGTCCACCGACTTGTAGACACGGCCGGCCCAGCTGCCGGCATAGAGCACACCGGCGTGCCCGGGGTCCAGAGTCAGGGCAAAGATACGCTCCGCGCCCAGGCCGGTCGTGCACGGCTTCCAGGTGACCCCGCCGTCCACAGAACGGTAGATACCGGGCAGTGGCAGGAACGAGGTCAGGTCTCGCCGGGCGGCGTAGAGTTGCTGGCTATCGAAAGGGTCGACCAGCAGAACGTGGGGATAGCGCAGCTCCCGGCTCAGCACGGTCCAGGTGGCGCCGCCATCAATGCTGTGATAGAGGCCTTCGCTCCCCCCCAGGTAGATATGGGTGGGGTTGTGGGGGTCGCCCGTGACGGCGCCGATCGGTCCGGTGGGGACCGACAGAATGTTGAAAACACCAGGTTCGGTCAGATACGGATCCATGATTTCTCCTTGCTGCTGTTGTCGCGTCCAGCGGGACTCGGGCAGGCGGATTCACTGGCCGAACCCCAGGCCTCTTTCCCGCAGGGAGACGTATCTTTGCTGGGTCACGATCAAGTGGTCAAGTACGTCCACACTCAAGAGCCGGCCGGCCGCGACGACCTCGCGGGTCACCGCGGCGTCTTCGGGACTCGGGGACGGATCCTGGCTAGGGTGATTGTGGATCAGGAGGATGGCCGCGGCGTTTTCCCGCACGGCCTCCTTGAATATCTCGCCCACTCTTACGAGCGAGGTGTTGATGTTCCCGACATATACCACGACGTGGCGGATCACCTGGTGGCGGGTATCCAGGAGCAACACCCGCAGTTGTTCCTGATCCAGGTGGCCCATCTCGACCATCAGCAGGGCGGCCACGTCCTCGGGGGAGCGGATCTGCAGCCGCTCCACCGCGGGGGTCAAGAGCAGCCGCCGGCCCAGCTCCAGGGCGGCCTTGAGTTGGGCGGCCCGGGCCGGCCCCAGTCCATGCTCCTGGGTTAGTTCACTTACATTGGCCCGCAACAGCCCGTGCAGGCCACCGAATTTGCCCAGCAGCATCCGCGCTTCCCCGAGGGCTTTTTCCGGCTGCCCCCCCAGGACGAGGGAAACGATCTCCGTCTCGGAAAGGGCCGCCGGTCCCATGTCGTTCAGGCGGGCGCGCGGGGTGTCGTAACTTGGGAGTGGGTAAACAGCACCGGCTGCTATGCCGCCACCGGCGGCGAGGGGTGTTCCAGTTCCCGTCATCTTGAACATCTCCACGTTTTCATTTGCCGCCTGGTTGCACCCTGCGCTCTGCGCAGGACACTTTCCAGACCAGCTGGGATTCACTCTGCCAGAAGAGATATAGCCCTTGGTTCATTGGGGCAAACTTGGCAACTTGCTAGACGTGGGAATCCAACGTTATCACCTTTCACTCGCGCGGGAGGGGCCTGTTGCGGCCCCTCCCGTGGCTTCTACAGATAGGCCACCAGTAGGGCTGGAGCTTCTCGACCGGGCCTAGTCTCGGCACTTGTAGATACCCGCGCCATAAAAACGGCGCGACAAGATCCCCCTGCTCTAGCTGGTGGGAGTAGCCTCCCGCTGCGCTTCAGCAGCGCTTTCATGGTATTCATAGCCATCGGCTCGCTGCAACAGCACCAGGTGTTTTGGGTGTACATCGAACCCGTTCAGACCGAAGGAGGGCCGGTGCCGGATGGACACGCGCCCGACATGCACCCCCGCGAATTTCCCGTGCGGGATAGTAGCCCGCACCAGGTCGCCGGTCTGGAAGCCCATGTAGCGCTTCTGCCGGGGGGCGTGCCGGATGGGGAAACCATAGCGGTCGGTCCCGCACCGCTGACGCCTACCGTGCCCAGCGGCCTGGATGATGAGCGGCGTAAGCGTCGGCGGCACATCCATCTGGGCGCCACTTACGCCGACACAGGCCGCGTCGGTCCAGTGCGCCTTGGGCAGACTCAAGCGGGTGCGGTTGTACTTGGTCCGCCCGCCTGTCCCGGTCTCCACCGGTAGGCCCGTTGCGCCGAGCGCCCGCCATAGCGCCCAACGGGTAGCGTTGATCGCTGCGGCCGCCTGGAGCGACTGACGGGCCCGCGCCTGGACCTCGGGGTGGCCAAGCTCCGCCGCCGTCCGATTGCCCTTGGCCTGATTGCACTTCCGGCAGGCCAGCGTGAGGTTGCTGACCCGGTTGCTGCCGGAGCCTTGGGGTACAATGTGGTCGATCTCCAGGGGAATACCGGTAGCGCCGCAGTAGGCGCACCGCCGGCCCCATTTCTCCAAGAGATATTCCCGGATCTCGTAGCCCAGCAGTTCGCCCTGCTGGTACTCACTGCCGGAAATCTCCGGATTCTGCAGCTTTTGCGTATCGAACTTGGCCAGTTCGACCGAGATTGTAGCAATGGGCGCCCACCGCCGTAGCCGCGCGACCCAGGTCAGGATGTTCGCGACCCGGCTCTGCAGGCTGGGCGGGAGCCACCCGGCCGGCCGGCGGCGGTTCTGGAAGCGCGGTTCCCGATGGCGGCACTTCCGCCTCCGCCGGTTCTGCCGGAGCGCCCGCCGGGCCAGAAGCTTGCGCTTGATTTGCTCGCCCCGGTGGTGGAGTTCGCCGGCCCAAACAACCTGGCCGGTTTCCTCCTGGACAAGGGCGAGCCCCGTCGTCGTGCTTCCGGGATCGATCTTCACCCGGTGGGGATGGACAGTCGATTCTTCGATCGTTCGGTCAGATAGGATAATGGTGAATGGGCGCTGGCGGAAGATGGCCGCCCGCCTGGCCTTTAGCAGCTGTCGCGCCCGCGCCGGGTGGCATGGGTCGAGCGGCTGCTTGTCTTTGCTCAAAACGAATACTCGTTGCATTTGGTGCTCCTTACGTTCTTTCTCGGCTTATGCCGGTAATGTGCGCCTCGCCGCTGTTTACAGGCAGCACATCCCCCGCACCCTGGCCTAGACCCTCGGCCTGTTTAATGCGGGAGTTGCAGAGTCCGGAGCTGGCGCGCGCACTCCGGAGTGCGTTCGGAAACTCTCCTGTAAACGTAGCCCCATCAGGCTAGCGCCTGGTGGCTGGGGCTGGTCAGCCGGGCCTGCGGGTTGCCCCCACAAGCCGCCGAGTTGAGTCGGCAGTCGCTGACAGTGGGCCAGGGTGAAGCGGGTGGGCCAGTAGAAGATATGCTGTTGTCCCCGCCCGCAGACAGACCCTGTTCTTTGACCAGATCGTAGAGAGTGCGCAGTCCTTCGAGCACGGCACTGGGATCGACTTCCTCAAGTGGGCCGAGAGTTGGCCCCAGGGCCGGCCGGCTGTCAGCCGGCAGCCCCTGCGGTACGGCAATCTGCGGCACAGTTGTCTCCTCGCCAGCATGGCGTTGGTATGCTAACCAAGGTTGCTCGGGGTGAGTTTCCACCCCGAGCAACCGGTCTACGGCCTACTCCTGCGCCCGGGGTCCGGTCCCAGGTGGGCGATCCGCTCGCCTGGAACTGGTCGAGCGCTCTTGCGGTGCCTACACCTGCATCGGCATGACGACGTAGAGAGCGTCGTCCGACCGCCGCAGGCGGGCCTCCTCCGACCAAGGCCAGAAAACCCCCGGCCGCGTGTTATCCTGGAGATCGATGGCCACGGCATCCGTGTCCATAGCCGCCACCAGATCGAGGACGTAGCGTACGTTGAATGCGCAGGTGTGGCGCTCGCGCAACCACTGCGCCACGCGGGTCCGGGCCTGCTCCGGGTCGGTGATCCGCAGGGGGTAGCCCGACACGCCAGGCGTGTCGACGACGCCCACTGCCACCAACAGGTCCATGATGGCCCGGCACTCCACCGCGGACAGCTCTTGCCCACGCCGGGCCAGACCCTGGACCAGTTCCGTGACCGCCGGCCAGGGCATGGTGACCGTGACCTCGGCCGCGGTGGCCAGGAGCTCGGACGAGGGCTCGTAGCGGAGCCCATCTTCGCGTTCCCCAGAGTGAGCGAGAAAGACCCCATTGAGGGTGCTCTGCTGCTCCCGGAGGGGGACTGGGAAAGACTTACTGCCGGCGCTGTCTCGGACCGCCAGTCGTTCGTGGGTCCAGTCCAGCACCATGATGTTGGCATGCTCCTTGATTAGGGGCGCCAGCAGCTGCAGTCGGGCGAGCAACTCGGCCCGCGGAACCACCAGGCGAGTGCAGTAGCGGGTGGGGATAATCGCCTCGTAGTCCGGGTAGCGGGCCTCCACCAGGTTGGCGACCAGCGTCAGGGGGCCGCTCTGGAAAGACACCCGGTCATACCCGGCGTTGTAGACGAACGGGGCGGCCGGCTCGTACTCCTGGGTCACCGGATTGTAGACACTGCGCTCCTGCTGGGCCGGCTGCTCCGCCCGGTGCAGAAAGACCCGCACTGGCGCGCTAGCCTTGGCCAGCAGCCCGGCGAGCTTTTTCAGGGCCGCGGCCGGGATGAGGAAATCGGCCGCTTCGTCCGTGCCGGCCTGGACCAGGATGGTTCGCTTGGCCAGGCGGAAGCCATCAGCGGCAACCAGCGTTAAGGTGCCCCCCTGCAAGCGGGCCAGGACTGCCGTCATTGCCGGCCGGAGCTCCTCGCTGGACGCGGCGAAAACCACCTCCAGGATGGCCTGGCGGAACACGGCGGGGTCCACCTGAAAGCACTCGCTGTCCCCACCGGTCAGGTCGGGGAAGCTGACCAGGTCCGCGGCCGGCTTGCCCGGCAGCGCGATTTCGACGTCGCCGGCCTGGACAATGAGCTGGCGGTCCGTCACTTGCAAGGTAGTCGGTATCTTCGGGGGCAGGCGCCCGACCAGGTTCTTCAGCAGGGCGTACGATACCGCCACACTGTCCTGGCCAGGAGCATGCGCGCCCAGTGTCTCTACCTGGTAGGCCAGGAAAAGCGCGAGGTCCGTGCCTTTGAGGACGAGGCTGCCATTGGCTTCGACGATGATGGCCGGATCGCCATAGCTGGTTTCCAACTTCCAGAGCTTCAGGCCGGCAAAGGCCCGCAGGGCCTGCGCCAGGCTGGGCTGTGCTACTACCGCTTGCACCTTCGTTCCTCCTTGCTACCTGGAGCGAGCCACGGGGAGGGGGCGCGCATGGCCCCCTCCCGGGCTGTCCAGGTGACTAGCAGATCGCGAAGCCCCCGCAGTCCCGCAGGAACTCCGCGAACTCTCGCACGTTCGCGACATCGAAGGGGTAGTTGGTTTCCCACGGGCGCACCTGTCCCGTGCCGTTGCAGCCGTTGCAGGGAATAGGGCCCGACCCGATCAAGGGCGGTTCCTGGCGACTGCCGGTCCCACCACAAATCGAGCAGACCTCCCCAGGCAGGGCCGCGAGGGCGGACTGCCGCTCCGCGGCGTACTGGGCGGTGGCGCCCGCGTCGAGCGCGGCCTGCAGCCGCTGCGCCAGCTCCACTGCCTCCGCGTCGTCGAGCCCGTCGCCATCGTTGGAATGGCCGTACTCCACCAATCCGGCGATGTCGGGGGCGATCTCCTCGCAGTAGCACCACAGCGGGTGCCAGTACCACACGTTATTGCGGAAGTACTCCCCTTTTTCCGAGCGTGGCGCTTTGCCGAAGACATCCATACCCATGGTTCATCCTCCTTTTTCTTGCCGCTGGGCGGCGGCTCGTCTTTTCCCGTACAGCACGGGAATGCTCTTGCCCACGCGCTTTTCCCCCACCCGGCCGCGCCATCAGAGCAATGCTCTGGGAACGCAGGAAGGTGAGGACATGCGGGTAGGCCCGTCCTATTCCAGCACTTCACTACCAGTGAGGTGCCGAATAGCCTATAGGTTGTCAAGGTACTGGCGGTATATCACCGGCCGCGGCGCAAGAAGGCCGACCCTCCTGCGCCGGGGCCGATGGCCGAGGCCAGCCGCCTCGGCTACCGGTTCGTCACTCTGTGCTTGGTTGGGGTGGATATCCACTCCCATCAATCTGGCTGCCAGCCCGCCGCCCAGACATCGCGGCAGAGGCCGTGGGGAACCTGCCATTTCTCGCCGGTCACCAGCAGGTCTCCGGGGCTGGCCCGCCGGGCACACGCTGGGCAGATGTCCTTGCGGACGACTGCCCAGCCCGCGATGTGCCGCGCGCTTTCATCAAGACCCGGCCGAACTACATACCACACCGGCCAAGCCGATTCGGACTCCCCCCAGCGGCTAGGGGTCTTGGTCAGCACCCAGTGGTGCAGAAGGTAGTGTTCACCTTCTTCCAGCGCGCTCACCGGGGGAATCTCGCCCTTGAAGATGTGGGGCGGCCGGCCTCTTAGCTCGGCCAGTTCGCGCAAGGTGGCGGCCCATTCCGACAACGCGGCCGCCAGCACGCCCGGCTGGGCGCTGCGCGCCAACTCATCGGCAGCGTACGTGAGCGTATAGCGCTCCTCAGAGGTCAACGGCAGGGCGCGGACCGTGGCGCAAGCTGGCCACGAGGCGCCGTCAATCGACCAGCTCCAGCCGTCCCGGCCGCAGTCCGCCGGCGTCGGCGGCTGCCCGCACAGATCCCAACCATAGAGGGTGCCCACGCGGCAGCGGTGCAGCCCGGGCCGCAGGCTGTGATCAATGCCGGTCAGATCAGGGCCGGGGCCGGCGTCCTGGCAGTACGCGCAGCGTTCCCCGTCGCGGGGATCCGCCGAGTCCTTCAAGCACAGGCAGAGGTACAGGGTCGTGCCCGGCGGGAGGATGTAGCGCGCCGCACCCGGGTTGTAGTGCTCCCAGGTGCAGTCAACGACAAAGCCCGGGTCGCCGGCCGTGGAACGGACAAAGAACCGCGCATTGCAGCGGTCGCACCAGACCGCGGCGCCATCGCTGCTCGTAAACTCCGTGCCGCCGCACAGGGGGCACTTGATGAGGGCGAAGGGCGGGAGATGGCGGCATTCGCGTTGCAGGGTGACGCCCAGTTCCTCCTGGACCAGCTCCTCGAGGCCGTGCCACGCATTCATCGCGGTGACCGCCGGGGTAGCGGTGATCTCGACCGTGTCCTCTGCGGCCAGGGGTTGGCCGACCAAGGCGACGAGCTCGCCCGAGGGGAGCCGGTAGACATACTCCGTATCCTGGCGGTCGTTGCCCAGCCAAACCGGGGCTCCTCCCAGGTCCAGCAGCCAAGCGCCGCTGGGTACGGCGACCTCCCGACCTCCGACCAGCCGGCCCCCGCGTGCCGCGAACTGCCAGGATCGGGGGGTCCGGAATGTTCTTGCTGTAGTCAAGCAGAGTACGCGCTGCACAAGGTTCCTCCTGTCGCTGCTATTGGCACTGTGGGCACGGGGGCGGGCGCGCGAACTCATACTCCGATCTGCTGGAAGTCAACCTCCTCATAACCCATCCGTTCGACCATCATGCCGATGGCCTGGTCCGGCCGGCCGCAGGCCAGCTGCATGGCCTGGTCGAAGTCCTTCACCACGGCCTGCTTTGGTTTTGTAGTGGGGTGGGTCACGACGAAGAGCTCCCCACCCCGACCCCGGAACAGATAGACCATGGCCTCCTCCTGAGCATAGAACTGGTGAGAATGCTTACGCTGTTAGGGGTGGGATGCCAACCGCAACCAAGGGGCGTGTGACTCAAAGCAGCTTATAATAAGCGGCCTCATGCCAGCGCCTCTCCAGCGGGGCCGAAGCTGCTTCTTATAACCAGCTTCTATTCTTGCCCGCTGGAACCGGAGGGGCTCCGGGCGGAGCCCCTCCGGTTCGTCACGGTCCTCTTCGGGAACCTAGAGCGGGATTTCCTCCAGCTCTTCCTCTTCCGCGACCTCGCTCTCCGCCCCGGCCGGCGCAGAGCCGTTGCCCCGGGGCAGGAGCACCAGGTCGTTCGCCACAAGATCCGTGACATACCGGATCTGGCCGTCCGCGCCCTCGAAGGAGCGCGTCTCGAGACGACCGGACACGTAAACCGGCGAACCCCGCTGGACATACTGGTTGGCAATCTCCGCCAAGCGGCCCCAGGTTGTCACCCGGAACCATTCCACTTTCTCCTGGAGCTGGCCCTCAGCGTCGCGCCAGCGGCGGTTGACGGCCACGCGAAAATTGGTGACCGCCCGACCGACCGCGGTGTAACGCATCTCCGGGTCGGCGCCGACGTTACCCATGATCTGACACACATTTATCCCGCGCACTGCTTTCCTCCTCTGTACATAGCCCACCCCTGGCCCCTCACGGGGCCCCGGCCAGGGGCTGGTACGGCCCCCGCCAGGAGGGGGTACTACTCATAGTGCCGGCCGCAGTGGTGGAGCCAGGGTCACGGAGTGTCACTACCCCGAGAATTCCGCCCGGCAGCCGCAAGCGCATGGGCAGCGCCTACTTGCGTGAGGCAGTAGCCATAACCATCGCCCCTTTGTCGCAAGCGGAAATAGCGGGCGGGGAGGCCCTGGGCGATACGCTGGCCGTCGCGCTTGACGTCGAAGTAACCGGATTGCCGTACGGCCACGATGCCCACATACGTACCCTTGTACTTGCCGCTGAGTACCACGACCTTCACGAGGTCGCCGGTTTGGAATCCCTGGATCCGCTTCCGACGGGGTAGGTACCCCCGGGGGAAACCGCTCGCGTCCACGTTGGTGCGGCGGTACTGCCCCCGACCACGGGCCTGGATAGATAGCGTCCGCGGGTCCGACAGCGTAATACGCTCGGGGGTAGATGCGCCTACGCACAGGGCATCCAGAGCATGGGTTTTCGGCAGGCCCAGCCGGGTGCGGTTGTACTTCGTCCGCCCGCCTGTCCCAACCTCCAACGGCAAGCCCAGGGACCGGAGGTCCCGCCACAGCGCCCAGCGAGTGATATTGATCGCCGCGGCCGCCTGAAGCGGCTGGCGGGCCCGTGCCTGGACCTCGGGATGCCCGAATTCCTCTGCCGTCCGATTGCCTTTGGCCAAGTTGCATTTCCGGCAGGCCAAGGTGAGGTTGCTGACGCGGTCGCTGCCGCGGCCCTTGGGCACGATGTGGTCGATTTCCAGGGGGATGCCGGTAACGCCGCAGTAGGCGCACCGTCGACCCCATTTCTCCAAGAGGTACTCCCGGGTCTCGTAGCCCTGCAATTCGCCCTGCTGGTACTCCGTTCCCGCAATCTCCGGGTTCTGGAGCAGTTGGGTATCGAAGCGGGCCAGCTCCAGCGAGAGGGCCATGATAGGGACCAAACGCCGGTAGCGCCGGACCCAGGACAGGGCATTATCCACTCGTGCCCGCAAGCTCGGCGGCAGCCAGCCGGCCGGCCGGCGCCGGTTCAAAAAACGTGGGGCGCGGTAGCGCAAGTTCCGAGTGCGGCGGTTGCGGCGGTAGGCCCGGCGCTGCTGCATACGCGGCTTGATGTCCTGTTTGTGGTGCAACTCGGCCAGGTGCAACACCACGACTTGCGGGCCGGCCTCGCGCACGATGGCGATCCCGGTGGTCCTGCTGCCGGGATCAAGTTTCAGGCGCACTGGCTGCACGACCCCACCCACCCGGTTTTTGAGCCGGATGGTGAAGGGATGCAACCGGTGCACGACGGCCCGCCCAGCCCGCAGGAGGTCCTTGGCCCGTGACGGGCGGGTGGGCATCAGGGGCTTTCCTTGCCGGTCTAGCACGAACACATACATCGGAGTTACCTCCACCCCGCCTCGCGGCGGGTGACGTCGGCGAGTTGGCTTTCCCGCCGGGCTCCCCTCGGGCATGTTGGCAGCCGGGTGCGCTTGCGCGCCGATCCGGTCCGTTTCGTGCCTACCCCAGGGCTTGTCTGCAACCGGATCTTCCAGAGCGGCGGGTTGAGGAAGCGCCCGCCGGTGGGTCTGCGATCCTGCCACCAACGTAGCTGGGTCTAAACGCTCGCTGGGCTCCCCAGCTGACCCTGGTCAATCAGGCTTGCGGAGTTGCCTCCTCAAGCCCGCGGTTTTAGCCGCGGGGAGATTGACCTTGACGGCCTGCTCCAAGGGCGTTCTCTCCCCAGCCAAACTACGCACGGTACTCCCGGTGGGGAAACTGGGTCTTGCCCTGGACATGGATTGAGAAACACGACTGGTCGCCGTCACTGACTGTCATGGCGCTGATTCTCGCCTGTCTTAGCCCTCCTCTCCGCTGCTTACCCCGCTTTCTTCCTCGGGCTGCCCCCGCGCCTTCCACGCCGCGATGTCATCGCGGTGCGTCTGGATAAAGTCGCGGATGGGAGCCGCGATCAGCCGCTCCTTGACGTCGGCCAGGGTCGGTTCAGCAGCGAGCGCGTGGCGGATAGGGGCCACCACGCCGCCTTCCTCGCCGACCTCTTCCGCCGGGTCAATGCCCAGCGGGACCCAGACGGCATAGGACGGCAATGCGGTCGGAACGCCGCGGGCCGTGCTGAGGATGCGGCTCGCGGCCCGCAGGTAGCCGCGCAGCGCCTTGCGCACGGCATTCACGTGCCCAGCGCTGCTCGACTTCACCGTCAGGGTCACGAACCCCTCGTAGCCGGCCAGCCAGAGCTCCCGGCAGATTCCGAGGTAGCGGTTCCGGCTGTGGACCCCGGGGCCAAAGCTGGCGACCCGGGTGCCGTCCTTGCGGAACAGCTCCGTTTGCTGCGCGACGAAGGCGAAGTGCAGCCCCGTTGTCACGATGGCGGGTTCCTTGGTCTTGCCGTGCCTGACTTGGCGCAACTCCACGGGGTGGGCCACGCCGGCGATGACGACCGCGGAACCGATCTTGGCCGCCAGGTCGAGCGTGGCAGCGAAGTTATCGAGGGGGATCTCGAAAGCGCCCTCATCTTCTTCGCCCGGCCGGCGCACTTTGTGGCCGATCTGAATCCAGGGATAGCGCGTGCCCTCCTCGGGCGGCAGGAATCCGGCCACCTGGTCCAGCCAGGCCGGGTCCTGTTCTTGCGGTGGTGCTTCTCTTTGGGTAACCATCGATTTCTCCTTGGCTACTCTGCCCCCGAACCATCAGCAATGTGCTGTGGGCCCGACGGGGGGCACGAATTCTGCCCCCGTCGGCGGGGGATGTTCCGGTGGTGCTCGTGGTACTCGTCGTTGCGAATGGAAAACCAATCGCAGCAAATCACGCCCAGGCGGTAAAGCGCTTCCGCAACCATGCCATCAGAGGAAATCCCTGGAAACACGGCGGAGTGAAGCGCGACGGCTGGGCCCGTCCCGTTACAACCTGGTGCTCACGCAGCAGGTGGAAACGGCTATCTGTTGGTAAGGTGCTAGGACTGTGCTGGGGTCCTATGCCTGCCTGACAGCAGAAGAAGGTCTTCTGCCGTCAAGCCGGAATACAACCCGGAAATCTGCCCCGCCTGTCCCTCGAGGGGACCAGGCTGCGCGGTGCGCGGCCGGCCGGGCTTTCGTATTGAGTTGTAACGCTGCCGGATCCCAGCTTTCCGGTTAAGCGTTGGCCATGATCACGACCAGAACCGCCGCCAGGATGGCCGCGGTGATCCACAGGACCAGGCCGATGACCAGGCATCCGCGCAGGCAACCGCTCTTGAAGCGGGCTTTGAGTGCCCGGATGCCGGCCAGGAGCGCCGCCCAGATCGCGAGACCCACGAGCAGGCCAATCATTGCTCCTCCTCCTTCCACGTGCGGGCCGCGACGATCGTCGTGGCGCGAGTGGCGATCAAGTCCCCCAGGGCCGCAAAGTCCAGGCGCGTGGGCAGCCCCCGGGCGAACAACGTCTCGTCCGCGACGCCGGCGGCGATCAAACCGCGGGCCTCCTCAAAGGCGCTGGCCAGACCAGGGGTAACATCATGCACCGTCGACTCCAGGGCGCGACGGAGGGCCCAAACTGGCACACGCATTGGGCACCCCCATCACTTTGGTAGGCCGAGGCCATCGCCCAGGGCCAAACTAACCCGGCCGCCGAGCAGCGCCAGGACGATGGCTACGACCAGGACGACGAGCACGAGGATGAGCGCGTAGCCGAGCAGCGCCTGTCCCCGGGCTTTCGCCCGCGCCGCGGCCGCGATATTGGCCTGCCAGATCCGGGAGACGGTGCCTTCAGGCAGCGTCCGCTTGATCTGCACGCCCACGCGCCGCAGGGAGTCACGGACCTCCCGCGTGATAAAGAGCGGATCCAGGCCCGGCTGTCCGGCCAGCATAGCCAGCGACACCAGGACCTCGTTGCTCACCACCTCCGCCAGCGTGGTGGCCGTCTGATTACCGTTGTTACCGCGCATCGCATTCCTCCTCTTTCCCACCGTCGGAGAAAGCGACACGCGCCTCCCGCAGGGGAGAGTGTCGTTCTCCCCGCGGGGGATACTTGGGCGCCTCGAGGGCGCGGCCGAAACCGTCTTGCTGTTTTTGCTCCAGAAAACACAAAACCCCCGCTGGGGCGCATCTTACGCACCTCTTGGGGGATTCTGCCCAAACGATTTGTCTTGGGTTCTGGTGATCGTCCGCTGTAGCCGACCTGGTCTTGCCTGCTGGGGCGGGAATAGATCTCTGACCGCGACGGCATGGACCGGACGAACGGGGGGCTCAAAAGCTCGGTGGTGAAGGATCTGAGCGGTTCTGGCAGCTCTGGGAAACTTGCGGGCCTGGTTTGGGCCGTGCTCGGTCCACAGAGTGATCTTCTTTAGCCCAGGCGCGAAAACCGCGGCCAGGCCAAAGCATAAACACCCGGCACAGTGCTCGCCCCATCAGCTGACTTGCTGGCAAGGCGAAATGTGGCGGGTTCGTCCCAACCAAGCTCAGCTTGCTAGACGCAAGGAGAGCAGGAAGGACAGCGAGATGGTAAGGTGCAGAAGGTTGTGAGCTACCAAAAGGTGGAAACCCTTTGGCTTCCTGGTTCGGCGACTGCCGCGGCTGGGGAACACCCAGAACGTCTTATGCGGTCTCCCCAGGCGTCTGCCTTTCCGTGGCTCCCACGGTAGGGGCTCGCGCGATGACGACCGCCGCGTTGTGGTCGCGATCGTGTTTCGTGCCACAGCCCGGACAGGTCCAGAAACGCTGATGCAACCGCAATTCGTCGTTCACTGCCCCACAGACGTGGCACGTTTTGGACGAGGGGTAGAAGCGGTCGATTCGCTCCACCACCGCGCCATACCATGGCGCTTTGTAGGCGCACATCCGGCCAAACATGCTCCACCCACTGTCGCTGATGGCCTGGGCCAACTTGTGGTTCTTGACCATCCCGGCGACATTCAGATTCTCCAGCTTGATAACGCTGTAGGTGGTGACGAGCCGGTGGCTCAGCTGGTGCAGGAAGTCCTGCCGTTGGCGGGCCACATGTTCGTGCTGGCGGGCGAGTTGGACGCGGGCCTTTTCGCGGTTGCGGCTGCCCTTTTTCTTGCGTGACAGGCGGCGGTGCAGCCGTTGCAGTCGCCGCTCACTCTGGCGCAGGTACTGTGGATGCGGCACCTTCTCCCCCGTGCTCAGGACGGCAAAGTGCTGCAGCCCCAGATCCACCCCGACCGCTGGACCGGTGTTGACCGCGGGGCTTAGCTCCACCTCACACTGGACGGACACGTAGTACTCGCCGCTCTTGGTTTTCGAGACGGTGACGTTCTTGGGCGTGCCCTCCAGTGGGTGGTGGAACACGGCCTTGACCCAGCCGACTTTGGGCAGATAGACATGGCGGCCGTCGAACTTGAAGCGCTGCGGGTAGCGGATGGCCTGCTCTTTCTTGCGGGACTTGAACCGCGGGTGGTTAGCACGGCCCTCGAAAAAGTTGCGGAAGCCCCGATCCAAATCCTCGATCTTGGCCTGCAGAACCTGGCTATCGGCTTCTCGCAGCCAGGCATATTCAGGATCATGTTTCAAGGCTGTGAGCCGCCGCTTCAGCTCGTAGAAGGACAGGCCGTGCCCGTGCTGCCGGTAGTATGTCGTGCGGGTAGCCAATGCCCAGTTGTAGACAAACCGCGCATGCCCAAATTGGACCGTCAAAGCCACAGCCTGGGCCTGGTTGGGATAGAGGCGATAGCGAAAAGCTTTGTGCAACATGACCTGGTCTTCCCGTTGCGCCATTTGCCATCCAGATCCATTGTATAACCGAACAAAAGTTCTGTCAAGAGCTGATGCCGCTGAAACCTTTCCCGGACTGCAACACCATGTCGTACGGGCCATCTTTGACGGCCCGAGGGCGCCGTTTCCTACGCGCTCGGGCCGGCCTAGAACCGCCCGGAGTGCGGCCATCCTCAGGGTTACACCTGGTCCGCAGCCGCAAAAAACTGGACCACGGTGTCCGGACTTTGCGTGGCCGCCCGCTCCAGAAGCTCCTGGACCGCCGGGTATTGGCGCACCCGAGAAAGCAGGAAAGCCGCGGTAGAGCGCAGACAGGCCGACGGGTCCTGCAAGAAAGACGCCACCTGTTCCAATCCGGCCCCGGAGTATTGCAACTGCCCAAAAGCCTGTTGGAGAGCTTCCAGCTGCGGCTGCGTCACGGTACTTCCTCCAGTGGCTCGGCATCAGCGATGGCCCCGACCAAGCTGCCGTGGTTGTCCCGTCCAGGGATCCCCACCCCTTCTTCGTCCACGGGGTGCAGCCGCACCCGCACTTGGTGCACCGGGACCATAGTGAACTGCGTGGCCACCAAGTCGATCACGGTGCGGCGGATATTCGCCTCGGCGACCGGAGCGGCCAGGTCGGGGTGCTCGCGCACCACGGCGGCGTGCAGCGCTTCGTAGGCCTCCACCGGGAGGGCCTGGCGCAGCGCGTACCAAACGGGCTGGTCCAGGTCGCGCTGCTGGAGGTAACCCTCGACGTGGACCACCCGCCCTTTGGCCTGCTTGGTCCGCAGGAGCGCTGCGGTCTGCTGATCGATCGAGCCCGGCTGGATGATGATGTACAGGAAGTCGAACTCCATGGGCCGACCATCGCGATCGGCGCGGGCTGGCAGGTTGTCGGGGCGGTAGACGATAACGGGAACAGAGATACCGGAAACGAGTCGGCGGGCCTGGCCGGCGATCCGGCCAACGAGGGAGAAGCTGTTCTTACGCTCTTCAGGCATTGGCGCCTCCTTGTGTGTCTGCTGACTGGCTCGGTCCTGCATTAGGATTATAGCATATCTTGTCTAAACTGTCAAGTAGTAACTACGAGATACATTGACCGTTTTCTTGCCACCCGTCTTGGCTTCAAAGCTGTTCCAAGGCAGAAAGGGGAATGATACCTTGCGGAGTTACCGCCCGAGGGGATTCTATAGAGCTAATCTGGAGAGAGAATTCGGTTAGTGGTGTGAGAACTTCACGCTCGTAATGAAGCCGTCGGTCTGGAGATTGCGCAACCGGCTGTTGATGGCTGACAGGCATTGGTCGGCCCGGGATGTCTTCGCAATGCCTTTCTCCAGACCAGTGGCTGCTTGCCTACCACATCGATAGGCGTGGCAAGCTTCAGGCGAGATTGAGGCCCGATTACATTGCGTACTCTCCAAAAACTGACAGCCGCTGCTCTGCACTGGTTGGGGGTGCAGTCTGGAGTGGCTCATTTCGTGGCAAGCGCAGGAGGCAAACGCCCTCAACCCGTAACGCTTTCACGTAGTACATCTCCTACTTGGCCTGGAAGATGTACAAACCTCCTTCGCCCGCACTGACAAGTACATAGCCAGCTCCGGCGACTACACTCCCTGCACCCCCATAAATATCATACAGTATGCTAGCGGATACGCTCTGCGGGTCCGAGATATTCAGAACAAGCAGTCCGCCCCAGCGGTCCAAATCAGCATAAGTAACGTAGGCGTAGCCCTCGATGACCGCTATGTGCCCAGCATTTCGCGGGTAATCGGTACGATAGAAACCAATCTCAATCGGCGCCTTGGGAATGGAAATATCCAACACATATACTCCACTTCCGCCGGCTGTCAGGTATATGTACCCCCTCTCCAGTGCTACGTCACGGAAAGCTGCCCCGGGTATACTGTACGAACCCATTTCAACAGGGGATGCCGGATTCGACACATCGACGACACGCAGGCCGGCAAGCCAGGCGGCGACAAAAGCATAGGTTCCCTCCACCACTATATCGTAAGCATCATCCGGCGGCTTATAGGACCCAGCTTCCACCGGGGCGACCGGATCCGAAACATCTATAATCCGAAGACCTTTGTCCCGGCTAGCCAAGTACGCATAGTTCGCGACTACAGCCACTCTGATAGCTCCCCCCGGCATCGGTAAGAATCCGACCAGGATCGGGCTTTCAGGGTCTGCGATGTTGACAACGCGCAGGCCGGCGACACCGACAACATAGGCATAACTTTCCACTACAGCTACCCCGGCAGCTGCTTCCGGTAACTCATATCTGCTAACCAGAGCAGGGGCCTCGACTTGTGCAAGATCCACCACATATAGGCTGGATGTATTGGTTCCGCCCACAACATAGGCATACCTTCCTGCGACTGCCATATCATGGACCTGGCCTATCGTTGGGTAGAGAGAAACCTCTTTGGGACTTGCCGGGCTGGAAATATCAACAATGCGAAGACCGTTGTAGTAATCCGCAACATAGGCATATGTTCCCCTTACTGCTATGTCTCGGCTCACCTCCGGCGGACCAAGCGTGCCCACCTCTTTGGGGGCACCCGGGTCAGAAACGTCGATGACCAATACCTCCGCATCAAAATCAAAAGTAGCTATATAAGCGTGATTTCCAGAAACGGCCAGCTGGACAACCGGCTGGCCCAGAGGGAGGAAACCCCTTTGCTGTGGGGCTGCCGGGTCTGAAATATCCAAGATATGTAGAGCCCCCCGCGCGCCTACGTAGGCATACTTTCCCGCCACGGCCAAGCCGTAATCACTCCCCTCAATCTTGTAGAAACCAATCTCTTCGGGATTTGTTGGCTGCGTAATGTCGACAATATGTAAGCCATCCAAATCAGTGAAATAGAGGCGGGACCCGGCGATTATCGGATAGAAGGCCCCTGGCAACCGCTCACCCAGGTTCCTCCCGACGAGCGCGGTGGGATCAGAAGCATTGATGACGTGCAACCCTTCCAGTTGGTCTATCGCATAGACATAGCTTCCTGCTGCTGCCACACCTCCAACCAGGTCCGATGTGCTATAACAACTGGTCACAACAGGGTCCGCCGGATTCGTGATATCCACAGCGCATAGGCCACCTTCACGATCATGGTAGGCATATGTTATATAGGTGTAGCCGTCACTGATGGCGATATCCTTAACGAAACCGCGCAAGATTCCCGTCTGGCCCACCCGGATAGGACGGGTGGGCTCGGAGATGTCTATGATATCCAGGTGCGGACCGACCCCCACGTAAGCATAGTTTCCCTCCAACTCTACCGCGGACACTTGTCCTCCTATTTCTCCTACCACGTGGTCTATTTCCGGTGCCAGTTGCGGACTTGGTTGCGGCGTAGCACTTGGGCTCGGCGCCGGCCTGACGGAGGGGCTTGATGTAGGGCCGGAAGTTGGTAGTAGGCTGGTGCCCGGCGTTGCCATAAAAGTTGCCGGAGGCTGCGATGCGATCGGGGGGACCGTGCTTGTTCCAGGTTCGCATCCGGCGAGCAAAACGAACAGAACTGACACGCAAACCAAGCAAATTGCTCTCATCGGTCCTCCTCGATTAAGGCCCGCACAGCAGAAACTCGATGGTCCTCGAATAAGCCCCGGTGTCAATGAACAGTGCTTTGAGTATTCGCTGCACCAACGTCGTTCACTCGTACCGGTGGCGAGGCGGCCGAAACCATAAATAGGTCCAGGCGTCGCCGGCAGTAGTCCAGAATGGCCCATAAGGATTTACTCCCGCTACCCCCTCATAGTTCTCTCCCCACCACAATGCCAGGACCTTGTCATTGTATAACGGTTCATCATCCAAGGAGCGATACGCCTGAATAGCATAGGGCCAATTCCACTTCTTTTCATAGAGGTACAATAGAAGTCGTGTGCCAGCAGCGATACTGATATTAGGATCCTGTACCTCATCTTTACTCAAAAAATCCACACCCACCTCAGCGAGGTATCCCCGCCCACCTTCTGCGATTTGCATAACATTCTTTTCCCCGCCCGGGAGTGTTCCACATACACTCTCTTTGTACAGCATCGCTTTCACGAGGTTGGGTGTAATTCGAGGACTCCGCAAGAGGATATCCGCATAGTACCAGTTCCAGAAATCAGCCCAGCCAGAGACATATTTATCATACCTGTTGAAATCGGGAGCCCCGAAATTGCCAGGCCGATAGTCTCCATCAAGCGCTTCATAACGCTGAACGTCGGAAGGATTGCTCTCAAAGTTGGACGCAATGATGGGGTAGATATCGAGCCTGCGAGGGTTAGCAATTGAGAAGACGGGGCACGCAAACAAGTTGCGAAACAATATACGCCAGGGGATAACCCCCCTCAACCCTGTGGGGTCAACAAGACTCACAGGATTATTCGCAGCGTAGAGGAACCTCTGAAGTGTTGCGGGTTGACTAGAACTGCCTCGCAGTGGGTCTTGGCTCACAAACCTCCCCACCTCCGGCGCATAGTACCGCGCCCGCAGGTAGAGCAGGCCCACGGGCTCGTCCCACCTTTCCCCGCTGAAGCCGTAGCCCGCTGGCTCCGCACCCATCACTTCCCCAAACGGCCCATAGCGGTAGGCAGCAGTCAGGCCGCCATCTTCGCCCAGGTGCAGCCGCACGCTCAGGGCGTCGTAGCCGAGGTAGGTAGTCGTCGTGCTCCCGGCCTGCGCCAGCAGGTCCAGTCCATAGAAGTCGCGCGTGGCCGCGCCATCTGTCTCCTCCGCCAGTACCTGGGAAACGTGGTTCACCAATCCGAAGGGATCCACCACGTAGGTCGTCGTCACGCCGGCCACAATCATCGCGGTCCGGTCGTTCCCGCCATCGTACAGGTAGGCCACCTCCGGCCCGCCGCTGACGCTCACGCTCGCGAGCCTCCCGGCCGCGTCCCAGGCGTACTCCTGCGTCCCATCGGCCAGCAGGTCCCCCCGGTCGTTCCAGGTGTAGGCCGTCGCCGCCCCGGCGCGCGTCACCGTGAGCAGCCGGTCGGCATCATCATAGTCGTACGTGGTGACGATCGTCCCGCTCAACGGCGTCGTCTCGGTCAATATCGTGCGGTTGCCGGTTTCGTCGTAGGCGTACCCGAACCGCACCCCCGTGCTGTAGTCCGCCCTCACCAGGCGGTACAGTGGGTCATAGCTGTATTCTAGCACTACGGTGTAATCTCTGTAAAGCTGCCCGTAGATGTCCGGCCCCTCGGCCGTGTTCCGGTAGTCCGCCCACACCGCCAGGTACCGCCCACGGGCCGAATCGTAGGACAGCGCGGGCGCGGCCTGGGTGTTGGCCGCCTCCGAAAGCGTCTCCACCCCGCTCCCCAGCACCTGTCCATCCCGGTCCACCACCGCCGCGGCGATGTCGCTGTTCGTGGCCCCACTCTGCCAGGCCACGACGTAGCCCCCAGCCCCGTTGGCCGCCACGGCGGGGTACTGCTCGTCCGCGCTCCGGGCGGCGATGGTCAGCTCATCGTATCGCAGGTCGCCATCCGCGGCCACCACCCGGCCGTGGATGTCCCAGTCGCTGCCGTTGTCGTGCTGCCACACGACCAGGTACGCGCCGCGATCCGCGCTCCAGGTTAGCGCCGGAACCTGCTGGTCGCCGTCTGCTTGGGTAATGGCGAAAGCATCACCGGTGGTGGTCTCCGTCAGCGCGCGCTGGCCGTAGACGTCGGCGCCGCTCTTGCCGGCGTTCTGCCAGACAACCAGGTATTCCTGGGCGGCGGCGTTGGCGGCCACGGTCGGGGCATACTGGTCCTCCTCGCCCGCGTAGACCAGGAACTCGTCGCCCGGGTCGCCGCTGTCCCCGGGCACCGCCCGGGCGTAGACGTCGGAGCCACCGTCGCGGGTGTCCTCCCAAGCGATCAGGAAGTAGCCCGTCGCGGCGTTGTAGGCCACCGTCGGGGCGGTCTGGTCGCCCTTGACCGCGCAGAGGGTCAGCGCATTGCCCACCAGGTCGCCGTCCCCGGCCACCCGCTGGGCGTAGATGTTCCAGTCGTCATTCTGCAGGGGCGGCAGCCGCCGGGCCCACACGACCAGATACACGTCATCCTGGGGGTCATAGGCTACCACCGGCGTTTGCTCGAAGTAGCCGCTGGCCTGGGCGATGGCGAACGCGGTTTCCACCAACGCTCCCCCGCTGGCCACGAACTGCCCGTAGATGTCGTCGTTGCCGTCTCGGTCGTCCGTCCACACGACCAGGTGGGTCTCCGCCGCTGTTCCGTAAGCCGCGGCCGGCTGGTCCTGGGCGTCGCCCGCCGGCTCCGCGCTGACCAGGATTTCCTCGTCGTCTAGGGTGCCATCTGCGTCCACGCGCTGGACGTAGACGTCCCACTGACTCCCGCTGCGATAGTCCTGCCAGCCGACGATGTATTCCGCCGTGAGCGTGTTGTAGGCCACCGCCGGGTAGCGCTGGTCGGCATTGCCGTCGTAGACGCTAAAGGCGCTGCCCGCCGTCCCGCCGCCGTCTATGCGCCGGGCGTAGATGTCCCAGCCGGAAACGCCAATGGCCGCCTGCCGTTCCCAGGCCACTAGACAGACGCCGTCCCCCGCGCAGGCCGCGTCCGGCGCGCGCTGGTCGTCGCTGCCGGTGGCCACGGCAAAGGCGGCGGTGTCCAGTTCACCCCCGCGGCCCACCCAGCGGGCCCGTACATCGTTCAGATCGTTCGCCCCAGCATAGTGCTGTCCGACTACCAGGTACGCGGTGTCGCTCAGGCTGTAGGCCGCCGCTGGCAGGGTCTGGTCGGCCGTCCCGGTGAGGATGTCGAAGGCCGCCACCACCGCACTCCCGTCGGCGGCCACGATCTCCCCGCGGATCTCCCAGGCGGGCAGCATGCCCCCACCGCTGTACTCCTGCCACGCCACCAGGTACTGCGTGTCGCTGACGTTGAACGTCACGTCGGGGTAGGACAACTGGACGTTGGCGGTGTGGATGGTGATGGTCGAACCGCTCCGGTCCCCATCCACCTCGACCACCTGTCCGTAGATACCATACAGCCCGCTGAAGGTGTTGTAGGAGCGCCAGACGACCAGGTACTCTTCATCGTTGGCATTGAACGCCACGGCCGGGTACTGCTGGTCATAGGTGGCGGTGTAGACATCTCGCCGGGCCCCGTACGTCCCGTCGCTGTAGACCAGGCGGGCGTAGATGTTCCATTCGGCCGGCATGCCCGTGGCCCCCTGCCAGACGGCCAGGTAGGAGCCCGCGCCGGGGTTTCCGGCAACGTCAGGGTACTTCTGGTCGCCCGTCCTGGTGTCCAGCGGGACCGTCCCGCTCACCAGCATACCCTCCGCCGCCAGCACCTGGGCGTAGGTGTCGGTGGCATTCCCCGCCCCGTGCCAGGCCACCAGCGTCCGGCCGTCCCCGCCGTAGGCTACACTGGCGCGCTCCTGGTTGCCGGCAATCGGCTGCGTGCTGACCGCAAAGTTGGGGCCGATCAGCGGGTCCACCACCACCGGGAAGCAGGCCCGCTCCAGCCAGTCCCGCGGGACGACGATGCGCAGGTGCCGGCCGTCCAACTCCAGTTGCGCCACCAGCCGCTCGCCGCAGCCGTCCTCCACCAGCGCCCGCCCATAGGAGGATACCACGTCCCCGGCCGGGGTCAGGAAGGCGATCTCTCCGCTGTCCTGGTGGACCAGGTCGAGATTGCCCAGGAGGTTGCCCTCGATCTCCAGGTCGCCATCGATCGGGAAAGGCTGGAGGAAGACGAAGCGCTGCTCTACCCCTCCGGCGGCGACCAGGTACTCTTCCTGGAAGTAGGTCCCCCGGTCGTAGCGCACCCGGTCGGGCTGGCCCGGCGGCGAGGACGGCGGGTTCGGCCGCGCCCCGGGCTGGAAGAGCTTCGTCTGGCCGCTGCGCACCTGCGTCAGGCGCCAGTCCATGTGGTAAGCGCCCGTCTCCACCAGGCGGACGGTAGGGGTGTAGCGCAGCCCCTGTTCGTCGAAGGCAGCGCGAAAAGCTTTTTGCGTCCGCACGATGGGTCCGCCGGGACGGCCCGGGGGCGCCCCGCCCCCCGGGCCCACCGCCGGATCAAAGGGCAGCGGCGCGCCGACGCCGGCCGGCCCCGGCTGGGCAGCCACCACGGCGGCCGGAGTCCGCGGCACCACCGGCAGATAGATGTGGAACGGCCCCGCCGGGACGGTCGCCGTGGGCGGCGGCACTTCCTCGCCAAAGACCCCCAGCTCCAGGTCCGGTGCCACCACCGTCTCCACCGCCCGCGTGCGCTGGCCGACCGCGTTGTACTCATAGAGGAAACGCGCCAGCAGATCACCGTCCAGGGTGTGGCTGATCGCCAACAGCCGGTCTCCGGCGTCGTAGGCGTAGGCGGTCCGCACCCCGTTGCCCAACGTGGCCGAGATCAGGCGGCTGCCGGGGTCATAATCGTAGGCGGCATAAGTCGTGGTCACCCCGTCCACCGCCACCAGCCGGCCGGCCAGGTCGTAGGTCGAGGTCACGCGCGTCCCGTCGGGATAGACCAGCAGCGTCCGCAACCCCCGGCCGTCATAGCCGTAGCCGACCGTGTAGACCACGGTCGCGTCCACCGTGTGGGTCACCAGCAGGACGCGGCCAAGGTCATCAGAAAGGTACGCCGTCACCCCCGTCGCATCCGTCATGGCGGTGCGGCTTCCCAGGGCGTTGTACGAGTAGGTCGCGCTGACGCTGTCCCCGTACTCGACCTGGCGCAGCCGGCCGAGATCGTCATAGGTCCGCGTCGTGACCGTCAGCGGATCGGTGACCACTACCTGCCGGCCGAGGGAGTCGTAGCCGTACTCCCAGGTGTGGTCTTCCGGGTCGGTCTCGGCGATGAGCCGCGAGAGAGCGTCATACTCGTAAGTGGTGGTGTAGCCGCGGGCGTTGACCACGGCGAGGCGGTTGCCGAGCGGATCATAGCCGTAGTCGGTTCGGACGTTGGTCTGTTCGTCCACCGGCCCAGTGAGGGAATAGTTCTCCGTGACCGCGAGCAGCCGCCCGAGGCGGTCGTACTGGTAGTGGGTGGCGATCCCGGCGGCGTCGGTAATCGAGGTACGCCGGCCCAGGCCGTCAAAGACATAGTACGTGGTCTGTGTCAGGGCGTCGGTGACGGCCACGGTGCGGCCGAGCGCATCGAAACCGTAGGTGGTGGTATGCCCGTTGGCGTCGGTCGTGGCCACCAGACGTCCCTGGACGTCATAGGTCGAGGTGATGGTGTGTGTCATAGGGTCGGTGACCGTCGTCTGCCGCCCCAGGGCATCGAACCCGTAGGTGGCGGTGTACAGCCCGATCCGGCCGGCCGCGTCCTGCCGGTCGGCGGAGTCGTAGTGGTACAGGGTGTAGACGTCCTCGTCCGGCGCCGCGGCGTTGTAGCCGCCGTTCACATAGTTCTGCGTCACCTTTTGGACGCGGTTGAGCTCGTCGTACGTCGTGACCGTACGCTGCTCCAGCGGGTTGGTCACCGTGACCTGGTTGCCGGCCGAGTCGTACCCGAAGGTCGTGACCAAGTTGTAGGTACTGGGATCGGGGTTGGGCGTGGTCGTAGTGTAGTTGACCGTCGTCGTGACTAGGCGATTGAGTTCATCATACCCGTTGACCGTGACCATGTCCCCGGGGTTGGTCACCGTCACCTGGTTGCCGGTCGGGTCATAGCCGTAGGCTGTAACCAGGTTGTAGGTGTTGGGGTCGGGGTTGGGCGTGGTGGCGGTGTAATTCACCGTCACGGCGGCCACGCGGTTCAGAGTATCGTAGCCGGTCCAGGTGACCACGTCCAGCGTGTTCGTCACCCGCGTCTGATGCCCCGCCGCATCATAGCCGTAGCGGGTGGTAATGTTGTAGAGGTTGTCCTCATTTTGCTCTTTGGCGGGGTCATAGTTCTCTACCGTGCGGATGAGCTGGTTGGCATCGTTGTATTCGTAGAAGCTGACCACGTCCAGGGTGTTGGTCACCAGGACCAGGCGGCCGGCCGGGTCGTAGGAATTCGCCGTCACGATGTTGCGGTCCGGATAAGCGGCGTTGTACAGAACCGTCCGGCAGTCTTCATAGTCCCCCGCCGTGCAGTTCTGTACCGTGCGGGTGACGTGGCCGGCGGCATCGTAGTAGGTCGCGTCCAGCCGCCCAAAAGTCGTCGTGCTGATGGTGCGGCCCCAATCGTCGTAGGCGGAGGTCGTGGTCGTGATCCACTCCCCGGCGCTGTACACGGCCGTGGAGCGCATTTGCCCGAAAGAGTCATACTGGTAGCGGGCGCGCTGGTTACCAGGGGCCGCCATTTCGATGAGCAGCCCATCCGGCACGCCGGATAGACCATCGCTGTAGGTGTAATAGGTGGTGAGGCTCAACTCGTTCGTGGTGGAGACGAGCAGGCTGGTGTCCTCCGCATAGTAGTAGGCGGTCGTGTGGTCGCCCGCGTCGGTGTAAGAAGTCAGGTTGTTGCGCTCATCGTAGGTCATGGTGGTTTCGCCGTCCAGCGCGTCGGTGATTTGCGTCGGCCGGCAGCCGCAGGCGTTCCACTCGATCGCGGTCGGATTGCCGTTGGCGTCCGTCACATAGTTGAGGTTAAAGTTGGCGTCGTAGCTGCGGGTGATGGGGTAGCCCGCGGCGTCCAGCGTGCCGGCCCAGGTGTTCCGGGCGTCGTAGACGACGGTCTGGGAGATGCCGCGCGCGTCGGTGACCACCCGCGTCAGGCCATCCCCGAACTCCAGTTCCAGGGCCGGCGTGGTCAGCGCACCGACCCACTGCTGCACCGCCCGGCCCTGTTCGTCATACGCCGTCTTCTCCACCAGGTGACCATTGGGGTCGATGACCTCGTACAGCAGGTGGCTACCGCTGTAGGTGTAGGTCCAGGTGAAGCCGCGCGTGTCGGTGACCACGACCAGATCGCCGGCCAGGTCGTAGGCAAAAGCGACGAACCGGTCGCCGTGGTCGCGTACTTCCACCAGCCGACAGTCGTCGTCGTAGGTGAACGCCAGATACCGGCCCGTGTCGGGATCGCCGTCGGCGTCCGGCCCCGTGACCCGGTCCAGTACGTTCGTGCAGGTCACTGTGGTGGTGTAGCTCAACGTCGTGGCGTGCCCCTGCGGATCGCGGAGCTCTTGCAGGACGCCGTCCTGGTCAAAGGTCCAGGTCGTCTGGGCTGTGCCGGTGACAACGTAGGTGTAATTCGGAGTGCTGCCCAGGCGCACGAGATCCCCGTGCACCCCAGGGTAGGGCGCGTAACTAATGGCGGTACCCGAGTAGTGCTCGTAAAAGCGCAGCTGCGCCCCGTCAGGAGCATGGAGCACGGTGGTCCAATCCTCGCCGCCGGGATCGTCGGAAAATACCAGGCGCATGGCATAGCCATGCGTCCAGCCATAGCCCAAGGCGGTGGCCGTAATGTCTTGCGAGGCATAGGTCCGCGCGAAGGACAATTCCCGGCCCACCACGGGCATACTCAGGTCTTGCACGTGGTAGGTATGATCGCCGTCGAAAGCATTGATCGGCTGTCCCGGACAATAGAGCGTGCTGCACCCGGCCAGTTCACAGTTGGAACTGCCGCAGGAGCATTGGTCGCCGGGGAAAGGCCAGACGACCGGGATCAGCTCCGTGGAGAAACTGGGTCCTTCCCACTTAACTTGCAGCCCCGCCGCAGAGGGCACCCCTTGAAAGTATTCGATCTTGATCTCGACGAGTCCGGCGTCGAGCGAAATGTCCCCGCTGTATTCTTCATCATTGTAACACCAATGTTTGATCACCTCGGTGGTGCCGACGGTCAGGCGTGCCCGGTCATCGAGACCGGTGAAGTAGAAGGTGTATTCCCCATCCTCCGGTACGAGCAACAGCCCTTCCCAGATCACGCCGTAGTAGGTTCCGTCGGTCAGATTGTGATGTAAGCGGCAATCCTTCCAGGGCGGCGTGGAGCCGCTCTGACCTGTGCACGTCAGACCGAAACCTATGGATTCGCCCCATACCTCAGTGGCAACAAGAGAACTCGAGTTGATGATATCGCAGTTGCCCTGGGAGGGATACACTGCCACGTCATAGTACTCCACGATCAACCCCCCGTAATACCCGCGATCCATGGACGCGGTAGACTGCAGGGATTGCTCTCCTGCTGGCCCGGGCTGCTCCTCAGGAGGGAGTAGCGGTCCCGGTGTAGGGCCGAGCGTCGGCGACAACACCGGTGTAGGCTGCACTGCGGCCCCCCCACCTGCCGGGGAGCGCACTGTAAAGTCCGGTCCGACCGCCGGAGCGGCCGCCGCCGCAACGCGGGGCGCGGGTGCCAGTAGCAACCCCAGGAGGGTCGATCCGAGGAGGACAACGAGCACCACGACGCTGAGAACACGGTTACTCACCAGGCGCGCCATTGACAGCCTCCTTTGCCAACAACACGAAGTCCAACAAGTCGATGGCCCAAGCAGGACGACAACTACATCTACTCGGAAAATGGGAACAGCTCTGATAGGCTGGCCTCAAAAGGCTCCAACCGTGACTGCCACCGATGCCTAGGCGCGGCCTGAGCCTGTCGGTCGCATCGGAAATGGGAGCGTGCCATGAGTCGGACTCCTTACGGACAGGTGGTGTCGCAGTACAGGTTGTAACAGCCGTTGACCGCATCGCAGCAGCGATAGCACCACCAGTCGGGAGAGATTTGCACACACCAGCAGTGGGTCTGAGGGTCCGGATCCGCGCTGGTCGGAGGCACGCTGGCCACCCCCAGCACGAGTAGCAACCCGACAAGCAGTAGCAGCACCAACAGCAGACGGCGGTTCATTTCCCTGGTCCTCCTTGTTGTCGCCAATGACACCCGGTTCACCTTACCGGGACAGCAGTTCCTCGGCGAGGCGCAGCAGCTCCGCGCGGGTCAAGTCCCGCGACGTCAGCCCGAACTTCCAGTTCTCCTCTTCCCAGATCACCCAACCCCCTTGCGTCCCCAGGCGCGTGCCGTTGGGCCCCTCCGCCGTGCCCCGGACCCAGAACGCGGCCCGCCCGGCTACGCTCACCGGCTCAAGCGTCCCCCCGGCCGGCAACTCAAAGGCCTCGTCTTGCAGTGTGCGCACTTCCAGCGTAAGATCGCCGGCTCCTGTGTCGTCGGGGTCGGACGGGTCACCGCGCTGGTAATAGGCATAGCCCTGCGTGACCAGACCATTCGAGACCATGCGTAGCCCCACAATCCGAAAGCCGGCCGGTGGACCCAAGGGCAGGGTGACCGAGAAGTAGCCCTGCATCTGTGCCAGGCTCCGGCACTCCACGACCTCCGGCGTCGTGACCCGGGTCGGCCGCACCGTCAGCCATTGCACCAGCGGTCGGCGAACGGCCTCCAGTACACCCAACGGCGCGACCAGGACGATCACCACTAGGACCAGCATCGTCACCGCTGCCGCCAGGGTCCGCGTCCGCCGGCGCCGCCGCCGCGCCTGCCACTCGTCGTAATCCAACCCCAGCCGCGGAAAGACCCGCCGCAGCACCCGCTCGTTCAGGGCGCGCTGCTGCTTCCCGGAGGAGGTGTCGCGTTCCTGGCCGGCCAACAGTAGCTCCAGGAAGAACGGGGCCAGCTCCTCCTCGGCGGCCAGGAGCCGCCGCAGCCGCTCCGCCACAGCCGCAGGGTCGTCTTCCCAATCGATTTTTCCCTGGGGCGCTTGCTCATTCATGGCCCACCTCCGCCACCGCGGGCCCCCACCCGCCGGCGCGCAGAACCCGCCGCAGCCGTTCCCGGATGCGCCGCAGGCGCGCGTTCAAGGTCCCCCGCCGCACCCCGATCCGCACGGCGACCTGCTCCCGGTCGTACCCCTGCCACTCACAAAGGTAGTAGAGCAGGCGGTCCGCCGCACTCAACTCGGAGAGGGCCAGGACCAGGTCCAGTCGCAGGAGCGCGTCGGCGAGCAATTCGGCCGCTTCCGGCGCACCCGCCCCGACCCCGGGCGCCTGCCGCGCCAGCTTCCGCCGCCGGTCCAGGGCCAGCGAGCGCGCCTGGAGAAACACCCAGGTCTTGAAGCGCGCCCGCCGCGGGTCGTAGCGCGCGATGTCGCTCCAAACCGCATAGAGCGTGTCGTTCAGAACCTCCTCGACCTCAGCGGGAGCAATGTGGGCCAGGTAGCCGTGAATGAAACGGACCAGCGCGGGACCATGGCGCTCCAGGAGCAGGGCGAGCGCTTCCGGCTTGCGCTGCTGGATCTCTCGGTAGAGCTGCTTGTCGGGGTCGGTATTGCTCACCGCCGCTCCTCTCGCTGGAATACGAGCCACCCGCGCACCCTTCCCGGAAACAACGGCCCCAGAAAATACCCCTCTATAATATTATACGTCATCAGGAGGGGGTAAAAATACATGCAAAGGGACCAATTTCCGAAAACTGGCCCAAATTGGTCACCCCGCCACGCCCGGAGCAAGCCCGGGCGGGCCACTGCTGGGCAAAACACGCTTCCCGGCAGCTTCTCGCCAGGCAGGACCAGTCTACCATAGCCGGGGGACCAAAACAAGCCCCCCCGCCGTTGATTCGCGGGGGACTTGGGCGGCTGGCGGATTGCTCACTTGCGACCTGGGCCGTCATGGGCGCTGTGCGCGGTGGCCCCGCCCGATGCGCCGGGGGAATTCGGGGCTCGAGCAGGCATGGTGGTCGGCCAGGCCAGTTCCTGTCAGTCCGGTCAGGCCGTGCACCAGCATCGTGGTGCTCCATGCAGGCGCAGTCGCGGGTCAGTTCCTGCCCTGTTTGCTTGTGTTGGTATTCCAGCTCAATCATTCTGGGGGCAAAACAAAACTGCGGCCGACCATCCCGCCACCGCGGCCTAGCCCCAGTAGCGCTGTTCACAACTCAGGTCTGGCAGGGAGCGCCGGAACCACCAGTTTGCCTGCACCGCCCCAACGTTAGTACCGGCTAGCAGGGTCGCGCCCGGGATCGGGGCCGCGACCTGTCCGGCCGATGCCTCCGTGATCTCCTCCTCGACGGCCGCCAGCCACGTGAGAAGCCATTCTTCGTCCGGTTCGTAGGCGCCAGGCCAAGCTGCACTGGTAGAGATACTATCCACACGCAGAGCCATACCGCTCCTCCTTTCTATGAGGCTGGCGCCAGAGACCAGCCGGTGACGGTCGCCTGGCTTAGCTGGCAGGGGAAGCCACCCGCGACGCTTCCCCATACTCGTACCCGTCGGCTCGCTGCAGGAGCACCAGGTGCTTCGGATGCACGTCAAACCCGTTCAGGCAGAAAGAGGGCCGATGTCGGATAGATACCCGCCCGACGTGCCTGCCGAAATGCTTTCCCTTGGGGATGACCGCCCGCACCAAGTCTCCGGTCTGAAAGCCCCGGAATCTCTTGGCCCGCGGCGCGTGGCGGATCGGGAAACCGTAGCGATCGGTCCCGCACCGCTGGCGCCTGCCGTGCCCGGTGGCCTGCATGTTGAGGGGCGTAAGCGCGGGCGGCACATACACCTGGGCCCCGCTCTCGCCGACGCAGGCCGCGTCGGTCCAGTGGGCCTTGGGCAGGTCTAGCCGGGTGCGGTTGTACTTCGTGCGCCCGCCTGTCCCCGCCTCGACCGGCAGGCCTGTCTCCAGCAACTGCCGGTAGATCGCCCAGCGAGTGGAGTTGACCGCCGCCGCGTCTCGAAGCGAGGTCTGCGCTCGCTCCTGCATCTGGGGGAAGCCGAACTCCACGGCCGTCTGGTTGCCCTTGCGCTCGTTGCAGGGTCGACAGGAAAGGGTCAGGTTCGAGACCCGGCTGCTCCCGCCCCGTGACCGGGGGACAATGTGCTCAATTTCCAGAGGTACATCCCCGGCTCCGCAGTAGGCGCACCGCCGGCCCCATTTCTCTAACACATACTCCCTGACTTCATAACCCTCCAGTTCGCCCTGCTGGTACTCGAGGCCGGAGATCTCCGGGTGCTGGAGCTTCTGCGTGTCGAACTTGGCCAGCTCGACCGAGATCGCGGCGACGGGCGCCCATTTCCGCAGCCGCTCAACCCAGGTCAGGATGTTCGCGACTCGGCTCCGCAGGCTTGGTGGAAGCCACCCGGTCGGCCGGCGGCGATTCTGGAAGCGCTGTTCCCGGTGGCGGCACTTGCGCATGCGCCGACCTCGTCGCAGCGCCCGGCGCCTGATTATCTTGCGCTTGATCTGCTCCCCCCGGTGGTGCAGTTCAGCGGCCCAGACGACGCGGCCGGTCTCCTCGGCAACCAGCGCCATCCCGGTCACCTGGCTTCCGGGGTCGATCTTCACCCGGTGGGGATGGACAACCGACTGCGCGACCGTCCGATCACGCAGGATAATCGTGAACGGACGCTGGTGCAGGACGGCCGCTCGCCCCGCTTTTAGCAACTGCCGGGCTCGGGCCGGATGGCACGGATCCAACGGCTGCTTGTCCTGGTCCAACACGAATATGCGTTGCATTTGGTGTCCCTTACGTTCTCTCTCGGCTTGCGCCGGTAACGTGCGCCTCGCCAATGTTTACAGGCAGTACACCCCCCGCACACTGGCCTAGACCCTCAGCCTGTTTAATGCGGGAGTTGCAGTGTTCGGAGCTGGCGCGCGTACCCCGAAGTGCGTTCTTGAACTCTCCTGTAAACGTAGCCTCGTCAGGTCTCTGCCTGGTGGCTGAGGCTGGTCAGCCGGACCCGTGGATTGCCTCCACAAGCCGCCGAATTTAGTTGGCGGTCGCTGACTCCTCCTTGCCGCGAGGCTTGCGCCACCCGGTCCTTGCGAGCTGCTCACTACTGTGGCCGTTTCCTCTGTCCTCAATTATACCATGATTGACCGAATTGTCAAGAAGTAACTACGTGACAAATGAAACAAAACACGGCATAGGTGAACGAAATACGACGAATATGACTTATATGCGACTTACTTGAACTTTAACAACGAATATGGTATAATCTGTACAGGGGTGACCAATAGCGTGTAAGAGGATCGAAGATGGATCATGCCGAGGGGCACAACCGCGACCTGTGGGTGTCCGCCGGCCAGGCGGCGAAGATCACCGGATACTCCGTGAGCTATCTCCTCCGGCTGGCCAAGAAGTATGAGCAGGGGGGACAGGGCCACCGCCTCCGGACCCAGCGCCGGGCTGATCGGGGGCATGTGCGCTACTTTCTGCCAGATCTGCTCGCTCTCAGCGGACGTTCCGGTACCCAGGCCGTGGCCGTAGTCTGGGAGGAAGAACAGCGCCTGCACGACGCTCTCATTATGGGCTACGCCCGGGGGGCGCAGCTAGAGATCTGCAGCAGCTTCATCCTGCCGCGCCAGCGGCTCGAGGCCCTCCGGGCCATCCGTCAGGCCGGACTGGTCCTGGTTCCGTGGCCGGCCCTCCTGGGGCCGCCGGCGCTCCTGCAGGCGCTGGAGGTATTCGGCGTCGTCATCCGCGAAGTGGATCCACAGGGCCCCCCACGGGATTTTCTGGCCCAGCTGGTCTACGAGGAGATCGACGAAGTGGCCCGCCAGGTCAAGGGGATTTCCGCGGACTCCGCCTCACGCCTGGCTGCAGCTGCGGCCCAGGCCGTGCAAGATATTCTGGAGGAGAACCGATGAGCACGTTGCAAGCCGTCCTGGAAGTGTCGCTGGCTTGGTCCCAAGAACGGGATCCTGCGCGTCTGATCGAGCTGGTCGTTCAGAAGGCCATTGACATCACAAGCGCCGAGCGCGGCTGCGTCGCTTTAGTTGAAGGGGACCGCTTGACGCCCAGGGCGCTAATCGGATTCAGCGCGGGAGAGAGTATCTCTCTGACTGCAGCTCGGCAGGTGCTGGCCCACAACGTGCCTATGGCGTGGGAAGATCTACTGCAAGACCCTGCGGTCGGCCGGGCTCGGAGCGTGCTGGCCCAGCGGTTGCGGGCGGTTATGTGTGCGCCGCTGTTGATCGGCGGCAGGGCGCTCGGGGTGCTCTACGTCGACGCGACCACGCGGGGCAACTACACCTCCAGTGACCTGGCGATCATGCAGGCTCTGGCCAACCAGGCGGCCGTGGCGCTGGAAAATGCCCGCCTATACCATGAAGCGATTACCGACAGCCTTACCGGCCTGTACAGCGCCGGCTACTTCTACCGCCGTTTCCAGGAAGAAGTGGACCGGACGCGGCGCTACGGCCGACCAGTGGCGCTCATCCTCGCCGATATGGACGACCTCAAGGGCATCAATGACCGCCACGGGCATCTGGCCGGGAACCAGGCGCTCCAAGCGCTGGCCGGGATCCTCCGGGGCCAGGTGCGGGCCGCTGACATTCCTTGCCGCTACGGCGGGGATGAATTCGCCATCATCCTGCCCGAGTCGGGGCTGGTGGAGGCCGAGGGACTGCGGGGCCGGATCGAGCAGGCAGTACGCTTGGTGTCGCCACGAGACATCCCCGGATGGAAAGGAGCAACGCTGGGTACGGCCGCGTACCCCGAAGATGGCGAGACCAGCGAGGAGCTTTTCGCCGCAGCCGACCACCAGGTGTATGTACACAAGACCGCCTCATAAAGCAGCATAGCTAGTGCAGTTCCACCGATGATTCTTTGAGTCCTGGTTCGTAAGGTTTCGTCTGAAAATGAGCGCTCACTCGCTGTTTCAACTCGGTCGCCGTCAAAGTGCCGTTCGGTTCCACGACCGCTCTCTTGGCGTGGACCCAACGGGGTTCGATCGGGTTGAGCCACGGGCTCTTCGTCGGCAAACGCCACACCAGCAAGCGCACATCGCCCGTTTGTTTCGCCTGCCGGTTGTGCTCCTGAATCCACTGGCGGATCTCTTGGCTTTTGTGCCAACTGGCCTGGTCCCAAATCACCACCACGACCCGTTTCTGGGCGTGCCGCGCTTCTTGCAGCAACCACTGCAACATGATCTTCGCCTGCCCACTGTTGGGCTGGCCCTCGTGAAAGTACAAGTACACTTGCTCATTGTCCGCGCGTACGGCTCCAAAACAAGACACCGCTTTCGCTTCCGGATCCTCTTTCGCCCGAGTGCGCTCCACCAGGCGCAACGGCTTGGCGGCCGTCCAGCTATGCAGCTGCGGTTGGGCCAACCGACTAAACCAGCACTCATCCTCCCAGAACAACCACCAGTCGGCGTGCCGGCCCGCCAAGTCGATCAGCCAGTCGCGGCGCTTTTTTTCCCCGCATATTGCGGGTCCGGACTCTGGATCCACCGCTTGGCCCGGCGCCAGGAGATGCGCAGTTTCTTCAGCGCCCGCCGAATGGTCTCATCGCTGACCTGGGTCGTCGTCCGACCTTCCGTATGGAGCACCGCGGCGAGGCGATCCAACGTCCACAGACTGCTGTCCTGGCCCAACTCGCGCGGCGGCGTATGGATGAGTTCGCGCAACCGCGCGTACCCCGCTTCATCTAGGGCCGCCGGCGTCCGGTGCGGCGCGTGCGACCCGGCCTGTAGGCAAGCGAGCCCGCGTTCGTTGAAGGCATGGAGGGCCTCCCGCACGCACTGGTCACTGCAGTGGAACCGCGCCGCAATGGCGCTGGCACGTAATTGCTCCTCGGCACTCGCCAGCAAGATTTGGCAACGCCGCACGACAAAGGCCGACGAAGATCGTAGCCCCGCCACAAGGGCCTGGCGCTCTTCTTCGGTTAACGCTCGGACAAAGATGGCTTGCATGGTGATCCGTCCTCCTTACCGCTGGCAAAATAGCGGTCTTGGTATAGTATCACGGATCGACCATTTATTCAAGCAGTCCCGAGTGGGACTGCACTAGGCTTGGGTTTCCACTCGTAGCAAAGCCCCTTTCCCCCTTCCACCCCCTCCTCCACCGCATAGAGGAACGGCTCGCCGAGACCCCGGCCGTGGCGCCACCTTGGCTAGGACACTGCGCGGCGTTGCTACAGCGCAGCCGGAAGGGTTATCCTGCTCGCCCATCGTCGGTCGCACTTGTTTCTTATGTCACCCTCCCGGCCCTCACCATGATGGCAGGCATAGAGGATTGGGGGATTATCAAAGCAGTTTATAATAAACAGCTTAGGTAAATTCGCCATCCCATCTCAGACTTGGCGGACGAAGCCCGAGGATGCGGGCGGTCAGACTGGAAACTGCCAAAGCAGCTTATAATAAACAGCTTAGGCAAAATGCCAGGCCACTCCAGCCCGCCAGGACTCGCTGCGGACCCCAGCCGCCTGATCGAAAACCTCTGGGAGCGGGGCAAAGGTTGGCGGCAGAAAGACTGGCGGGATCCAGTTTCTCCAATATCTTGACGGCCTCGCGCCCACGATAATTCACCGCGAAAGTTGCGCTGCCGCTGAGTCTTTTTCCACCGCCAGCTATTGCGCGAACCCTACTCATCATATAGCCGGTATGGAACCGAGAGCACACCGAGGGTGGCATAAGCAGCTTATAATAACCTGCTTTGGCCGTTTCCCCCTCTCCGCCCGACCGCGTTCGCCCGCCCTCGCCAGCGGCGGGCGTAACCAAAGCAGCTTATAATAACCTGCTTTGGCATCTGATATCTAACCCCGGCCAACGCTGGCCGGCCGCTTGACAAAACCAGGTGCTGGCGGTATGATAGGGTTGTGTTCCGCTTCCCATATAGCCCATATATGAAGCGGAACATATCAGAGGGATCAAATGGGCCATTGTCCTTCGTGTGGAACCGAACTGCAATCCACACTGGCTGCTGCCAGCAAGCTGGAGGTAACCGATCGCAACGTCCGGGCCCGACTGCGCCGGCGGACGATGGTTGGACTACGCCTGGGATACACCTGGCTGGTACCGACCCTCAGCGATCAACCTCCTGCCACCGCGCCTGCAGGCAGCGCAGTTTCCTGCCCGGGGTGCGGAGAGCGGCTGTTCGCGACCCAACAGGCCGCAGTGGAGCTCGGCATCAGCACGAGCCGCGTCCATGCTATCCTGCAGCGCCATCCGGAGCGGCTGCGGGCCGTCCGCGTCGGCCGGCGCTGGCTCATTCCGGCCAGCGGGATCGCCTTGTACCAGCGCCGTCGGGAGCAACTCGAAAAACTGACCGCGGACCTGGATAAGGATGGAACCAGCCCGGCGGAGCCCACCGGCACAGTGGCTACGTCAGGCCCGGAGGAGACCCCGATCTCTGCTGGAGAAGAACCGGGACCGACCCGGGAAGAAGAGGTAACGATGTCGGTCAAGCAGGGCAACTGCTACTGCCGCGCTTACCCTTACCCGCATCGGCCCGGCGGCGGCCGTTGCCTCCATAGGGATAGTCCAGTACCGAAGTCGCGGTAGGGAGCGGTCACTGCCAAATACCGTGGCCGGTACAACCCAACCCCCATTATCCAAACCACCAGTGGTAGACTCCCGTCCAATTGTCCAGTTAGGGAGACGCCGACCCCGCTTGTAGAGGGTTGGACCAGGTTTTGCCGGTTACGCGCTGGTTACGCCCATGCTACGAAAAGCGTGGCCGCGGTTACGCTTTTGCGGCGGCCAGCGTAACCAGAGCGTAACCAGGGGGTACGTGGGCCGGCATTCAGCGTAACCGACCATAAAGTGGATGTGCGGGGGCTGCTCGTAAGCGGTGCCGGTGTTTCCCGAGAACGGAGCGACGTCACTCGGGGCAACGACTAAACGGAGCTGGTTACACGGCGGGGGAGCCGGTAAGGGCCTCCCGCTGCCGCCGGGCCTTTTCCTGGCGGATGCGCTGCAAGGCGCGGAGGTTGATCAGCACGTAGATG
>Ga0302250_1000136_pt1 | contig 105290 bp, 98 predicted proteins | sample AAG_RA_Asp_MG_FD_193536 | JGI IMG/M metagenome (GOLD analysis project Ga0302250, IMG submission 193536) | Enriched activated sludge microbial communities from anaerobic digester in WTTP, New Holstein, Wisconsin, United States - AAG_RA_Asp | ecosystem: Engineered > Bioreactor > Anaerobic >... | reverse complement strand
TATAAACTATTGGTGTCATTAATTTTTTATTTACAAACGAAATATGGTTTATAAGTATTGATGCTACCTTTTCCTCAGCTGTTTTATATGCCATATTGCATAGCTTTTTCTGAAGGTTAGTTATTTCATTGCATAGTATCATAAGTATCTCTTTGCAGAACTCAAAATCTTCCCTTATTATCTCAACCCATAAATCCCTTGTAAATGTTGCTACAGTGCTTTTTCCCATTGACCTTGCATTACAGTTATATGTCCTTTCCTTGCATATGGCATATCCAAGCATTGACCCTGGCTTTTTTATCTCTATTATAACACATTTACTCCCGTTAGCTGCCTCTTTATAAATCTTTGCTCTTCCCTTGCACAGGATATGAAACAGAAAAGGTTTTTCGTTTTCAGTGTAGATGGTATCATTGTTATTCTTTATATGTATTTTTTTATGATTGTTCCATTTACTTCTGGTACGCTCAGATGTGAGCTTTGAATACAGACAGACCCCTTTATTATTACAGCCAGCACAATCTATGAATGTATTTTCCCCCCTTTCCATAATGATATGTTATAAAATTTAAAATGATTGTGTCAACACATATGATTATTTGATGATGTTTAGAAGAACAAAGTGAAGATATTTAGTTTCTCTCATACCAGCAATTATAGGATGATCCTTTGATTGAGTCCCTATATAAATATTAAAAGTTCTTCTCTGTGATTTAATAGCAGCTGTTTCAATTATTTCATTAAATATTTCATCAGATATATGCTGGGAGCAGGTTGAAAACGCAACATATCCGGCTGGTTTGACGGTTTTTAGTGCTGATTTTAACATTTTTATATAAAGTCTTTTTGCATCATTCAAATGCTTTTTATTATGAACAAGATTTGGTGGATCTAAAAGTATAAAATCAGGGTTATCTTTGAAATCATTATCGGATAATCCATCCAGTACATTTAGGGCGTTTTCTTCCTTGAAAACAAGTGTTTCCTCAGATATTTTGTTGAGTTCCCTGTTAGTCTCAGCTGTTTCCACTGCCTTTTTTGATGAGTCTATGCCTAAAACAAAATTAGCACCATTTTTTGCTGCAATTATTGAGAATGCCCCTGTATAACAGTATAGATCTAAAACCTTTTTATCTTTAAAATATGGAATTAAAAATTCTCTATTATCCCTCTGATCAAAATACCAACCTGTTTTCTGTGAGTTGATTATATCTATATTAAACATTGCTCCATTTTCTTCTATTATTATCCTTTCAGTCAGCTTTCCGATTATTTCTGTAGGTTCTATTGCAAGCCCTTCAAGTATCCTTGAATGATGATTTCTGAGTATAACAATAGCCTCAGGGTTGTATATCTCTTTTATACTTGCTATTATTTCTTTGATAGATTTTTCAACACCAGCTGAAAGTATCTGAACGGTTATAACTGAGTTATATTTATCTATGACAAGACCACCTATTCCATCGCTTTCACCGAAAAAAAACCTACCATTAACTATTCCTATGCTTTTTCTGTAATCAAACGCCTTGTTAAGGCAGTTGAGAAAAAAATGTTCATCCATATCCTCTTTGCCTTTTAGTAAAAGCCTGACAGATATGAGACTGTGTGGATTATAAAACCCAATTCCACACTGAGTATCATCACTGTAAACAATCCTGCAAATCTCACCATTTTCAGCTGTAAAGTCATGTTTAGCTATTTCGTTGGAAAATATCCAGAGATGAGTATTAAGTCTTTCAATGTATCTTTCTTTAAGTTTTATTGTTTTCATATATTGTAAATCAGAAGTCAGAGGTCAGAAGACAGATGTCAGAAAGCAGAGAACAGAAATCAGAAGTCAGAGGTCAGAATACAGAAATCAGAAAACAGAGGACAGACAAATAGGGAATTTCCTTAAATTCTGAGCTCTGACTTAATCTTGATGTTTTACTAAACAACCAGATGACTAAATAACTAATTTGTCTGTCTTCATCTCGATAATTATCCGTTTTCATCTCGATGATTTCCTAAATAACTAACTTATCTGTCTTCATCTGATTTCTATCTGTTTACATCTTGATGAATCCGTCTACATCATGATGTTTATATTGCTACTATAACCTCAACCTTATCTCCGATTTTTATGTTGTGGGTCTTTGAAAAATTAGAATTTTTTATAGAAAACTCTACGAAATCATATGAACCTATTACTGCTATTTCTTCGCTCTGTCCACCGAGAGCGTATGTTAGAGTCAATCCTTTTATCAATATATTGCTTATATTAAATATTGATTTTGGTGTTACATAATCCTTCATAATATTTGTTATTGCATTTCCAAATCTATCTATTGCTATGACCTCTCCATAAACAGTGTTCCCTACTCTCAATGGATGTGGAAATGGGATTTTGTTGTATGAATCGTATGTTGTTCCTATCTCATCCTCTTTAAATCCCTTTGCAATAATGGCTGCAGCAGGTGCCATTATATCTCTGCCATGGAATGTTGAACTTATCTTTGGAAGAAAAAGTTTTTGATTATCTATAACCCTTGCCTCAATTATTTTTTCTTTTTCTTCAACCCAGCTTATAAGACCATTATCGGGTGCTATTATCTGATGGTTTTCAGTCTTTACCCATATGACACTTCTCCCAGTTCCAACTCCGGGATCAACAACGCATAGCATCATTGCCGATTTTGGAAGGTATGTAATGGATGCCATAATATAAAAAGCCGCTGTCCTTATATCCTGAGGTGGTATTGAGTGGGTTATATCTATTATATTAACTGATGAATTCTTGGAATATATAACTGACTTCATTATTCCAACAAACGGGTCACTGCTTCCGAAGTCTGTTATTAATGATATAAACTTTGTTTTCATATTTATTTCTCAGATGATGTCCCGCAGGCTGTGAGCGGTATGGACATCTTACAGAGGGGACAGTTATCAGGTGGGTAAAGCTCAAGCGGATATGATACAAGGCATCTTACTGGAACATTAAAAAATGGCAGTTCTCCTGTGGATCTATCAACTATTGCGGCAACTCCAATAACCTTTGCCTTATAATTTCTGGCAAGCGATATCGCCTCCGCACACATCTTTCCTGTCGAAAAAACATCATCAACTATTAAAACCTTTTCATTCTCAGCTATTTTAAAATTTCTCTTAAGCATCATAACACCATCTACTTTTTCGGTGAATATTGATCTTGCATTTTTAATCCTTGCTATTTCCTGTCCTATAACTATTATTGCAGGATTTGGCGAGATCACAACATCTATGTCCTGAGGAAATCTATCTGCCATCTCCTTTGCAATTTTTTGTGCTATATGAGGATACTGAAGTACCATAGATGTCTGTATATAGGTTTGTGAATGAAAACCTGATGGAAGTTTAAAGTGTCCGCTGACTATAGCGCCATGTTCCTGTAAAATTCCTACTATATCAAATTTACTCTTTGGCATATCTCCTCCTGTTAAACAAAAGACAGATGACAGAAAACAGATATCAGAAGTCAGATGTCAGAAGACAGAGGACAGAAGTCAGAGGTCAGAAGACAGAGGTCAGATTTTAAAAGAATTTCTTATTTATCTGATATCTGTTTTAATCCTGACTTAATCTGTCTTCATCTGATGATTTATCCGTTTACATCTTGATTAAATCTGTCTTCATCTCGATGATTAGATAACTTTTTTAGTGACCGCTATCTACTCTTCTATCTTTACTGATTCCTTTATCTCTTTATCAACGAGATTTGTGATATCAGTTGCGTCAAATATCTTAATTTCATTCTTATTAAATTTTCCTTTTATTTTGAAAGCCAGCGCTGGCCTTCCCTTTGAATCTGAAAGTGTCTCGGGTAATGCCCCAATCTTATAGTCCTTTCTGTTTATAACATACTCTTCCATATCTATTTCTTCAGTTTTTATGTTTAAAACTCCTTTAGCATAAACCATAAATTCTTTTGAATTCAAATAGAATTTATTAACTACTATTTTACCATTATTTAAGCTGAAATCAATTCCTGTATCAGAAAAATTTATTAAATCAAGGGATGATTCAAACTTTAAAGCCCCGGTTCTGTTAAGGCTAAAGATCGTTGTTAGAGGGGTAAACAATAGTTCATAAACTCCACCCTGTTTTATGCTTTCCTGTATTTTTTTCATATTTCCATTTATAAGTTTTATTTTAAAGTTGGCATCCATAAGATCATACCTATTGAATCTTGATATATCCCCTCTTATATATATTTTCTGTGCTGTAACATATGGATCCAATATAAAATCACTGGAATCCCATACTATTTTTACAGGTCTGTTTGTGATGTGATATCTTGAATTTTTATTCTCTGGATAGATAGAAAGCTTTTCATTGAAGTAGTTAAAGATCTCATAATATTTTTTTGTATCAAATTTTGATGTGTTAAAAACCACGTTGAATGATTTGTTAGGTTTAAACAGATTTTTTATAACAGCATTGAATTTGATGTCTATACCATCAAGATTAAGTTTTGATTCCAGCCTTTCACTTTTATAATCAGATGTGTCCACAAGGCTTCCTGTTATTGTACCATGCGGAAACACAGCAGTTGCTTTTAATATATTTATATCAGTAAAGGTAGGTGTTATCTCAACTTTTATATTTGTATTTTTAAAATCAAAGAGATCATATATATCCTTACAGTTTAAGTCGTTGCTTGATGCTTTAATAAAAACCTGATTTCCTTTTTCAACTCTTACCTCTATATCAGTTTTGCCAGAAAAATTTTTTATATACTCATTTAGGTAATCATAAACCTTTCCTACATCTATTTGATTTGCTGTTATCTCTGCTCTTTTCACGATCTTTTTATTCCAATCGTAGTATATTTTAACCTTAGTATTAAGTTCTTTTATATTTGATTCTATTTTTATGGTATTACTGCTTATGGCTTGTGTATAAATTGGTGCTTCAAATCTATCAAGGACAATATTTTCATTCAGCTTTATGAAATCCTTGAGATTGATGCTTGTTGAGGTCTTTAAATTTAAAGTGGAGCTGAGTTTTTTTACATCATTTAATGTACCATTAAGAGTTATCTTCTTGTCCTTTATCCTTGTTTCAAAGCTATGAATTTCTATCTTTTTATTGTCATCGTATGATATCGAAAAAGATGCTATAAAATTTATAGGATTTATGAAAGAATTTTGGTAGTTCATATTCACATCAAAAACAGTATCCCTGCTAAGAATTTTTTTTGCCGAGGTTATATCGTTTATCAGTATCCTGTGATAGTTTTTAGAATCTATATCATTAAATGATATATCAAAATTTTTTAATGACATCTCCGGCATTTCATTTTTCCCTGGTGTTAAAAAGCTATCTATCAACCTCTGGATATTGAACTTTCCATCCTTCTTGTATAAAAACGCTGATGCATCTTCAACATAGATTTCATTTATTTTTATTGAAAAATACTTTAAAAAGTTTATAAAATCAATGTTTATCTCAACATTATCAGCCCTAAAAACGATCTCATTGTTTTCTTTATTGACAAAGGATATATTTTTTAAATAAATTCTATCAGGTAAAGAAAATTTTAATCCATCAAAATTAAGTATCAGATCGCTTTTCTCATATACAACCTCTATTAGATAATTTTTTATATCCTCAGTATTACAGTATTTATGATATATAAAGACTAAAGAAAGAATTACAGCTATTATCAATGAAAAGAGTAGTATTATAATAAATCTAAAAAACTTAAAAATCATAATTTCGCGAATATGTATTTAATTATAGTTATAAAAAAAGCTATTATTTTTTTGATGGAGAATATATAATATTTGATTGTATCTTTAAAAAATATAATTAAAATGTTTTCTTTCACAGGTGTTATTATGTATATCAAGAATATAAAGAATATAAGATTTAGGAGAATTATTAAGACTGTTGATACAAACCTGCCACCAGTTTCCTTAAAATCAGTTTGATTTATTGATATTGCATCAACTGTGTTTATTATATGAAACGAAAAAAACAGCCCCTGAGTAAAGATAAAAAATCTAAAATAATCCTTTTTTACTTCAAATGGTAGTAAAAAATAGATTATTGATATAAGAATATTGTAGAGTGGAAATATGTAAGGTGCTATAGCAGTAAACTTGTTCACTCTGCTTCCAAAAGAGACATATCCATTTCTTTTAGAAACCTTTATTTTTTTTATGCTGTTGCCGCTTAAAAAACCTGATACTGCGTGAGAGAGCTCATGTGAAAAAACATAGACATAGTTAACAGTGGTTCTAAATCTTTTATTTACATGGATTAATATATAGAGTATAAATCCGGACAAAAAGAAAAGCGATATATCAGAACTGAATTTCATTATCTTTATCAAACCCAGATATGACATACATACTGCATATATCATCGGTATTGCAAGAAACGTTATTATGGTTGACATTTATTTTTTTATCTTCAATGCTTTTTCTACTGCTGAAATAAAGATATGTGTCTTTATTGGTTTTTCTATAAAATCCACTACATTGGGTTCCATCTTTATCATCTCTGATGTTGTTTTGTCCATGTACTTACCGGTAACAATTATTACAGGGATGTTATGTGTGTCATCTGATTGAAGTTCCCTAAGTATCTCAAAGCCACCAAACCCTGGGAGCATAAGATCAAGTATTATAAGATCAGGATTTTTTGCTTTGACTTTGGTTATTGCATCATTACCGTTTGAGGAATTCTCTACCCTAAATCCTTCTTTCCTAAGGATTATTTCAAGAAGTTCTCTTACTGCATCATCATCGTCAACTATTAAAATTAATTTCTTGGATATTTCTGATGTGTCCATAATTTATTTATCCTAAAAAAATTAATAATTGGTTGTTACAAGAGTTTCTGTTGACTGAACACCATGGGTTGATCTTATTTCTCTCAGTATAAGGTTTGAAAGCTTATCCATAGTATCAGCCTCAGCTATTATTATTGCGTCCCATCCTCCAAAGGTTATATAAACATCCTTTATTCCTCTTATCGTTTTTATCTGAGATATAGCTTTTTGTTCAAGCCCTGCCGTCAGTTTGCAAAGTACGAATGATATCATATTTCCTCCTTCTTCATATTCCCTTGTTCTTTAATATTATACTAAAAATTTTGTATAATATTTGAAGATTTAAGGTGGTTAATTGATGATGTCGGATTGTTCTTTTAACAACTCAGTTTTGTATTTCTAATCTTGTGTAAATTAAGGAGGATAAAATGGCAGTTAAAATAGGAGTTAATGGTTTCGGAAGAATAGGCAGGCTTGTTACAAGAGCTATGCTTGAGAGAAAACTTCCAGATATTGAGGTTGTGGCTATCAATGATCTTACAGACTCAAAGACAAATGCTCATCTTTTTAAGTATGACAGCGTTCACGGCCAATATGATGGAGAGGTTAAGGTTATAAGCGATGATGAAATATCAGTTGATGGTAAAAAAATAAAGGTTTTAAAAAAGAAGGATCCGAGCGAACTTCCATGGAAGGATTTAGGTGTGGATCTGGTTATAGAATCAACCGGACTTTTCACAGTTAAGAAGGATGGTATAAACAAAAAGGGCAAGGAAGTCAAGGGAGCGGAAAATCACATAACAAAGGGTGGCGCTAAAAAGGTTATCATAACAGCTCCTGCAGAGGGTGAGGATATAACAATAGTTATGGGAGTCAATGAAAACAAGTATGATCCCAAAAATCACAATGTAGTTTCCAATGCATCCTGTACAACAAACTGCCTAGCCCCTGTGGTAAAGGTTATCCATGAAAAGTGGGGAATTGAAAAGGGGTTGATGACAACAATACATTCTTACACAAACGATCAGAAGATACTTGATATGGCACACTCCGATTTAAGAAGAGCAAGAGCTGGTGCCTTGAATATGATCCCTACCACCACTGGTGCAGCCAAGGCAATAGCCCTTGTAATGCCTGATCTCAAAGGAAAGCTTGATGGCTTTTCAATTAGAGTCCCAACTCCTAACGTATCAGTTGTGGACCTCAATGCAACGCTTAAAAAAGAGGTTACAGCTGAGGAAATAAACAGTGCATTAAAAGAAGCAAGTGATACATCTTTAAAAGGAATTCTTGGTTATACTGATGAGCCGCTTGTTTCTATGGACTTCAATCACTGCCCGTTAAGCTCTTTTGTTGATGCAAAGTCAACAAAAGTAATAGGCGGTAATTTTATAAAGGTTTTATCATGGTATGATAACGAGTGGGGTTATTCCAACAGAGTGGTTGACCTTGCTCTTTATATGATAAAGAAAGGATTATAATAGTGGTTAGAAGACAGAAGTCAGAAGACAGAAAACAGAAGACAGAAAAGGCAAAAAGCAATAATGATTAGTGAATAAGCTGTTTTCTTATTTTACTGGCTGCTGTTCTCTTAACACTGAGATCTTGTCAGAGGACAAAATCTTACAGGAGGAACAATGACAAACAAAGATGGTAGAAAGAAAGTTATAATAATGGGAGCTGCAGGAAGAGATTTCCATAATTTTAACACCTATTACAGGGATAACGAAAATTATGAAGTCGTGGCTTTTACAGCCCAGCAGATTCCTAACATTGCAGGTAGAAAGTATCCTGCATCTTTAAGCGGTAAACTCTATCCTGCTGGAATACCAATATATGAAGAAGCAGAGTTAGCCGATTTAATAAAAAAGTACAACGTTGATCAGGTTGTCTTTGCTTACAGTGATGTGAACTTTAACTATGTCATGGAAAAGGGTTCCATTGCACTTGCTTGTGGAGCAGATTATGTATTGCTGAGCGGTGAGCACACAATGATAAAATCGACAAAGCCAGTCATATCCGTATGTGCGGTTAGAACAGGGTGTGGCAAAAGCCAGACATCAAGAAGGATTGCTGCAATTTTAAAAGAGATGGGCAAAAAGGTTGTTGTTATAAGACATCCTATGCCTTACGGCGATTTAGAAAAGCAGACATGGCAGAGATTTGCTTCGATACAGGACATGTTGGATCAGAAATGTACAATAGAAGAGATGGAAGAGTATGAACCACATATAAGTGAGGGACATATTGTTTATGCTGGTGTTGATTATGGGAAGATTTTGCATGAGGCAGAAAAAGAAGCTGATGTGATACTGTGGGATGGTGGTAACAATGATCTTCCTTTTTACAAACCTGATATCCATATAGTTGTTACTGATCCACTGAGAGCAGGTCATGAGAATTTTTATCATCCAGGAGCAACCAACCTTAGAATGGCTGATGTTGTTGTCATAAACAAGGTTGATACTGCAAAACCTGAGGATGTAAAGAAGGTGAAGGACAGCATTAATGCAGTAAATCCTAACGCAAAGATAATTGAGGCAGAAAGTCCTGTTGTTATCAATGGTGATGTCTCAAAGATAAAGGGCAAAAAAGTTCTTGTTGTTGAGGATGGTCCTACACTAACACACGGTGGAATGAAGTTTGGAGCAGCTTATGTTGCTGCAAAGAACAACGGAGCCGGCGAAATAATTGATCCAAGACCTTATGCTGTTGGTTCAATAAAGGGTGTTTTTGAAAAATATAACCATCTTGAAAGCATACTCCCAGCTATGGGATATGGTGATGAACAGATGAAAGAGCTTAAAGAAACTATTGAGAAAATTCCTTGTGATTTGGTTCTCGTTGGAACTCCAATAGATCTTGCTCTTCACCTCAAGTTCAACAAGCCTTCTTTAAGAGTATCATATTATCTTAAAGAAAAAACATCCCCGGGACTCAAAGAAATAGTTAATGATGTGATCTCAAGCAAGGTTGCAAGATAAAGGGAGATACCTATGACAAGACCTGTCTTAAAGCTTAAAAGAGTTCAGGATACAAATATTGAGAAGGGTTCTACTGTTCTTGTAAGGGTTGATTACAATGTGCCGTTAAAGGATGGGAAGGTCAGCGATGATACAAGAATAAGAGAAACAGAAAAAACAATAAAATACCTTATTGATAAAAAGGCAAGGATTGTGCTCATAGCTCATCTTGGAAGACCTAAGGGAAAGGTTGATCCAAAGTATTCTTTGGAACCTTTGCGCAGTTACGTCGAAAACATAATGGGAGCAAAAACTTATTTTTGTTCTGATTGTGTTGGTGATGTAGCAAGGGAGGCGAAGAGCAGACTCGGAGATGGGGAAATACTTCTCTGTGAAAATCTGAGATTTCATCCTGAGGAAGAAAAAAATGATGAAAGCTTTGCAAAACAACTTGCAGATGGCTGTAATTATTTTGTTCAGGATGCGTTCGGTGCTATTCACAGAGCTCACTCATCAACAAGTGCTATTACAAAATACCTTCCTTCGTCAATAGGTTTCCTTCTTCAAAAGGAGTTGGAGTATCTTGATAAGATAGTAACAAGTCCTCAACGACCGTTTGTTGCTATTATAGGCGGTGCCAAGGTCAGCGATAAAATAGATGTTCTTTTAAGTCTTCTTGATAGCGTTGATGTCTTGATAATAGGTGGAGCTATGGCTTACACATTTCTTAAGGCTCAGGATGTTAATACTGGTAAATCTCTTGTTGAGGATGATAAGGTTGAAGAAGCAAAAAAAATTATTCTTAAAGCCTTTAAGAATAATGTTGAGCTTTTGCTTCCTGCCGATCATATCGTCGTTAAGGAGATTAAGGAAGATGCAAAAACTGAAACAACACAATCCATGGCAGTGCCTGATGATTATATAGGTGTTGACATAGGTGAGAGGAGCATTGCAATATTTGGTGAGAAAATTCTTATGGCAAAAACCATATTCTGGAACGGGCCTATGGGAATATTTGAGATGCCTCCTTTTTCCAATGGAACATTTAGCATTGCAAAAAAAGTTGCCGAGGCAACAAAGAATGGTGCAATAAGTGTTATAGGTGGTGGTGACACAATAAATGCTCTCAAAAAGTCAGGTGTTAAACCAGAAGAGATATCTCACTGCTCAACAGGTGGTGGTGCAAGCCTTGAGTTTGTGGAAGGAAAGCTCTTGCCAGGCCTTGAAGCTTTGAGCAAAAGCAACTAAATAGTGGTTAGTGATCAGTTGGCAGTGGTTAGCAAAACAAAATAGTGGTCAGTGGACAGTGAAACAGTGTACAGTAATCAGTGAGCAGTGCCTGCCTGCCGAAGATATATCAGCAAAGTGGCGAATAGCCACAGTCGTTTTGCTGATATGTTTATCGTAGGCAGGGTCAGCAAAACAGTGGTTAGTGGTCAGCAAAACCAATACAGTGGACAGTGAATAAGGTGTTTCCTTTTACTGTCCACTGACCACTGATCACTGTTTAAATGGAGGTTTGATGTATAATTTTTTTCTTGTTATTCATATAATAATATGTTTACTTTTAATAGTTTCAATACTTTTTTTTCAAACAAGCAAAGGTTCAGCACTGAGTATGTTTGGTGGTGGTGGTGATTCTCTTTTTTCCAGTCCAAGTGGAAGTAGCTTTGTAAAAAAATTTACAATGTGGCTTGCTCTTGCATTCGCAGTAAATTCTCTTGTTCTCACTATTCTTTCCCCAACAAGATATCGTTCGGTTCTCTATGATGCATCTGCCCCTGCTTCTACATCTCCGGTTAAGAAATGATAACCATGAGTGTTATAGTAAAAATAAAAAAAAGTTTTAATTTTTGATATTTATGGATTATATCCATCTTTTTTTTACTATCTTTTTTTTGTTGCTGAATTCATTTTTTGTTGTTGTAGAGTATGCTATTGTTAGATCAAGGGTTACAAGGTTTCAGGAACTTGAGATTAAGGGTAATAAAAAAGCAAGAATAGCAATTGATATAGTTAATAATATAAAGCGGTATTTAGCATCTATACAGTTTGGAGTAACAGTTGCAGGGCTTGGGCTTGGTTGGATAGGACAGCCTTTTGTAACAAGGTTATTAAACAGTTTTTTTTCAAGCGTTCCTTTAAATATTTTAGAGTTATATTCATATCCTATCTCAATGGTTATATCTTTTATTCTTATTACAACTTTTCAAATCATAATTGGAGAGCAGGTCCCCAGATATATAGCTCTTTCAAAGGCTGAAAGCATAGTTTTATTTTTTGCCCTACCACTTAAGGTGTTTTATAACCTAACATATTACCCTATGATCATTATTGACTCATCAAGCGTGTTTATTGTGCGACTTCTTGGTTTGAAAAAACAGAGCGATGATGAAAGAACACCATCTGAGGATGAGATGAAATTGATTCTTTCTCAGTCTGAGGAGCTTGGTAAGATCTCGCTTCAACGCCTTCTTATGTTTGATCATCTTTTTGATTTTGGAAAAACAAGTGTTAAGGAGATAATGACACCTTTGGATAAAGTAGTTTTTGTTGATATAAACTCAAGTTTTGAAGACATTATTGACACACTTAATAAATTTAAGTTTTCAAGATATCCTGTAAAAGAAAATGGCAGATATGTAGGATACATTCACATAAAAGACATCGTATTAAACTATAAAACATTTAAATCTGAAGGATTTAAACTTAGCAGTTTTATGAAGGAGATCAAGCCACTTAAGGAAAAAGTACCAGTGGAGAGGGCATTGAAATATTTTCAGGAAAATCAGCTTCAGATATCACTCGTTGAGAATGAAAATAAGGAAATTGTTGGGATCCTAAGCGTTGAGGATATAATAGAGGATCTTGTTGGTGAGATAAGGGATGAGTTTGAGAAAAGACCGGCCTACAGGCTTGATGCTATTTTGGACAAGGGGGCATCCATAATATCGTTGAGTTCAAATGATAGATTTGCAGCAATAGATGAGATGATTGATAAGCTTTATAACAGTGGACTCATAACAAATAAGTATGAGGTAAGGGATAAAATAATAAAAAGAGAAAAATCATTTTCAACTGCTATCGGTCATCAGGTAGCAATACCTCATGCAAGGATAGAGGGTTTAAAAAAACCCATTATAACTGTTGGAATCCACCAGAACGAAATTTTTTTTCCATCCCCTGACAACAGAAATGTAAAGATTATTTTTATGATTCTAACCCCATACAGCGATCCATCCATACAGCTCAATATCCTATCAAAGATTTCAAAACTTATTTCAAACGTAACGCTCAGGAGAAAATTATTTAAATCGAAAAGCATAGATGAGGTTTTAGAGGTTTTAACAACGTTTGAAGATAGTATGCCTCTTGATTAAAAAAAATTAAAAAAATGCTAAAATAAATATATACTATCGCGCGGGTGGCGGAACTGGTAGACGCGTACGTTTGAGGGGCGTATGCCTAACGGCGTAAGGGTTCGAGTCCCTTCCCGCGCATGCTGGTGCTAAGTCACGATGGTAATCGGGACGCGGGACTCGAAAGCCCGCAGTCCGACTTGTGCTTGCAGGAGGACGAGGGGCGGCCTGCGAGAAATTGAGCGGTGAGCGAAATTTACTTGTAGGAGAGTCCCTTCCCGCGCAGAAACAGTGGATATGGTATCCAGTGTTCACTGCTTTTGGTTTTGTTTACTACCTACCGCAGACAGGGATGATAGGCAAGCTTATCACTACATATATGTGGTATTTTAATAAAAAAAATAAAGAAGAACTTTTAAAAATAGCAACTAAAAAAACACCTGTTTATGTCTATGACCTAAAAACATTGCAAAGGGAGATAGATAAGTATAAAAAAACATTTAAGGGTGTTAAAATCTTTTATGCACTAAAAGCAAATTCAAACAGCAAAATATGCAGGTTTATTTCACAAAATGGTATTGGTGCTGATGTTGTTTCTGGAGGAGAGCTTTTAAGAGCTTGTGAATCTGGATTTGATGATATAATTTTTTCAGGGGTTGGTAAAACCGATAAAGAGATAGAGTTAGCTGTATCAAAAAAAATATTTTTTATAAATATTGAATCGTTTGAAGAGTTTGAAAAAGTAGCTCAGATTGCTAAAAAATTTAAAATTAAAACAAATATATCGGTTAGAATAAATCCTGATGTTAGTGTTCATACCCATAAGTACATAAGAACAGGGGAAAGGGGTTCAAAGTTTGGAGTTGATTCGAAGACTGCTTATCAGATATATAAAACAGCATCAAAGGAAAAATATTTAAACATAAAAGCTATTCATTTTCACCTCGGTTCTCAGATATTTGAAACAGAACCATATATAAAAGCACTTAAAAAAATTATGAATTTTATCACTGTGTTAAATGAAGGCAATATTCGTGTTAATACTGTGGACATTGGCGGTGGATGGGGAGTGAAGGAGGGAAATGAAACAGAAGGGCACACTATGCTATATGATGTGATAAAACCTTATGTTAAGGATTTCAATTTTATAATTGAACCGGGTAGAAGTCTTGTTGCATCATCGGGTGTATTGCTTGCAAGAGTTTTGTATAGAAAAAAAGTTGATAACAGATATATTGTGATAGTCGATGCAGGAATGAGCGATTTTATAAGACCTGCACTTTATGGCTCATTTCATCCAGTTTTTAATCTATCATATAAAAAAAATAAAATTAAAATCGTTGATATAGCAGGGCCTATTTGTGAAAGTTCGGACTTCTTTGCCAGAAATTTAGAGATCCCGTTTCCAGAACAGGATGATATATTGCTTATATCATCAGTTGGGGCATACGGATATTCAATGTCATCAAACTATAATCTAAGGGAAAAGCCTGAAGAAAAGATAATAAGCTTATGACCGATTTATCCCTGAGTTTATAAATAAAATCTGGGTCATTCGTAAATAATGTGGGATTTAACAATGAAAGTAGCATGTAGAGAAAAATAAACAAAAAAAAGCATTGGTTACCAAAACTCATATAATTTATTATTGAAAGATAAGTTATATAAAGGAGGATAACCGATGCAAATATATAATATCAAAAAATTGTTAAATATTTCACAATATAAAATAACTCAGACTATTTTGAGCACTGACAAAGAAATTCATAAGATATCCCACACCAAAAGTAACCGCGTAGGTTACTTTTGGTTAGCAACAAAATAATATTAAAATATAATCATAAATTTATCCAAACCCGAAGTAACCTACGCGGTTACTTCGGGTTTTGAACGGTTAGTCTATAAAATTGTGGGCAAAGTCAGGAAATAAATACGCTGTCAATGCGATAATAGTCTATGACAAATTCCACATTATTCAAAAGCTTAAATCGATACAAGGATATTTATTATTTCAGGTTAAAGATCCATCAGCATTGTGGACTATTAAATCCAAGACTATATCCACAATAATTACGAAAGAACCTAAAATCTGAAATAATTTAATCATTAAAAAAAATTGTAGAATTGTATTTAATAGTTGGAATATTACAGCAGAGGTCATATGTGTGGAATATTTGGTATAACAAACAACAAAAATGCAAGCTTTTTGACATACATCGCTCTTTATTCGCTTCAACACAGGGGGCAGGAGTCCTGTGGTATTGCAAGTTTTTCTAATAATGGTTTTAAATATTACAATGGTATGGGGCTTGTTCAGGAAGTTTTTAATAAGGATATAATAAATGACTTGTCAGGCAATACTGCAGTTGGTCATGTTAGATATTCAACCACTGGTTCATCGGTTATAACCAATGCTCAGCCACTTTTTTTTAACACAAAGTTTGGTGAGTTCGCTGTAGCTCACAACGGAAATATTGTGAATTCAGCAGAGTTAAAAGAAACACTCTCAAAGTCAGGCTCAATATTTCAAACCACCACAGATAGTGAGATAATAGCCCATCTTATATCAACCTCAAAGAGTGATAATTTTATAGATGCACTTATTGAAAGTGTAAAAAAATTAAAGGGTGCATATTCATTTGTATTCCTTTATGAAAATTCTATAATAGCTGTTAGAGATCCATGGGGCTTTCGTCCACTTGTAATTGGTAAAAATGGCGATTCTATTGCCTTTGCATCAGAGAGCTGTGCCCTTGATGGAACCGGATATGCCTTTACAAGTGAGGTTATGCCGGGTGAGATTGTTATTGCAAAGAATGGTGACATCAAAAGATTTATATATAAAAGTTTTGATAAATATTTCAGGTGTATATTTGAACAGGTTTATTTTGCAAGACCTGACTCAGTTGTGCTTGATAAAACAATATTTATGACAAGATATGAGATCGGTCGTAGCTTAGCTAAACAGTCAGTAGATTTGACGGCTGATATTGTAAGCGGAGTTCCAGACTCAGGCACAGCCTATGCACTTGGATTTTCTGAGCAATCTGGAATACCATATATGCCTGTTTTTATGAAAAATCACTATGCACCAAGGTCTTTTCTCCAGCCACAGCAAACACTGAGGGAATTTATTGCAGATTTGAAGCTTTCACCAATAAAGGACACTATAAAGGGAAGGGATATAATACTTGTTGATGATTCACTTGTAAGGGGCACGACTTCTAAAAAAATTATTTCAAAGCTTAGGGCATGTGGAGCAAAAAAAATTACATTTATTGTTGGTTCTCCACCAATAAAAGGCCCGTGCTGTTATGGAATTGATACTCCTGATGAACACGAGCTCATAGCAAACAATATGACTGTCAGTGAGATAGAAAAATTTATAGGTGTTGATAAGCTTTGTTATCTTGATATGGAAAGTCTTGTAAATGCTTGTGGAAATGGGAATAAGAATTTTTGTAAGGCTTGTTTTGACAGGAAGTATCCTGTAAAGTAAGTAGGCAGGGATCAGTGCCTGCCTGCCGAAGCCGCTTCGGCGCAGGCAGGGTTAGCAAAAAAGAGATACATTATAAGCTGACCATCGACTGCTGCACACGGCTCAATCGGAGGGAATATGAATGTTCTTGTTATAGGAAGTGGTGGAAGGGAACACGCAATATGTCTAAAATTAAAGGAAAGCAATAATCTGAAATCTCTATATACAGTTCCTAAAAATTCAGTTTTTGAGAGATTTAGTAAAAATATTGATCTCTCACCAGATGATTTTGAAGGGATAAAAGACCTATGTATAGCAGAAAAAATTGATCTTGTAGTAGTTGGCCCGGAGGATCCTCTCTCAGCTGGAATATCTGATTATCTTATATCAAAAGGCATAAATGTTTTTGGACCATGTCTTAAAGGAGCTGTTCTTGAATCATCAAAACAACTTGCAAAAGAATTTATGGACAGAAACTATATTCCGACGGCAAAGTTTAAAGTATTCTATGATTTTAGATGTGCAAAAAAGTATATTGCTGAACTGCAAAAATTTCCTGTTGTTATAAAAGCTGATGGACTCTGTGCTGGTAAGGGAGTTAGAATATGCAATAACATTGATGAGGCAAATACTGCAATAGAAGATTTTATGGAAAAAAGGATTTTTAAGGGTTCAGGTATGAAGGTTATAGTGGAGGAGTGTCTTAAAGGGAAGGAATGTTCTGTCCTTGCTCTTGTGGATGGGAAAAGATATTTATTACTTCCTGTGGCTCGTGATCACAAACGTTTGAACGATGGCAATACTGGGCCTAATACTGGTGGCATGGGAGCAGTATGCCCTGTGGATCTAAGCACAAACGACATAAAAAAAATAGAGGAAGAAATAATAACAAATTTTATGAACGGTATAAGAAAAGAAAGGATAGACTATCGTGGTGTAATATACTTTGGTATTATGATGACAGAGGATGGCCCAAAGCTTTTGGAGTTTAACGTTAGATTTGGCGATCCTGAAACTCAGGCAATACTTCCTCTTGTAGAGGATGATCTCCTTGATATCTTTTATAAGGTCGCATCAGGGAAGCTTGATAGGGAAAAAATTAATCTCAAGAATAAATATTCCGTATGTGTAGTTTTATCAGCAAAGGGATACCCTCAAAATCCATTGAAGGGTGATGAAATATCTGGGCTTGATAGTATTGATAAGGATATAACTATTTTTTATTCAGGAATCAGAATTGAAAACGGAAGATATTTCACCAGCGGCGGAAGGGTTTTAAGCCTTGTCGGGCTTGGTGATAGCGTTGATGAAGCAAGAAGAAAGGTTTATAATAATATAAAAAAAATAAAATTTGAAGGTATGCACTTCAGAACTGATATAGGGCTGTGATATGCACTCACAAGGATTATTAACAGATATAGCATTTTCTATCATAGGATGCGGAATAATCTCGCTGATAATGAAACTTATAAAGCAGCCTCTGATAATAGGATATGTCATCGCTGGTATTATACTTGGGCCTGCCATAGGCTTTGGTATCATAACAGATGAGGCCAACATAGAGATCATATCTGAGATAGGACTTATATTTTTGCTTTTTATCATCGGACTTGAGATAAACCTGAGGGATATGATCTCCAACGGTAAAAATATAATTGTTCTTGCTTTTTCTCAGGTAATTATTGGGTCAATTGTCAGTTTTTTCTGTCTGAAATTTCTCATCCCTGTTAATCTTAGTTTTATTGAGCTTGTATATATAACATTTTGTCTTAATCTCACATCCACACTCATAGTTGTTAAAATTTTAAAGGATAAGTTTGAAACACAGACAATTGCTGCAAAGCTAACCATAGGAATACTTATATTTCAGGATTTTTTTGCAATTATATTTCTTGCATTTCAAAAAAATTTTTTAAATCCTGAGTATTCTCTACTTTTAAAATCCCTTGTATCAAGCCTTCTTTTGCTTGCAACCTCATTTGCTTTCTCAAAATATTTCCTTTCAAAAATTATACACAAATATTCAAGCAGTCTTGAATTTGTCATAATACTATCTATTGCATATTGTTTTCTTATTTCAACTCTGGCAAATGTTTTAGGACTTTCGAAAGAGATGGGAGCCCTTATAGCAGGTGTTTCAATAGCAAATTCGCCATACAGTGAGGAGCTGGTTGTAAGGATATCATCGATAAGGGATTTCTTTGTAACGCTCTTTTTCGTTTCTCTTGGCCTGAAACTACCTGTAGTTGGAGCAGAGTATTTAACTGCTTCAATGATACTTATAGTGATAATAGTTGTATCAAGGTTTATATCCATTCTTTTTTATTATAAGATATTAAAACTTGGCGTAAGACCATTGTTCATAACATCACTTAATTTGATACCTATAAGTGAATTCGGGCTTGTAATAACATCACTTGGAGTAAAATACTCCCACATCGGTGAAAATGTTGAGATCATTATTCTTATAACAATGATAATATCATCGCTCCTTTCCACATATATAATAAACTATAATCACATCATATACTCATTTTTTTCAAAAATATTTTCTCTGAGCAACATTGATGAGAGATTCTCATCAGATGATGAAAAAACGGATATACTGGTACTGGGCTACAACAAGCTTACCGCTGAAATAATAAAAACAATAAAAGAAAAATTTCCATCCATATCTGTGGAGGTAGCTGATTTCAATGCCTTAAATTCTAAGGAATTGAATGTCATTGGTGTTAAGTGGACATATGTTGATCTCTCAAACTATGAGTCTTTAAAAAGGCTTGAGGGCCTTAAACCATCGCTTGTGATATCTATGATGTCAGATTTAATACTTAAAGGTATAAACACATATAATCTTATGCTCAATGCTACAAGCATTTTTCCTGAATCAGTTCCTGTTACTGTTGCTGAAACATATGAAGAAGAACAGAGGCTTAAATCAATAGGTGTAAGGGTTATCAACATAGCCACTGCATCTTCATCTATGTTGATTAAAGAGGTTGAAAAAATAATAAAAAAATAGAAATTAATTTTCACAGTAGCTCTTATTAAATTTGGATATGTTATAATAGAAGTTGATGAAAGATAAAGAAATACAGGTTATTGACAGCAGCAAGGATGAAGAAAAGGATTATGTAGAGGCTGAGATTGTTTCTGATTATCACTCATATACGAGGAGTGAAAAAAAACCTTCTTTTTTTGAGAAAGTAAAATTAAAATTTGGTAAGACTCTGCTCTTTATATTACTTCCACTTGCTCTTGTTTTAATAGTTATAGGTGTTATTCTTTCAGCGACATTTATTGGAGCTGTAATAGGTATTCCACTTATACTCATAGGTATTGGGATAATATTTTTTGCCCTGAGGTTTGTTGGTTTTATTGTAAGATAAAAAATATTATAATATTTTTAAGTGGTAGATTGGATAAACTAAATTAGGGTTCACTGAAGGCTGATTAGTTATTTAATCATCAGGATGTAAACAGATAGAAATCAGATGAAGACAGATAAATTAGTTATTTAGTCATCTGGTTGTTTAGTAAAACATCAAGATTAAGTCAGAGCTCAGAATTTAAGGAAATTCCCTATTTGTCTGTCCTCTGTTTTCTGTTTTCTGATTTCTGTTCTCTGCTTTCTGACATCTGACCTCTGTCTTCTGATTTCTGACAACTGTATTACTGGAGGCATTATGGAAACAAAAGAAAAAAAAGATAAAAAGACTGATATAAGCTATCAGAGAAAAAATGGATGGGAGCTTATAGATGATAAAGATAAAAAAAACATAGACGGTTTTTCATATGATTATATGGAATTCCTTTCTAAATCAAAGATAGAGAGGGAATTTCATGATAACTCTGTTGAGCTTTTAAAATCAGCAGGTTTTAAAGAGATATCAGCATATAAAAGCCTAAAGGCTGGTGATAGAGTCTATGTCTCAAACTATGGTAAAACTCTTTTTGCTTTTGTCATAGGCAAAAATGATCTTACATCAGGTATGCATATCGTTGGAGCTCACATAGATTCTCCGAGGATTGATATAAAGCAAAATCCACTTTATGAAAACACTGAAATAGCTTACTTTGATACACATTACTACGGTGGAATAAAAAAATATCAGTGGCTTACCATACCGCTTTCGCTTCACGGAGTTATTGTAAAGAAAAATGGTGAAAAAATTAAAATAAACATAGGTGATGATGATAGTGATCCAGTTTTTTGCATAACTGATCTGCTTCCTCATCTTGCTCAGAGTCAGATGAAAAAAACTCTTTCTGAGGCTGTTGAGGGTGAAAACCTTGATATAATAGTAGGGTCAGTTCCTGTGAATGATAAGGATGCTAAAGAAAAGGTTAAACAGAATATATTAAATATTTTAAATGAAAAATATTCAATAACCGAAGAAGACTTTCTTTCAGCTGAGCTTGAAATAGTTCCTGCGGCAAGACCAAGAGAGGTTGGATTTGATAGATCAATGATACTTGCTTATGGCCACGATGACAAGGTTTGTGCATATACTGCATTAAAAGCTATGCTTGATGCTGATAAAATACCTGATTATACATCCTGTCTTATACTTGCAGATAAAGAAGAAATTGGTTCTTACGGTGCTACTGGTATGGGTTCTAACTCATTTGAGAATGCTACCTCTGAGATACTAAACCTTTATTATGGCAGTTACAATGAGCTGAGTCTTAAAAGATTGTTGAAAAATTCATGGATGCTTTCTGCCGACGTTAATGCTGTCTTAGATCCGCTTTTCCCATCCGTATCGGAAAAGAAAAACAGTGCTCTTCTTAACTATGGCATATGTGTTACAAAATATACCGGTGCAAGGGGAAAGGGTGGAGCCTCTGATGCAAATGCTGAGTTTGTGGCTGAGGTTAGAAGAATATTTGATTCAAATAAAGTTGTATGGCAGACTGGAGAGTTAGGAAAGGTTGATGAAGGTGGCGGCGGAACAATAGCTCATTATTTAGCAAGATACGGTATGCAGGTTGTTGATTGTGGAGTTGGTCTTATGTCAATGCATGCTCCTATGGAGATAGCATCAAAGTTGGATATATATATGGCATACAAAGCATATCTTGCATTTTATAACGACAGAAGGAAATAAGCACTGTCTTCTGATATCGGTCTTCTGTCATCTGATTTCTGGTTAACTGGAGTTCTTATGACCATAAAGATAATAGTTACTGGTGGAACATTTGATAAGGAATATAATGAAATAAAGGGTGAGCTTTTTTTTAGAGATACTCATATTAACGAGATGCTAATGCTTGGAAGATGCAGGGTTGAGTATAAAATAAAAAAGCTGATGATGATAGACAGCCTTTTTATGAAAAAGTCTCACAGGCTTGAAATTTTGAAAGAGTGTATGAACTCCCGAGAAAAAAACATAGTCATAACCCATGGCACAGATACAATGGTTGATACTGCAAAGGTTTTAGGTGAAAATGTTGAAAGCATAAAAAACAAAACCGTAGTCTTAACCGGTGCTATGATCCCATATAAATTTGGCTCATCCGATGGTATGTTTAACTTGGGCAGTGCTATATCCTTTGCTCAGGTTCTTCCACCCGGTATATATATAGCTATGAACGGCAGATATTTTAACTGGTACAATGTAACAAAGAACAGAAACAAAGGCGAGTTTGAAGAAGTAAAGTAATTTTTATTTATCTACTAACTCTTTAATTTTTTGTTTGTTCATTTCTTAATCATTGGATTAATTATAAAAATTAGATCGTTTATTATAGGGTTCACTGGAAAAGTCTATTTGAGCAATAAAGCAATGATTTTCGTTATGAGGCGAAAAAACGAGCGAGCCCCGATATATCGGGGTAAGCGAATTCTGACGAAGCCGTAGTAGAAAAGCATTGAGTTTATTGCCAAAAGAAAGACAAAAAAAGTGCAAGGTTTTTGCAACATTACCTTAAAAATCGTGCACTTTTAAAGCAATAATACGCTATAATAGAGACAACTATTCATTTGGAAAATTATCTTTCGTTAGACTTTTTCAGTGAACCCTAGATAACAAATAACAATAAACTATAGCACAAATAGACTTTTCAGTGTCCCTTAGTTATTGTTGTAAAACAGAAAACTCCTTGTTTGACACTTAAAGAGTGATAACTATTTACTGCCAAGTTTGCTAAAATTATTTTATGGATAGAATACTTAGGCCCAACTGGGTAGAGGTTAATTTATCAGATATTGAATCAAACCTTAGAAAAATAAGAAAAATTATTAATAATAAAAAAATAACTTTTGTTGTAAAGGCAAATGCCTATGGCCATGGCATAAGAGAGGTTTCAAAATTTGCCCAGTCAAATAAACTCTGCGACTACTTTGGAGTTTCATCAATAGAAGAGGGAGTAATATTAAGGGAGAGTGGAATAAAACTTCCAATAATAATTTTAGGTAGTATTTATCCGTTCAACAATTTCAAATATCTTTTTGATTATAAGCTCTCACCAACCATATCAAGCGTTACAGCAATGGATGAGATAATAAAATATTCAAAAAAAATAAATTCCAGAATAGGAGTACACTTAAAGCTTGAAACAGGGATGAACAGGGTTGGTGTTGGTGAAAACTCACTTATCAAGATGGTTGATAAGGCCTTATCATCCAAAAATGTTCTTATAGATGGTATATACTCTCATTTTTCTTCGGCAGACAATGACAGGGATTATACGCTGTGGCAGCTTGATAATTATAAAAGGGTTGTTGATAAAATAACAGGGATAAAATTCTTAAAACATATCGCAAACTCCTCAGGAACAGTGAATTTTTCTTCATCACATATGGATATGGTAAGGTGTGGGCTTGCAGCCTACGGCGATATGGATGGTTTTAAAGAAGCTCTCTCATGGAAAACAAAAATAGTTTTTTTGAAGTATGTTAAGAAAGGAAGCTATATAAGCTATTCAAGGACTTACAAGACCACAAGAAGAACAAGGGTTGCTACAATACCATTGGGGTATGGTGATGGATATATGAGATCGCTTTCAAACAAGGCATCTGTTATTATAAATGGTAAAAGAGCCAAAATAATAGGGAATATAACTATGGATATGTGTATGGTTGATGTCAGCGACGTTGATGTAAAGATTGGTGATGAGGTTATTGTATCGGGGAGTAGTGGTGATGATTTTATATCTGTAAAAGAGATTGCTGCTAAGGCTGGAACAATACCTTATGAGATAACAACGCTGATAACAACAAGGGTCCCGAGGGTTTACATATACAAAGGGAAAAGACGATGAGTTTTATTACAAGATTTATTTCAAAGATTGGTAAATCAACACTTGATATATCTGAACATCTTGGAAGAGCAACCTTTATGATAAAGGATGTGTTCTACTGGGCTTTTAAATCAAGATTGGAAGTGGATGAAATTTATAAACAAACGGTGAGAATAGGTGTTGATTCCGTCGGTGTTGCATCACTTGTGAGCCTTTTTACAGGTATGGTTTTGGCACTTCAAACAGGTTATACATCTCAGAACCTCTTCAACGAGCCTTTGTATGTTGGGACAGCTGTTGGTTTCTCGCTGGTTAAGGAACTCGCACCAGTTCTCACAGCAATAGTTGTTTGTGGAAGGGCTGGTTCCAGTGTTACAGCTGAGATAGGAACTATGGCTGTTACCGAACAGATAGATGCTCTCTATACTCTTGGAACAAATCCATCATCATATCTTTTGATACCGAGATACTTTGCATTTTTGATTGCTCTGCCAGTTTTGACAGTTATTGCAAATATAATAGGTATATTTGGTGGTTTTGCAGTTGGTGTTGTAAGACTTGGTATATCATCAACTGTTTTTATTGATGACATAATTGATTTTATGGAAGTTAAAAATTTTATGCATGGATTTATAAAAACATTTCTTTTTGCTTTTACAATAGCAACCGTTTCCTGTTATAAGGGGCTTTATACTGAGGGAGGTGCTGAGGGCGTAGGAAAATCGACAACAGAGTCGGTTGTGCTTTCAATGATACTTATACTTGTGATAGATTATTTTGCAAGCTCTTTTCTGGTGCTCATAGGAATAACTTGATTGATAGATTTATGATAGAGATAAAAAAATTAACAAAGATATATGATAATAAAAAAGTATTGAATAATATAAACGTTGATATAAAAACTGGTGAAATATTTACTGTTATGGGACCTTCTGGAACGGGGAAGTCGACTTTTATAAAATCAATCATAAGGCTTATAAAGCCTGAGAGTGGTGAGATAATAATAGATGGTAGGGATATATTAAAAGCAAAAAAACAGTTTGAAATACAAAGCATAAGACGTGATTTTGGTTATCTTTTTCAGGACTCAGCTCTTTTTGATTCTTTAAATGTATGGGAAAATGTTGCATTTGGACTCAAGTATCTCACCGATATCAAACCTGACAAGTATTTTGATGTTGCGAGGGAAAAATTGGAGCTTGTTGGTTTAAAGGATATAGAGTATAAAAAAATAAATGAACTTTCAGGTGGTATGAAAAAAAGGGTTGCACTTGCCCGTGCTATAGCACACAACCCAAAGTATATACTTTACGATGAACCAACCACCGGGCTTGATCCTATAAGCTCTGAAAAAATAATGAATCTCATATCCGAGATGTCAGAAAAATTGGGGGTTACCTCAGTTGTGGTAACCCATGATGTTAAGCTGGCATTTACAATATCAACAAGGATTGGAATGCTTTTTGGAGGAAAATTTTTAGATGTTAACACACCTGAGGGTATAAAAAATAGCAGCATAAAAGAGGTAAAGGAGTTTGTGGAGACTTCATTCATTGAGGTTAATAGGGGTCACTGAAAAAGCCTAACGGTGGAGTTTTTATAAATGAATAAAAAATAAATGTTAAAATATAATTTATGAAAAATGAAATAAAGGTTGGAATATTTGTTCTAATTGGTATTGTCGTTTTAGGTTTTTCACTTTTTATGTTGGGTGATTTTTCGTTCCAAAAACGATATTCTATTAATGTAGTCTTTGATGAGGTTGGTGGGCTTGCAAATAAATCAAATGTAAAGCTCAATGGGGTTGATGTGGGAAAGATAAAGGATATAAGGTTTGATGGTGATAAGGTGATAGCTGAGGTTCTTATAAACAGCGATGCAAAGATAGCTCGTAATTCAAAATTTTATATAGCTGCTACAAGCATAATAGGTTCAAAATTTTTACAGATAGATCAGGGAAATCTGAACAAGGGTATAATAAAGCCAGGTGATACAATCTATGCAATCAATAAAAAACCACTTGAGGAGATGATAACTGATGTCGCAGAAAATGTTAACAAACTTGTTAAAAATATAGATTCGAATGGTGAGCTCGCAAGAAACTTAAATGATGTTGTTTTAAATCTTAGGGATCTCACTGCAAACCTCAATCAGATGATATCTTCAAACTCACCAAAGGTTGATGACATAACATCAAAGGTAGATCTTACAATGGATAATATAAAGGATCTTACGACAAGGCTTGATAAAATTATAGCTAAGATAGATTCTGGAGATGGAGCAATAGGAGCACTCGTTTCTGATACAAAGACAAAGGATGATGTTAAGGAGTCAATATCAAATGTAAAGGATGCGACAAAATCACTGAAGGATTTTATGACCAGAACATCAAAGCTAAGAACATACTGGGTTATAAATGTTAAAAATGAACCAGCGGCAAAACAATCATTTAGCGATGCGGGGGTAAGACTTTATGTCAATGACAACAGATACTACTATGGTGGACTTTCAAATGTTGTAAATATAAAGAATAAGACAAGGGGGACATCATATGAGCCAAGAAATACTGCTGATGCATATATGGGATGGACATATCCTTTGTGGGAGTTTTATTTAGGTTATATAAGGGGCTCGGGTGGATTTGGTATGAGGTACACTCCATTTTATACTGATCCATTCTGGGGAAAACTTTCTTTGACAGCTGAGGCAAATGAGTTTTCAAGGAACAGGATAATAAGAGGAAGAAGGTTTAATTCTCCGAGATATGATTTAGGACTTGATTATAAGTTTACAAATATACTATCAGCTGAGTTTAGTGTTACAGATATACTTGAGGTTCAAAGGATCAACCTTTCAGCAAAGGTCGCTTTTGAGGACAAGGATCTTGCCACACTTTTTGGTCTTATTGGAGGCAGTGGAGCCGCATCTGCTGCAGTCAAGTAAATGAAGCTGAAAAAAATATACATATGTTCAAAGTGTAATGCAAGATATCCAAAATGGCAGGGGATGTGTGATAACTGCAATAGCTGGAATACACTTGTTGAGGATGTCGTTGAAGAAACTACAAAATCACCCAAGAAAAAATCCATACTTGATTTTTCAACCAATACATATAAGCTTAATGATATATCATCGCTTGATCTTTCTAAAACACCAACGGGCATAGATGAGTTTGATAGAGTCATAGGTGGTGGTGTTGTCCAAGGACAGATAATACTTATAGGTGGCATACCTGGGATAGGCAAGAGCACGCTTGTTATTGAGATAGCTGATAAATTGGCTAAAAAAGATCTTGATGTCTTTTATGTCTCTGGTGAAGAATCACCGCAGCAGTTGGCTCAAAGAGCAAAAAGGCTTGGAATAGTAAATGATAGAATAACTGTTGCATCGCAGACTGATATAAGCAAGATAATAGAAGAAATATCAGATATAAATCCACAGATACTTATCATTGACTCTATACAGACACTCTATCATCCAGAGTTTCCCTCATCAAGCGGGAGCCCTATACAGATAAGGGAGTGTGCTTCAGAGCTTATAAAAATAGCAAAGACAAAAAATATAACAGTTTTTGTCTTAGGACATGTTACAAAAGAGGGGGAGCTTGCAGGTCCAAAACTTTTAGAGCATATGGTTGATACTGTGCTCTATTTTGAAAATGATAGGAGTGGAGTATATAGGATATTGAGAACGTTTAAAAACAGATTTGGAGCTGTTGATGAAGTAGGAATATTTGAGATGACTGAGAAGGGAATATTTTCCTCAAACTCATACTCCGAGAGTATAATGGATGATGAGGCTTTAAGTGGTAAGATTTATTCGGCTACATACGAGGGGACAAGGCCAATAATAGTTAGGATAGAATCACTTCTTACAAGAAGTTTTTATCCTTATCCCAAAAGAGTTTTTTCAGCCATAGATGCTAACTATGCTCAAATACTTCTTGCATCCATTGAGAAAAACACCCCCCTTAAGTTTGATAGCTATGATGTTTATATAAACATAAGAAGTGGTTTTAAGACAAAGGATAGGGGGATAGATTTGGGTATATGTGCAAGCATAATAAGTTCTGTTAAGGATCTGCCAATAGATAATCATACAGCATTTCTTGGAGAGGTTGGTATGTTAGGTCAGATATATCCATCAATATTTATGTCGAAAAGAGTGGTTGAGCTTGAAAGGATGGGTTTTAAGAAAATATATATACCTATGAGTTACAGGGAAGTCATAAACTCAAAATCAACTATAATAAAAGTGAGTGATATAAAAAATCTTTATCATCTCATAACAGAAAACAGCTCTTGATAAAAAATTTAAAAGGGAAAAGGGATATTATATATTTATTAATTTAGTAAAATATTTATTAGATTATTAAAAATTGGTTTGTTAGAGAGGCGTTTATGAAAATTTTATTTGCAGTTTTTGTTGCAGCCATTGTAGTGATTGAATATTATATAGCTGTTTCATATGGTGCCATGGCATTTGTTTTTTCACTGCTTTGTGTGCTTATATCACTTTTGATACCTCAGCTTGCAAGTGCTCTCGGATTTAATTACAACTTATTTAAGAAAACAAAAAAGGATATTAAGATACTTGATGAAGAAACCGTGATAGACGGAAGAATACTTGATATAATAAACTCAAGGTTTGTCAGCGGTGAGATAGTAGTTCCTAAATTTATAGTAGAAAGGCTTCAGAGGCTTTCGAGCTCAGAAAATCAGATAGATAGAGCAAGGGGAAGACGTGGGCTTGATGTGATAGCAAGGCTTGGAGAGAATGATAGATTGACTTTTAGGGTGGTTGAAAAGGATTATCATGAGAGTGATATAATCAAAAAGATTATAGCTCTTGCAAAGGATTTAGGAGCCAGCATTGTAACAACTAATTTTCAGATGAATAAGAATGCTGCTATTCATAATATAAGTGTTTTAAACATAAATGACCTTGCATTGTCACTGAAACCTGTGGTCCTTCCAGGCGAGGAGATGAGCATATTCATAATGAAGGATGGGAAAGAAAAAAATCAAGGGATAGGGTATCTTGATGATGGGACTATGGTTGTTGTAGAGGATGGATACCAGCACATAGGAAGAAAGATGGATATAAGGGTACAATCCATACTTCAAACACCAACAGGAAGAATAATATTTGCAAAGATAAAGTTTAATGAAAAGTAATCTTGATATAAGTGTAATAATACTTGCTGCAGGGCTATCAAGAAGAGCAGGTCAGGATAAACAGTTTTTCAGAATAGGCAGAAGATATCTCGTTGATATAACTTTAAAAAAATTTCTTGATATACCCTTTGTTTCAAGGATTGTTCTTGTTCTCTCAAAAGAAAACATAAAAAAATATTCAGGAATATTTAAAAACAAAAAAATAATGATTGTTGAAGGTGGAAAAACAAGGATGGAGTCATTGTTGAATGGTTCAAAGCATATCAGAGATGGGTCTGATCTGATTATGATCCATGACGGTGCAAGGCCATTTGTATCATCAACTCTCATAAGAAGGATTGCATTAGCAACAATTAAATATGAAGTAGTAATACCAGTGATGCCTTTAAAGGATACTGTTAAGGAGCTGTCTCGAGATGGAAGGGTATTGAAAACTGTGAACAGGGCATCTCATTTTGTGGTTCAGACTCCACAGTCATATTCAAGAAAATTCTTTGATATGCTTAGAGAAAATTTGGATGATATAGATGCAACTGATGATTCTCAGATAATAGAAAATTTAGGATTTGATGTTCATACTGTAGATGGAGAGGATAGTAATATAAAGATTACAACCCCTCTTGATCTCAAAATTGCAAAGGTGATCTATGAAGAAACAGAAAGAAAATAAAAACTATGATATAAGATTTGGGTTTGGGTTTGATGTTCACAGGCTTGTTGAGGGAAGAAAGCTTATAATAGCAGGGATGGAAATAAAATATAAGAAGGGAATGCTCGGGCACTCAGATGGAGATGTCGTTATACATAGCATCTGTGATAGCCTCCTTGGGGCAATCGGTGAGGGAGAGATTGGAATGTATTTCCCACCAACGGATCTTACTATTATGGGCATATCAAGCGTGGTGATAGCTGAAAAGATAATGGATATGATAAAAAAGAAAAAAGCGGTGATAAACCAGATAGATGTAACAGTGGTTGCTGAGGAGCCAAAGCTAAAACCATACTATGATGACATGGAAAAATCGCTTTCAAAAATATTTAAGTTAGATATCAGTCAGGTGAATGTTAAGGCAAAGACCATGGAAGGGCTTGGAAGCATTGGCAGAGGAGAAGGTATAATATGCTATTCCGTAAGCAGCGTAAAATTATTAAGATAATATCTTTTTTTTGGATCTTATCATCATGCAAAACAGTAGAAAAGAAGAATATTATTGTCAACGAGCATGTCATTAAACAAGAGATTTTGCCAGAAAAACAAAGTCGTCAGTATAAGCTTAAAAAATATCAGGACTATGACTTTGAAGAAAAATTTAAAAATATGGTTGACAGGATATACAATGAGATGCTGACTGAATATGATCTTAATTTTACATATTCAATAGAGCCTGAGGGTGCGGTCTATCCATTTTCAGAGGTGTCTGTGAGTTGTATAGCTGATAAGAGAATATCAAATTTAAAGAGAGAAAGGGTGTGTGGTGATTTTTTGAACAGGCTTGATAAGGAATACGATAATTTAAAGGGAGAGATAAAATGAGAGTTTATAATACACTTAAAAGGCAGGTGGAGGAGTTTAAACCACTTTCTGATAATACTGTTAAGATATATACCTGTGGGCCGACTGTTTATCATTATGTTCACATCGGTAATCTGAGAACATTTATATTCGAAGATTTTCTTGAAAAGGCATTGAATTTTTTAGGATATAGGGTTATAAGGGTTATGAATATAACTGATGTGGGTCATCTTACAAGTGACAGCGATGAGGGAGATGATAAGATGGAGCTGGGTGCTAACAGAGAGGGTAAAAATGTCTGGGATATAGCAGAATTTTATATAAATGCTTTTAAAAAGGATATGGATGAACTTAACTGTAAAATACCTGATCTTTTGCCGCGAGCAACTGATCATATAAAAGAGATGATAGAGCTTATCAGAGTTCTTGAGGAAAAAGGATATACATACAGGACATCCGATGGTATATATTATGATACATCAAAGTTTGCTGATTATCATAAGCTTATGGGCAAGGCAAACATGGATGGAATAAAAGAAGGTGCAAGAATAGAATTCAATAAAGAAAAGAAAAATCCAACTGATTTTGCTCTCTGGAAATTTTCTCCAACTGATGTTAAGAGGCAGATGGAGTGGGACTCACCATGGGGAAAGGGATTTCCTGGGTGGCATATAGAGTGTTCCGCTATGAGTATGAAGTATTTAGGTGAGACGCTTGATATACACTGTGGTGGTATAGATCATATACAGGTACATCATACGAATGAAATAGCCCAGTCTGAGGCTGCAACGGGTAAAAACTTTGCAAACTACTGGATGCATGCTGAGTTTCTTGTCCTTCAAAACAATGAAAAGATGTCAAAATCAGCAGATAATTTTTTAACATTGAGTGTGATAAAGGATAAGGGATTCTTGCCTGTGGAATACAGATACTTTTGTGCACTAGCCCATTACAGGAAGCAACTTGAATTTTCATTCAGCGGACTTGAGAGTGCAAAAAATGGATATAGACATCTTAAAAATTCTGTTGAAGAAATAATTGAAAAAGCAGACCCATCAAAGATTCAAGCTGTAAACACTGAAAATATTTATTATAAAAATTTTGTTGCTGCTTTATCTAACGATTTGAACATCCCGAGTGCTCTTAGCATCCTCTGGGATGCTATAAGGGATAAAAATTTATCATATGAGGAAAGGTTATCTCTTGTATCAGAGTTTGATAGGGTTCTATCCTTTGATCTTATAAAAAAAACGGAGGAAAGCATATCAGATGAAATATATGAGCTTGTAAGAAAACGTGATAATTTCAAAAAAAATAAAGACTACAAAAATGCTGATGAGATAAGGGATATAATAAAACAGAAGGGTTATATTGTCGAGGATACACCAAAGGGAACAAAGGTGAAGAAAATATGAAATGGATAAAAAAAGCTCCAGTTGCTATAACTGTGACAGATAGAAATGGAGTAGTGATAGATATGAATGAAAAGTCTGTTGAGTCTTTTGGTAAGGATGTGATTGGAAAAAGTTTATATCCTTGTCACAGTGAAAAATCAAGATTAAAAATAGATGAGCTCTTTAAGAATAGGTCTATTAATGCCTATACTATAGAAAAAAATAGTGCAAAAAAGCTTATTTATCAGTTTCCGTGGTATGATGGTGATGAGTTTGGTGGATATGTTGAGTTTTCGATAGTTCTTCCTGATGATATTCCTCACTTCATAAGAAAATGAAAAGAGATGAAATAATAAATTTTTTAGATAATTATCTTTCATCGTCAGAGATAAATGATTTTTCTTTAAATGGGGTTCAGATTGAGGGTGGTGATGAGGTAAAAAAAGTTGCCTTTGCTGTTTCGTATTCAAGGTATGTTGTTGATGTGGCAGTAAAAGAAAATGCTGATATGATAGTGGTTCATCACGGCATATTCTGGAAGGAGATAAAACCAATTTCAGGCAACATCAAGAAAAGAATAGAACCTCTTATAAATAATAACATAACACTTCTGGCATATCACCTTCCTTTGGATATACATGCTGATATAGGAAATAATATATCAATTTTAAAACTTTTTAGTATAAAAGATACAAAACCATTTGCAAACTATATGAATGTAAAGGCTGGGCTTTTAGGCTCTTTAAGAAATAGTATAAGCTTAAACACCGCTGTAAAAATAATCAGGGATAATATCAACAGCAATATAACGTTGCTTGATTATGGGAATAAGAGAATAGAAAAAATAGCAGTTGTGACAGGTGGCGGTGCAAATTTTTTTGAGGAAGCAGTTTTAAACGGTGCTGATCTGTTTATAACTGGTGAAAGCGATGAGAGAGTTTTTGAGTTAGCAAGAGAGTATAAATCAAACTTTTTATCAGCAGGACACTATATGACTGAGGTATCAGGTGTTAAAAATCTTTCATCTCTTTTAAAGAAAAAGTTTAAAATAAAGACTTTCTTTATAGATACATCAAACCCTTTATAGCATTAAAAAATTGATTTACTTTTCTTAAATATTGTAAAATAGATAGACGGCGGTAAAAAATGAAGATAGCCGATGTAATAGGTTATATAAGAGAAGCGAGCAGTAGAAGAGGTATAGTAAAAAAAGGTTTAGAATAGGAACAGGAGGAAGATATGGCGAAGGCAAAATTTGAGAGGACTAAATCACACGTGAACGTAGGCACGATAGGGCACGTGGACCATGGTAAGACAACACTTACAGCAGCGATAACTAAGGTATTAGCGAAGAAAGGGCGAGCGAAGGAGATGCAGTATGCAGACATAGCGAAGGGAGGAGTAGTAAGGGATGCATCAAAGATATTAACAGTAGCAGTAAGCCATGTGGAATACGAGACAGACAACCGACACTATGCGCATATAGACTGTCCTGGACATGCCGACTACATAAAGAACATGATAACAGGAGCAGCCCAGATGGATGGAGCGATACTTGTGGTAAGTGCAGCAGATGGACCGATGCCACAGACGAGAGAGCATGTACTGTTAGCGAGACAAGTCAACGTTCCAAACTTAGTAGTATTTTTAAACAAGTCAGACTTAGTAGATGACAAAGAACTGTTAGATCTTGTAGAAGTAGAGATAAGGGATCTATTAAAGAAATATGAATTTGACGGTGATAACATTCCAGTGATAAGAGGAAGTGCATTAAAGGCATTGGAAGGTGATCAGGGAGAGTATGGTGAGCCAGCGATAATGAAGCTAATGGAAGCGTTGGACAAACATATACCTGAGCCAAAGCGAGAGACGGACAAACCGTTTTTAATGGCGGTGGAGGATGTATTTACGATAACAGGACGAGGAACAGTAGCTACAGGTAGAGTAGAGAGGGGGAAGATAAAAGTAGGAGATGCGGTAGAACTGATAGGATTTGGAAGGACATTTCAATCAGTTGCGACAGGGTTAGAGATGTTTAGGAAGCTTTTGGATGAAGCGATAGCAGGAGACAACATAGGTATGCTATTGAGAGGAATAGAGAAGGATCAGGTAGAGAGAGGTATGGTGATAGCAGCCCCGAAGAGCGTGACGCCGCACAAGAAATTTAAGGGTGAGGTATATGTGCTAACTAAGGATGAGGGAGGAAGGCATACTCCATTTTTCAAGGGCTACAAGCCACAGTTTTATTTCAGGACAACAGATGTTACTGGTAGTGTAGAGCTGAAGCCTGGGGTAGAGATGATAATGCCGGGAGATCATACCGAGATCAATGTAGAACTTATAACCCCGATAGCAATGGAGAAGGGTTTGAGATTTGCAATAAGAGAGGGTGGATGCACAATAGGTGCAGGTGTTGTTACCGATATAGTTGAATGATATTTTATATGAAGAGATTATTACTGATAGCATTTTTTGCTGTAACGCTTGATGCAAAAGAGAATAGTGTCTGCGTCTTCGATGGCGAGAATGAGATCATTAATTATCCATGTTCATGGAAGGTGTATAAGTTTAGTGATCAGCCGGGTTATTCTGAGACAACTGAAGCTGGTATGGAGTTCTATTATAACAGATACCCCGCAAGCAATGAGTCAGATAAGGCTGATAAGAACTGGGCAATAATAAGGATAAGAAAACTTGCATGTGATGATGGAGTTGTCTGCTTGAGAGAGGGAGAACCTCTTACGCTTTCTGATTTTGTCCATTTTTTTAGGTGTGATGTCCCTAAATGTCTGGATAAATACCCTGCTTCTATGAACATAGATATCAAGACGGAGATAGGTGATGTTAAAAACTGTAAGAATGTAAGTCCGGATTCTCCTGGTCTTGCTGAGGGAAAGTGTGGCAACTATCAGTATGTAAGAAAATATGGCGGTCAGAAGTATTATTATTTTACAAGAACCGCTCAGAATGATTATTTCACTGGGATAAATGTGGATGTGATCACAGTTTTTTTTAGTCGTGGTAAGAATGTTTTTCAATCATCGCTTACCTGTTATGAGGGAATGTGTGATTATTACAAGAAGAATTTTGAATATGTTATCCATAACTTAAAGATGAAAAAATGATTATTATTTTAATAAAAAAGAGGTGTTATGAGTGAAGAAAATACAGCAGGTTCAAAGCAGATAATGAGAATAAAGCTTGAGTCCTATGACAATGCACTGCTTGATCAGTCATTATCAAAGATAATAGAGGCAGTGAGACGAAGCGGAGCTATAGTCTCAGGGCCGGTGTTTTTGCCGAGGAAAACAAGAAGGTACACTGTTAATCGTTCTGTCCATGCTGATAAAAAGTCAAGAGAACAGTTTGAGATAGTAAAGCATGTAAGGCTTATAGATATTGTTAATTCAACATTAAAAACGACAGATGCTCTTAGCTCAGTGGATCTTCCAAGCGATGTAAAGGTTAACTTTACACTTAAAACTATTTAATAGTTCTGAAGAATATAATTAAGTGGTTTTTTTTAAAAAAGCAATTTCTTATATAACAGAAGCTCCCCATAGGTTTGTATTGGGAGCTTTTTATATTGTTTCAGCAATATTTGTTTTTTTTCTTATTGTTGGCTCATTGCTGATGTTTTATTTCATAAAGGGACTTCCATCCATAGATAAACTCGGAGAGTACACTCCATCTTTGACCACATCTGTTTATGATATAAATGGTGAGATCATAACAGAATATTCAGTTGAGAGAAGGTCTTTCTTAACACTTGATAAGATTCCTCTTGATCTGCAGAATGCACTTATAGCGATGGAGGATAATAATTTTTTCAATCACTGGGGAATATCGGTTAAGGGTATTTTAAGAGCCTTCACAAGGGATGTTCTTCATAGAAAGGTAAGACAGGGTGGTTCAACAATAACACAGCAGCTGGCCAAACTCATATTTTTAAAGCCTGAGAGAACACTGTCAAGAAAGATTAAGGAGATTTTTATTGCCATTGAGATAGAAAGGAATTTTTCAAAGCAGGAAATACTTCAGATGTATTTTAATCAGATATATTTTGGTAGTGGTGTCTATGGTGTTGGAACTGCTTCAAAGATATATTTTGGTAAGGATGTTGAAAATCTTACGCTCGGTGAATGTGCACTTCTTATAAGTGTGATCCCTGCTCCTGAAAGATACTCTCCATTTGCCAATCCAAAACTTGCTAAAGCAAGAAGGGATCTTGTCTTGAATAGAATGTATGAAGAAAAATATATAACAAAGGATGAACTAAAAAAAGCAAAGGAGGAACCACTGCCTGATAAGAAATCTGTTATATATTACTCAAATGCTCCTTATTTTACAGAGTATATAAGACAGCAGCTTGAACCAAAGTATGGGGTTGAGATGTTTTGGCAGGGTGGTTTAAAAATCTACACCACACTTGATCTGAAGATGCAGAAGCTTGCTGAGGATATATTTGAAAAAAAGCTCGCTGAGTATGAGGCTAAAAATGAATCAAAGACTGATGTTAACACTGCTACATCAACTCTTCAGGGAGCATTTGTTGCTCTGGACACAAAAACAGGTGGAATAAAGATAATGATTGGTGGAAGAAATTATAGAGAAAGTCAGTTTAACAGAGCTGTTCAGGCTAAGAGACAAGCTGGTTCTACGTTTAAACCATTTGTATGGCTTACAGCTCTTTTAAATGGATATACCCCTGCAACTATGGTTTATGATAGTCCTATGGCCTTTTATTCTGATAGTCGAATGAACTGGCATCTCATAGATAATGCCACAGATCAATCAACAATCAATGATGCAATAGAACCATTTCTTGAAAATCCGGATTTTAAAATATGGATGCCATCCAATCTTGATAATAAATTTCTTGGTGCTATAACATTGAGGAGAGCATTAGAAAAATCAAGGAATTTAGCATCTGTATATCTTGTTAACAAGCTTGGACCTGCTGCTGTTGTTGATACAGCTTATAAGGCCGGGATAAAAAGCAAGCTTGATGCTGTTCCATCAATAGGACTTGGCACATCGCTTGTAACAGTTCTTGATATGACATCAGCATTCAATACATTTGCAAACTCAGGCATATATGTTGAGCCTTTTGCGATACTCCGAGTTAGTGATCACAATGGTAAGGTTCTTGAGGAAAATTTTCCTAAGGAGACTGAATCGTTTAGACCTCAGGAGGTATATCTTCTTTCAAATATGATGAAGGGAGTTGTTAAAAGGGGAACAGCAAGAGTCGTATCAAGGATCAAAAGACCAGTGGCAGGAAAAACTGGCACAACTCAGGACTCAAAGGATACTTGGTTTATTGGTTTTACTCCTGATGTAACGGCTGGAGCATGGATGGGTTATGATGATTTTTCAAAGATTACTATGAGCGATTGGACTGGTGGTGGAACTGTTGCTCCATGGTGGACAGATATAATGGAGCAGGTTTTGAGCGAATACCCTGTAAGGGATTTTACAGTACCAGAAAAAATTATATTTGTTAATATAGATGAGGATAGTGGTAAGATTGCAGGTCCAAAGTGCAAAAATAAATTTATGGAATCATTCATAAGTGGTACGGAACCAAAAGAGTTTTCAGATTGTGATAAGAAAGACCAATGAGTTATCCAGTTGTTAAATCAAAGTATAAATATGCCTCTTTAACATCGCCTGAACAATATATAAAACAGTACAAAAAACATTCAGGAAATACTCAGAATCTTATTGTTGTATATGCAAAAAGTTTTTTTGATATACTGATCAAGAATTTTAATTTTAAAAAAAAATACTCAAATCTTTATCGTATAAATGAGAATTACGATTTATTTCTTTGTCAGATTGGTTCACCAAACATAGGAATGTGTGTTGAGGAATTCTCTGTAAATGGTTATAAAAATTTTTTTGCTATTGGGGTATGCGGTGCAATAAATAATGATTTGGAGATTGGGGATATAATAGTTTGCAATAGGGCATTGAGGGATGAGGGAACATCATACCATTATATAAAAGCTTCTGATTATATAGACTGTAATAAAAATTTTTTAAGCAGTGTTGAAAAAAAATTAAAATCAAATATGATTGGATACAGCAGAAGAACGGTATGGACAACGGATGCACCATACAGAGAAACTTATTTTGAAATTAAAAAAAATCTTAACATGGGTGTAGATTGCGTTGATATGGAAACCTCAGCTTTTTATGCAGTAGCAGAATATAAAAAAGTGAATGCAATTTCAATATTTACAGTCAGTGATGTCCTTGATGTCAAGAAAAAAAAATGGAATATGTTCTTTAATTCTAAGATTATTTATAATAATTTTTTAAAGATATTCAATGCAATTGTTTAAAAAAAATTTATTTTGTATTTTATCAATAAATTTGTATAATATAAAAAAGGCTGTTATTTCGAAAGCTTTTTGTTATAAAGTGAATTCTTTATAAATTCATAGGTTTTTCCTATGAGAAATAAAATACTTTTAAAAAAGATGTGAGGTGTTTTTCATCTCTCTTTTTTAGAAAAAAGGAGAATGCTGTAATCTGTATGGCAGATAAATTAGAAAAGATTGAGGTTGAAGGAATTGTTAAAGAAGCTTTGCCGAATGCTACTTTTAAAGTGGAAATCGGCCCTGGCAAGGTTATACTTGGTATGGTGTCTGGTAAGATGAGAGTCAATCATGTTAGAATTTTACCGGGCGACAAGGTTAAGATGGAGCTATCACCGTATGACCTTACAAAAGGAAGAATAGTTTTTAGAGAAAAATAATGTGAGGTGAATATGAAAGTTAGAGCAAGCGTTAAAAAAATATGTGAAAAGTGTAAGGTGATTAAGAGGAACGGAGTGGTGAGGGTTATATGTGAAAATCCTAAGCACAAGCAGAGACAGGGTTGATTTAGATGGTTATAAAAAAAAATTAGATAAGGAGATAATATGGCAAGAATAGTAGGAATTGATTTACCGCGTGAAAAAAAGATAGCTATAGCTCTTAGCTATATATACGGTATAGGAAGACCTTTAGCAAAAAAAATTCTTGAGGTTGATTTAGCAGGCAAGATCAATCCTGATAAAAGGGTGAAGGATTTAACAGAGGAAGAGATTGGTCTTTTAAATGCTATTATATCCAAGGAATACAATGTTGAAGGAGAGCTCAGAAGGGAGATCCAATCAAATATAAAAAGATATATAGAAATTGGATGTTATAGAGGTCAAAGACATAGAAGAAACCTTCCTGCGAGAGGCCAGAGGACAAGAACAAATGGGAGAACAAGAAGAGGAAGAAGAAAGACTGTTGGTGCAATAGCAAAGGGAACAACAGCTCAGTCAGAGGCTAAATAGTTTATTAAGGAGTTTATATGGAAAAAAGCAATAATAATCCAAAAAAGAGGCATATACATGTTCCATCTGGAAGGATGTATATCACATCAAGCTTTAATAACACAATAATAACACTTACTGATGACCATGGAAATACTGTCGCATGGTCAACATCGGGAGCAAACGGATTTAAGGGAACAAAAAAGGGAACCCCTTTTGCTGCTCAGATAACGATGAACAAGGTTCTTGAAAGGGGAATATCTTATGGCTTGAAGCAGGTTTATGTTTTTGTGAGTGGTCCCGGTCCAGGTAGAGAGACAGCGCTTAGAGCAATAGCACACAATGGTGTGAGAATTGTATCAATAAAGGATATAACACCTCTACCACACAATGGTTGCAGACCCCCTAAACCGAGAAGAGTATAATTAAAGGAGGATATAAAGATGAAATACAATGGCGCAGTATGCAAAAAGTGTAGAGCTCTTAACGAAAAACTTTTTTTAAAAGGAAATAAGTGTTTTTCAAACTGCACAATAGAGAAAAGAGAGAAAACTGGAAGGCAGAAAAAGATGTCGGATTATGGTAAGCATCTGAGAGAAAAACAGATAGCAAAGTTTTCATATCTTATGAATGAAGGACAGTTCGAGAGGTTTTTTAATATAGCCTCAAAGGCTAAGGGAAGAACAGGTGAAACTATGATGAAGTTGCTTGAGCTTAGGCTTGACAACATAGTCAGAAGAGCAGGTTTTTCCACATCCATAAGGATGGCAAGACAGCTAATAGGTCATGGAAACATAAGGGTTAATGGTAAGGTGGTAAAGATCCCATCCTATATATTAAGAGAAGGGGATGAGATATCTTTAAAAAATGATTTGCTTCTTGAAAACTTATATGTAAAGCAGAGCCTTGAAAACACTGAGAGGTTGGGTTGGAGACCGAGTTATATAACTTATGATCCTCAGAAGAAGTCAGCAAAGCTTTCAATGATTCCTGAAAGAGCTGAGCTTTCAACAAAAATAAATGAACAGCTTATAGTTGAGTTCTATTCCAAATAAGGAGGAGAAATATGCCAGGTTTTTTGAAAGAAATAATTATACCGAGAGGTGTTGAGTGTGTTGAGGAAAAATCTACAGAAAATGGTAGCTATGCCAAGTTTGTTGGCGAACCCTATGAAAAGGGATATGGTCATACTATAGGAAATTCTTTGAGAAGGGTTTTGCTGTCAAGCATAGATGGAGCTGCTGTTGTGGCTGTAAGAATAAAGGGTGTTAATCATGAGTATACCACGATAGAGGGAATAAAAGAGGATGTCATAACCATAATTATGAACCTCAAGAAGCTAAGAGTTAAGCTTGAGGGCAGTGACAGACAAACAATTCACATATCTGAGAAAGGCAAGAAGGTGGTTAAGGCCTCTGATATCAAGACAACGGCCGTTGTTGAGATTATGAATAAAAACCTTGAGATAGCAACACTTGAAAGCGGTGCAACATTTGAGGCTGAGATTGAAATAGCGAGGGGAGTTGGATATCTCACGTCAGAACAGGTAAGGGAAACGATCTCACTTCCTCAGGATTATATTGTGATGGATGCAATTTTTTCACCTGTCAGAAAGGTAAACTATAAGGTAGAAAATGCCCGTGTCGGTCAGGAAACAGATTATGATAAACTTATTCTTGAGATATGGACAGATTCAACAATAACACCAAAGGAAGCTCTGGACAGAGCAGGTGCTCTTTTAAAGTATTCAATAATACCATTTGCATCACAGGAAGCTGCTGATGTGGAAATCCCCACAGAGTCAGAGGAGACAAAGGATAGTGAGCTTGAAGAGATTCTTGATCAGAGTGTGGATATCATAGAGCTTTCTCAGAGAGCAAGCAACTGTCTTAAAGTGGCTAATATCAAAACAATAAGAGAGCTGGTTTACAAGACTGAAGAGGATTTGTTATCCGTTAAGAATTTTGGTGAAAAATCACTTGAAGAGATAAAACAGAAGCTTGAAGAGATGGGTTTATCTCTTGGGATGAAATAGCTGGAGGCTTTATGATTAAGAATAATGGTGATAGAAAGCTTTCTAAAACAGGTTCCCACAGGAATGCTATGTTTAGAAATATGATGACAAGCCTTATAATGAGTGAGAAGATTATAACCACCGCTCCAAAGGCAAAAGAGTTAAGGCGTTTTTTTGATACTCTACTGAACGATGCTAAAAAAAATAATTACTCTAATGTTAGAAGCAGCATAAACAACAAGGATGCATATGCTAAGCTTATGCATGTCCTTGCTCCAAGATACAAGGACAGAGTTTCAGGTTATACAACTCTTATAAATGTTGGTATAAGAAGGGGAGATAACTCTTTGATCACGATGGTTAAACTGGTGGACTGATTGAAATGTTTGATAAAATATTTAATATATTTTCAAATGACATAGGGATGGATCTGGGAACAGCCAATACCCTTGTTTATTTGAAAGGTAAGGGGATAGTTTTAAGAGAGCCTTCAGTTGTTGCTATAGATAAAAATACGAGGAAGGTTCTTGCCGTTGGTAATGAAGCAAAACAGATGATTGGTAAGACGCCTAACAGCATAGTTGCTGTAAGGCCTTTAAGAAATGGTGTGATAGCTGACTTTGAGGTTACACACCAGATGATAAAATATTTTATTCAGAAGGTTAATACAAAAAAAGGTTTATTGAGACCGAGAATTGTAATAGGCATACCTTCTGGCATAACTGAGGTTGAGAAAAGAGCTGTTCATGAGTCGGCTCAACAGGCGGGTGCAAGAGAAGTTTATTTAATTGAAGAACCTATGGCAACATCCATTGGAGCAGATCTTCCGATATCCGAGCCAAGCGCAAGTATGATATGCGATATCGGTGGTGGTACCACAGAGATAGCAGTGATATCGCTCGGTGGCCTTGTAGTTACAAAATCTACAGATATAGCGGGTGATGAGATGGATGAGGTCATATTGCAGTATTTTAGAAGAAAATATAATCTTATAATTGGTGAGTCAACAGCTGAGGATGTAAAAATGAAGATAGGTTCTGTCTTTCCATTGAAGGAAGAACTTACTATGGAAGTTAAGGGAAGGGATCAGTCAAGAGGTCTTCCAAAGACAGTCAGTGTTACATCCGATGAGATAAGACAGGCTCTTATGGAGCCAGTGAATTTGATTGTTGATTCTATAAAACAGGTTCTTGAGGAAACACCTCCGGAACTATCTGCGGATCTTGTGGATAAGGGAATGATACTTGCTGGTGGTGGTTCTTTGCTAAAAGGTTTTTGTGAGCTCATAAGACAGGAAACAGAGCTTCCTGTTCACCGAGCTGCTGACCCGTTGAGCTGTGTGGCACTTGGTTGTGGAAAATACCTTGAGATACTGGACAAGGTTAAAACTACATCAGTGCCGTTTTACAGATAGCATACAGCTTTATGCGGGTTTATGAGAGAAAAAGATAAAACCTTTAAGTATCTGTTCTATGTCTTTTTGACGATTTCTTTTTTGTTCCTTGTATTGAAGATAGATTTCCTCGTAAATGATGTAAGGTTGTTTTTTTCCTTTCTGTTCAATCCATATTTTTCAGTAAGCACAATAAACCGATTTGAAAAAGTGAGTAAAAATGTTGATTATTTATTAGAATGTGGTGTAAAAAATAAAAATTTAGAGAAGGAGAATATTGAGCTAAGGTCAAAGCTTATTGACTATGAGGCTCTTGATAGACAGTACAAGGAAGTAAATGATCTTTTGAGACTTAAACAGGGGTTTAGATATAGTGGTAAGTTTTCAAAGGTGATTTCTGTAAATCCTAAAAATCCTTATTCATTCATATACTTAGATAAAGGATTCAATGATGGTATAAAGGCATACAACCCTGTTGTCGTATACAATAATGATAAGTGGTTTGTCATTGGAAGGATAAATGAGGTCTATAAGAATTACTCCCGTGTGATACTCATCACCAATACAAACTTTTCATTTATATCCGATACCCCTTCAAGCAGGGGACTTGTGGTTGGAAATTTGGATGATGATCTCATTTATAAGTATATTGATGGAGATATAAAATTGGGTGATGATGTTTTTACTTCAGCTATATCAATAACATTTCCACCATTTCTTCACATAGGCTACATAGATAAGATAATAAGCAATGCTGATCCAAATTCAAGAATGGCATCTGTATCAACGTTCAAAATAAAAGATATCAACTATGTCTATGTTATTGACTGGCAGCCTTATATAGATGAGGACAATCTGGTGAATATATGATGTTTATAATTTATATTGCTATGGTTTTTTTTCAGTGGCTGTTTTCCTATCAGCCAGATTTTATGAATTTAAGTCCTGATATAATATTTATATTTGTATTCTGGGCTAACTATTACAAAAATCCCGTTCCTGCAATACTGTTTTCATTCTTTGCAGGACTTTATGCTGATTTTTATTATATAACAGCATTTGGAAGCTATACCCTTAGCTTTATTCTTTTTTCTTTTGTTGTCAATAAGATCAAAAACAATATAGAGATAGATTCCTTTATTCCACGGTCTATTAATTTTATTGTTTCAAACTATGCATTAATAATTTTTATAACAATTTTAAACTTTATTGTTGCTGGAAGCTTTTCATTAAACTATGCAGTTTTTATACAGCCACTTTTAAATATATTTTTCTTTGAAATTTTTAGATATATATTGAACAAGTTGTTTAAGAGAAGAGAATATGCCAGGCTATGAGAAAAGAACAGAGCTTATAGATTTGATTTACAGAGTTTTTTATATAATTTTAATTCTTTTTGTTATAAAGCTTATAAGTATCCAAATAGTAAATCATTCATATTATCTTACCCTTTCAGAAAAGAACAGGATACGGACCATATCAAAGTTAGGACCGAGAGGGAATATAATTACATCTGATAATGTTGCTGTGGCAGTTAATAAACCATCATACAGCATAATGTATTTTCCAAGAGAAAATATAACTGATAAGTACATTGATGATATGTCACTGCGAATATCAAAAGTCCTTTCTGTTTCATATGATGATATAAAAAGGTCAATATCTGTTTCTCAAAAGACATCAAAGCCATCAAAGATTATAAACAATCTCAGCATAAAATCTACAATGTTTTTTTATGAGCTTAAAAATATTTTTCCTGAGCTTGAAATAATAGAAGAGAATGCAAGATACTATCCGTATGGAAATTTTTTAAGCCATATAATAGGCTATACTGGTAAGATAGGAGAGAATGAGATTAAGTATTATATAAGTAAGAACTATTCACTTGATTCTTTGGTGGGCAAGACTGGGGTTGAAAAAAAATATGAAAGCAATTTAAAGGGTGGTGATGGTGGGCTGTTTATGGAGGTGGATAACAGGGGGAGACTTGTGAATATAATAGGTTTTAAACAGTGGCACAAGGGTGATGATGTGATGCTAACAATAAATTATAAGGTTCAGAAGGCTATGGAGGATTCCCTTTCTAAACTACCCTACAAAAGAGGTGCTGCTGTTTGTATGGATGCAACAAACGGAAAAATTTTAGGCTATGCTGTAAAACCTGGTTTTGATTTAAACTATTTCAGTTCATACAGGGATGATAAAAAGTATGAGGAAATAGATGAGTTCAATATACCTATATCAGGGCTTTATCCTCCAGCATCAACATTTAAAATAATAATGACTGCTGCAGGACTTGAAAGTGGGAAAATATCTGAGAGCACTCAGTTTTACTGCCCAGGATATTATGATGCTGGCAATAGAGTCTTTAAATGCTGGGAGAAAAAGGGACATAAAATGCTTGATCTGATTGGTGGGCTTGCAAAGTCATGTGATGTATATTATTATAATGTTGGTAATCTCATAGGTCCTTATGAGATAGAAAATATGGCAAGAAAGTTTAGATTGAATGAGAAAACTGGCATAGATCTTCCATATGAAAAGGAAGGTAAAATATTTGGGCCGAGGGCCAGAATGTCAGGAAAGGGTTACTGGTTTATTGGTGATACACTGAATATGTCAATAGGTCAGGGTGAGACACTTGTTACTCCTATGGAGATGCTTATGGTTATGTCCTCCATAGCAAACAAAGGGAAATTTTATAAGCCATACTATGTTGATAGTATTGTATCATCAGATGACAAGGTGATTTTACGCAATGAGCCTCAGGTTGTCTCTGAGATATCATTAAAGGATGAAACATATGCTACTCTTTATAAAGCCCTTCGCAGTGTTATAACGGATGGCACAGGAAAACTGGCTGATGTGCCCGGAGTTGATGTCTATGGTAAAACAGGCACAGCCCAAAATCCACATGGCAAGGATCATGCTTGGTTTGTAGCATTTGCACAAAAGGATGGTAAAAATCCTATAGCAATAAGTGTTTTAATAGAGCATGGCGAACACGGTTCAACGGCAGCAGTCGTGGCCAGAGATGCAATAAAATCATATTTTTTAAATGATGATCATAGTGATGAGATAAAATTAAATACTAAAAAGGATATTATAATAGAATGATCTCAATAGATAAAAAAAGAAAGTTTGACTGGACTCTTTTCTTGAGTGTTATATCACTTGTCTTGCTTGGAACGCTTGCTATAATGTCTTCAACCATAATGCTTGATTTCAGGGAAAGGGTTATAAGGACACATATAATAGCAGTATTTATTGGTATATTTGCTATGCTTTTTATGTGGGTTTTTGATTATAACATGCTTGATGAGCATTCAAACAAGATATATGTATTTTTTCTTTTTCTGCTTCTGCTTGTACTCTTTTTGGGTGTGGCAGATAAGGGCTCTAAATCATGGTTCAGACTGCCATTCTTTTCACTGCAGCCTAGTGAGTTTGCAAGGATATCACTGATAATAGTTCTCTCATCATATCTATCAAAATATCCTCATAGCCTCAATGACCCTGCTGGAATAATAAAGTTCTTTTTGATTACACTACCATTTTTTATCCTTATGGCAAAACAGCCTGATTTTTCAGGAATACTTATAACCTGTTTTCCTCTTCTTGTTATATGCATTGTTGGTGGTATAAATCTTAACTATATATATATCTTTATATTCTATTTAATAATAGTTCTTTTGATACCTGCAGTAGGTGTAATAGTCAATTTAAACCCTGATTCACTTAATAGTTCAATAGTTTATTTTTTATACACCATATCATATTTTAATATCAATAGTATTATATTCATATTACTTACCGGAATAATCTTATTTCTTATATGGATGCTTGTGAATAAACTCAATCCTCTGATAAATATAAGCTATTTTGTGATATTCTTTTCAATAATATTTGCAGGTTATTTGTCTGGCATATTCATAAAAAGTCAGATAAAGGATTACCAGTACAAGAGGATTGAAAGTTTCATATATCCTGACAAGGATCCTAAGGGCTCGGGGTATAATATAATACAAGCAAGAGTGGCACTTGGCTCAGGTGGAATAAGAGGCAAGGGACTTTTTTCAGGCACTCAATCAAGACTTGGGTTTGTCCCTGAGAGGCATACAGATTTCATATTATCGGTCATTGGTGAGGAAATGGGAATAATAGGTGTGCTTATTATAATTGCAGCCTATACAACTCTTATAAACAGGATAAAAAAGATTGCTGTTATGTCAAGGGATATCTTTGGTTATTATATGTCCTGTGGATTTGCAGGGCTTTTTATGGGATATTTTTTTATAAACATAGGTATGATACTGGGATTCTTTCCTGTTGCAGGTGTTCCATTAGCCTTTGTATCATACGGTGGCTCAAACATAGTTGCATCGTTTATAATAATTGGAATACTTGAATCCATTTATACAAGGAGATTGATGATAGCATGATAAGATACAGATTTGTTTTTTCAAAGAAAGAATCGGCCATATATACCGGCTTTTTAAATGAAGTGGAATATTTTAGGTCTTTTTTCTCAAACTCATTTGAACTCTATGTGAACAGCAAAAAGTATAAGTTTTCGTTTGGTCCGGCTCTGCCCTACGGATATGAGAGTGAAAGTGAGTACGTTGATGTTTTTATGGCTGATAGGATGGATGATGAGGAGATAACCATTGTTATAAATAAAAATCTTATGGATGGCTTTGAACTGTTGAGGTTTAAAACAGTGCCGATTTATTTTCCGTCTGTTGAGTCATTGGTGGACATAACGGAGTGGGATCTGTATTTTAATGATACTTCAAAGTTAACATTCCTGATAGATAATATTGATAGCAGATACTCAGACTTTATCCATAGTAAACATAATGAAAATGAAATATTAAAGTTGTATTTAAAAAAAGGAATAAAGCTTGATATGATTTTAAAAGATTTTAATATCAATAATGATATTAAAAAAATTGTGAGAAAAAATTTATACTGGCTTGATGCAAAAGGTGGCTTGAGGCTGATATGAATGAATATAAAGGTCAGAGGACAGAGATCAGAAGTCAAAGCCTGCCTGCCGAAGATATATCAGCAAAGTGGTGAATAACCACAGTCGTTTTGCTGAGATGTTTATCGCAGGCAGGCTTGCCTGCCGAAGATATATCAGCAAAGTGGTGAATAACCACAGTCGTTTTGCTGATATGTTTATCGTAGGCAGGTAGGAACTGATCACTGACCACTGACAACTAATTAAAGGAGATAATATGGCAAATGAAAACAATATAAGAAGAGAGATATATTCAAACAGATCGTTTGAAGAGATAAGAATAGCTGTTATGGAAAACTCAAAGCTTTCCGAGCTTTTCTGGGAGAGGAACAGCAGTGCGAGTCTTGTTGGTAATATTTATAAGGGTGTGGTGGAAAATGTTTTACCCGGGATATCAAGTGCTTTTATAAATATTGGTTTTGAAAAAAACGCCTATATATACATATCTGATGTTATAGGTGATGCCCGTGGTGGTATAGATAAGGTCTTAAAAAAGGATCAGGAGGTTATGGTCCAGATAATAAAGGACGCAATAAGCACAAAGGGTATGAAGGTCACCATGGATATAACACTTCCTGGCAGATATATAGTTCTAACCCCATTTCAAGAGCATGTGGGAGTGTCAAAAAATATAGATAATGAAGAGGAGAGAAACAGACTCTCTAAGATAATAAATGAGATAGTGGATACTTCTAAAAAATATGGTTGCGTTGTGAGAACTGAGGCTGAGGGGATAAGTGAGGAGGAGATTAAAAAAGAGTATAAGTATCTGATAAGATTGTGGGATAGCATATTGAAAAAGTATGATAACAATCGTGCTCCTTATTTGCTCTACAAGGATATAGACCTAACCCTTCAGGTTGCAAGGGATCTTCTCTCTGAGGATATATCCATATACATGCTTGATAACAGAGAGGATTATTATAACGTACTGGATTTTGTTTCAAAGATATCACCTGAGTTTAAGGATAAAATAAAATACTATGATGCAAAGACGCCGATATTCAAGGCCTTTAACATAGAGCAGGAGATAGATGAGCTCAGAAGAATCAAGGTTGAGCTTCCGAGTGGTGGTAGCATAATAATACAGGAGGCTGAGTCGCTGTGTGCAATAGATGTGAACACCGGTAGATACACCGGTAATAAATCTCAGGAGGAAACTGTCACACAGATAAACATTGAGGCGGCCTATGAGATAGCAAGACAGCTAAAGCTGAGAAACATCGGTGGTATCATTGTCATTGATTTCATAGATATGAGAAAGGCATTCAACAGGCACAAGGTTATGAAAGCCCTTGAGGATGCTGTTAGAAATGATAGAGCAAAGATAAAAATACTTCCTATAACAAGGTTGGGATTGATAGAGATGACAAGGGAGAGAAGAAGGGAAAGCACATTTAATATGATAACTGAGGAGTGCCCTCAGTGTCAGGGCTCTGGCAAGGTGTTATCAATAGATAGCATAAGGATAAAGATTCAGAATGATATCTTAAATCTTACGATGGGAAGGCCCGGTGGAAATTTAAGGGTTGTAGTTCATCCACTTGTTATGGAGAGCTTGAAGGAAAAACAGAATATGATTGAGAAAAATGTTCATAGAAGCATTAAAATTGTTTCTGATCCACAGCTTGTATGGGAGGATTACAGGATCATAATAGAATAGTTAGGGTTCACTGAAAAAGTCTAACGAAAGATAATTTTTCCGATGAATAATTGTCTTGATGGGAGTAGATTATTGTTTTAAAACTGCACGATTTTTAAGGTAATGTTGCAAAAACCATGCATTTTTTTTATCTTTCTTTTGGCAATAAAGACGCTTTTCTACTACGGCTTCGTCAGAACTCGCTTACCCCGATATATCGGGGCTCGCTCGTTTTTTCGCCTCATAACGAAAATCATTGCTTTATTGCTTAAATAGACTTTTTCAGTGAACCCTACTCAATTTTTTTGAGAATGCTAATTTGATAAAATGATAGTATATAAGACAGTGATTGGCAAAATTAGTTGTCTGGAAAGAATAATCATCAAGATGTAAACGGATAGAAATCAGATGAAGACAAATATCATCAAGATGAAGACAGATTAAGTCAGGATGAAAACAGATATCAGATAAATAAGAAATTCTTTTAAAATCTGCCTTCTGTCCTCTGTCTTCTGAGTTCTGATTTTGCTGACCCTGCCTACGCCGAAACGGCTTCGGCAGGCAGGCACTGATCACTGATTAGCTGGAGATTAATATGAAGATTAAAAAGATTTTGATTGTATTATTCACCGCAGTATTCTGTACAACAAGCATTAATGCTGCAGTAAACAAATACAAGGTTTTTAAAAAAGCTAAGTATGTAGGAACGATGACATCCTATGAGGTGGATGATAATATATATTTTGATCTCAATGATATAACAAAACATCTCAATGCTAAAAAAAACATATACTCTGTTTCAAAGAAGATAATCCTTTCAATTGGAAACAAAAAATTAAACATCTCAAAGGATATGGTTGATTTTGATGGTATTTCAACAGCAAATATTCCATCAGCGTTCATTTTGAGAGGTTCTAAATATTTCTTAAACAGTGATATCTTTTTATCTCCAACCTTCGCAAAGATATTTGAACTTAAGCTTGATTTCGATGATAAAAGCAGAACAATAAAAATATATGACGATATCAATATAACATCTGTAAAAAATTTTTCATACACGGAAAAAACAAGAATAGTTGTCTATATGACAAAAAAGCTTGATTATAAATTAGATACGGTTGGCAAAACACTTGTTTTGACAGTTTTCGATGGTTCTTATGTTCTGCAGAATGACATCATTGATATAAATGATGGGAATGTAGAAAACATTAAAATGACTCAGGATCCAAATCTCTTCAAGCTTGTCATAGAGATGGGAGATAATTTTGATGGATATGAGTCCTCTACACTTAAAGACCCTGATAGAATTGTCATAGATATAAAATCAAAACCTGCTACTGTGGAAAACAGAATAAGCGGTGTTATATCACCATCAACCCCTGATGTGAGCGGATCTTCGTCATCATTTGTGCTTCCCGATAAACTTAAACCAAATGGTGATGAAAAAACTGTTGTGGTTATAGACGCAGGTCATGGTGGAAAGGATCCGGGTGGTCGTGCTGTGTCAGGCAAAAAGGAAAAGCAGATAAATCTTGAGATAGCTAAAAAGCTTTATGATATATTAAAAAAGGATGATAAGTTTGAAGTCATCTTAACAAGAAGTAGCGATTACTTTATACCCCTTTATGAAAGAAGCAAGATAGCAAATGATGCCAAATGCGACCTTTTTATCTCCATTCATGCAAACGCTCACAAGGATAAAAATGTTAATGGCTATGAAATATACTTTCTTTCTGAGAAGGCAAGCGACCCTTGGGCAAACGAGGTCGCTGATTATGAGAACGCATCAATAAACTATGAAGAGGGCACTTTTGACTATGGTGGTGCTGCTATGGTGCTCCACTCTATGGCAAGAAATGAGTATATAAACGAGGGTTCAAAGTTAGCAGCCTATGTCTCAAGATATATGTCAAAGGACACGCCGTTCAACAATAATGGAATAAAGCAGGCAGCATTCTATGTTCTTAGAGTCACATATGCCCCAGGGATACTTGTTGAGGTTGGCTTTATGACCAATAAGAAGGATAAGAAGAATCTTGATAATCCTTCTGTTCAAGAAAAGGTTGCACGTTCAATTTATAAGGGAATTTTAGATTATGAAGACCAGAACAAATAACCCTCCAATAGGAATCTTTGACTCTGGGCTTGGAGGGCTTACAGTTTACAGAGAGTTGAGGAAAATCCTACCATCAGAAAATATTATATATTTTGGTGATACTATGAGGGTTCCATATGGCAATAAATCGACAGAAAGCATAAAAATATTTTCATCAGAGATTTCACAGTTTTTGCTATCGCTCGGTGTTAAGATGATAGTGGTGGCATGTAATACCGTATCATCAACATCACTTGACATAATAGAGAGCATAACAAAGCTTCCTGTTGTCGGAGTTATTGAGCCGGGTGTTAAGCTTGCTATTAAAAAGAGCAAAAATAAAAAAATAATAGTTATCGGCACAAGAGCAACTGTAAACAGCCACTCATATAAAAACAAGATAGAAGAAAATGATCCAACCATTGATGTCATAGAAAAGGCCTGTCCGCTTTTTGTTCCGATTGTTGAAGAAAACTTTGTAAATCACAAAGCATCGCTTTTGATTGCAGACGAGTATCTCGGTGAGTTTAAAAGCAAGGATTATGATACCATAATCCTTGGCTGTACCCATTATCCACTTATTAAAAACTTGATAAAAAAGGTCTTGAGTGATATAAATATTATTGATTCGTCAAAGGCCTGTGCTGGTTATGTCAAAGACATACTCACAAACAATAATATGCTTTCTAAAAATGATGGAGATGGCTGGACTGATTTCTATGTCAGTGATAAGCCACAGAACTTCATGGAGTTAGCATATAGATTGGCTGGTGTTAAAATATGTAAAATAAATATTAAAAGGTTTTAAACGGAGGTTATATGAAATCAAATCTTAAACTGTTGATTATGTTTTCAATGAGCTTTTTGCTTATCTCAGCATCGCCAAAGAAATCAAAAAGCGTAAAATCTGAAACTAAAAAGGCAGATACAACGGTTGTTTCTGTTTCATCAACTACTACAAACTCTGCTAATACATCTGATACCAGCTCTGGCTCATCATCCGATGATTTAAGTGGTGTTATGGTGGACAACCTTTCAGACGAAGATGTTTATGATACTACATCAGACAAACAATATGAGGCTGAAAATACTGAGGGAATACCATATTCTTATGGCGTCATAAAGGGAACAATAAACGTTGATGGCAAGAGCGTAGTCGTTATGGAGCAGGAGGATGGTGGCATAAATCTCATACAGATATACATTGATAAAGCTTCTGTTAAGTGGAAGCTGATAGGCCAGATCAAGCGAAGTTAAAAGGTGATGAGGAGGATATATGAAGAGAAAGGATTTGATAAGATATCTAAACAAGGAGGGATGTATACTTGTCAGGGAGGGCGGAAAATACTCAGTTTTTCTCAATCCAAAGACAAACAAGGAAGTCCCTGTCACAAGACACAATGAAATAGCAGACTTTGCTGCAAAAAAAATATTCAAGGAGCTTGGAATAAATCCACCTGAATGAGAAAGTCATTTCTGATTTTTTTATTATCACTATCATCGTGTCATACGATGAACATAGATGTTATAAAGACAGGTCGTTATTTTTCACCCAAAAAATACACCGATATAGACCTTTATCCGAATAGCAAAAGTGTTAAGCGACAGTTTGGTGGTATTGCAATATTTAAAAGCGATAGATTTGATTGCAGCGTTGAAAAACAAGAATCCCTTCTTTTAAAGGCTAAGAAGATGGCAGCTGATATCGGTGCCAATGGAATGATATACTACTTTGACTATGGTGAAAAAGACCCATATGCCAAACCTGAGGAAAAGTGTTTTTTATCTGCTGTTGCTATTAAATACCTTGATGATGAGGTTGAAGAGTTTTTAAAGAACAACCAGCCATCTGATACAGTCTCTCAGTGATCAGAATTTTTGTCTTCTCCCGCCAACAATTTTTTATTCTTGACAGAATTAATAAAAATTTAATAGAATTTTAATATAGCCTCTAACGGGGCTAATATAACCTTAATAAGGAGGGTTCAGATGAAAAGACTTATAGCAGTATTAGCGGCAGTGACAGTTATGTCATCAATTGCCAGTGCCGAGTTGCTTAAAAACTTCAAGTATGACGGTTCTTTAGAAGTAAACGCCTATAATGTTGACAATGCCATAGACTTTGACAGCGACACAGATGATAAAAATGGCAAGGTTGACACAAGGCTTATATTGAACATGGGTTTTGACCTAAACGATGATGCAAACGCTGTTGTTACCCTTACAAAGAATGACAGACAGTGGGGAACTGGTTCCCAGAATGGAGACAACATTCAGACCAATGTTTGGGTCGATCAGGCTTATTTAAACCTCAAGGGAGTTATGGGTCTTGATCACAGGGTTGGAAGGCAGTTCTATGGAAATCCTGGGGATCTTGTCATTTATTACGGACCAAAAATGTGGCCTTATCAGACAAACATTGGTACGATAAGTGCCATAGATGCATGGGTTGGAAGCTACAAATATAATGACTGGGAGTTTACAGGATTGATGGGAAAACAGTCTGATATTGGTGCTACTATGGGTATAAACTTGAGTGGTATTGATGTTAAAACAAAGCTTGCTGGCTTTGACCTTAATGCATATTATTACTATCAATCTAACAATATAGTTGATTCTCATTTAGGTTTGATCGGTTTAAGAGCAGGCTATGACATGAGCAAGTTTGTTAATGGCTTAAGCCTCTCTGGCGAGTATGATGCAAACAATGGCAGCAATAATACAACCAATAAGGATTATAAGGGTTCTGCATACAAGTTAAATGCTTATTACTCTATGAGCTTAGCCGGAAAGTTAGGCCTTAAAGCAGAGTATGCTTATCTCTCAGGTCAGGATACTTCATCTGATAATAAGGTGTTTACGCCAATCAATGGGGATTATAGACCTGGTATAATAGCAAATGGCTATGGTACAAGCGGTGTTTACCTTGGGGCAGTCGGAACAGGCAATAAAGTTTTATCATTAGGTGCAAACTGGACACCATCAGCAATTGAGAAGTTAAACATTGCAGTTGACTATGTTAACCTTAAGGTTGCAGAAGAAAATGCAGGTATGAATGATACCATTGGAAATGAGTTTGACTTAACATTGACATGGACGCATTCAGACAAGCTCTCATTAAAGGGCTACTATGCATTCTTATCACCTGATGAGGACAATGCAAAAGCAATACTTGGAAAGGATGATGCTGAAACAATGTTAGGCGCAGCGTTTGTTGTAAAGTTCTAATTAAAAAATTAGATAATAAAAACACTACGAACCCCGCACCCTGTGCGGGGTTCTTTTTTTCATCGAATTACTCATCAACCGCGTAGGTTGGGTAAACTGAAAAAAACTAAATTAGTGCTTGAAATTCAATCTTTTATCTGCTAAAATATAAAAAACCCAACCTACGCGGTTGGAAGGATTATGATTTATCATATAATGAATAAAAGTATTGAGGGTTACAAAATATTTATAGATGATGCTGATTCTAAAAGATTTATTAAAGCAATGATTTATTATTCTTATCAAAGATCCATAAAAATACCATTTAAAGAGTATTTAAAAATTATAAGCGAAAAAGAAGGGAAAAGTGGTATTAATAAGATAATTAGTTCTGCTCCTTTAATTAATATAATCTGTTATGTTGTTATGCCAAACCATTTTCATATATTATTGGATGATTTTAAAAATAATTATCTATCAAAATATTGCAACAACCTCTTAGATAGCTATACTAGATATTTTAATGTTAAATATCAGAGAAAAGGACCGCTATGGCAGTCGAGGTTTAAGAGGATCCCTGTAGAAAAAGATCAGTATTTTATACACCTAACAAGATATATACATCTTAATCCTGTGACAGCATTTCTTGTTGATTCCCCAAATATTTGGGAGTTTTCCTCATACAACGAATATCTGAGTGGGAAGGAAAACATATGTAATTATTTGAATTATTTTCCTGATAAATATAACTTTAAAAAGAGTTATGCAGAGTTTGTTAATGATAGAATTGATTATCAGAGAAAGTTGGCTGAAATTAAGCATATGATCTTTGATTGATACCTTTTTTCTATTTTTTAATCTATAAATTTTAAATTTAAAGCATTTTCTAATATAAGAATGATACTGAAATAAAGTAATTAAATTGCTCAATTAGCATTAAGTGAATAATACTTTAACCGTTTAAGCGTTTCTTCTATCCAGTTATACTTGCTTAGACGATTGGCTCCTTTAAACCTAATAGGAGCGGTTGATTCTAAAAACAAACAAATCTCTTCTACGCTTTTAAGCTTCCAATCACCATTATTATTGTCATGACTCAAATTATAACGCTTTTGCCAAAACCTTTTAAAGAGCATTATTACCTAAACCTTACTACTATTTTTGAGGCTCATTTATGTTAGAAACAACATAAATTTCAGGCTCATCTCCTGCCTACGCCGAAGCGGCTTCGGCAGGCAGGCCTGTGACGAAACAGCTTCGCCATGCTGGTTCTATTGGATAATTCTAACTATTGATTTATGATTTGATAAAATTGTATAATATTAATGATTGGGGATTATGTAAATAAAGCCCCATAGTAAAAAGAGAGGGAAAATGAGTGAAAGTTCAGGGAAAATAGGGCCAAATCAAGAGCCAGATTACAGTTCTAAGTCGCTGCCAGATGGGTATGGAAATACTGAGGCAGCTCTTCTTCCGAGAGATCCTTACTGGATGTTTGTTTACTGGGAGGTTTGTGAAAAGACCAAAAATAATTTGATATCTCAGATTGGTAAGGATACTTTTGATAAGTCAAGAAGTGTGATAAGAGTTTATGAGGTTGTGGAAGGAGATAACACGGGTAAGTATTTTGATGTACCTGTTATAATGGATGCAAAAAACTGGTATATCAATGTAAGTGAATGTGGAAAAACATATCTGTGTGAGCTTGGACTTGTAACTCCGGATGGGAAATTTATAGGCATAGTTAAAACAAACAAGGTTTCATTGCCACGTTCAGGTGTTTCTGATGTTATTGATGAAAAATGGATGAGCGTCAATCAAGAGTTTGAAAAACTTTTGCAGATATCAGGTGTTGAATACATCGGTAAGGGTTCGCTTGATATAGCAAAATCACTTGCACAGAGATGGGAGATGCTCAGATCTGTGTTTTCAAGGGTAACATCTTTTGGTGTATCATCTTTTTCATCACAGTCGCTTTTTAGAGAACAGCCAAGGGAATCCAAGGATTTCTGGCTTGTTGCTGATTGTGAGCTTGTGGTTTACGGAGCAACTCAGAGCGATGCAAAGCTTTATATAGGGGAGAGAGAGATAAAACTAAATCCTGATGGAACATTTGCAACAAGATTTGCTCTTTCTGAGGGACAGACAAATATACCAATAAATGCAGTTTCAAAAGACGGGGATATGAAGAGGGGAATAACTATAAGGGTAAAGAGAGAAACAGAAAAAAATGACAAATAATGAATTAGGCTATTTCTGCCTTGTTCTTCATGACCATCTTCCATTTGTAAGGCATCCTGAGTATCCTGATTTTTTGGAAGAAGACTGGTTTTTTGAAGCAATGAGTGAGACTTATATACCCCTTCTTGATGTATATGAAAGGCTTTCATCAGAAGGTGTTGATTTTCGTGTTACGATGTCGTTGACACCACCGCTCTGTAATATGATGAGCGATCCTCTTTTGAATGATAGATTTAAAAATTATATATATAAGAGAATTGAGCTCATTGGAAAAGAGGTTATAAGGACTCAGAACACTCCTTTCTATAAAGTTGCACTTATGTATCAGGAGAAGTTGAACAGGATAAGACAGCTTTATGAGGATTATTACCATGGCAATGTGTTGAATGGATTTAAAAAGTTTCAGCAGATGGGAAAGATTGAGATAATAACCTGCTGTGCAACGCATGGATTTTTACCACTTCAGCTTAGAAAGGAAGCAGTCAATGCTCAGATAAAAATAGCAACTGATGATTATACAGAAAAGTTTGGAGTTATGCCGCGTGGTATATGGCTTGCAGAATGTGCCTATAACCCAGGCGATGATAACTTCCTTAAAGATTATGGAATAAGATTTTTCTTTCTCGAAACGCATGGCATACTTTACGGAACACCGAGACCAAGATTTGGGGTTTATGCCCCAGTGTATTGTCCAAGTGGTGTAGCAGCTTTTTCAAGAGATATGGAGAGTGCTCATCAGGTTTGGAGTGCGGAGATGGGTTATCCGGGTGATCACAGATATAGGGAGTTTTATAGGGATCTTGGATATGATCTTGATTATGAATATATAAAACCATATTTACACTCTGATGGGGTGAGAAGAAACATTGGAATAAAGTACCATAAGATAACAGGCAAGGTATCACTCAGTGATAAGCAGCCGTACAATCCTGATGATGCAAGAGAGATAGCAGCTGCTCATGCTGGTAATTTTATGTTTAATAGAGAAAGGCAGATTGAATACCTTAACAGTTTTTTAGGAAGAAAGCCTATAATAGTTTCAATGTATGATGCGGAGCTTTTTGGCCACTGGTGGTATGAGGGTCCGATGTTCTTAGAATATTTCTTCAGAAAGGTTCACTACGATCAGAAGACAATAAAGCTTATAACACCAATGGAGTATCTTGCGATGTATCCTGATAATCAGGTGGTTCAACCCTCTATGTCAAGCTGGGGAGATAAGGGATACAACGAGGTATGGCTTAACGGTTCTAATGACTGGATTTATAGACATCTTCACAAAGCAACTGATAGGATGATAGATATAGCTAATAAATATTATTCAACAACTGATAGCAGAACTGATAGGGTTTTAAAGCAGTGTGCGAGGGAGATAGTATTAGCTACAAGCTCTGACTGGCCTTTTCTTATGACTGTTGGGACAGCAAAAACCTATTCCACGAGAAGGTTTGTTATGCATACACAGAGGTTTACAAAGCTCTGGGAAATGCTTGACAACAATAATATTGATGAGGGTTTTCTTAGCGATGTTGAGTGGAGGGATAATATATTCCCGCACATTGACTGGAGATCCTTTTCATCCAACGCATTGAAGCATTGACAATTTCTAATCACAGTTTTTTCAATGAAATGGTTGATTGTAATATACGGTATTAATTCGATATTTGCTCAGACTCTGATAATAAGAGAGATATCGTCAAGCTTCTATTCAAATGAGATATTTATTTCCCTTTCAATAGCTGGGTGGCTCTTTGCATCTATAATCGGCGTCTATATCTCCAAATTTTTTAATAGAGATGCTTTTATTAAGGCATATCACATACTCTCACCATATCTTATTCTTATACTCTTGCTAATTATAAAAATTATAAAGATTAAGACTTCACCACTCTCAGAAGATCAGGATTTTTTCTTTTCAGCGTTTATATCTTTTTTATCCTCACTTGTATTCAGCAGCCTTAACGGTATATATTATATACTTGTATCCGATAAATCACGAGACAAATATATCAAAACATATTTTTTTGATTCAGCGGGCTGTCTGCTTGGAGGGATACTTATATATCTTTTTATATCAGCTGTAAAAACAGAATATATAATAATATTCCTTACCTGTTTAAATATATTTTTTCTATCAAAATCACTAAAAAATTTTAGGTATATTCTATTGCTTTTTTTGATTCTTCCAACTATATTATTAACACAAAAAATATTAAAAGCATCTTACGCTAACAAAGTGCTTATAGATTCATCTAACTCAGAGTTTTCACGTATAGATGTTTATAAAAATGCTGATAATATTTTTATTTATTCAAATTCTGAGCTTGCATATAGTGATGTTAAGGATATGTCTCTTGAAGCGGAAACGCATATCCCTGCTCTTTTTGTTTCTAAGATAGAAAAGGTAGGAGTCATTGGCTCAAATCTAAATATTGCCGATGAGCTTATGAAATATACAACATCTGTTTATATAATAGCTGATGATATAAAGCTGTATGATTATCAAAAAAAATATTTGAAGTTGAGCAGATATCCTTTTTTTTTAAAACCAGAAAAACTTTATGATGAAAATGGATTTGATCTTATCCTGATATCAAACAAATTTCCTGAAAGCATATATTCAAACAAGTTTTATTCATTTGAATTTTTTAGGACATTAAAAGAAACATTGAAACCTGATGGGGTTTTATCCATTACGCTTCCATATACGAATGCAATACCGAAGAAAGAGTTAAAAAAATCCATAAATATTCTTTTAAATACTCTTTCATCAGTGTTTAAAAATGTAAGGGCATTTTATGATGAGGATATAATTATACTATCATCCAATTCTGATATCAAGGCAAGCGATAACTCTAAAATCATAAAAAATACAAAATTTTTAACAACTGGATATATTAATTATCTTTTATCAAGAGAGTTTCATTTTGAGTCTAATGCTGAAATAAATTTATCAGAAAAGCCATCGTTTTTTCTTAATACAACTCTATATGAACTCTCAAAGTTTTATCCTAATCTCACATCTTTTCTTGTCGATAATATGAGATATGCAGGATATCTGTTTTATGGGCTAATAATTTTCTTATCAATCATTTTACGCAGTAAAAATAAGATATTCAGCAGTATGTTTATAGCTTCATTTATATCTATGTCTGTAGAAATCATATCGATATTTCTTTTTCAGATTAATTATGGATATATATACAGGGATGTGGTTGTGATTGTGAGCTTGTTTATGATAGGGAGTGCTTGTGGAATCAAAGTCTTTCAAGAAGGAATCATAAAAAAAAGAATGGATAAATTCCTTTTTTTGATTCCAATAACGCTAATATTTTTTAAAATAAGTTTTTATCTATATTTTGTAAATTTTATTGCTGCTCTGATAAATTCTCACACATATGCATTGTTTATAAAACATTCTGATGTTGAACCACAAAAAATTTATATAACAGATATCATAGGTGGTTTGCTGGCCACATTAATTCTACCTGTATTTTTTATATCGGTTTACGGTGTAAAAAATTCAATTTTAATGATATCAATTTTAAATCTGATTTCAATTATTAATTCGTAGATTTTATATTTATTAATACAATTTCTGGCTTAGCTAAGAATCTTAACTGCGGTCCCCAAGTTCCTTCTCCAGAGCTCACATAAAGAAGAGAGTTCTTGTTTGCATATTCACCGCAGAAGTATTTATAACCCAAACGTGTTAATAGGTGAAATGGAAATATCTGACCACAGTGTGTATGGCCGCTCAACATCAGAAGTTCATATTTATCTGATATCTCTTTAAAATATAGTGGTTGGTGTGAAACAAAAATATTAAAATAATCCTTTTTATAATTTTTGCCTATAAACTCAATAACCTTACTTTTATCCAGTTCTTCTGTTCTTATATCAGAAATCCCTATTATGTTTATCCTGCCAAGCAGATCAGATCTGTCCTTCAATAGATCAAAGTTCAAATCTTTTACAATTGACTCTGTCCTTACTGCTCCGTAATAATACTCATGATTTCCAAGAACAAAAAAAACTGGAAACCTCAAATCTTTTAGCTTTTTGATATTTTTATCAAGAACAAATCCAGGATCAACAAAATCACCGCCTATGATGAGTGCATCTGGATTTTCATTAGCTATTTTATCAATAACTCTTGAAAAAAGTTTGTTTTTATATGTTGAATCAAGGTGTATATCAGATATAAAGATTAATTTATAATTTTTATCTACATATTTTGACTCAAAACTAAGTTTTGTAAAATCAGGAATAGTTACAGCATTATAAAATGATTTTATAAGTATTACAATAGAGGTAATAAAGGTTATCCAGAATACATTTTTGAACGGGAAGGGATGAATCTTCAATGTTATATTTGCTATTAAAATGAAAAATGAAAGTATAACAACATATCCCATCCATATATATCCTGTAGTTGAAAGAATTTCAAAAAAATTATTATTAAGTCTATGTCGTATAAAAAGCGTTAATAGACTTATTGTGCAGATTAGATAAACAGAAATTATAGCAAAGGTTTTTTTAATGCCTGCTTTTGAAAAAAATGAGGCAATGTAGTAGTGTAGATAGAGATAAAAAAATATTAAAAGTATAAAAAGAAATATAAATTTTTTCATAAATCACCGTTTAAAAAATTATCAAGACTTATCAGAATAAATAAATTTTACAATTTTTTGTTTATCTAACACCTGTTCGAGAATTAAATTTTTTACCTGTTAAATTACTTCATTTTTTTATATAGTTCTTTTTCCTGAGATGTTATGGCATCAGGGATATCTATTAAAATTTTTACATAAAGATCACCACGTGTGCCATCATTTTTGTAGAGTCCTCTGTTTCTTATTCTTAGCTTTGTGTTGGTGTGAGTCATGGGAGGAATCTTTATTTTTATAAAACCACCATCAGGTGATGATATCTCAACATCATCACCGAGAACTGCCTGACGTGGTGATATGAGTGTCTCAGTAATGATATCATAGTCTGAAACAGTAAATTTTTCATCCTGTATTATTTTTATTTTCAAATACAGATCACCTGTCCTGTTACCTGATTTAAGTCCTTGTCCTTTAAGCTTTATAACAGAACCATCTTTTATCCCTTTTGGGATATTAACCTTTATCTCTTTGACTTGATTGTTGTATCTGAGTGATAGCTTCTTTACAGAAGGATTTAATATCTCATAGAGCGTAAGCTGGAGCTCTGATTCGATGTTTAGATCGTTCAAATTACCAAAGCTTTCAAACTCTTCATTTTCATCCAGCGAGGATCTAAATGTTTTCCTTCTGTCATCATTGCCAGTGGATGAAAAAAAATCAAAGCCTCCACCAAATATCGTTTTAAAAAAATCACTGAAATCATTAAAGTTTCCAGTTTTATATCTGTACTGTCCTGAGCCTGCATTGTTAAAATTAAACCCGTTCGGTGGTGGTGTAAATTCATCACCCTGCTGCCAGCCTGAACCCAAGTTATCATACATCTTTCTTTTATTGGAGTCGGATAAAACCTCATAGGCTTCATTTATCTCTTTAAACTTTGACTCTGCTTCCTTATTGCCAGGGTTTCTATCAGGATGATATTTCATTGCTAACTTTCTGTATGCAGATTTTATCTCATTCTGAGAAGCATTTTTAGATACACCTAATATTTTATAATAATCTTTATATTCTGGCATATTTCCTCCATCAAAGTGTCTGCATCAAAAAAATATAATTAAAGTTATTTATTTGTTACATTCAGTTGAATTGCTGATATTAGTTACTCTTTTCTGTATTCTTCTTATAAAAAAATAAAAATAATACAAGCGATAACAGCAGATATCCGAGCAGTGCTCTCTCTATCCTATATTCCTTTGTTTTTATAAAAAAAGGAAGCAGTTTGCTAAGCAATGCAACAGCAACTATATTTGATATGAATATTATTAATTTTTTTCTATCGTTCATGTTTAGATATTATACTTAAATCCTGAAATATAAGAGTATATCCTACAATGCTCTGATTGGTATCCTTTATCTGCATACTACTGTATCCTATTCTCAGTATAAACTCAGCATGGGTTATGTTCATCTCTCCCCTTCTTACTGTTTTATTTTCACTGATCATATCATATACAAGATCCTCAAACTCAGTATATTGATTTAATACATCTTTGTAATTTTTGTTAATAAGTTCTTCTCTATTTAAATGAAGAATTTTTTCTGCCATAGGATTTAAATAAAGTATATTACCATCTACGTCAAAGCTTATTATCCCACTCTTCAAGTTTTCGAGAATCAGTTTATGTATATCCATAATTATATTCTATAAAATTAAAACACAAGTTTAAGACCATCAAGTGTTATTTCTATCGCTATAGCAAAAAGTATAAATGCAGAAAGTTTTGAGATTATCTGTTGTTTTGAATAATCAAGCTTTTTAATTATTGCTGATGAGTATCTGTAAAATATATATATGCTTGCTGAAGCAAGAAATATACCAGCTATTATAGAGGCTATCTCATTTAGTGTTCTTATATCAAACGCAGGCTTTATCGGGCTAAGGCTTATTGTTATGGATATGCTCCCTGGTCCTGCTGTCAGCGGAAGTGTCATAGGATAGAATGCAGTCTTTTCATCTATTCTCATACACTCCCTTCGTTCTTCTTCAGAAATCTTTGGTTGATCATTGAGCATCTTCCATGCGGTGTTAAAAAGGAGTATCCCTCCTGCAATTTTGATCACTGGAACTGATATCCCAAATATTCCTAATATCCAGCTACCAATTATGAGTGATGATGTGAGAAGATAAAACGAATACTTGGCCACCATATATGCTACCCTGTTCTGTCTCTTCTGTCCGAGCTCATAGGTGAGCTCATTAAATATTGGTGACATAGCCGGTGGATTGAGTATTGGAAATAGTGTTAAAAAGGTTAAAAAGGCTTTGCTTATGAATTCAAGCATCTTTTGTTCCTTGCTTCAACACCTTTATCGGTGTAAATTTAATTCTTATGTTTTGAGCATTTACTAAAGCATTAAATGATGGGTTAGATGATTCCACCACAATGACTGTTTCTTTCTTTGAATGTGATTTCAACATCTCATCAAAATAAAAATTATCAAAGTATAATATGCCACCTGAGTCTGCATCTATCAATTCTATCCTTCCAAATATAAATGATATGGAGTAAGATGTCCTGTTCTCCACTGATATATCAAATTTTATCCCTTCCTTGGTTGCTCCCTTTAAAATCTGAGAACTTATCAGAGATAGCCTTATTTCCTCTAAAGATGTTTTTTCAGATGCACTGCCAGTTTTTTCAAGAGCCTTTATTCTTTTTTCAAGAGAAATGATTTTTTTTTCAAGGTATGATAGTCTTTTTTCAATGGTGTTCTGGGTGTTTGTTCCTTTTTTCGTGGTTTTGAGATCAGCCGATGTAACAAAAAAAACAATAAAAAACAAAAAACTCAGATTCTTTAGTTTTTTTATCTTTCTAAACACTTCTTTCATTTTTAATTTACATACATCTCAAAAAAAACTTTTTTATAACCTTTGCTCAGTCCAAGTATGTTTTTTAAAAATTTCTTATTAAATTTTTTTATTTCTCTTAAATATATTATTTTCATAAATATATTTTAGCATTTTTATTTTTACATGTAATATTTTTGATAGAATTGTTTATATGAATAAAAAGAAATTTATATTGTTATTTCTTTTAGGAACTCTCTTATCCTGTTCCAGTGTTAATGATAAACAGGTTATAGTCAGCGGAGATGAGCAAAGACTTGTTTATTATGTGGATATTAAAAATCCAATGTTCCTTAATTTTCCACCGCCTCCAGCAGCCGGTTCGGATGAAGAGAAAAGAGATTTTTTGATACTGCACGAATGGCAGGATAAAAGGACTGATAAAGACTGTGAGTTAGCAAATGCTGAGTCGCATGCAGATTATGAAGAGCTTTTTGGTGATATATCGCCTTTTATCAATCCTGAGCCTGAGGATCTTAAAAAAACATTAAAAGATATAAAAAAAGAAACAGATTATATCGTTGGTATCGTAAAGGAAAGATATAACAGACCAAGGCCTTTTCATAAAGATGAGACTCTATCTCCATGCCTTGGAAAGATTGGAGGCCTTGCCTACCCAAGCGGCCATGCAACAATATCAAGGGTTTATGCAAACCTTTTATCAGATCTTGTCCCTGCGCGTTCAGATGAGTTCTTTAAGAGAGCTGATCTGGTAGCATTAAACAGGGTGATTGGTGGTGTCCATCACCCAACTGATATTGAGGCCGGTAAAAAACTTGGTGATATAATATATAATGAGTTTAAAAAGGATAAAAATTTTCAGCATAATTTAGTAAAACTTAGATCCTACCTGAAATAAGGGTCGCTGAAAAACTGCAGGTTGAGGTTAAGAACTGCAGGTTAAGGTTAAGATTAAGGTTAAGAGAAAACGACAAATCCCCACAAATCTCCACCGAACCCGAACCTGAAGTAACCTACGCGGTTACTTTTGGTTCTTCCCAAATAACTAGACAACCAAACAACTAAATAACCAATTTGTTCTTCCTAAACAACTAAATAACCAGATAACCAATTTATCTGTCTTCATCTGATGTCTTATCCGTTTACATCCTGATGAATCTGTTTACATCCTGATGATTAAATAACTAATTTGTCAGCCAGTCAAAAATTGATAGAATTATATATATGAGTATATATAGAAAGTTTAAGGAAGGACTTTCAAAGAATGTTCTTTTCCTCGGTATAGTCAGCGGATTAACTGATATATCAAGTGAGATGCTCTATCCTGTTATACCTGTTTTTTTGACAGCCATACTTAAAGCTAATATGGAGGTGGTTGGGCTCATAGAGGGTATTGCTGAGGCCACTGCGAGTATATTTAAGATATGGGGTGGATATCTGAGTGATAAATACAGGAAAAGAAAGCCATTTGTTGTATGTGGATATTCGCTTTCTGCAATATCAAAGCCTCTTATGGCTCTTGCTTCAAGCTGGTATTTTGTGCTTTTTGTAAGATTTATGGACAGGCTCGGCAAGGGTATAAGGACATCGCCGAGGGATGCACTCATAGCTGCATCATCCGACAACAAACACTGGGGAAAGGCATTTGGTTTTCACAGAGCCTTTGATACACTTGGTGCTGCCATAGGTCCTCTTGCAGCACTCCTGCTATTTCATTTTTTAGGGGAATCTGAAAGTTCTTACAGATATATCTTTTTAATAGCTTTTATCCCTGCGGTCCTAAGCATATTTATACTCCGCTATGTGAAGGATATAACATTAGCTGAGAATGTTAAAACGCAAAATAATGTATCAAAAAAAGTTCCACTATCAAAGGAGTTTAAAATTTTTACTGTACTTTATTTTATATTTTCTATAGGAAATTCATCCGATGCTTTTTTAATACTTAAAACAAAGTCGCTTGGTTTTTCTATGACAGAGGTGATGCTTGTTTACTTCACTTATAATATAATTTATGCAATTATTTCAACACCTGCTGGAATGATAGCTGACCGAATAGGCAAGATAAAGACATTTATTATTGGGCTTTTTATATTTTCTGCTGTTTATTTTGGATTTGGTATAAATCACAGCAGGTCTGTTGTATGGCTGCTGTTTGCACTTTATGCATTTTATGCTGCATTGAATGAGGGAATATACAAGGCTGTTATCTCTCATCTTACAACCGATGAAAACAGGGGAGCTGCTATGGGTGTATTTCAAGGGATATCTGGGATAGCTGTTTTTGTTGCAAGCTTTTTAGCAGGTATACTCTGGAACAGAGTTTCAGATACTGCTCCATTTATCTTTGGTTCAGCAACTGCTTTTATATCAGCAGTTTTAATATTTGTCTGGTCAAAGTGGAAGAGGATAGAGGTATGATATGAATCTCCTTGATGAAATATTAAAAAATGAGGTTTATCCAGCGCTTGGATGCACAGAACCAATCTCAGTAGCTTATGCCTGTGCAGAGGCTTCCAGAATTATAAAGAAAATTGATTTTAAGACATTAAAGGTTGTTGTTAATATGGATCCGGGTACATATAAAAATGGTTATGGTGTTAATCTTCCAAACCTGAACGGTGAAAAGGGTAATATGATAGCAGCAGCTCTTGGAGTTGTTATAAAAAAACCAGAGCTTAAATATAAAATTTTTTCAGAGGCTGATAAAGAAAGCTTAAAACTTGCTAAAAGGCTTCTAACAGAGAAAAGAATATTACTTAATGTTGACTACACCAAGAAAGAGATATATGTTGAGGCCATAATAAGCGATAAAAATAATACTGCAAGCTGTATTCTTAACAGAGCTCACTTTGACGTTTCTTTTATGTCATTGAACGGAAAAATTATTAAATCAAAGAATGTCATAAAAGAAAAGCAGAGTGATTACAAGGAAATAATAAAGAATTTGAGCCTTAAAGAGTTAGTTTCACTTGCAAACTCTGCTAACAGAAGGCAGCTTGGATATATAGAAACTGGAATAGAGATGAATCTTAAGGCATCAGATGAAGGACTTAAGCTTAAAAAGATAGGATATAATCTTAAAAATATGATTGCAAGAGGACTCTGTAACGATATAAATAATGAGGCAAAATATATCACATCAGCAGCCACTGATGCAAGAATGGGTGGTATGGCATGTCCTATTATGTCAAGTGGTCAGAGTGGTAACCAAGGAGTTGTTGCAATACTTGTTCCATACATTTATGGTAAGAGAAATCGGATTGATGATACGAGAGTTCTTAAAAGCATAGCCCTTGCTCATATAATAAACTCTTATATAAAATCATATACAGGAGAGCTTGCACCAGTGTGTGGATGTGCGATATCAAGCGGTGCAGGAGCAAGTGCTGCAGTAGTCTATCAAACATATCCTGATGATATAGAAAAAATAGGTGGAGCGGTTAATAATGTTCTTGCTGATATAGGTGGTATGATCTGCGACGGAGCCAAAGAAAGCTGTTCATTGAAGGTCATATCCTCAGTTGATTGTGCTCTTAGATCAGCATTTCTTTCAATAAATGGTCTAAGGGTTGAGTCATCAAATGGATTTATAGGTAAAACAGCAGAGGAGACTATAAAAAATGTTGCCAGACTTTCTATAATAGGAATGTCATCGGTGGATTCTATAATAATAGAGACGATGAAAAATAAAGATATTTATTTTTAAGAACACTAAAAAAATTTCAATTTATAAAAGGAAGTTATATGAATGATAAAAACGAAAAAGTTAATTATTTAGCACTTCATGCACACTTCTATCAGCCTCCGAGAGAAAACCCGTTTACAGGAGAGATAGATTATGAATCATCTGCTAAACCTTATGATAACTGGAATCACAGAATAGCTATGGAGTGTTATTTTCCTAACTTGTATGCAAGGATATTTGATGAGAAGGGTGATATAATTGAGATGATAAACAATTATGATTATATCAATTTTGATTTTGGGCCAACACTTCTGAACTGGATTGAAACATATTATCCTGAGTATTATTTAAAGATAATCAACTCTGTAAAAAAGATTAAAGATGAAACTGGATTTTCTCCTGCAATAGCTCAGGTTTATAACCATACCATTCTTCCGCTTGATAGTTTTGAAAACAGGATAACACAGGTTCACTGGGGTATTATGGATTTTAATCACAGGTTTGGATTTTATCCTGATGGTATATGGTTGAGCGAGGCTGCCGTAAATGAGGATGTGCTAAGAATATTAATAGATTATAGAATAAAATATGTCATACTTGCACCATATCAGGTTGCTAGTGTCACCAGTATTAAAACTGGAAAGAATGATACTGTGAAGGCAAACAGGTGTTATATGTGGTATGACAGGGATGGAAAGAAAAATAAAATTTCTAACAGAAGTATAAATATATTTTTATATGATGGAGAACTTTCAAAAAAAATATCTTTTGAAAACATAACATTCAAGTCGGAGCTGTTTTCAAAAGAAATAAGTATGAGATATGGAACTGATAATGAAAACTTTATACTTGCTGCTACTGACGGAGAAACATTTGGGCATCATCATAAATTTGCTGATCTGACGCTTTCACATTCTTTTAAATATGAACTCAAAAAATTTAATATAAAGCCAATAAATCTTTCATCATATCTTTCAATGTTTAGGCCAGAGTTTGAGGCAGAACTTTCAGCTGGGCCTGATGGCGATGGTACGAGCTGGAGCTGTGCTCACGGTATAAGAAGGTGGAAGGGTGGGTGTAATTGTGGTGATGAGGGAATTTATGATACATCGTGGAGGTTTGGTTTGAGGGCAGCAACAAGGTGGCTTGGTGAAGTTTTGGGTGATATATACGGCGAGGAGGGGAAAAAGATTTTTAAGGATTCGCTTATAGCAAAAAAGAATTATATAGATGTTATGAGGCGAAAGATATCGTTTAATGATTTTCTCGCTGAAAATATTATTGATAAGACTGATGCTAATTATGATAAAGCAAAGAAGCTTCTGCTGATGATAAAGTATCAAAATTTCTCAAATACAAGCTGTGGCTGGTTTTTCAATGACATATCAAGGATTGAAACACAGCAGAATATGAGATATGCTTCAAAGGCAATATCAATAGCTGAGAGCTTTGGTTATAGAGGAATAGAAAAGGGCTTTGTTTCACTTTTAGAGATGGCTAAATCAAACTTCAGTTTTAAAGGGATGGGAAATGGAAGGGAGATATATGAGAATTATGTCAAAAATGAAGAGGCAGATAAAAATGTAATAGATGCTTACCTATGTATAAAAACTTTGCTTATGGAACTGCCTGATTATCAAAACCTTCTTTATAAGATAAAAATTGATAATAAAACTGAGATATCTGATGATGAAATATACTTTTATTCTGTGATAGACGAAATAGAGATGTGTGATGAAAGGAAAATAAATATTTATTTCAATTTTAAGAATCTTGATGATATCAAAATAATTTTAAAATACGGAGATATGGAACAGGATTTTTATAATAAGAATGATGCTGTTAAGGTAGAATTTAACAGCCTTACAAGAAAGATGAGGTTTGAGATATTTAAATTGTTGCTGTTGATTAGGAGACAAAAAAATATTGATACTTTAAAAGAAGGTTTTGATAACTTTTATTCAATTATAAGACTTGATAGAGATCTGTACGGTGAAGAGATAGATGATGATTTAAAGTATTATTATAATCAGCTTATGAATGTTTATATAATAAAGTTTTTGAAAACTGGTGATATGAGCTTCATAAATGATATGGATGAGATTATTTCGCTTTTAAAGGATATTGATTTTAAAGCTGATTACAACTTTTCGAGCGATATTTTGATAATGATGCCCTATTTATTAAAAAGACTTTTTAATGACTATTCATATGATGATATCACTAAAATAAAAAAGACCTTTAACAAACTCAATCTATCTCCTCTTATATTTCATGTCGATAACGCAGCTTTTGAAAAAAATTTATTGAAGGCATAGGATTATAATATGGAATTTTTACTTGTTGATGATAATGATAAATTGAACGAAATTATAAAGTATCTTTCAGAATCAAGGTATATTGCTATAGATACTGAGTCCGATGGACTTTACTCATATGAGGAAAAACTCTGTCTCCTTCAGATAGAAACTGGTGGGAGGATATTTCTTATAGATCCATTCTTTGTTGATATATCACCATTGAAACAAATTTTTGAATCTGAGAGCATTGAAAAAATACTACATTCAGCGTACTCTGATATATCTATGATAAAAAAGAATCTTGACTGTTCATTTAAAAATATATTTGATGTTATGATAGCCTCAAAATATGTTTTTAAAAAAGCAGTATCGCTTTCAAACCTTGTTTCAAAATATTTTAATGAAAAACTTGAAAAAAAATATCAAAAGGTTAACTGGGGGAAGAGACCCTTTGACGAGAACTATTTAAAGTATGCAGGTATGGATGTGTTTTACCTGAAAAAGTTGAGGGATATGTTTTATGACGAGCTTGTAAGACTTAATTTCTATGATGAGTTTAAGTATAGCTGTGAGAGCATATCAAAGGTGGAAAAAAGGGAGAATTTGTTTAGTATTGATAAGTATGTTAGCATGGCATACACATACTCGCTTGATGAGCTTGAAATGAATATCTTCTTGAAAATGATAATTGAAAGGGAGGGCATAGCAAAAAGAATAGATGTGCCTCCATTCAAGATTGTTACCAATGAGCTTTTGATTTACATTGCAAGGCATCACAGAGAAATATTATCTGCTAATGACATGAAGCTCTACAACAGATCAATATCAAGGAATATAGACTGGATAAAAGATTCAATACAATCAATTTTAAACGGTGAAAAACTAGTTCATAAAAACTTATGCTCTGCTTCAAGGCCTGATGATAAATATGAAATAAGGCTTAAACTCCTTAAAAAATGGAGAAGGGATATGGCTCTCGAAAAAAATATTTTATGTGAACTTGTGGTGGATATAGGATTGCTCAAGCAGCTGGCAAAGTTCGATGAAATAGACTTAGAAAAGCTCAAAACTCTTGGTCTTGATGAAAAAAGGCTCTCAACCTATGGTGAAAGTCTTATTAATTTTTTTAATTCCAATCTGAAAAATTAACGTCGGCTTAAAAAAAACTTTATCAACTCTGTTCTTTTTGCTATTTTCAATGCCTTTATTATGAGTGGAATATTTTCTTTTTTAAAATATTGCATCAATGCCCTGTGCATCTTTCTTTCTGATTCGAGAACTGGAACATATATCTTTTCTTTTGTAAATGGATCCATACCAGTATAATAAATAGCTGTTGCATATTCTGAGGGGGCAGGTAAGAAATCATTTATCTGAAGTGGTCTGAGATTGTGCTTCTTCATAAACACTGCCATATCTATAGCATCATCAAGTGTTGTTCTAGGAAACGCTGATATAAAATATGTTATAAGATACTGTTCCTTTCCTGCTGACTTTGAATAGTTATCAAATATCCTTTCAAACTCAATGAATGTCTCTATGGGAGGTTTTTTCATTATATCAAGAACTTTTTTCTGTGTGTGCTCTGGTGCAACTTTAAGATATCCGCTTGTGTGATTTATTGCTATCTCTTTTATATATTTTTCCTCAGCTGTTGCTATATCCATCCTTATACCGCTTGCAACAAATACTTTCTTTATATTTTTATAATTTGAAACCTCTTTCATAAGCTCTATGAGTTTTTCTGAACTAATGTTAAGATTTGAACATATAGATGGGTGAAGGCAGGATATCCTCTCACATCTTTTGCAGATCTCAAAGTTTTTTCCACCTGTAAAATACATATTTGCTGATGGGCCACCTATGTCAGAGATGATAATATTTTTTTTATTGTCTGATAATTTTTTAATCTCTCTCATAACAGAGCCTATGCTTCTTGACTGTATAAATTTTCCTTGATGATGCGATAGTGAGCAGAATGAGCATCCACCGTAACATCCACGGTGGATTGTTATAGAATTTTTAACCGTTTCATACGCTGGTATCCTTTTCTTATAAATCGGATGGGGGAGATAGTTGAATGGCAGATCATATATATCATCAAGTTCTTGCTGTGATAATGGAAATGATGGTGGGTTCTGTATTACAGCCCTTGTATCAGAGGATTGAAGCATGGCCTTTGCTGAATACGGATTTATATTTTTAAATATCATCTCAGTCATGATTGCAAATTTGAGTTTATCACTCTTGACTTCTTCATATGAGGGTATGATTAAAATATCATCTTGAGATTTGTATTTCTCTATTTCTTTTTCACCCATCTTAAAAACAGTTCCTCTTATATCCTTTATATCTTTTATGTTTTCGCCTTTATCAAGCCTTTTCAATATTTCTATGATTTGTTTCTCGCCCATTCCATAAACAAGCATATCAGCCCTTGAATCAAGCAGTATGGGTCGTTTGACAGTGTTTGACCAGTAATCATAGTGGGCAAATCTCCTCATCGTTGATTCAAGACCGCCAGCTATTATCGGGATATCAGGATAAGCCATTCTTGCTATATTTGAAAAAACTATTGTTGTCCTATCAGGCCTGTTATATCTTTTTCCATCCTCTGAGTAGTCATCCTCTGATCGTGGTTTCTTGTTGTGGGTATATTTGTTTATCATTGAATCCATATTACCAGATGATATAGCAAAGCAAAGTCTTGGCCTGCCAAATCTCTTGAAGTCATTTGTATTGTGCCAATCAGGCTGTGAAAGTATTGCCACCCTAAAACCGGCATTTTCTATCACCCTTCCTATGATAGCCATAGCAAAGCTCGGCATATCCACGTATGCATCTGGTGTTACGAGCACCACATCCACATAATCCCAGCCTCTTTTTATCATTTCTTTTTCTGTTATTGGTAGAAAATCTGACATAATTATATATTACAAAAAATCTTAAACTTTAAATTTTTACAATTGATTTATATAATTATTATATGTTGTAATTTAGAATTTTTTTAACAGGAGTCTTAAACTATGGATTATTGCTCAATCTTAAAAAATCTAACTAGAAAGATATCTGTCCTAATAATATTTATATCTCTCCCTGCCATTTCTTACGCTGATGAAATAGTAAATACGCTTGAAAAAAAGTTTGATACTGCTTTGTTTTCACTTAGTATATCAAAGGTATCTGGAGAAAATCTTGTATCGTATAATGCTCAAAAACTATTGATACCAGCAAGCTCTTTAAAAGTTGTTACAACAGTATATGCTATTGAAAAACTTGGCTTGGATTTCAGATTTAAGACAGAGATAAAATACTCTGGAAAAATAACCGATGGTGTTCTTGATGGAGATCTATATATTGTTGGTGGTGGAGATATGACCCTCGGCAGCGAAAACTTTGGCTCAAGTATTGATAAAGTATTTAACAATATATATACGGTGCTTAAAAAAAACAATATAAACAAAATAAATGGAAATCTCTATGTTGATACATCGCTTGCTAATGATTTTCAGGAAGCCTCTTGGGAGTGGCAGGATATAGGCAACTATTATGCAGCAAGGGTGACAGGGCTATCAATAAATGATAACAGCTATAAGATTTATTTTAAAACTGGAAACCGTGCAGGTGAAAAAACTGAGGTTGTTAAAACAGAACCGGATGTGGGTTATAAAATAACAAATCATGTCATAACAGGTAATGATGGAAGCGGTGATAACTCTTATATATACTCAAATCCATATATGGACGAGATAATAATAAGGGGAAGTATTGGGAAAACTGATAATTTTTTTATAACAAAGGGTTCTATCAATGACCCTCCAAGTTTTTTTGCAAAGAGTTTTTTTGATTATCTTAAAAAAGCAGGCACAGGTATAAAGGGTTGGTATGTTATTGATAAAAACGATAGCAGTAAAAATCTTAATTTTATGGATGAGATAAAATCTCCGCCACTTTATGAAATCATTCGTATAACAAACAGGAAAAGTTTTAATTTTTATGCAGAGTCGCTTCTAAGGTATGCTCGAATTAAAGAAAATATTACAGGACTTGATGCAAATATATTTGAATTGAGTGACTTTTTAAAGAAGGTTGGGGTCAATGACAAAAGAATTGTTGATGGAAGCGGGCTTTCAAGGGGGAATCTTTTTTCAGCTGATGGATTTGTCAAGGTATTAAATTATGCTTATAAACAACCTTATTTTAGTTATTTTTATGATTCTCTTGGTTCATGGAAAAACAGTGATGTAAAGGGACACATAAAAAAATTTGGTAGCAAAAATGCTCTTGATATAAAAATCAAATCTGGTTCCTTGAACAGGGTAAGAAGCTATGTTGGTTATATAAATTCTAAGAACAGCGGGTTGCTAAGCTTCTGTTTCATAATAAATAATTATACTGTTTTACCTCAAGATATAGATGAGATATTTGAAGAAATTCTTGCCACTGTTTCTGAAAAATATTGATTACAATCAATTTAAAAATTTAGTAAAATTTTAAGATATGAATTTTTTAATCTTTTTTATTTTTAATTCTTTTAGTCTTTATTCTCAAAATATTTTTATGGTAACGCCATCTACCTACAGCCTTATTTTCAGAAATTCTGTGGCAGATGTCAATGTGAAGGATAAATTTACTGCTATCTCAAAGCCACCTTTGCATGAGAATGGCTTTACGTTTGATGATTTAGTGACTATAAAGAAAGGTAGCAATGTCAATGAGAATCAGATAAAGGATATAGAGGATGAGGATGAGAATATTGATGTTGATATTATGGAGGCCGTTGAGCCTGCTCCATTAAATCTTGGTGGAAATGGTAATCTTACAATAATAAGAAGAGACACTGGTGAGAAGGTTGATATAAACTATAGGGACAGAGACGGAAGTTATGATGAGGATGAGATAGCAAAGGCTTCGTATATAATGAGGTGTTCCTTTGATGATGCTCAGAAGAAAGTCCCAGTCAGGTTGTTGGAACTTTTGGATGCCATTGAGGATAAATTTGGTAAAAAACCATTGATACTTTTGAGTGGATATAGAACAATCCCTTTTAATAGTATCACACCTGGCGCGGCAAAGAAAAGTATGCATCTTTTGGGATGGGCTGCTGATATAAGGATAAATGGTGTCTCATCAAAGAGGATCAGAGACTATGTAAGGAAGTTAAAGATTGGTGGAGTTGGATATTATCCATCAATGGGTTTTGTCCATGTTGATATTGGTAGGGTAAGATACTGGTATAAGTATCAGTATTCTAAAAAAAAGAGTTATGCTAAAAAAAAGGTCAGAAATAAAAAAACAGCGGTTTCAAAGAGCAAGTCTTTGCCCAAAAAAATAAAGATATCGGAGCTTAAATAGTTATTTGGTTATTTAATCATCAAGATGAAGACAGATTCATCGAGATGTAAACGGATAAGACATCTGATGAAGACAGATAAATTAGTTATTTAATCATCAGGATGTAAACGGATAAGACATCAGATGAAGACAGATAAATTGGTTATCTGGTTATTTAGTTGTTTAGTTGTCTGGTTATTTAATGGAAACAGAGGTCAGAAGTCAGATGACAGAAAACAGAAGGCAGAAGACAGAGCAGGCATGGCGAAGCGGCTTCGGCGTAGGCAGGGACAGAAATCAAAAATCAGAAATATTAGGAGTTTACTTTTAAAGATTATAATTCTATAATATAGTTATAAACAGTAAATATGAGGTTTTGAGGAGGAGGAATGAAAAAAATTTTTTCGTTAATTTCTTTGTTGTTTGTTTCTGTATCTGCTTTTTCATACGATAAGATAGATGCTAAGTCTTATCTCGTTGATGCTGCTTTTACTAATGCCAGATCTTTAAGCGTTGATAGCGATATGGTTTATGTATTACTTAACAGCAAGGTATCTGTTTATTCTTCGACGCTGTCTTATATAAATTCCTTCCCTGTAAACCTTGAGTCACCAGCTTCCATTACAATCGGTGATGGTAAAATATATATACTTGATTCTGGAAAATCATCTGTTTCAGTTTATGATAAAAGTGGAAAATTTTTGTTCAACTTTGGTTCTGAGGGCTCTGACAATGGTCAGCTTTTATCACCATCCGATATCCTCTATTTCAATGGGAGAATCTTTGTTGCCAACACAAAAAATAAAAAAATAAATGTTTATGATAAGAACGGAATATTTCTTTATGATTTTTCTGTTATGTTAAATGATGGCATAACTTACCTGCTCCCTACAAGGATTTCTATCGATCCTTATGGAAATCTTTATGTTGGTGAGTCCAAAAGGAAGGTTATATTAAAATATGATTTAAATGGGAATTGTATATCAAGCTATGATAGATCAGATTTTCCATTTGCCATAACACAGAATGGTTTGATATATACAGGTAGCGATGAAGGCAAGGTTAAGGAGTATGACCTTGCTTTTTCACACAGCATGCCATTTGGAACAAAGGGGAAGAATAAATATGAGTTTATGGAGTTCACCGATATAAAGCCTTATGATGGGGGAATATTTGTACTTGATGCTAAAAACAGCAAGATAATATATTTAAAGGTACAGAACAGCTCAGCTCCAAATATTTCAGCTAATCGTAGTTTGTGGAAAGAACAGATATCGCTTAACCCAACTGATTCATTTAATATAAAGTCTAATGTCTTTAATATATTAAATGATGGTATAATCTATTATCTTAATGACAAACAGAAGGGAGTTTTTGTTCACAGGAAGGATAAGGATGAACTACTTCTTGGCTACGGTGAGGGAAGTAATAAGATCAAAAAGATAAATGATATCTTTATTTACGGTGATAAATCATACTTTGCTGATCTTGATGATACTAAAATAAAAGTCTTTGAGAACTTTAAGTATCTTATCAGCTTTGGTGATAAGGTAGGATTTTTTGGTGGTGGAAAGGATGGAAAGTTCTCAAATCCATCAAAGATTTCTATTGATATAAATGAGAAAGTTTATGTGCTTGATACGAGCCTTAATATGATTCAGGTTTTTAACAACGATGGCATATTTTTGTATTCAATAGATCTTGCGTCACTTGATATGAACGGTAAATTCTCAGACATATTTAATGATGAGGCTGGAAACCTCTATGCATTATCCTACAGCAGCAAAAAGGTATATGTTATGGATTCCAATGGCAAACTGAGTTCAAGTTTTGATATAAAGGATTCTTATAGGCCTCAGTCATTTGCATATGATGGTATTAAATTTATCTTTATACTTGATACAGAGAGATCAAGGGTTTATGTGTATGATAAAACAGGAAACTTCTATGCATCATTTTTTGCTAAGGGTGTTACATCAAGAGAGTTTATGAGGCCAGGCAATATAAGGTATAGCAATGGCAGATTGTATATATCTGATGAATCTCTCGGAAGGATTTCAAGCTTTAAAATTTCATATATACCTGAGATAACCAATTTCAAGATTCTTGGCGAAGATAGTAGGATTAAAATAAGCTGGGATGTTAATATTGTGATCAAAAGCAAAGAGATCTTTAGAAGCACTGATAACATAAACTTTACAAGCATTGCAAAACCTGAAAAGAATGAGTATTCTGAGGAAAATCTTCTCGGTGGTACAACATATTTTTACAAATTAACCGCTACTTCTCTAAGTGGAGATGTCGTATCGGGAGATGTTGTATCATTCTATGTTCAGCCGAAGGAGGAGGAAAAAACAGAGGTTCTTGAGTCTGCTGATCAGAGTATTAACAACGCAAACAAACCACCACTTGAGATAATAACTGCTGATCTGAAGTATATATTTTCAGCAAACTATAAATATTATCTTGATAATCCCATAGGAAGCATAACAGTAAAGAACAATACTCAGGATAAGTTTGAGAATATCAAGGTATCGTTCTATCTAAAGGAGTATATGGATTTTCCTTCCGATATCATAGTAGAGGATCTCCTTCCTAATTCAACGAAAGAGGTAACCATAAAGGCAACCCTTAACAACAAGATCATAAATATAACAGAGAACACTCCTATTCAGTCTCAGATATCTGTTAAGTATTATTCAGCAGGTGTGGAAAAGGATGTGACACTAAATGTGCCTGTAAAGATTTTGTCAAAGGATTCCATAGTCTGGGATGATACGAGAAGAATAGCAAATTTTATTACTGTTAAAGATCCTGTTGTCGTTGAAATAGCAAAAAACTTGAATTCAAAGGTGGATGATATTGATGTAGATGTTGATCCGAGTATAATCACTTTTTCATTTTTTTCAAATTATTTGGCGTCACTTGGAATAAAGTATGTTGAGGATCCTGTAACACCGTATAAACTTTCAAAGTCAAGCTCTGATGTTATTATAGATACTGTTCTGTATCCGAGGAATCTTATCAAGATTAAATCAGGTGATTGTGATGACCTCACTGTTATGTTTGCCTCTCTTTTTGAGGCTGTTGGAATAAAGACTGTTATAATGGATTATCCTGATCATATCACTCTTATGTTTGAAATAAAAAACAAAGATCTTTCAAAGATAGGTGTTCCTGAGGATATGATAATAAATTATGATAATTCTTATTATCTGCCGGCTGAGGTTACAATGATTTCAAAGCCTGTATATGAAAACATATCCTATGCCTCAGCTTTTTATAAAAATAATAAAAATCGTGTCAATTTCTATGATACGAGAGCTGCTCTCACTGTTTATGAGCCTCCAACACTTGAATCACAAAGCTCTGAAAATATAAAAATAACTGATGAGCTTGTAAAAAAGGTTAAGGATGATGTAGAATCACTCAGTAAGAAAAACTTTGACTATTATCGCAGATACTATCAAAATATAATTGATAATAATCCTGCCGATATATCAGCAAGATTGAGTCTCGGTATATTATACGCTTCAAATATGATGAGCGATGAAGCCTTTAAAATTTTTAATCAAGTGTTGGAGAGCGATCCGAAAAATCCATCATCGCTTAATAATATTGGAAATATTTATTATATTAAGGGCGATTATCAAAAGGCAATAGATTATTATAACAGATCATATGAGATGGATCCATATGATGCAAATATACTGGTAAACATTTCAAGGTGTTATGTAAAGCTCGGTAAAAGCGATGAGGCAAGATTGTTTTTTAATAAAGCAGTTTCAATCAATCCAGAGCTTAAAAAATACTCTGGTGATATAATAAAGTAAAAAAATATTTTTGTTTGATGAAGGGTTCACTGAAAAAGTCTATTTGAGCAATAAAGCAATGATTTTCGTTATGAGGCGAAAAAACGAGCGAGCATACTACAAAGTAGTCTGTAAGCGAATTCTGACGAAGTCGTAGTAGAAAAGCATTATCTTTATTGCCAAAAGAAAGATAAAAAAAGTGCAAGGTTTTTACAACATTACCTTAAAAATCGTGCACTTATAAAACAATAATCCACTATAATTAAGACAATTATTCATCGGAAAAATTATCTTTCGTTAGAGCTTTTCAGTGAACCCAATTAATGGAGGGTGTATGAAAAAGATTATCTTGGCTGGTTTCTTGGGGATTATAAGCCTGAATGCTTTCTGTGATGATATCAAGCCTTCTGAAACCAATAAAAAATGGTATGTGGAGGCTGTTAAAAAGGTAAAACTTAAGCTTAATAGTTTATTGAATCCAACAAAAACTGCATCTGTAACATCAGTTTTTGGGATAAGGGGCAATAACTATGATTCTAAGAACAGTCTCTACTGGAAGAATATGAACACAGATAAGCTTAACGATAAGATATCAGCTGATAAGAAGGCTCTTGAATCAATAATAAAGCAGATTGAAGATGGAAAGATTGATGAAGCAAAAACGGGATTAAAAAATTTTATTAAGAACAATCCAAACAGTTATATCATAAATGATGCAAAGGAACTTTTAAATAACTTAAACACTGAAAGTTCTAATAGTGATTCCAATACTGATGATGCTGGTGATGAAAAATAATCTATCTCTTTGATAGATCAATGAGTGTTTCATAGAGCATATTGTCTATAACATATTTTTCTTTTCCTGAAAATGTTGAAATTGGATAGAACGGGAAAAGCAGAAGATGAAATGTGGTTTTAACCTCTCCAGTTTTTTCAAATTTGTATTCTTTATCGTTCTGCTCTGCTGTTACAAACATACGGTATGTAACCTTTAAAGATGCCGGAAGGATAAGAATATATCCAGTGTCAACAAGAAATGTTGAAAATAATTCTGAATAATTCCATCTACCGTATGTTAAAAGAATAATCTTTACAGTTCCTGTTCCGTTTGTTTCATCATACATATTACTTTCTTTGAATTTTTCTATCACTCTCTTCTTAAACTTTATATAATCATCATCATCTACTTCCTGAGGTGTGAGTGTATTGGGATCCTTTTCAAGACGATTGACCTTGTTGTAATCAGTGTAGCTGTAGTTTTTCCACTGAACAAGTATTTGTTTGTATGGATTTTTGGCTGTTTTCTCTAAGTCTAATATTTCATTTCTTGGTATCAGTTTGGTCTTGCTTGTTGATACGCAGGATGAGAGGAAAAGAATGACAGCAAAGAATAGAATATTTATTTTTTTCATCAAATTTATTATACAAATTTTTATATTATTTTTTCTAATCACATTATAAATTTTTTAGATTTGAAAAAAAAATTTATAATTTGTATATTAATCTTAGGAGAGGTTTATGAATAAAAAAACAAATAAAAGTGTTAATATAACCAATAAAAAAATGAGTGTTATAAGATTTGCTGGCGATAGCGGTGATGGGATACAGATTGTTGGAACACAGTTCGCAAATGCAACCGCTATAGCTGGGAATGAGCTTTCAACACTTCCTGATTATCCAGCAGAGATAAGGGCTCCTCAGGGGAGCCTCGGTGGGGTGAGTGGCTTTCAGGTAGCATTTGGAAACGAATCTGTTATGAGTCCTGGTAGCAGGGCTGATTTTCTGGTTGTTATGAACCCTGCAGCCTTAAAGGTTAACATAAAGTATCTTGACAGGGGAAGTGTCGTTCTTGCAAACTCCAGCAACTTTACACCTGATAACCTTAAAAAGGCCGGTTATGATTCTAATCCTCTCGAGGATGGATCGCTTTCAAACTATAGAGTTTTATCTGTGGATGCAAACTATCTTGTTGAAGAAACGCTTAAGGATACTGGACTTACTAAATCTGAGATATTAAAAACAAAGAATTTCTTTATGCTTGGGGTTCTTTACTGGATATTTGATCTTCCAATTGAGGTAACAGCAAAATGGATTGATGAAAAGTTTAAAAAGAATCCTAAGATTGCTGATGCAAATAAAAAAGTTTTATATGCCGGTTATAATTATGCAGAAAATACTGAGATGTTTGATGCAAGATTTAATATAGAAAAGGGTAATCTTTCAAAGGGTAAATATCATAACGTTACTGGCAATGAAGCAAGTTGCTATGCCCTCATTGCTGCATCAAAAAAATTAGGAAGAAAAGTTTTTTATGGTTCATATCCTATAACGCCTGCTACTGAGATACTTCATACTTTTTCAAAGCTCAAAAGCAAAGATATCGTTGTTTTTCAGGCTGAGGATGAGATCGCTGCTATATGTGCTTCAATAGGTGCAGCCTATTCTGGGTGTCTTTCCTCAACAGGAACAAGCGGGCCTGGACTTTCTCTTAAAACAGAAGCTCTTGGTCTTGCCGTCATAAGCGAGCTTCCTCTCGTGGTGGTGGATGTCCAGAGAAGTGGGCCATCCACTGGAATACCGACAAAGACAGAGCAGTCGGATCTTTTTATATCAGCGTTTGGGAGACATGGTGATTCTCCGCTTGTTGTTCTTGCTGCAAGAAGTCCTGCTGATTGCTTTTATACCGTTTATGAGGCCTCAAGGCTTGCGGTTAAGTATATGACTCCAGTGATAGTTCTTACATCGGCCTATATTGCTCAGGGATCAGAACCATTTAAAATTCCATCAAATTCGGAGTTAAAAAATTTTGAGATAGAAAAGTTGCCTTCAGCTGATTTGTTCAAGCCGTATATGAGAAATCCCGAAACATTTGTTAGACCATGGGCATATCCTCCTATGAAGGGATATGAGCACAGAATAGGTGGACTTGAAAAAACCAATATTGCCGGTAATGTCAGTCATGAACCAGAGAATCATCAGATCATGACCGATTACAGAATCGGCAAGATAAAGAAGGTTCAGTCTGATATTCCGCCAACTGAGATCTATGGCAACAAGGATGCTGATATGGTTGTGGTTGGATGGGGCTCAACCTATGGTGCTATGATGAGTGCTGTTCAACTGGCTAATTCTAAGGGGATAGATACTGCTTTCATAAATATAAAGTATTTAAATCCTTTACCAGCGGATCTCGGTGATAAGCTTAATAAATATAAAAAGATAGTTGTGATCGAAGAAAATAAAGGGCAGATGGCATTTGTTTTAAAAGGAAATTATCTTGTTGATATCGTAAGCAAAACAAAGGTTACAGGTCAACCATTCACAACTGAGGAGATACTCAATATAATTGAGGAAGAGTTTAGAAATAGATGATGTAGTTTTTTGTAATTGTGATTAGAAAAAATACAGGAGGAGAATATGACAAAGTTAACGCCGAATGATTTCTCATCAAATTTACCGATAAAGTGGTGCCCAGGATGTGGAGACTATGCTATACTGAATTCTGTAAAAAAATCAATGGCGGAGCTGGGTATAGATCATGAAAAGTATGTCGTGGTTTCAGGTATAGGTTGCTCAAGCAGATTTCCGTATTATGTTAATACATATGGATATCATACCATTCATGGAAGGGCTATACCAGTGGCTACTGGTATAAAGCTTTCTAATCCTGATCTTATGGTTTTCGTTGTAACTGGTGATGGGGATTGCCTTTCTATAGGTGGGAACCATTTCATCCATGGAATAAGAAGAAATATTGGGCTTAAAGTTCTGATGTTTAATAACAGAATTTATGCACTTACAAAGGGTCAGGCCTCTCCTACAACACTTCCCGGCGCAAAAACAAAAACAACACCTTATGGAAGCACAGACTATCCATTCAATCCTATGCTTTTTGCAGTTGGGATGAGAGCTCCGTTTGTAGCAAGGAGTATTGACACTGATATAAATGGAACATCTTCAATAATAACAGAGGCAGCTAAGAATGAGGGCTTTGCATTCGTTGAGATACTTCAAAAATGTGTTGTTTTCACTGATAAAGAATTTGATGTCTTTAAAAATCCTGAGACCAAGGATGATATGATTGTAAGAATAGAGGATAAAAAACCTATGATCTTTGGCAAGAATAGAAATAAGGCTATTGTTGTTGAGAATAATACACCAAAGATTGTTGAGTTTGATCCGTCTATCGTCCCATCAAATCTTACTATATATGATTCTTCAGATGTAAATTTAGCATATATCATATCCTCGCTTATGCCACCTGAGTTTCCATTACCGCTTGGGATTTTTTTAAGATTTGCTAAAACATCTTATGAGAATTTATTTTATAACAGCGTGAAAGATGTAGCTACCCCTTCTTCTGTTGAAGAAATATTAAAAGAAAGCACATATGAGATAAAATAATTTATTTAGGGTTCACTGAGAAGTGAACCCTATTTAGTAAAAATTAAATAAATATTTAATATAATAAATTTATAACATAGTTATGAGACGATTGGAAGAATTAATAAGTATCTAATCGTTATATATTTTTTATGAAAAAATATTTGAGAACATTTTTCCCCGAGGATAGCATACTTGGCATAGATATTGGCAACTATGCCATAAAGTTTGTCCTTTTTGATAAAACTGGTGAAAACATTTCTTTAAAAAACTTTGGTTATCTGCCGCTCAATATTCCTCAGGATATAGAGCCTGCTGAACGAAAAACAATTATCTCAGGAGAGATATCTAAATACGTCAAGAAAGAAGGGATTAAAACAAAGTATGCTGCTACGTCTGTTTCAGGAAATTCAGTTATAACAAGATATATAAAGCTTCCAAAGATTGATAAGAAGGAGCTCGATCTGAGGATATCATCAGAGGCTGAGGCATTCATTCCTTTTGATATAAATGATGTTGCTCTTTCATACTTTATTATAAATGATGATGTCTTTGAGGATGGTCAGAGCAGAATGGAGCTGGTGCTTGTTGCTGTAAAGAAAGAATTAATAGATGAAAGAACTGAAATAATAACAACTGCTGGTCTTATCCCAGTTTTAATTGATGTTGATAGCTTTGCAATTGAGAATGTAGTCAATTTTATAGAGGGAAGACCATCAGAAAATAACAGATCAATAATGGTTATAAACATCGGTCAAAGGCTTACAAACATATCAATACTTGTAAACAACATATCAATATCAAATGATAAAAAGGAGCAAAGCTTTCCATTTTATTCAAAGCTTGTAAGGGACGTTTTTGTTGGAGGATATTCAATTGATAGAATGATATCAAAGAAGATGAATTTAGATATACACAATGTGGATGAGATTAAAAAGAGTGCTAAGATACTTGTTGATGATGATGATAAATTGGATGCGATAAAAAACTATGATAAGTTTACCATTTCAACATCAAGAATAATTTCTGGTGTTGTAAAGGAATTGATAAATGATATAAACAGATCCATTGATTTTTTTATATCATCAGGAATGGATGTCTCTATATCAAAGATATACCTCTGCGGTGGATGCTCATCCATTAAGAACTTGGATAAGTTTATGTTCAATGAGCTTAAAATTCCTGTCGAATATATAAATCCTTTTAAGTTTGTGAAAAACAGGCCTGATAATATCCCAGAGTATGTGTTGAATTCACTTGCTGTGGCTGCAGGTCTTTCTTTGAGGAGCATAAAGGATTTATGATCAAAATAAACCTTTCTCCTAAAAATTATGTTGATAAAATTTATTCAAGTGTTTTTGCTGCAAAGGTTGCTCTGGGCGGAATATCTTTGTTCATAATTTTATTTGTTCTTTTTGTCTTTCACTATACTTCTTTTAGAAATCTTCAGGTTGATTATTATGTGAAACAGAAGGAGTATGAGCTGTTGAAGAAGGATGTGGATCGTTCCAATGATATACAAAAGCAGATAAATGAAATAAACAATTATATATCAGCCGTTGATAAAATAAACAAAAATAGATTTTTGTATATAGCTTTTATGCAGGATATCGTTAACAACCTTCCTGAGACAATGTGGTTTGGAGGTATAACAACAGTTTCAAAGACTGATCATATAGAAGTGAGTATAAATCTTAACTCCAATTCACTTGAGGATATGGTCTGGTGGTATTCCCTTCTGGATAAAAGTTCTAAAAGATATTCCAATGTAAAAATCTCTCAGATAATGTCAAATGGAGATTTTTATAATACACAGCTAACATTTAGTTATGACTACGAAGTATGAATAAAATTAATATTGATAATAAACTGCTGATAAAGATTGCATCCGTTGCTGTTATGTTTGGTGCTGTTCTTTTTATTTATTTGTTCTACTTCTGGTTTCCAGTATCTAAGAAGATAGCTGATATGAATGAGAATCTTAAAAAAATTGATGCTGAGATAAATCAGGCTAAAGAGATAAAGTCAAAGTATAATGACCTTTCAAAAACACTTCTTGATCTGACTGAACAAAAGATTGAAATGGAAAGAAAGCTTCCGAATGATAAAAATATGCCTGATCTTGTGAGAACCATAAAAAAAATAGCTGATAAATACTATATAAAGATAAATTCAATATCCCCTGCTACTGAGATAAAGGATCAATATTTTTTTAGGGTGTCATATAACATTGCTGCAAGAGGAAGCTATCATAATATTGGTAAATTCTTTGCAGAGATTGCCTTGCAGGAGAGGATATTGAATATCGAAAACCTTTCCCTTTCGCAGGGGGAAGAGTCATCTGTTAATTTTGTTCTTGTTTCATACAGATACGATGATGGTAAAAATAACCTATGAAAATATTTTTATTTTTATTTTTCTGTAATTTTCTTGATGCTCAGTATATAAAATCTGATGTGGTCATATCCACTACTAATGTATCGGTAAAGGAAATTTATGCACCATATGTTAAAAGAAATCCTATGGTGCAGTCAAAGATTTATGGATCTAAAACTTTAAAATATTCCATTGTCAATTCCACTTCTCCCATCAAACAGGAGATGAGCATAAAAAAATTTAAACTCTCTGGAATAATAAAATATAATGATTACAGAGAGGCTCTTTTAAAGGATACTGCAAATGATATCCCATATATACTAAGAAATGGTATGCTTTATGATAATAAAAAGAAGGTATTAAAAAATATACGCGGTGAGATAAGAGGAAAGTCAGTCTTGCTTTATGACATAATATCTAAGGATGAGATCAATCTTTTAATAGATGAGGATAAAAAGGAGTAGTCTATGAATACAATATTTTTTATGATTTCTCTATTTCTATCAGATGTTTATAGCAGTGAAATAATAAATGATGTTCAGTGGAAGGATAACAGTATTGTTATAACCCATTCTGCTGAAAGAATGAAATATTCTATAAAGAACTTACAGGGTTTATCAGGTATTGAAATAAGCATAAGTGATATGAATTTTAAAGTTTTAAGGGAACAGCCAGTTGTATCTGATATTGTCAAAAGGATAAAAACTTTTCAATATGCTGATGTAGCTAAAATAGAGGTGGAAACTTTAAAGGCTGTATCGTATGATGTAGTAGAAAATAAAGGAAAGCTTATAATAAAGCTTTATCCGAGTAAGACGGGTGAAATCAATAATAATATGAAAATAATTTCTCCCAAAAAAGAAGTTATTAAAAACAAAGGCAATACTGCTTATGTTGAGAAAAAAAACATAATGGAAAGGCTGCCAAAGTATAGGATTGATATAGACTACTCTGAGGCCGATGTGAGAGAGGTACTGACCCAGCTTGCTGCAAGGGCTTCTATAAATGTTGTTTTTTCAAACGATGTTACGGGAAATATATCCTTATCATTAAAAAGCACTCCTTTTGATGAGGTGTTTAAAACAGTGCTTGATATAAGAGGTCTTGTTGCCCAACAAATAGCTGATAATGTTCTAAAAATATCTACGACTCAAAGCTTGTTTGATGAACAGAAAAATTCATATCTTCAAACCAAGGTTATCTTTTTAAACTATGTGAAAGCCTCCGATCTAAAGGCTCAGATAGAGTCTGTCGCTCAAGCTGAGGGAAGGGTATCGTCAAAGTGCAATGTTGATGATACAAACAACGCACTCATCGTTACAGATACACCTATGGGACTTGAGACAACAGAGATGCTTGTTAAAAAGTTGGACAGGATACCGAAACAGGTATTGATTGAGGCAAAGCTCGTTGAGGTAAATCTTAACAGCGGGCTTGATACAGGGATTCAGTGGTCTGTTTCAGGCAATAAAAATGGTAATTATGTTGGTGCAAACAGCGCTCAGAGCGATGGAGCAATAGGGACTAATGCTCAGTGGGGAAATCAAAAAAGCATAACTCCAGGATACAGTGGATCGTATACGGGAGTTGGGGCAAACCTTACAGCTCAGACTGGAGGAACAGGTGTTGAGCTGCCTGCAAGCACAATATACGGGGCATTTAGATTTGGAAGGATAACGTCCAATTTTATGTTTGATGCAATAATCTCTGCTGCTGAACAAAAGGGAAATGCAAAGGTTTTATCAAATCCTAAGATAGCTACGCTTAACAATAAGACAGCAACAATACTTATAACAGATCAGACCCCTTATGATCAACAGACTGCTACTATTTCTAACGGTCAGACAACTATATCTCATAATTATTCAAATGTTGATACAGGTATAACGCTTGAGGTCACTCCGACAATAACATCGGATGGACAGATAACAATGCATGTTGTTCCTGAGGTTAAACAGCTTTCGGGTCAGCCAAACGGGATTGCTCCTCCACCAACAGCCACAAGAAAGAGCGATACAAACGTAATTGTTCAGGATGGTGAAACGATAGTAATAGGTGGGCTTATACATGATTATGAACAAGAATATGAGTATAAGGTTCCTCTGCTTGGAGATATTCCACTTTTAGGATACTTGTTTAAAAAGACTTCTAAGGAAAGGCAAAGAATGGAGCTTTTAATATTTGTAACACCTAAAATTATTGAAAGTTAATTTGTTGATATAGTTTTTATATCAGCCAGTAAAACATGAAAAATACTGTTGAAAAAAGGTATGATCTTTTAAAACTGTTTAGTTTTTTTCCTTTCATAGCAATGATCTTTTATGGATTCTGGAATATAAAGATATATCTGGTCTTAAATTCTATTGTTTTTATAGCATTTATTTTGCTGTTGTTTCATATTTATAAAAAAAAATATTTTTTTTTTACTGATGGATATCAATATTTCTTTGCAGCAATTGTCTTGTCCCTGATTTCATTTTCACTTTCTCCATTAAGGAATCTGATTTCACTTGAGTATATAAATTTTTTATCAGGGTTTATAATATTTTTTATAACACTTAATATTCAGGATAATGACAGAGATATTAAATATTTTTATCCATTTCTGTTCATAATAGTTCTCATATCAGCTTATAACCTCATAAGTGGTGATGATGTCATAGCAACGCTTAAAAACTCCAACACACTCGCATTTTTTTCAATCCTTATAATTGGTATGCTATTAGAAAAAAGAAGATATTATGCTGCTCTTATATTCTTCTGTGTTTTGATATCAACTAGATCTATTGCCGGTATGTTGTCTGTGGTTCTTGTTAGCTCTTATTACTGTTTCAATAACAGGAAAAACATAGATTTTAAAAACAATAAAATTGTATTATCAATAGTTTTGTTGCTGATTGTTTTTCTTGTCTTCAATATAGATGAAAGATCTGTTTCTGATAGGATTAATTGGTGGAGATCATCATTTGATATGTTTAAAGAAAGGCCTCTTGTTGGCTGGGGATATTCAGGCTTTACACATCTTATATCGGCATTCTCATCTGATGGCCCAAAGTCTCTTTATGCTCATAATTATTTCATCGAGACATTGGCTGAAGAAGGGATAATCTTTTCTGCTGTATGGTTCTATTTCTTATTTTTGATCATTAAGAGATCAAAAAACTTTTATCACTATGCATTATTATCTGCACTTTTACAGAGTCTTTTTGATTTCGGGATAGACACAACCTGTGGCTGGTGGTTTTTCATGTATATACTTGCGGAGTCTGATAAAAAGGATCTTTTGATGTTCAGATTTTCAAACAATGGCAAGAAAATAACCAGTTTTATTATTGCTTTATCCTCTCTTGGTTTTTTTGTATGGCTTTATTCTTCTTTTAAATATATTGATATAGAAAAAAGGCTCGGGGTTATATCTGAGCTTGCTAATAATAACAGATATGATCTGGCTGTTGCATACTCCGATGATTCCATAGCAAAAAATCCTGATAATTTTGATATCGCTCTAAAAAGAGCTCTCGTGCTTGAAGATATAGCTGAAATCACAAGGGATAAAAGAGCGTATATGGATCTGGCAAAATCTCTTGAATATATTCTTATTATCAATCCATATTATAAAAGGGCTTATGATAAGTTAGAGAAAATATATGATATGATAGGTGATGAGAGACTTATTACTGATCTAAGATTTCGCAAGAAAAATTATATCCAGGCAGATAAATAGTGGAAAGATTTAAATCGTTATCGTATAATAAACTCTTCATTATAATATTTTTATTATCAGGAATATTCTTGAACGGATTTGTTGACAAAAGTATATTTTTAGTTATATCAATACTCTCATTTGCATATCTGTGGCTTTACAATAAAAAACTATCAATTGATTTTAACTATCTTTGTATGTTTTTTTTATCAGCTATTGTTAGCACATTCCTATCAGTTGATTTTGAAAATTCATTTCACTGGTTGTATATAAATTTTTTTTGTGTTATATTCTTTTTTTATTTTTATGGTCTTTCAAATGATGAAAAAAATGATATTCTATTGTTTATAAGGCAGCTCTCATATCTGTTTTCAGTATTTTTCTTTTTTATTGTACTGTATAAATTTTTCTTAGGAAAACCACTTTATTTCATAGGTAAAAATCCTAACTATTTATCTCTTTTCTTTGGAATTTCTCTTATTTTTTCTATCAGCGATTATCTTAAAAAAAAGGATATAGTTTCAGTAATAGTCTTTATCTTATCTCTTTCAGGACTCCTGATTATTAACTCAAGGGCATCATTCTTTTCTCTCTTTGTTTCAGTATTTATTTTACTTAAAAATAAGATAGGAATAAAAAAAACTTCTATAATTTATATCATTCTTGCCTCAGCCTATCTTATGTTTTTCTTTCCGCTATTAAGATACAATCTCAAGCTCTATGATTTGAGGGCTTTTGAAAGGATTGATATCTGGAGTACAGCATTTAAGGCTTTTATGTCAAGACCAATCTTTGGCTGGGGTGGTGGGGATTTTTCTATTGCGTTTGAGTATTTTAAGTTCCCTTACTTTGACGGGCTTTCATATTACAATCACTCAACCTTTCATGCTCACAGCGAGATTTTAAATGTCCTGTGTGAAAATGGTATTGCTGGATTTATTTTTTATCTGCTTTTTATAAAAGAAGTTATATCGCATGTAAAAAATGTAGATATGAAGATTGTTTTTATATTTTTTACACTCTTCAGCTTTGTTGATATAGTCCTCTACCTTCCATTTTTTAGATTTGGATATTTTATTATTGCTGCCCTTATGATAGAAAAGCGATATGATCTCATCGTCAGCATTAGAAGATTAGTCTTTGCTATAATTTGTTTCATTGCCATGGAGATTGATATTATTTTTGTGGTCCATAATAATCACAAAACACCTGTTGCGGCCTATTCGGCTTTACTGTCATCAAAAAACTATGTTAAAAATGCAGCGATAGTGGAGTATTCCTTATACTCTAACCCTCATAACGCAGTCCTCTATTTTGAGCTTGGAAGATTCTATTTTAATACAGGTGATATGAGATCTGCTATCTTATATCTTAAAAGGGCATATGATCTGGAACCACTCTTTAGAAATGCTCTTTTGATGCTTGCTCAGTCTGAGCTTTATGAGAAAAATAATGATATGGCTGAATATTATTTTAAAAGAATAAATCCAAATCTATCCTTAGTTCCTGATAATTTTTATTCATCATACATAGCTGGATTTAATTCTGTTGCTTATGATAGTGTCTCTAAAATTTTAAGAGGAAAGTAAATTTAATAGAATATTATTATGGATGCTTATAGAATAAAGAAATACTGTCTTAACCCTGATTCCATACTTATGGCTGGTGATATAAAATTATTAAGCACAGGGGATTTGTTTCTTAGTGAAATGCAGGCTATGATAGAACACACTGAAAAGAGTCTGCTCATAGAGTTTTATGAGATAGCTGATGATGACTTCGGTATAAAATTAAAAGAGTTGCTCATAAATAAGGCAAGACAGGGTGTAGATATAAAGATAATATATGATAGCATTGGTTCAAGAAATACATCTCAGGGTTATTTTAATGATATGAGAAAGAATGGGATTGAGGTTATAGAGTATAATCCTATAAGGATATTTACATCAGTAAGAAGGTGGTTCAGACGTGATCACAGAAAAATAATGGTTTCAGATTTTACATATTCTATACTCGGTGGTTTTAATCTAAGCCTTGATTATCTACCATATTTTATAGGTGGGAGGAACTGGAAGGATTTTGGAGTTAGATTCTCAGGTGATGTGGTTTCAATGATAACCAGAATATTTAGAGATAACTGGATTTCTATTGGTGGCAGTGATTTTGAACTCTTGCCTGCGAGTGTCAGTGGTGATATCCCTGTTTCAATTGTATGGGAACATGGAATAAAAAATATACACTCTATAAGAAGAAGTTATAAGTATGCTATGGATAATGCAAAGGATTCTATATATATAACAAATGCATACTTTTTGCCCGATGGGCTTATATACAGATGTCTAAAAAGAGCTGTGATAAGGGGAGTGGATGTTAAAATAATACTTCCATTTAAAACTGATCATCCCTATGTGCGAATCGCATCAATGTCAATACTAAAACTTCTCATAAAGCATGGGGTAAAGATCTATGAATGGCAGGGAGAGGTTCTTCATGCAAAGACTGCTGTTGTTGATGGGGTCTGGGTATCCATAGGTTCACACAACTTTGATCATATAAGTATGCATCACAATCTTGAGATGAATATAAATATATTTGATGAAAACATAGGTGCTGATATGAAAAGGCTTTTTGAGAATGATCTGAATAATTCAAAAGAATTGACGTTATCATATATAAACAAGCTTCCACTTTCTACAAAGATATTCAGTCAGTTCATCTATCTTTTTAGAAACTTTATATGAGGCTTTTATTTATTTTTCTTTCTCTTTTTTTAAGCTGTGAAACCACCGATGAAATATACAATAAGATACTTACTGATAAATTCTTTAGGGGGATAGTTGCTGATAATCTTATAGAGAATAAAAAATATGCTGATATTGGCGAGATAAAAGAGTTTGAAACATATTCGGAGTTAAGAGGTTATGTCATTTCACTTGTAGAGAAAAATCCCAAGAAGGCAGCTGAGCTTTTCAGCGGTGTTGTAAAAGAAACGGGTGGTTATAAAATTGTCAGTGAAAACTATGAATATGAAATCAATCCTGTTTTCAAATCACTCATAGACCAGATGAAAAGAGCATCATCTGATAACAGTATCGGGGATGAAAGCAGAAGAGTTTTGTCATCAACTCTTTTTGAAGGTGTATGGAAAAAGCCCGATGGCGATCTCTCTATAACCTCAAACAATACTGAAATAAATGATTATAGAGTTACACCTGAGTATAATTCTCTGGACTTAAACGTTAATAAATTATTATCAGAAAAAAGAAACATAGACAGTATATGGAATTACCTGAACGAATACTCTGTTAGAGATATAAATGATATATTAAAAAATACTCAGTCTGCATATTTAGAATTTTCTAAATATGTTTCAAGTATAAGTGGTATGAAAAAAATCAATCCTGAGCAATCGAAGTCTCTTATTTTTATTATTAATGAGGTATCAAAGTATCTTAAATTGAAGGTTCTTGTCATAAGATACAGGGAGCTTGAGGAAAGGATAATGGCTTTAAAAAGTATTAGATTAAAAAATAGTTTATCAGATCTGTATAACAGAATGATAGATCTCAGTTCTAAAAACAACAGTACAGAGTTTGATAGAGAGTTTATGTCTCTTTTTTCTGATATGGACACAATTGCATCAGAAACAACTGTTTTAAATAATGTGTATGATTTAAAAAATAATCTTGAAAGATATTATCCATCGTGTTTTTATGACTGGCTTGTTTATAAAATAAATTATTATATATATCCCTCAAAAAAGTTTTTAGTTATGATGAGTCAAAAAAAAGATATTCTTCTGTTGCTCAACAAAATTATTTCTGGATACGAGAAAAATGGATTTGATCATATCAATAGCAATCTATTGATTACAGAAAAAAAATCACTTGATGATGCATTTAAACTGATTGAGGATATGAATGAGATAAAGAATAAAAACAGAAAAATTCAATATTATTTCTTTGATAATTTAATACCTTACGATATCTACACTAAAAATGGTAAAAGATATTTTGGTTTGAAATATGCTGAAGAGATAAAAAAGCATTAAGCATATTCTATTTTTTTTCCTGATATTCCTGTTCAGTGTTTATATCCCATATCTCAGTCTTATCAGTATTGTTTAATATACACTCTGCTGCCTTTATCCCTGTTAGCATTGAGTGATCCATGTTGTTATATCTATGTATCCCGTTTCTTCCTATAGGGTATAAGTTTTTAATGCCATTTAAAAAGTCTTTTATCCTATCAATTTCCTCATATGCTCCAAAATATGCTGGATATGCCTTTTCTGTTCTTATGGCTGTTCCGTCAAGGAAGTCATTGCTATCTATGATGCCAACATTTGAAAGATCTTTTATTGCGATATCTATTAAGTCCTTATCATCTTTACTCCACAGATGATCATTTTCATTACAGAAGTATTCAACCCCAAGCCATATTTTGTTAACATCGTTTAAAAGATATGGGCTCCAGTTGTTAAATATTTGCAACCTTCCTGCTACTATACCGCTATCCTGTAAGTATATCCAGTTATCAGGAATAATATTATTAACGGTTCTTTCACCGCTTTTATTCTTTACCTTCATCCTTTTCATTAAAAGCCCGACAGCTATAAAATCTCTATACAAAAGTTCGTTTGATAATCTTGCAATATTCTCATCCTTTTTATTAAAAGCATTTATTAAATCTTTTATCGGCATTGATGATATGAGATAATCTGCGTTATAGTTTGCAATTTCTCCTGTTAGTTTGTTTTTAGTGGTTATGGAAAGAACTCTATCATTCTCTATATTAATACCAATAACCTCAGAGTTTTTAATTATAACTCCACCAGCAGCCTCTATCCTTTTTGCCATCTCATCCCACATCTGACCGGGTCCTAACTTTGGATAATAAAACTGCCTTATCAAGGTTGTTTCAACAGCTTTTGTGGTTTTATATCTGCTTGAAAAAGTATTAAGAAATATATCCTTTAAAATGGATGATATAGAAAGCCCCTGAACTCTCTGTGCACCCCAATCCGGTTTTATCTCATTACAATTTATACCCCATACCTTTTCCGTATAATCCTTAAAAAATGTCAGATAAAGCTCTTTACCAAATCTATTAATAAAAAAATCCTCTAAATTTTTCTCATTTTTTATTGGCGATACCATGCTTTTCATATAGCTGAGTCCGATTTTTGTCATCTTACTGAGTCCAAGATTTCTTATGGTGTTATAGTTAAGTGCAACAGGATAATCAAAGAATTTATGCATATAGTATATTCTTGATGTCCTTTTCCTTATGAGCATGACATTATCTTCTTTTTCTGGGTCTGGCCCATTGGTGTTATAATCAATATTTCTGTATCTTTCTGTAATTATATCATCGCTTGATGGAAATCCTTGTATAGGCATTATTTCTGTCCAGAGTTTTAATATATCATCAGATTTACTATAAAACCTGTGGCCACCGATATCTATTCTGTTTCCTTTGTAAGACTCTGTTCTTGCTATACCACCGAGAATTGCTCTTTTTTCTATTATTACTACATTATAATCCTTATTTTTTACAAGCTCATATCCAGCTGTAAGCCCCGCTGGTCCACCACCTATTATTATCACATTTTTTTTGTTCATATCTTTACACTGAATACCAGATATTTCCTGCCAAAAAAATTCCATACAAGAACTATTGCAGTTGATATCAGTTTTGAATACATATAATACACACCATACTTAGCAGTTAAAATCCACATAATAAGCTGATTAAGCAAAAGTCCAATAACTCCTATTATGCTGAAGAACAAAAACTCAACATTTTTATTCTTTATGTTTCTCTCATCAAACACCCATATGGTGCTTAGCACATAGTTAACCAAAAGCCCTGCTGTAAATGATATCGCTGATGAAACAAGGTAGTACAGAGCAAACTCTTCTGTTAAAAGCCAGAGCACAAAATAATCTACAGCAAAGGATATACCACCAACAACACAGTATCTTGAAAACTGATGAATAGACTTTTTAAAACAGAAATTCAACTTATTAATCCTCTTGCAGGGTTATAACCTTTCCAAAGTTTTCAAGTGGTTTTGCAAACTTTTTAGAATCACCTATAACAAATATCAGTGAGTTTTTAGTATCATAGAACTCTTTTGCAGAGTTAACCATGTCTTTAATTTTTACTGCATCTATTCTTGATGTATAATTTGAAAGATAATCAGATTTGTATCCGTAGAGATCGTAGCTTGCTATCTCATCAAGGAGTGCTGATTGTGTCTGAAATCTAAATACAAACGAGTTGATTATCTCTGATTTAGCCATATCAAACTCTTTTTCGTCTATCTTATCTGTTTTAACCTTTTCCATCTCTAAAAAAACCTGTTCTATTGCTTCGTTAACGCTTTCAGGTTTTGTTCCAAGATATGTCATTATAAAGCCAGCCTTATTTCGCTTTGAAAAATATGAATAAACGCTGTAAGCAAGCCCTCTCTTTGATCTTATCTCATTACCTAATCTGGACTGTATCCCTCCACCCATATACTCGCTTAAAACTGTGAGTGGATACTCCCTGTCATCGTGCCTTGCTATACCCTTGTTAAGTATGACAACAAATGCCTGTTTCAACGGTTTGTCTATAAGATATACAGTTCTTGTATCAGGTGTTTGAGGCAGTGCTATGTCTGGAAGCTTTACATCTCCCATCTGAATATCTCCAAACTCTTTTTTTATTTTATTGTTCATCTCATTCTCATCAAAATCACCTGCGATAGAAACTATCATATTGTTCGGTATTATAAAATTATCCCTGTATGCCTTTAAATCATCCACTGTGATTTTGCTTATTGTTTCAATCTCAGATCTCATACCGTATGGATGGTTTTTACCAAAAAAAATCCTTAACGCCTCTCTTGTTGCCTGTCTGTCAGGGTTATCATTTCTTCTTTTGACCATTTCTATGGCTTCCTGTTTTTTTAGCTCAAATTTCTTCTCTTCAAAAGCAGGGTTTTTTATAAGATCTGAAAGAATGTTAAAAACTTCATCAAAGTCTTTCTTATGAGAAAACATTGATATGCTTGCTTCTTCAGGGCTTATTGATGTTGTTATCTCAGCACCTAAATACTCTAATTTTTTATCAATCTCATCAGATGAAAAATTTTTACTGCCACCATTTCTTAATACCTCAAAGAAAAGGCTTCCAAGCCCTGCTTTTTCCTGAGGGTCATAAACGGTCCCAGTTTTAATTAAAACTTCCATCCTAACTGTTGGCAATGTTGCATCCTTTTTTATGTATATCTTTAATCCATTATCAAGGATTAATGGTTTTACAACAGGTGGTTTGAATTCCACATTACCATAGTGCGGTATATTAAGATTGTTTGAATAAAGATTTATGTTCATAATCATTGCTCCAGTAATAAAATAAATAATTTTTTTCATAGGATCTCCTTAATATTCACTTGCTTTCTACTATATATACAGTAGTTCTGTTGCTTCTTGTGAGGTATTTGGTTACAACATTAACAACATCCTCACTCCTGACCATTTTTATCTTTTCAAGCATATTCCATGAAAACTTCCAGTTCCCCATTATCTGCTCATTGTATGCAAGTGTCTGAGCAAACTCAAGATTCGATTCAAGCCCTTTTATTAAATTTATCTGATAATTATTTATAACCTTATCTATTTCCCATTGCGTTGGTGGGTTGTTCTTGAATTCTGATATTTCTTTCATTATTTCATCATCAAGAGACTGGACATCTGTATCGCCTTTAGGAGCTGAAGCAATAACAAAAAGTGATGGATATCTGTCACCTGGAGTTGAGGCATAGGCTCCGGTGTATAGAGCCATATTCTTTTCCTCCACAAGTGATTTATAAAGCCTTGATGTACTGCCATTTGCTAGTATATCAGCAGCAACTATTAACGCTGGCATATCAGCTGAGTTAATTCCGGGGTTTTTAAATCCCATTATTAAGGATGATTTTGATGGAAATGATACCTTTATTATTTTTTCCTCTATTTGCTTTGGTTCCTTTGTATAATTTGTATCAGGTATGTTTGAGGCTTTCCAGTCAGCAAAATATTTTTCAGCTAACTTGATTGTCTTTACAGGATCTATATCACCAACTATAGCAAGCGTTGCATTGTTCGGTACATAAAATTTCTGATAGAAAGCGAATGCGTTGGGCCTTAACAGATGTGATACATCATCCTCAAATCCTATAACAGGGTTATGATATGGATGTGCTATAAATGCGTTTGAAAAAAGCTTATCCCAGCTTATTCTATTAGGGTTTGTTTCATACATCCTCAGCTCCTCATGGACCACATCCCTTTCCTTATAAAAATCCCTCATAGCAGGATTCTTGAATCTATCAGACTCTATTTTAAAATATGCTTCCATTCTATCGGCTGGAAGCTCTATGACATAACCTGTATAGTCATTTGATGTGAATGCGTTTAGATTGTGCTGACCTAACTCATTGTATATTTTCCATAGTTCTTCTCTTATCTGATACTTCTCTGCCTCATCTGTAAGCTTTTTGTATTCTTCATTCAATTTCTTTAATTTTTCCTCATCCCTTAACTCTTTTTTATCCTCACTTGAGATCTCTGACTGAATTTCATCTATCCTATCAAGGATCAGCTTCTCCTTTTCATAGTCCTTTGTCCCTATGTTTGCAGTTCCTTTAAAAGCCATATGTTCAAACATATGAGCAAGCCCAGTCTGGCCTTGGATATTGTCAACATTACCAACCTTAAACATCATAGTATATGATACAGTCGGTACAAAATTTTTTTCAAGCATCAGTATCTTTAAACCATTTTTGAGTTTATATGAAATCACCTGAGGATACTGTGGATTTTCTTCAACAGTAGCTCCCATTTTTTTTAGTTCATTAGCTGTTTCTTTTTCCATAGAATAGACTCCCTGTGAAAGCATTAAAGTTAAAAAAAACATAACAAGTTTCATTTTTTCCTCCAACTTAGCTTTACTTTTGCTTTAAATATTATATAATTTTTTTAAGAGTAAATTATAAATTTATAGGCCTTATGGCAAAGGGGAGTTTCTTATGAACAGAATCCAATCTCATCCGGTCTTGGATGTTCCTCAAAAAAAGGAAATAAAATTTTATTTTGATGATAAAGAGCTTGTAGGTTATGAGGATGAAATGATATCATCAGCACTTTTTGCAAATGGTATAAAAATATTTAGCTATCATAGAAAGGACAACTCACCTCAGGGAATCTTCTGTGCTAATGGACAGTGCTCTCAGTGCAGCGTTGTGGCGGATAACATGGTGGTTAAGGCATGTATAACAAAGATAAAAGAGGGTATGAGGATTCAAACTTTGAAGGGTCTTAGAAAGCTCAATATTGAAAAAGATATTCATTTTAATTATTCAAAAATAGAAGAGATTGAAACCGATGTCCTAATCATTGGTGGTGGGCCGAGCGGTCTTAGAGCAGCCTCAGAGCTTGGCAGGTTTGCACTTAATGTGATACTTATTGACGATAAGGATAAATTAGGTGGCAAGCTTGTGCTTCAAACTCATAAATTTTTTGGTTCTGTTGAAGACTGTTTTGCTGGGACTCGTGGTATAGATATAGCTGATAAGCTTTCATCAGATTTGGCTGAATATCCATTCGTTAAATACTGGACAGGTTCAACAGCTTTTGGAGTGTTTGCTGATAAAAAAATAGGTATTGTCAGGGATGACACCTGCTGTCTTATAAAGCCAAAGGCTGTGATATTTGCAACAGGGGCAAGGGAAAAAACTCTTATTTTTGAAGGCAATACGCTGCCGGGTATATATGGTGCTGGTGCATTTCAAACACTGCTTAACAGAGATCTTGTAAAGCCATCATCCAATCTATTTGTCGTTGGTGGTGGAAATGTTGGTCTGATAGCATCATATCATGCTATACAGGCTGGTGTTAATGTCGTTGGATTGTGTGAGATAGCCAATAAATGTGGTGGATATAAGGTTCATGAGGATAAAATAAGAAGACTCGGTGTCCCAATATTTAATAATCATACTGTATTAAAAGCTGAGGGCTCAGATATGATTGAAAGGGTTATTATATCGGAGGTTGATAAAAATTTCAAACCTATAAAGGGTAGTGAAAAGGTTTTTGAGGTTGACACACTGCTCGTTGCAGCAGGACTAAATCCTGTGAATGAGCTTTATGAACAGGCTTTAAATTGTCAGATTCCATCATTTATATGCGGTGATGCCGAGGAAATTGCAGAAGCTTCAGCTGCAATGTTCAGTGGACGAATTGCTGCTCATAAGGTTTTAAAACATCTTGGATTTGTAACGAGCGATGTTCCGAAGTTCTGGTTCGATAAATTAGAGGTTTTAAAATCAAGGCCAGGCAAAACATATGAAAATATTAAAAATTCTGTTACAAATATTGTTTATCCATCCATTCATTGTAATCAGGAGATTCCGTGCAATCCATGTGTGACGGTATGCCCTAAAAAATCAATAAAACTCAGTGGTGATAGCATAGTAAATATTCCAAAGTTCAGCGGTGATTGTATAGGCTGTTTTAAATGTCTTTTGATATGCCCGGGGTTAGCAATAACAATTGTTGATAAAAGGAAAGACATTAATAATCCAACAGTATGGATCCCTTTTGAGGTGGATGCTGGAATAAAAAAAGGTGATAAGGTCAAGGCTGTGGATATAAATGGGAATTTTTTAACCGAGGCTGAGGTGGTTGATGTTAGATTTTTTAATGCTGAAAAGACGGCAGCTATAGCTATCAAAATTGATGCTGCTATGGCTGATGATGTTGCCTCAATAAAAATAATAAATCCAGAAACATTTAAAAAAACTGATGCCGATATATCACTTATGAGTGATGATGTTATAATATGTCGGTGTGAGAGGGTTAAGCTTGGGGATATAAGGAAATGGATAAGAAGGGGAGTAAGAGATCTCAATCAACTCAAGGCCCTTACAAGGCTGGGTATGGGAGCATGTGGATCCAAAACTTGTTCAAGCCTTATTATGAGCATAATGAGGTCTGAGGGTATAAATCCACAGGATGTGACAGAGCTAACAAAAAGGCCATTTTTTGTTGAGATAAATTTTGGTTCTTTTGCTGGCTTAAACAAAAAGGAAGAGGAAACTAAGAATAAATTCAGTGATTTCTGAAATAGTGGACAGAAGTCAGAAGACAGAAGACGGAGGACAGAAAAGGCAAAAGCGATAATGGTCAGCGAATAAGGTGATTCCTTTTACTGACAACTATCCACAAATCACTGATAACTAATCACTGAAATTTTGTTTATAAAATTTGTTCTGGAGGAGATATTATGGAAAAGTTTGATATCATAATAGCTGGTGCTGGTAGTATAGGTGTTCCGCTCTCACTTTTTCTGTCAAAGGAAAAATACAGAGTTTGTGTTATAGAAAAAAACCATTCACCCGGTCAAGGTCAGAATAAAGCAGCAATAGGAGGGGTACGAGCAACACACTCCGATTCATCAAAGATAAAAACCTGTCTTAAGAGCATAGAGATATTCTCATCATGGAAAGAAACCTATGGTGATGATATAGGCTGGCAGAAAGGGGGATATCTTTTTCCTGTTTACAGTGAGAGTGATAAGAAGGTTTTACTTGAATTGTTAAAGGTTCAGAAGAACTACGGTTTAAACATAGAATGGATAGAAAAGGATGATATCCTTGAGCTTGTTGATGGGATAGATGACAGAGGACTTTTAGGTGGTACATATTCACCTGATGATGGGTCTGCTTCATCAATCCTTTCGTCAAACGCATTTTATTTTAAATCACTTGAATATGGAACAACATTTAAGTTTAATGAAAATATAAATGAGATATCAAAAAAAGAAAACTTTGTGATAAGGACTAACAAGGGTGAGTATGAGTCAGAGTATTTTATAAATGCTGCTGGATCTCATGCAAAAGCAGTATCGCTTATGTTGGGTGTTGATGTCCCTGTTAAACCTGACTGTCATATGGCAGCAATAACAGAGCCACTTGAGAGATTTATGAAGCCTATGGTTGTTGATATAAGAAAGGGGGAAGCTTCATCTAACTGTTATTTCTATCAGAACTTTGAGGGTCAGATAATATTTTGTCTAACCCCTTCACCACAGATTTGGGGGTATGACAGGAGGGCATCATCAGAATTTTTAAATGAGTCTGCCAAAAGAGTTTTAAGTGTTGTCCCATCAATGAAAAATGTAAGGGTTAGAAGGATGTGGAGAGGACTCTATCCTATGACTCCTGATGGTTTCCCTGTGGTGGATTTTGATGCCGGTGGAATTAAAAATTATATACTTGCAGTTGGTATGTGCGGGCAGGGATTTATGATGGGACCTGGAACAGGATGGGTTATAACGGAGATACTTTCAGGAAGAAAAAAGAAGGACGATGATATGGTGATTAACTTTAAGCTTGAAAGGAGCTACTCTGGTCAGGAGAAGCTTAAATAAATTTATCTTTACAATATTAGTTATAATATTTTTTTATGGAGGAACCTATATGAGAACACCGATGATAGCTGGGAACTGGAAGATGCACTTAACAACGCTTGAGGCTATGGAGTTAGCTACTGCTATAAAAAATGGTATTAATGCTGACTTGAATCGTGAAGTTTTGATTGCCCCTAGTTTTACCAATCTTCAGGTTGTAAAAAAAGCGATATCAGGCAGCAAAATACTTCTTTCAGCGCAGAATATGTGCTGGGAGGAGAAAGGGGCATTTACTGGTGAGGTATCACCACTACAACTTAAGGACATTGGTTGTGATTATGTAATAATAGGGCATTCTGAAAGAAGAAAGATATTTTATGAAACGGATGATATGCTCAATAAGAAGGTAAAATCAGCTTTAAAAAATGGTTTAAAAATAATCTTTTGTATAGGTGAAACAATTGAAGAAAGAGAAAATCAGCAGACATACAGTATATTGAAAACTCAGGTTAATAATGGGCTAAAAGATATAACTGATTTTGAGATGTCAAATCTTGTTATAGCATATGAGCCAGTCTGGGCCATAGGAACAGGAAGAACCGCAACCCCAGAACAGGCAGAGGATGCACATATATTTATAAGAAGAGAGATTGAAAGAATATTTAATAAACATATATCAGAAAGTATAAGGATACTTTATGGTGGTTCTGTTAAGGCAGAAAATATTGATGATTTAATGGCCTGTAAAAACATAGATGGAGCTCTTGTTGGTGGTGAAAGCCTTAAAGCTGAGAAGTTTTTAAGAGTGATAAATTATATGACTAAATAGGGGGCAGTGAAAAATCCTAACGGTGGAGATTTAGGACAATAAAAAAAGGTTAAGATTAAGATTGAGGTTAAGGAGAAAAGACGAAACAGAGGTCAGAAGACAGATGTCAGAAAGCAGAACCTTTATACAACTTCGTAAGTTGGATAGGTTATAAACGCTTTTATTCAATTGTTCATCTTGATTTTTATCCGTTTACACATCCTGACTTAATCTGTCTTCATCTTGATTGAATCTGTTTACATCTCGATGATTAAACAACCAGATAACTTTTTTAGTGCCTCTATGACAGTGAATTTTAAAGTTTAGCTATCAGATAGTTGAAGAAGTTCAGAAAGATATTGGACAGTTATCCACAGGGTAAAAGAGATAAAATATAATTAAGATATGGAGGTCCAATATGCAACAGATATATACATATAGCAACTTTAAGAAGCGAGAGATAGATAACTTAATAGAGATAGGGGAAATAATAAACCATCCGAATGGTAAAGATATAAGTCGAAGGATAAAAGTGATAGACTTTTTTAATAAGTATGGAGCGAGGGCAACGAGGGAAGGATTTGGAGTGGCGAGGTCAACGGTATATTTATGGAAGAAAGTGTTAAGGGAATCGGGAGGGAAGATAAAATCGTTAGCACCAATGAGTAAAGCCCCAAAGAGGCGTAGAGAGAGGAAGGAGAATCCTGTAATAGAAGGATTTATAATAGGGTATCGTGAAAAGCGTTGGCATGCAGGTAAAGAGACAATAAAACCTGAATTAGATAAATATTGTGAAGATAAAGGGATAAGAATGATATCAGTATCAACGATAGGAAGGATAATAAATGATTTAAAAGAGAAAGGAGTAATAGAGAGTAATAAGAGGGTAAGTTTTTATGGTAAGACAGGGAAGGTAGTAATAAGGAATGGAAAGAAGAGGAAGAAAGAGCGAAGGAAAGGATATATGCCGAAGGAAGCTGGTGATTTAGTGCAGGTAGATAGTGTAGATATATTTGAGGAAGGGATAAAGCGATATATAATAAATGGGATAGATGTAAAGACGAGGTTTGGATTTGGGATATGCTATGAAAGGTTGAATAGTAAGAATGCGAAAGATTTTATGGAAAAGTTTAGAGAAGTGTGTCCATTTGAGATAAAACGAGTACAAACAGATAATGGAAGTGAATTTGAGAAGTATTTTGATAAATATATAGAAGAAGAGAAACTTACCCATTTTTATAATTATGCACATCACCCACAGTCAAATGGATATATAGAAAGATTTAACAGGACAGTTAAAGAGCAGTATGTATATAGTAATTATGATAAAATAATGGATGTAGGAGAATTCAACAGAGGTATGTCGGAATACTTATTGTGGTATAACACTGAAAAGATACACAGAGGGATAGGAAATAAACCACCATTAAAATATTATTTGGATAACTTTATCCACATGCCTAAAAAGTCCAATATGTTATGGACCCTTACAATAGTTTGCTTTTAATGAAAAAATTTTGTAAATTAATATTATTGAATTAATATTCCCCGGTAGCTCAATGGTGGAGCGTTCGGCTGTTAACCGACAGGTTGCAGGTTCGAGTCCTGCCCGGGGAGCATCCTGCTAATCTTATCTGGGAGAAAGCCAACGGTTTATATTTTAATAGGACTCGCCTGCCTGCGCCGAAGCGGCTTCGGTAGGCAGACTCTAACTTAATCTTGATGGCTTAGTAAATAACTAAATAACTTTTTACATGTTTTTCCAAAACAACTAAATAACGAGATGACTAAACAACTAATTTATCTGTCTTCATCTGATTCTTATCCGTTTACATCTTGATGATTATTCTTCCCAAATAACTAAATGACTAAATAACTAATTATATCCGTTTACATCCTGATGATTACATCTTGATGATTAATTTATTTGGGTCATTCGTAAATAATGTGGGATTTACCAATGAAAATAGTATGCAGAGAAAAATAAACAAAAAAAAGCATTGGTTACCCAAAACTCATATAATTTATTATTGAAAGATAAGTTATATAAAGGAGGATAACCGATGCAAATATATAATATCAAAAAATTGTTAAATATTTCA